>OLOL01000798.1_pt1 | contig 30348 bp, 9 predicted proteins | sample 1673081 | NCBI WGS metagenome assembly OLOL01 (sample SAMEA3136753, study PRJEB25190) | human gut metagenome
TATTGTTTATAAAGATATTGAAACTCAATATAGTGATAATTATCATTGTGAAGTTCCTGTGATACCTGCTAATGGTAAATTAATTCAAGGTCTTGCTTATTATTGTATGGCTCGTATGCTTATGAGGGGATATAAACATCCTGTATTTAATCTTTCTGCTAGTCAATATGGTACTAATCCTTTCTATTTGTGGGAAAGTATGAAAAAAGATATTAAGACTAGTATTTTATTAGATGAACAAAGTGATGATGATAGTGGTTGGAATGAGTTCTTTTATAACTTTACTTTTCCTAAATAATTATGAATATACAAAAGAAACTTAGTCTTAATAAACATCCTGGAGATTGTGTTCCTTATTCTTTAGTTGCTGCTAAGAATGTTAAGATAAGTAATGACGATAGGATGATTGTTAATGAAGAAGGGCTTGAAGATTGTAGTATAATTGCTAATAGTATTCATGAAGATGGTATTAATAATTTTAAAATAGTTGGTGTTATTCCTACTAGCACTGAACTTATTTTATTTGTTATTAATGTAGATAATAATGAATCTTATATTTATAGATATAATGAAGAATCTTCTAGTTGTTATAGAGCAAACAGTAATTGGAAATATAACGGCGGTAAGATTAAAGGAACATATACATATAATGTTAAAAATCATCTTATAATTGCTGTTGCCGAAAGTGATGCTTCTGTTGATGTTCCTCTTAAAACTATTAATATTGATTTAGATTCTGGAAGTCCTGATACTGAAATGTCTATTATTCCTCAAGTAACTTTACCCACAGTTAGTAATTTAAATTATGTTAGTGGAGCTGCTTATAAAGGATTTTATTTTATGTTTATTAGATATAAAATAGATAAGATTAATTATACTAAATGGTATAGTATTGGATTTCCTATTTTTAATGATGTTATAATTCCACAAGTTATTAATAAAGTTTGTTTTCGTAAAGAGTTTGTTTATGATCCTAAAGATGACCCTAATGGATATTGCTATGGAAATAGTGATTCTTTTAGTGATTCTAAAGATATATGTAATCAAACTTTTGAAGTAAGTATTACTGGTGGTCGTTCAGGACTTTATCAATTAGGACTTATTATATGTAAAAAAGATAGTACGCAAGCTTTTAGAACTGATGATTTAAATAGTAATATTTTTAAGTTTAGTAGAGATGTACTTGTGGAATATAATATAGCAGATTTAACTACTGATTATTATAATTATTATAATGTTGGTAACATTATTAATTATAAAAATAGAATATATATTGCTAATTATGATGAAAAAAGTGATAATGATAATAGAACTTTGAGTGATGGTAAAACATTAGAAGAATCTGTTAATGATATTGTTATTAAACTTAGAAATAAATCTGTTAATGCTTATTATAACAGTTATAATGTTGTACATGCAGTTAGTGAAAAAGGACCTTATTTTAAAATGGCTAGTCTTGGATTTACTGGAACTGCAGATTATGAAATAGCTGATTATACTAAAATATTTAATAATAATCAATATCCTTTTCGTACTTTTAAAACTCTTCTTAATGAAACTGTTATTCAAGGTATTGCTGCTCATGAATATTTAAAAGTTAATTATAATACTGTAATAAAAGTAGGTTCTAAAGGCGGAGCTAATATTAAAGAATATTTAGCATGTAATTGTTTTATTATTCCTACTAGTTATAAGTATGAAAATAATATATCTAGTTATAGTTTACCTAGTGAAGTTAAAATTGTTTGTTATACTTATAATGGTGTTGGATTTACAGAAGATGCTGTATTTACTAGCGGAGTTATAATATTTGGAACTGCTCAATTTGATATTGATAATTGTAAAATGAGAATTACTCATAGTGTAATTGATCCTTCTTATGATTTTAATGAACGTAAAAAGAATGATACTCTTATTCCTGGAGAAGTATATAATTTCTTTATTCATTTTGTTGATAAGTATGGTGATGCTAGTAGAGGATATAAATTATCTAATAAAGATAAATATATAAATGATGTTATAAATGATAATTCTCATTGTACTATAATAACTGTTGATTGGATTAATGGTACTGCTGGTACTATTCCTTATTGGGTTGTAATTAGTGGAACTATTCCAATATCTAGTATTAGTTCTAATGTTAAACAATATATTGCTGATAGTAAAATTGTAGTTTATACTGCTGAACCTATTAATAATCCTTTAACTAATATTTTACTTAATAGTGCTGGCGAATTAGAAGCAACTAATAGAGATGATTTATATACTCTTATTTCTAATTATTTTATAGACTATCAAGATAAAGATAAATATAATGATTTATATGTTTATCAAGTTATAAATAGTGGTAGCTATACTCCAACTAGTAATCAAATTATTTATGGCAATTATGATAATGAAGCTAAATTTGGTTATTATGAAAATATTAATGGTGATGAACTATTTAGAATACCAGATTTAATATTTAAATCTGAATCTATTGGCGGAGAACATACTAGAGGTTTTGTATATAATATGAATGATACCTTTAATAAGTTCTATATTAATGTTAATATTGATAATAATCTTTGGAATAAAATAAAAGAATTAGGTTATGTTGGTTGGTTTGTTAGTTATGAAAAAGTAGAACCTATTACTAGATATACAGGATTATTAACTAGAAAAGATTTTGCTAATATAGCTAGTAATGTTACATGGCAAGAATCTAATTATGCTGCTAAGCCAGGTTTTGTTTCTAATAATTATACTAGTGATAAATGTTATCTATATAGTGGTAGATTTGACATTGATGATACTATTAAATATGATTTTAATATAATTCGTATTGATGGTAAATGTACATTTGAACCGTTTAGAGAAAAATCTGATGTTGTTGATATGGTTGTTAATACTACTTATCCATATAGTTATAATATGCCTGTTATAGGAGTAATAAGTAGAAATGTATATAAACCTATTAATAATTATAAATTAGTAGTAGCTGATAGTATCGCAGATGATAGAGCTGGAAAAGGTACAGCATTAGAAATGGATGATTATAAAGAACTTTCTTTAGATGCTGAAACTATGTTTCTTGCTACTGTTCTTAATTGTACTAGAAATATTTATATTAATAAAGAAAAAGAACTTATAAGACTTAATGATGTTCGTTATTCTAGTGGAACATATTCTATTGAACATGGATATAATGGTAGAATGACATATGATGGAGTATTAGTATATAATGATAATAGAGTTATTATGAATGAAGGAGATTATAGATTATATTCACCTGATAATACTCCTTATTATTATATTGATGGTACACATCCTTGTTGGCTTGATAAACCTTTTGTTGAATATATTCAATTTCCTCTTTATAGCGATAAGTTCTTTGAAAGTAAATGTTTTAATAATGAACCTAGTAAAATAGCATTTAGTATTAAAGAAGAAACTGATACAAAAAGTGTTGCATTTGGTACGTTTGTAGAACCTAAAAATAGTGTTGATTTATTTAAAGACCCTATTGGTAATGTTGACCAATTTGTTCCTAAGTTATTAACTCAATATCGTAATGATATTATTAATATTACTCGTTTTGATAAAACTATAAGACGTAGTAATATTATTCAAGATGAAAGTGAAGTTAATGCTTGGAGAGTATTTCCTATTGAAGGTTATAAAAATATTACTGAAAATAAAGGAATAATTACTAATCTTGTTGGTATTGGATATTATCTATTAGTACATACTCAACATAGTATGTTTATGTTTGATATCAGTGCTGCACTTAAAACTAGAGATGAAAATGTACAACTTTATCAACCCGATGCTTTTGAAGTTGATTATAAAGAAGTCTTTACTAGTGATAAAGGATATGGTGGATTGCAAGATGATTTAGCATATATAGTTGGAGAATTTGGTTATATATTCTATAATGACGATTTTCATACTCTTTATCAATTTGATGATGGACAACTTAAATTAATGTATGAAGATATAAAGTTATGGTTAGATAAGTATCGTCCTAATAATGTTAGATTTGCTCATGATAAATATAATAATCGTATTTTAATTAAGTTTGATTATACATATGATAATATAAATCCTGTTAGTAAAACTATTATTGAAGAAGCTCATAATGAAGTAATAAGTTTTAATTATAAAGTTGGTAGCTTTATTAGTTTACATGATTATTACTTTAATAATGCTTGGTCAACTAAAACTAAATGTTATTTTCAAACTGAACATAATAATGATAGACTTAATTGTCCTCTTCATGTGTTTACTAATGAATATAATTATGGTAGATTTAATACTCACATGGGAGATGATAGTAATAGTCTTTATATGATTTCAAGACAAGAAGTTGGCGAAGAACCAGAACTTGTTTATAATAGTTATATTGATATTATTATTAATGAATCTTATGAACTTATTAAGTTTCTTGAATTTATTAAATATAAAGTACGCAAAATATATATTCCTTTCTATAGTGATAATACTAATAATCCTGTAGATTTAAGAGAACATCCTTATGCTGGAGATATACTTCGTATATTTAATGAAGATAATGATACTGATGATATTGATATTAATATTGATAAACTTAATAAGTTTAATGCTTATAAAAAACCTTGGTATGAACTAACTCAATATAACTTTAATTATTTTCGTAATACTATTAATAAACATCCTAATTCTCCAAGTGATAAACTTCGTAGAGTTTATGGTAATTATTTTATAGTTCGTTTCATATTTAATAATATAGATAATAAGCGCATTGAATTTGAAAGTCTTGAATGTGCTCAAACCCAATTTAGAAAATTATGATACAGTACAAAGATAGACAAAGACAAAAAGCATTTATTGGTGCTATTATTGGTGCTGCTGCTAGTATAGCTGGTGGTATAATTAAAGGTAATAAACAAAAGAAAGCTCAAGAAAAGGCTCAAGCAGAAGCTCAAGCTGCACAAGACCATAAAGATGCTTTACAAAATGCTCAAGCTTTAACTAGTGCTTATTCTAATCAAGATTATGTTAATCAATATAATGATAAACTTACCCTTAAATGTGGTGGAAGAATTAGACATAAAGCTAATTTTGGTACAGAACTTGTTCAAGCTCTTCCTGGTTTGGGAAGTCTTGCAAGTTCTGTTACTGGTGTAGAAGGACTTGATAAATTAGGTGCTACTATAGGGCAAGGCATTAATGCTAATCAACAAATTAATGAAAATAAACGTATTGCTCAAGAAGCTGAGAAACGTAAGCAACTTCAATCAGGTCAACAACAACTTAATATTACTTCTAATGCAATGACTAATCCAATGACTATGTATCAACGTTCTAGCTTTATTAATAAATATAAATGCGGTGGACGTAGAAAAGCTTGGATTGGTGCTGCCATTGGAGCTGCTGGAAGTCTAATTGGTGGTATGTTTGGAAACAAAGGTAAAGAACCTATTCAAGTTAAACAAGACGAACAATCTGTTTATAGTGCTCCTAAAACTGGTCTTGAACGTCCTGAATGGATTACTAATGGTATTAATCAACAGTCTGTTATGCCTCCATCGGTTTACAGAGATAGACTGAAAACATATCGGTATGGCGGACGTAGACGTTAATCTTTTGCCCTCTGTTGGATTATTACATATAAGTATGAACTATTAATCGAATTATATGTTATCGTTCAACAGAGAGCCTTAAAATCAATAAAATATTAATTTCTCATTATATTATATAACAATGCCTAGAAAAAATAAAACTATTCATATAAGTGACATGCCTAGTGAATTTAAAGGTACAGTTACTAAAGATGGCAGATTTATTAAAAGTGGTATTCCTCCACTTGGTGGAGTTTATGATAAAGTAGCTAAAACTACCGGATTAATAAGACTTGGTAATGAATTTCTTTATAATGGTATTAATAATTTAATACCTAGAAATGATAGAGAACAATTAATGGATAATACTGCCGGTAGACTTGTTGATTATGTTAAGAATTTTAATAAAGAATCTTTTCCTAATGATGAAGACCTTGGACCAACTTTTCCATTTAATATTATTCAAACTCCTAGAACTAATGGAAGAAATATCCCACAAAAACAATATGCTACTGGTGGAAAAGTTCCTAATGTAGTTGATGGTGGTATTGCTCATCCTCTTGGTAATAATTTCTTTTATATGAATGGAAGAAAACATAGTCAAGGTGGTATTGATATTGGTCCTAGTGATAAAACTGGTATTGAAGTAGAAGATGGTGAAATTGTAGAAACTAATGGTGATGAACTTAAAGTTTATTCTGCTCAACCAATTATTAATGGAATTAGTCCTGCTAAATTAGTTATGGGTGGAGCTAATCCAAATAAAGTATTTAAAGCTCAAGAAGATTTTAAAGATAGAAATAAAATTAATGATGACGGTACTATAAAAGCTATGGGTGGTTTAAGTAGAGATAAAGATTATGGTTCTAAAAAGAAACCTTATCCTAGTGTAGCTAAAAAAGATTTTGCTGGAGGACATAGAAGTTATCCTATTCCTACTAAAGCCGATGCTATTGATGCTTTAAGATTAGCTGGATTACATGGTAGAAATGATGTTAAAGCTAAAGTCTATAATAAATATCCTGAACTTAGAAAGAAAGGTAGTAATGGATTGATTATTAGTATTAGTGGTAATGTTAAGAATGGATTACTTCATTCTCCATCCTCTACGGGGGGTCGGCACGACAAACTTAGAGATGGTGGAAAACGTATTAATCGTCATGGTAGAACTTGGGAATATGATGAAGATAATGGATATTATATTCCAATAACTGATAGAACTATTACTAGAACAAGTCCATATCCTATTGATAGATCTGCTAGAGGTGAAACTGTTTCTGGTTCTGAATATACATTTAGAAATGGAAGATGGCATAAAAATAAATCTAATACTTTTAATGATAATCCTACTAAAAATTCTAAAGTAGATAATGGAAATCGTCGTCCTCAATATTATGCAGAACGTGAACTTCCTTTATTTAATGATGGACCTGCTATTACTAGTGGTCTTGTTAAAGCTGGTTGGAGTCATGGTAATAATAAAAATATAACTGTTGATAATACTAATATTCCAAATTTACCTACTACTAAATCTAAAGGGAATACCCCCCGTAGAGGAAGGAATAAGTCAAGTCAATCAGTTCAATCTAGTTCTACTAAAACTCCTCCTACTGCTACTTATAATCGTAATCTTCCTACTATAGAAGCTAGTATTCCTACTACTTTACCTGTTTCTACTAGTGCTCCTGCTAAACAATCTAGTCAATCTGATGGTAAAGGTCAAGGTAAATTTAAAAACATTACTACTGCTGATTGGATAGGTCTTGGTAGTAATATTGCTGGAGGATTAGGTAGTTATTTTGCAAGTAAACGAGCTATTAATAAAATGAGAGGTCCTGGCAGACCTACTCTTATTAGTGCTAATAAACTTAAAACTAAATATAATATTAATCCTCAACTTGATAGAATTAGAGAAGATAAATTTGAAGCTTATCGTGATATTGATTCTAATACTGCTAGTAGTCGTGTAGGTTTAGCTCGTAAACAAAGAGTTCGTAATGCTGCTGGTCAAGCTGTTAATCAACTTTATGGTGAAAAAGAAAATATTGAAACTAATCTTATTAATCAAGATAGACGTAATCAACAAAGTGTACGTCAATTTAATGCTCAACAATACAATCAATATATAGATAGAAAAACAGCATTTGATAATGGTATTAGAGAAGCTAAACTTACTAATGTAAATAATTTATTTACTGGAATTAATGCTGGTATTCAAGATATGATTAGTAGATATGAAAATCGTAAAGCTTTAAATAATACTATTGGTGCTATGAGAGCATCTGCTCCTAATGTTGATGATAGAATAATGAGAGATGCTGGAGTTGATTATGATGAATTTGTAATTCGTAAACGTAGAAAACTTGGAGGAAAATAACTATGCCTATAAATTTTTATACTCCTACTTTTAGACAACAAGTTAATCCTATTGACTTAAATGTTTTAGCTAAAACTTATAATACTCTTGAACAAGGACATCAACAAGCTATTCAAACTAAATCTCAAATTGATGCTCAACTTGCTCAATTAGATTTAAATGAAGCTGAAGATGCTTGGCGTCAAGAACAACTTAATAAAGTTCGAAATGCTCTTACAGAGAATATGCAATATGGAAATGCTTATTCTAGTCTTGATGATATAGTTGGTACTTATGGAGATATAACTTCTAGTCCTGGAATGATTGGTCGTTTACGTGCTCAACAAGATTATAAGACTTATATGAATAATCTTGATAAACGTAATGATTTATCCGAAGATTATAAAAATTATTATCGTGCTGTTAATAAATATAACTATCAAGATATAACTGATAAGAATGGTAATGTTGTTGGTGGAACTAAATGGACTCCTACAGATAGAGAAGTTTCTGAAGTTCCTATGAATCAAATACTCAATCAAGCATTACAATGGGCTGCTAAAGAACAAGGTGGTAGTAGTCAAACTAGATGGCTTGATGCTAATGGTAAAGTTACTGATGATATTACTAAATCAGTTACAGGAGAAATTTATTCTCATAGTAAAGGTCAATGGCAAAGATTAAGTAAAGCTAAACTTGCTGAAGCTGTTAAAGCTGTTATAGAAAATACTCCTGGTGCTAAAGCTAGTCTTGACCAAGATTATAAGATTGCTAAATGGAAGTATGACCAAAATGGAAGTAATCCTGATATAACAGATAAAAATGGTATTCTTCTTACTCCTGAACAATATCTTGCTAAACGTATTGACCCTTTCTATAATGCTGCTACTTTTTATAATCAAACTAGTGATACTACATATGGTGCTGCATGGAAAGCTCAATTAGCATTAGCTCAGAAAACTGCTGCTAATAATACTCAAAGAAAACAAGCTATTGATAATTTAACTTATAAAGGTACTCCTGTTCGTATTGATAATTTTATGCCTGCACAAGCTCAAGCTGAAATTACTACTAATAGACAATCAATAGCTGGACTTCTTACTAAATATAATCCTGATATTAATATTGATTTAAGTACTGCTGATACAGATGTTATTAGAAATAGTATTATGAGTAATATTAGCAATCCTACTGATAGAGCATATGCGCTTAGTTATCTTAATGATATTATTGATAATCAAGAATATATTAATAATCTTAAAGTTGGTAAATCCGAAGATAATATTTATGGATTTGATACTTATAATGCTATTATTAGTTTAAGTGATTTACCTTCTAATAAATATTCTAAGACATATAGTAAATATGTTAATCAGATATTTGGAGATAGTTCTGCTATTAGACAATACTTTAATAATGACGATGTATATAATTCATTTATTAGTGCTTTAGGTGGAGAGAAAAAAGCGGCTAGTCTTGGTATAAGATTTGGTTCTGATGGTAATGGTTATAGATATGCTGAATTACCAAAAGATTATCATAAATCTATTTATAGTTTTGGTAAAGCGGTTAAAGAAGCTGAAGATACTAGAAATCCTTTAAATGCTTTTCTTAATTCTGCTAAGACTAGATTTTTTGGTTACGGTGATAAATTTGTTCGAGTTGACTCTAATGGTGAAGAACATCATGCTGGATTGCCAACAGGCAATAAAGAACCTTATATTGGTTTAATTGATTATGTTGATTCTCTTAAATCTAAAAATGATGCTGTTCTTGATGGTGGTCAAATAACTTCTTCTACTATTGGTATTAGTGCTTTAACTCCAGAATTAGCTGAAATTAATTTTATGATGAACGCTAATCCTGAAGAAGCTAGTAAACTTTCAGCTTATAAAAAGAATAAAGAAGAACAAGCTATGATGGCTATTCGTAGTGGTATTGATTTAACTCAAGGTGAAGCTTATATTACTAGTGAAAATGGAATATTTGAATCTATGACTTCTGAGGATAGAAAAGCTTATACAGCTTATCTTAGAAGCGCTAAAGAAAATGAGATTACTCCTACTATTGTTCGTGACCCAAAAACTGGGGATGTTGGAGTTCAAATTAATATTGCAGGTTACTATGATACAGAAGGTAAACTTAAAAGAGAACCTATTACTTTACTTGTAGGTAGTGGTGCTATTGATAGTTCTATTATTCAATCTTGGAATCAAGATACTAGTTGGAGAGCTGCCGGTAAAGTAGAAAATTATTATAATGCTAATAGACCTATTTCTCTTACTAATAATGCTGCATTTACTGGAATTGATAAATTTAAATTAGTACCTAATGGTGGAGGTTTTAATTTAATTAATTCTACTAATAATCAAACTATTGGTTTAGTAAGTAAAGAAAATGCTGTTGATATTGTAGATAATTTATCTCAATGGGAACAAACTGTAACTGCTGTTAAAGCTGGAATGACAGTAGATGAAAATGCTGTTAAAGCTATTCAACAAAATGTTGCTACTAAACTTGCTCAACTTAGTGGTAGTTCAGACCCTTATGTTATTCAATATTACTATGATGAATTAACTAATAATCTATATTAATATGGATGTATTAAAATTTCTACAAGGTGGTAATAAAACACCTAATCCTGAATATAATCCTAAAACTAAAAAGGGGGCTGTTCAGCCTCCTACTTTAGTTGATTACAACCCTGGCACTTCTATTAGTGACCAGGGTCGTAGTCGTTTATTTAGTCGTATTGCTGGACAATCATACAATCTTAATCAATATGATATAGACAAATATGCTCCTTATGATGTTTATGTTAATCCTGTTGATGACCCTGAAAAACTAGATAAAGAACGTGCTGTTAATCAAAGTAATTGGGAACAAGGTTTAAGAATGATTGGACAAATTGGTAATGAAATAACTGTTGGTACTGCTATTGGTTTTGCTGATTTGGCTGATGCTTTCTATAATATGGTCAACGATAGTTTTAATGATTATCAATCTGAAGCTACTAAAGAATTAGAAAATATTAAAGAATCTATAAATGAACGTCTTGCTATATATAGAGAAAATCCTAATGCAGCTTTTGATATTGGTGATTTTGCTTGGTGGGCTAGTAATGCTCCTAGTATAGCTAGTTCTTTAACTCTTATGGTTCCTAGTGCTGGTCTTGCTAAAGGTGTTTCTTTATTAGGTAAAGGTATAAAGTTTAATAAATTAGCTAATAAAATAGCTAATGCTATTAATATGACTCAAAAGAGTAGAGCCATTACTGGTAGAATAGCAGAAGCTACTGCTATTGGAGTTCCTTCTCGTTATCTTGAAAATTATCAAGAAGCTAGACAAACTTATAATGATATTGAAGATTATTCTAAAACTCAACTTGCTAATATGAATGATAAACAAAGGGAAGAGTTTTATAATAATAATCCTAAATATAGAGATATGTCTGATGAAGAAGTAGCTAAAGATATTGCTAAAAATAGTGCTGATGTTACTTTTGCTGAAGATTGGGCTAATGTTCTTTTTGATGTATGGCAAGTTTATAGTTTAAAGAACTTATGGAAAAATGCTTTAAGTGGTAATACAACTAGTTCTAGACTTAGAAATTTAAATACTGCATTTAATAGTAATATTGATGATGCCGCTGCAATTACTAATGCTTTAAGTAATAAAACTACTAAACAAGCAATTACTAGTACATTAAAAGATATAGGTGATGATATACTTCATGGAGTAAGAGCGGAATGGACAGAAGGTGTTGAAGAAGCTATTAACTATATAGCTAGTCAAGATGGTATGTATAATGGTAAAAAAGTATTTGATAAAGATATTCCTCAACAAACTATTAAAGATTATCTTCAAGACCCTATGTTATGGGAACAAGCATTTTGGGGTGCTCTTGGAGGTGTAGTTTTTAGTGGAGTTATGAATAAAGCTGGAGAATTTATTAATAAGCGACTTGATAAAGATTGGACTTCTGCTGAAAAACAAAGAGAAAATGAAATTCTTGGTCGTACTGCTACATTTCAAGCATATCAAGAAAGACTTAATTCTATTGCTAATGGTAAGAATCCTTTTATAACTACAACTGATGAAAATGGTAATCAAGTAAATCCTGATATTGTTGCCGGTACAGAAGAAGAACTTCGTAGTATAGCTGAAAAAGAATATATGGATAATATTATTATTAATTCTATGAATGCTGGTAATTTAGAACTTCTAGAAAGTTCTATTAATAGTAAAGAATTTAATTATAGTATTGTTAACAAACTTGGTATTCAACAACAAGAAAGTGGAGAACTTATTAATAGATTTAAAACTGAAATTAATAATCTTAAAAATGATTATAATACTACCTTAAACAAAGTTAATAGACTTGGTGGAGGATTTGAAGTTGGACGTATTATAGCTACTCAAATGGTTCATGCTCGTAATCGTCAAACAAATTATGAAAATCTTCTTAATTGGGCTAATGATGTTTTAAATCAAGATATTACAAATAATCATATAGAAGATACTGACATACAATCTGCTAAAAATGGTATTTATCAACATATACTTGATAGTATTCAAAGAGATATAAAAACTATTCAAGATAATGCAGCTATTAATAATAATGTTAAACAAGAACGTATTTCTCAGTTAAATGAAAGAATTAATGCTATCAATAAACTTTATACTCCTATTGATATAGAAAATAGAAATGATGTTCAATCAGCTATTCAATTACAAAAACAATATAATGAAGTATTTAAAGATTTAGCAGAAGTTGTTAATGCTGAGATTAATGTTGAGGTTAATAAAAATCAACTTAATTTATCTGATGATAATATTAAATCTCGTATAACTTATCTTAATAACTTCTTTGATAATAGTCGTAAAAAGATTGTTAATAAAGCTATGGACGATTTACGTAATGCTTATAAACAATATGGAAAAGATTATGTTAATTCTGTTATTAAAGATAAAGAAAATGGTAATAATCCTAATGCTGATAAAATAATTAGAGATGCTTATGCTGCTCTAGATTTAACATCAAAAGGTAATGAACATCTTAGAAATACTATTAACCAATTAGCTGAAATTGCAGAAATAGAGAATGATGTAAATAATGAAACTAAACAAGAAGAAATAGTTCCTGTTAATCCTGATATTAATGAAAGTAATAATAATGATGATACTGATACTGAATCAACTCCATCCTCTACGGGGGGTATAGCGGAGCAAAGCGAAGCGGTTCCAAGTGAGCCTATTATTCCTGAACAACCTCAAATTGAAACTGAACAAGCTCAACCTCAAGAACCTATTAGTACTCCTAAACCTGAAGTTAACAATATACTTCCAGATGATGAATTTGAACGTGGACAAATAGGTACTGATTTAGTTTATGAAGCTATAGCAGATTTAGAAGATTCTCTTGGACATGAATCTACTAGTAGTGATTTACTTAATGCTAGACAATCTATTATTGATAAACTTACCACGACTGGATTTGAACAAACAGAAGCTACTGAAATAGTTAACAATGTTATTGATGGTCTTACAGGTGGTAGTTTATATAGTTCTGTTCAAGATGATAGTACAAGACATTTATTACTTAATGCTACTTATGCTACTATAACAGGTAATAATAAAAATATTGAAGCTGTTATGGATGATTTTGCTAATAGTATTGATAGTGAAGGTAATACTAGAGGTAAAATAGTAAATGGTAAAGTATATCTTAGTATTGGGCAATTAGTTGAATATATAGATAGTATTACAGGAAATAAAATAATTAAAAATTATTTGTTTAATCAAATAAAAAACTATCTTTACAACAGCACTAATAATCAAGGCAAATATCGTGCTACTGATGAATCAACTATTAAGAAACTTAATGCTAGACAATTTGTTCAATATGTTGATAATATTGCTAAAGAACGTCTTGAAAGACTTCAAATTGAAAATACAAATAATGTTAATCTTGGATATATAGTTGATAATGAAAATGTTAAAGCATTTACTTCTATTAAACAAGGCGATTATTTAGATGCTGAATATGACAATAAAACTAAACGTATTAATATTCTTACTAATGGAACTATTGTTGGTTATATAGGAGTTCCTAATATTGATAAGTTTGGTAATTATAATATGGTTAATCAAGGTTGGAAGTATAATATTCATGTTGAGAATGGTCAAGTTGTTTCTCCTCTTAAAGATGCTTTAATTAGTATTCTTAACGGTGATAGATTTGATGAAGAATTTATTAGTCATTTATATGAATTTGCTGTTAGAGATGAAATTACTTCTGATGAATTAACTGACTTATATAACGAACTTATTAATAAATATCCTGATATTAATAATGATTTTCTAGTTGGTTCACCTTCTGATATATCTAAGCATCTTATTAATATTACTAGATATATATTTAATCAACCTTATGAAAATAATCATGAAGCTAGTATTAATCGTTGGTTTAATAATCTTTTAAATAGTTATGACCAAGCTACTACAATAGTTAAAGGTGATTTTAAAGGTAAGATTAAAGCAGCTAATGTTAAATATGGAGTTTTAAATACTATAGATGATGCTAATGGTGATTGGAATGATATACAAGAAACTGTAGTTAATTATGATGAAAATACTAACAAACTTGGTGTAGTTGTACAAGGTCAAGTATATCTTAATGGAGAAAGTAAACCTACTATTATTGAAAATCTTACTACTAATGGTATGCCCGTTATTAGTATTCCAAATAGTGATGGTACTTCTCTATATGCTTTTTGTAAACAAGTTCCATTAAATAGTAATCTTCTTAAAGGAGATGCTAAAAATATAGTTAATTCTATTAAGAATGAAGTTACTAATCTTTGTAATGATTATATGATTGGTAAAATAACTTTTAGTGAACTTAAACAAAATCTTGGAGATATATTTGGAAATAATAAACTTATTAATGGTGATAGAAATATTGGACTTCAAATTACTATTAATCCTACTAATATAGGTTTTTATGTTAAAGGTGCGCATTTTAATGGTAAAGATTATGCTTTTACTATTAATTCTGATGCTGGCAATTATAAACGTAATATTATTATTAATTCTCCTCATATTGTTAATAATAATTTTAAAATAGGTAAAAACTATGGTATTAATAGTAATAATGTTGAAGAATTATATAATGCTTTAAGACCTGTTGTTGATGAAATGTTTAATTATGCTCAATTTGCTATTAGTAAAGATTTCATTAATGATAATACAAAAACTAATGATAAAACTAATAAATATATCTATCGTGAGAATGGTAAAACTATTATAAATATTGATGGTGAAACTTATTCTTATAATAGTTATCAAGATTTTATTATTAGTAATGGTTTAATTAGAACTAAGTTAGCTAATACCAATACAGATGATACTGCTGGCAATTGGAAAGTTGATATACATTCCCATCTTGATATTGCTTATGAATTAGAAGGTAGACCCCCCGTGGAGGATGGAGTTATACCTGAACAGCTATCTGAGTTCATGCTAGATGATACAGTTAATGCTATCAATATTAATTCTTTTGAATCTGCTTTAACTGCTAATAATCTTACTAGAGGTCTTAAAAAATACTTTGCTAATGACCAAACTGCTATTGATTATATTGATGCTCTTCAAAAACTTAATATATTACCAAAAAATGTTCAAATAGTTGATAGTCTTACAGATAACAATGGTAATCAAGTTAATGCTGTTTATCATCGTAGTACTGATACTATTGAACTTAATAGTTCTGCTATTGCAGGTCAAAGAGTTTATAGAGTTGTTAATATTATAGTTCATGAAAGTTTACATAGACAACTTTATACTAAATATAATACTGAACAAGCAATCGCTTTAGTTAAACCTATTTATGATAAGTTTAAGACTTGGCTTGATACTCAAGACGATTCTACTAAAGAAAGACTTAAACCATATCTGTTTGAAAGTTTTAATACTGCCGAAGCTCTAGAAGAATTTCTTGTTGAAAGTATTACTAGTAATGCTCTTATGAGTACTCTTAATGAAATAAAAGATGATAATAGAAAAACTAGTAAACGTAAGACTTTATTTAGTAGACTTCTTGAAGTTATTGCTGATATGTTAGGTATTAAGATTAATGAAGATAGTTTATTAGCTGCTGCTAGAGATGCTTATAAAGCTATTAAAAAAATACCTAAAGAAAGTAATCAAGAGGCTATTCAAGGAACTTTTCAGTTTGAAGAAGAAACTGCTAGTACAGAACAAACTGAAAATCCTAATGAAGATAATAGTCAAGATTATAATTATAATAATGATAATCTTAATGATGGACTTGATATGTTTAGTAGTGTTGATGATAATATGGTGTCAAATATGGCTGAATTAACTAGCCGTTTACCAATAGACCAACAGCCCGAATTTGCCACTTTGCTTGATACAGGACGCATCAGTTTTAGCTGTATGTAGAATTAATCGAGCAAAGACAAAAGTCGCTTAGAACGAAAGAAAACCACCTCTATGACGATGTAATTAAATTTTACTTTACATTAGTCATAGAGGTATTGCTATTAATCAATTTAAACTTAAATATAAACTTATGAGTTGTGGAAATATTAAACTTGTAGGCTATGATAATCTTAATAATGTTATTATTAAAGAACATGGTTCTAATAACTCTGATTATTATAGTTTGATAGCTATGGTTGAAGATCCAATCTTCAAGAAAATTGTAGCTGATAGAGGTATTAATGTTAAGACTTCTGGAAGAAAAGCTTATAATGCTCTTCTTGAAGCTAGAGCTATTAAACTTCGTAATATGGAAGATATAGCCAGTATTGTAGAAAAAGAAGAACGTGGTTTGTTTAGTACAATTAAAGCTAGAGATACAGCTATTACTTATATGGCTGATATTATGAATAAACTTAGTTTTAATTTTCTATATAATGGTGCTCCATTAAATTTTAATGAAATTAAAAAACGTACCAATGAAACTGTTATTAATGCTGGACTTAAACGTGCTAAGAAATTAGCTGGAAGTGATGAAACTAGAAATAATGAACTTAATAGTTTTATTAATAATCCAAACCCTGCTATTAAAATTAACGGTCTTGGTGCATTTCTTCGTAAATACGGTAATGCTCAAGATTTTAATTATGGGGCATTACTGCGTTCTCTAACTAATACTGAATTTAATGAAGCTCTTTTTAATAATAAGAATGTTGCTAAACTTATTAAAAGAGATGAATTATATCAAACTACTGATTATGAAGAATTAGGTGGATACCTTGATGAAACTTCTACTGAAGGTGATGAAAATAGTATAGATGATGGTATTGATTTAATGACTCAACTTTGGAATTTAAGTATTGGTGAAGTTAAAGATTTTAATAAACACGTAGAAGAAATTATTAAATATCATCTTGCAAGTTTACCTAAACTTACTGCTGCTTCTCAACTTGATAATGGAAGTTATCCTTTTGATACTAATAATGAATTAGGAGTTGTTACTTTTTCTGATGCTAATTACTTATCTAAAATATTATATGCTAGTGCTGATACTAGTAATGTTGATAATTTCATTGCTAGTCTTAAACGTATAGCTGAAAATATTCCTAATTGTGAATGTTTGATTCAATTACATGATTTACTTAGCAAAAATAAAGTATTTGCTAATAAGTATATGATGGTATTTAATAAACCTATTATATCTAAGATTGAAACTTACATTCAAACTGATAGTGTTGGTAATAGTTATGTTCGTTCTCGTATAACTAATCCTAATACTGATTCTCGTACTATTTTACAGAATACTTTTTATAATAATGTTAAGAATAATATTATTACTAATCGTGTTCCTGCTTCTCGTGAAAAGTATCGTATATATGATAGATATAAAAATACTCCTAATGCTAATCTTTATTTATATGATACTTTTAAAGAATTATTTCCAGATATTAATCAAGCTAGTTTTAATTTAGCTATTGCTAAAATTGGACGTGCTGCTATGGCTAATAATATTATTAATTTTGCTAATGTTATTAATCGTACAGTAGATAATTATAATAAATATGTAGAAGCTCTTAAAAAAGATAAAAGAACTAAAATGCCTGATAGTTTTATTAATAGAGGTGATACTTCTATTATATATCAAATGGCTGATGTTTTTAAAGATATTATTTATATTCCTGTTGAACTTAATTCTCGTAATCCAGAAGGTAATTTAAGTTCCGATGTTATTAATAGAAGTTTTATTACTAATATTACTAAAATTATTAATGATGATAAGTCTACTATTGAAGAACAAAATGCTATGGCTGAAGCCTATGCTAGACAAAAGTTTGCTAGTCATCAATATGATTATAGTAATTTACTTCTTGAACATAGAGATGAAAATGGTAATATAATTAATTATGGATTATTTAGACGAGTTGGTAATGGAACTCCTAAACTTACTGAATATGCTCGCAGTATGTTTAAGACTTCTCTTCTTAATGGCATTAGCGAACTAGATAACAATAATAACGATTTATATCGTAGCATGAGTGATGGTGATTATTTAATCACTGCTATGGGATTATTTATGACTGATATTAATAATTCTGAAACTCCTACTGCTAATTATCTACTTCCAATACCTAGTGATGCTCCTAAAAACTTTACTATTACCGCTCCTAGATATAGTCTTGTTGGATTGCGTAGTCAGTTAGAAGATGGAACCAAAGTTATAAATAGAGAACATCCTTTATTTAAACAATATTATAATATAGCTATTCAAGAACTTACTAATATGGCTCAAGCTGTTAATGTAATGTTCAAAACTAATACTAATGGTAATCCTATTTTAACTGATGGTAATTTTGAATTTAGTGATGTATATAATTCTAAACCTAATCATTTTTATAATCAATATCACAAAGATGGAAAAGGTAATGTATTTACCACTATAGATGGTCATAAAGTATTAGCTGGAAGAGTATTTAAGTTTAAACGTTTAGTTAGTAAAACTACTCCTAATAGTAATAATGCTTTTAATGAATTACTTGGCTATGGTAAGCCAATTGATATCCTCTACGGGGGGTCTACGCGTGGACTTAACTATGTTGGAAATCAAGTAGTTCTTAATGGAGAACAACGTACTGCTCTTGAAAATGCTGTTTCTAATTGGCTTAATGAATATATTACTAATGGCTATAAAGAACTTAAAAATAAATATGGTACGTTTATTAATAATAGAATTAATAATGAATCTTTAGCTGAGTTTCTTGTTAATGATTATCTTGTTAGAGATAGTATGTATGATATGTATGGTGGTGACCAAAGTTTTTATAAAAATGGTCAAGCTATACTAAAACGTATTAAAGAAGTTCAAGCTAGTGGCAATCCCTTTGGTAATACTGATTTTACTAAAAACGATTTAGATACTCCTACTAATTTATATGATATAACTTTAAAAGGTAATGCTATTACAGTTCCTTATAATGATAATGGTATTACTAAACGTAAAAAAGTAATTCAACAAGATAAATTTAGAGGTGTTACTATATATAATACTTTTAAACCTTCTGATAAAGTTGTTATTGATAGACTTAATAAACAACTTAAAGATGCTGGATTAAGTAAAAAAGATAGAGAAAGAATATTATCTCCATTTAAAGCTGGTGTTAATGCTAACGATGCACAATCTTATATTACTCTTGAAGAATGGATTCGTCGTATTGCAGCTTCTGGAGAATTAGATAAATATGCTGGACTTATACAAAGTCTTACAGACGATACCCCAATTGATAAAATTGATTGGAGTAAATTTGCTAATAAAGTTCAAATTCAAAAGAATTTCTATTATGATTTATATTATGATACTACTGTTGGTATTGAAGTTCCTAGACAGGTAAAAAACGCTGAGTTTGTTCTTATTCCTAAACTTATTAAAGGTACAGAACTTGAAAAAGTTTATGATATAATGACTAAAAGAGATATTCATCAACTTAATACTGTTGAAACTGTCAAAGTTGCACAACATAATAGAATGACTCTTTGGAATAATGATGGTGTTCTAACTGATGAAGCTCTTAAAGAATTTGATAATAATGTATTTGATAATTCTGAATTATTTAGTTATAATTATCTTTATAGACAACAAGAAGTTCCTCAACATATGGTTGATGTTAGTAATAAAGCTGCTATTCAGATTATGAAGAAAATGCTTGATAATCTTCCTAATACTGATGAACTAAATAGTCTTAAACAAAAAGTATTTAATAATTATGTAGCTAATATTAGAAATAGTTTTGAAAAAACTTGTGATGAACTCGGTATTGAATTAGATGATAAAGGACATATTGATTTAAATTCTAATGGTAGTATTAAAAATCTTAATCGTTTTGTATTTTTTGATAGATTTAAAGAAAATGCTCAACAGCAAGGAGTTGAAAAATCTCTTCTTGAATTTTTTGATTTAGATAGTGCTGGATTTAATAATTTACCTTTATTCTTATCTAATATTAATAATAAACTTGAAAGTATAGCTAATAGTTATTTTAATACTAATATTACTAGACAACTTATTAGCGGTTGGCATGCTGCTCAGTTATCAGATTTTGGTTTTAAAGTTGATAAACAAACTCAAACAGATAGTAAACTTCAATATAAGAAACTTGGAGAAGTTGATGGTACTCCTATTTATTATACTGAAATTAAACTTCCAAGATGGAGTAATAAACTTAAGAAACTTAATATAGAACAAGTTCCAGATAATCTCCGTACAATGATTGGTTATCGTATTCCAACAGAAGGTAAACAGTCTATTTGTATTATGTATGTTAAAGAGTTTCTTCCTGATGCTTATGGTAGTACTGTAGTTGTTCCTGATGAATGGGTTACTCAGACTGGTTCTGACTTTGACGTAGATAGTGTTTATGGAATGTCTAAAACATTTAATCTTGTTAATAATGTTCCTACAGAAATTACTCATGATAGATATACTAAAGATACAATTGGATATATTAATTATGTTAAAGATAATGTAGATAAAGCTAGTCGTAAGATTATTGGTAAAACTTATAATAAACAAGGTAATCTTCGTGGAGCATTAAGAAATAGTGAAGATGTTATTACTGCTCAATTAGATGGTTATAATGGAAATTTAGGTGTAGTTGAAAAAATAGCTAAAGATGGTGGTCTTAAATCTTACGAATCATACTTAAAACTCCCCGTGGAGGATGTAAGTAGTCAAGCTGCTAGAACTAATGCTATTATTCAATCATTTATTGATATACTTAATAATCCTGCCGCAGTTGAAGAAAATACTACTACTTCTAATTTTGAAAACATTAAAGAAGCTAATGAATTATATGCAGAATTAGTTGGTGCTAATAAAACAACTGTTGCTCCTAGTGACTTCTTTACTCAATTAGATTGGTTTGATGCTGCTACATCTGGTATTAAACTTAAAGGTATTAGTGTTAACAGAGATACTTTTATGAGTATTGGTAATGTTACTAAAGCCAATCATAAAGAAGGTATTAAAGTTATGTATAATACTGATACTATTAGTAGACGAGAAGCTGTTAAAAGATATGGTAAAGAAAATGTTGAAACTATAGGTTCTAATAATATTCGTATTACTCATAAGAATTTTGGTTGGTCTAATGATAATAAGAATGTTGATGGTTATTTGATTAATCCTTATAGTTCTCAAACCACTGCTCATATTCTTGATGTTATGAAAGAAGGGGCTATACATAATGAAAATACTTATACGTTTAATGCTTTTAAAACTATTGTTGACTTTGGAAGTAATTATGATACTGCTATTGGATTTATGTGGCAACCTGCTATTGATATACTAGTTCGTAAATGGAAAGAAACTAATAGTGTTCTTGCTGAAGGTTCTAGAAATCCGCTTACTGAAGCAATTAGAGAAATTGGTCATACTCTTGGTTTTGGTAAAAAGATTGATTTTGTTGGACGTAAAAAGCTAATTGAAACTATTGATAAAAGTTATGGTGAAACATTCAAGAAATTATTTAATTTAAGCGTTTCTGACGCATTTTCATCACCTGACCTTATCTTTTCATCATCCGCATATAAATCTCGTCTTAGAGGGGAAATGAATGGTGTTCAACAGGCTCTATTCGACCTTTATGTTCTAGCGCAATTCAATCGGTTAAACTTAATCGGACAGGATATAAGTAATAATCTTAATATTCTTACTGCTGATAAATATGGTGCTAAACAAAGTTTTTATGCTAATGATAAGATATTTAGAGATGCTAGTACAGTTATTGATAATAGTAATATCTATGCTGTATCCTCCACGGGGGATCAAACCTTGTTACTCGAAAGTGTTTTTCCTGATATTAGTGGAGGTATAAATGCATTTATTAAATCTGATATATCTAGAAGTAGTTATCCTAGTTTAGCTGCATTTTTACAAATGAGTACAGCACTTAGTGTTAAAGCTACTCAACAAGTATTTGAAACTGCTAATCCTGTATTTATTGATTATGTATATAGAATAGCAGAATGGACTAAAGGTGGGATAATGACTGAAAAGTTATATAATGACTATAAAGATTATCTTATTAATAAACTAGAAGTAGGTAATAATGGTAGTTCTTATCTTAATTTACCTGTTACTGTTGTTAATGGTGATTTTGTTCATCCTAAATATATTAAAGAATATGGCACTGGACAATCTAGAGCTTTAGAAGTTGGTAGAGTTAGTGGTACATTAGTTAATATTAAAACTGATGATGTTGTAGTTAAAAATATATTTGAACCTGCTCAAACTGAAATTGATACTTTTGCTAAACTTACTCCTGCACAAAAAGTTGATTGGATTAAAAATAACTTTAGTCAAGATGGAAGTATATTTGAACATATTGAAATAGTTGCTAACGATGAACGTAGTAATCGTCGTAATATAAATATTCAATATATTAATTATATACAAGGAGATATTACTAACGATAATGCTCATAGATTATTTGATAGAGCTTGGAATCATCCTAATCCTCTTATTAAACTTACTGCTCTTGATTTAGTTAAATATGCTTTTATTGTTGAAGGACATAAATTTAGAACTAGAAATATTAGTAGACTTATAAGTAATACTCCCCTTAGAGGATTGAGTGAGGGCGGAATAGCTATTGGAGATATAGCTATGAAAGGTATTAATAGTTATGGTTTTGTTGATAAAGATAATGTTGAAGATATAATTGGTTTTATTCGTAAGAATTATAATAGTTTTAACTGTCCTAGTTATACATTTAAAAGACTTACTAATAATAAAATTAATTATAATTTAAAACATAATGGTATTATTACTTTTAATGGTCAAGAAAATCTTGATAATGTAGGAATAATAAGAAATGGAGATGCTATTAATGTTATTAGAATTAATAGAAATTTATATATTAAAGGAACTTATGATGGAACTTTAGCTTATTATCCTATTGATAGACTTGAATCATTTGAAACTTATAATAGTATTGAGCCTAGTATTATAGCTAATAATAATATTCATAAACCATTAGCTGTTCTCCTTTATGATGGTCTTACTCAACAAGAAAAAAGAGATAAATTTATTGATGGTATTAAAGATAATATTAATGAAGCTGTAAATAAAGGTTATAAAGAAGTTCCTGAACTATATAGTAAATATATATCTGATGAGTATTTCCAACCTTTTATGAATACTCCTTTTGAGAATAATACTATATATACTATTAATGATAAATTTTATCTTAATATTAATGGGACTACTGCTATTAATTTAAGCGATGATTTAAAACAATATAAAGCTAAATATCCTAATATTGAAGATAATAAACTTGGATTGTTTATTGAAATTAATGAAAATGAAATAAATAGAGTTACTAGTAATACTGATAAATATAGTAGTGTTGATGACCAAACTCCTATTGGTAGATTTGCTAAAAATGCAAGTTTAATTATTTCAAGAGCTGTTCGTCATGGACAACCTGCTGCTCAAAATGTATTAAACGCTCTTAATAATGCTGAAATTAATTATCTTGATAGTAGTAGTCTTTCTGATAATTCTGAATTTTCGTTATCAGTTATAGCTAATTATATAGATGTTGAAGCTAATAATATTCTTAACGATATCAATCGTTTTATTAAAATTGATGGTATCGATAAACCTATTAACGATAAAGATGTTATTGGTAAAGTTCTTAAAGATGAACAACTTCAAAATCGTTTTTTAGATGTTATTCTTAGTGCTAATACATTTAAAAATAAATATAAACTTATTAGTGATATTGATATTGAAACAACTAATATTGATGACAAAACTAAAGAAAATATTAGAAAGATTCAAAAATTAGTTAATCAAATAGATGCTAATACTACTGTTCGTTCTGCTAGAAAGAATTGGTTTGAAAGATGGATTCAATTACGTACTACTAATCCTAATTATATAAGCGGATTAATGAAAGAATTTGATGCTTATGGTGATACTGGATTTATGGATTATTGGATACAAGATATTAGAGCTAATCGTAATTTTGTATTGCAGAATATACTTAAAGATGTAATGGGTACTGTTGAAGAAGGTCGTCTTAATGGTATTAAAGAATCTAATGACTTTAAAAACTATCTTAAAGAACTTAAATCTAGAGCTGCTAAAGATGGTAAATCTGTTAGTCTTGATAGTATTATTGATGATGATGGTAGATTAATTCAACCTAATAATCCTGTTTGGGAAGAAAAGATGAAGAAGTATAGAGATGCTGCTATTGAAGCTGAACAAAAATTTGGTATAAATAGTGTTGAACATCTTATTGCTTTATCTAATAAAGCTAAATTTATTGATATGACTACTATTCATCAACTTAAGCCTATCACAGTTCAAGATGAAGATGGTAATGATGTTATTATTGAATATTCTACTTATATTATAAATCTTGAAAGAAGTTTATTAGGACTTAAAAAAGGAGATGATGGTATTCCTAAAGAATTTGCTGAATATAAAAGATTTAATGGTAGAATACGAGATATTCTAAGTCAAGCTACTGATAATGTTACTACGCAAAGTCAAGATGAAGAACTTGGACGTATATATGCTCAAATGGATAGTCTTACTAGTCTTTATGATGAAGATGGTAATAAAAAGATTGGTCATGATTTGAATGTAGCTGAAAGACTTCGTGCTTATCAAACTAATATTCGTAAAATTAAAGAAATGTTCTATGATAAGCAAGCTAAAGAAGGATTTGATTCTAAACTTAAAGAACAACTTTCTATTATTAGTAAATATGAAAGTCAACGTGATGCTAATGGTAATCTTCTTATTAGTATGGAAGAACTTATGAAAGTTCCTGAATATCGTGAAGCTAAAGAATGGATTCGTAAGAATACTAGATATATTCTTGATATTAAAGATATAGAAGATTTAAATTGGGCATTTGAAGAACTTAAAGACGCTAATAAAGGTAATAGTGTTCTTAATCTTGCTATTAGAGAATTTCAAGCTAAAGATGAATTTAACGTAGTTGATGGACGTAAAATACCAGAAGAACGTGCAGCTCTTATTAAAACTGAAACAGTTAGAAAATATAAATATACTAAAGGTAATGGTATGCCTTATGTTGGTATCATACGTTCTGCTGATGATGAATTAAGAGTTTATCGTGCTGATTTTTATAATTATCTTACAGGTAATAAATCTAAGAGTGAGGAAGAAATTAATGTTGGAGAAGCTATTAATAAAATACTTGAAAAATATTTTGATAATGCTACTAGAACACTTAATACTTCTGATATAAGTCTACAAGATTTAGAACAGCTTGAAACTGGTTTTAATATTTTCAATGATATAACAAGAGGAGAAAAGAGTACTGATAAACTAAAAGCAAAACAAGTTGCTGAATTTATTGAATCTGAATGTGAAGTTACATATAATTGGAAACAATATGAACTTGATAAAAATAGAGCTTTTGCTAAAGGTAAAAAATATTATGATGCTTGGTTAAAAGTATTTAGTGAACAAGTTGAAGAAGATGGAACTGTTACTGAAAGACCTAATCGTACTATCTATGGTGTTATTAAACCAAAAGATTTAGATAAATGGACTGATATTGATAGAACTGCTGCAATTAATATTCTTCAAAAAAGAACTAGAGAAACTACTACTCAGTATTATTATATGAAAGAAAAAGAAGTTCTTGATAAATATGGTATTGATAGTGCAGAATATAGACAATGGTATAGAGATAATCATTATTTTGACCCATATACTCGTACTATTAAACCTATTCGTATTTGGACAAGTATGCAAATGATTAAAGATGATGGTAGTGCTGTTGTTGGTAATTATGAACCACGTATTAATCAAATGCATATTACTCCTAAAGAAGAACTTATTAATCCAGAATATAGTAATTTTGTTAATAAGTATAGAGTAGGAACAGGATATGATAATATTAATTATACTAATCTTAATGAATATCAACTTGAACTTATGGATAAAGTAAACGAACTTATGAAAAAGTATTGTTTTACTAATAGTAATAAGAGATATGTTGATATGGGTTATCTTCCATCTTTACCTAAGTCTAAAGAAATGACTGCTAAAGATTATTTTGAACAAGCTATTGGTTTTCTTGGTTGGACAGCTAATGTTCCTAATAATACAGGATGGAGAAACAATGAAGATTTAACTTTTGATAAAGATTATGATATTCCTAATCCTAGATTATCTCAATTAGCTAATAAAGATACTCAGCAACTTCCAACTATTCCTAAGTTTAAAGAACCTAATGAAAGTGAAGAAGATTTTATTAAACGTAAAGCTGAAGCTATTAAAGCTAGAGATGAAATTATAGAGAAAAATAATAAAATACATAATGATATTCTTAATCGTAATTGGAAAGAAGTATTTAATAGTTTCTTAATTGAAAGTAATAGATATAATGCTATTAAAACAGTTAAAAACTTACTTTATACTGCTGACCAAATTATTACTAGTAATACTGCTTATGATATAAATTATAAAGGTAGTGTAACTGAAGATAGAGAAGCTAGTGCTGGTGGAGAAATTGAATATAAACAAGAAAAACAAACTAGAACTAGTGAACATCTTAGAAGTTTTATTCGTAGACTTGTATTTGAACAATATAAGAATAATAAAACTCCTAATTTAGTTAAACTTGGTTCTCTTGCTCAAAATATTGCTGGTAGTAAATATATGATGATGAATATTACTGGTGGTATAGCTAACGTTCTTACCGGTTCTAGTAATATATTTATGGAGAGAGCTGCTGGAGAATATATTAATCTTAAAGATTGGGAAAGTGGTAAATCTGAATGGATTAAAGGAACAGTTAGTTATATGACTAATATGTATAGCGAAAACAGTAGTACACTTCAAGATGCTATTATCAAACTTAGTCATGTTGTTGATTTTGATAGAGTAACAGAAGTTAGTACAGCTGAAGGTCTTAAAGAAAATATTCGTAGATTCCGTGGTTTACTATTTAGTCCTCAATCTGTTGGTGAACATTATATGCAGAATGTAATGTTATTTGCTATGCTTAAATCTCATAGACTTGTTGATAATGGTAGAGGCGGTTATGATATAATGAGTAAAGAAATGTATCATCGTAAAGCTGAACAAGATGCTCTTATGTCAGTAATAAATACTCCCCGTGGAGGAGAGAATCAATCTCTTCTTGAACAATTTAATAAGTTCATGGATGATGCTAAAGCTGATAATAAAAAACGTGCTAAATATAATCTTTTTAAAGCTAATCCTATATTTGACTTTGTTAAGACTTATCTTAATGAAGAACAAAAAAGAGAATATATAGCTAAACGTAAAGAACTTATTAAAAATGCTGATAGTGAATTTGAAAAACTTCCAGATATTTATAATCAATTTGAACTTAAAGATGGAATTGCTCAAATAAAAACTGATAGTAAACTTACTCTTAAAGAGTATGCTAGATTTATTGATAAAGTTCGTGAAGTTAATAAGAAAGTTCATGGTGTATATGATAAACTTGGTTCTGCTAATCTTGAACAGCATTGGTGGGGTGGTATGGTAATGCAATATCATAAACATCTTTATTCCGGTTTTAAGAAACGTTATCGTTGGAATGGTTATTATAATGAAACTCTTGGTACTATTGAGAAAGGTAGTTATACTAGTCTTTATGATTATCTAACTATTCCATTTAAAGAAAGTAATATAGGAGAAATTAATAATGTAAGTGATGTTCTTAAAGCGTTCCAAACTTATGGTAAGAATTTACTTTCATTTGCTGTTAATTTCAAACTTAATTATGAAATTCTTCCTGAACATGAAAAAGCAAATATAAGACGTAATTTAGGAGATTTACTTTATGTAGGTGCTGCTATAATTGGAGCAATTGCTATTACTGGTATGGGAGGAGATGATGACGAAAGTATTATATATAACCTTATGCTTTATAATGCTGACCGTCTTGCTTCTGAAGCTGCTTCATTTACTCCATTTGGAGCTTATGCTGAAGGTAAAAAACTATGGTCTAGTCCTGTTGCTATTGGACAAACTATTAATGACTTAATTGGTACTACTGCTATGGCTGCTAGATTCCTTATTGAAGAAGACTTTACTGAGGAATATACTACTGGTAGATATAAAGGTATGAATAAGTTTGAAGTTATGGCTGTTCGTAATATACCTGTTGTTCGTAGTATTAATCGAGTTCTTGATTTACCAAATAATAATAGTTATTATAAACTTGATGAAAATATACTTAGTATTATACCTTATAAAGATATAGCTAAAGATATATTTGAATAAGCTGGACTTGAATCTAGTAAAAAATAAGGGCTTGCCTATGGTATCACTACCTAGACAAGCCCTTTTACTTTTATATTAATACAAGAATACCTTTAGTTTGAAGTTCAAAGCAATCATTAACATAATCTTCAGGAGTACCACTATAAATATATTTAGGATTAGCAACATAGCAACCTTTAACACATTTATCTTCTTTATCTTTATAATGATTAATAAATCCTTTATCTTTAAGACTAGATAATGCTGATTTTATAGATGGCTTTGGAACTTTAGTTTCTTCTTCACAATCGTCATAAAACATAGCATTAACCGAAAAATAAAGTTTAGTTTTATCTGGTTTTTGTCTTGTTAAAAGAACATGACTATTAATATAAAATAAAACATTTTTTTCATTATTAGTAAGATTATAAATATTGCCTAAAGTATCAATAAACACTTTAAAGTATAATCTTTTCTTTTGTTCATCAATAAGTTGTTTATGACTTTTAGAATCAGCATACATGACAAGAACATCTTTCTTATCAATAATTTCACCATCTTTTGTTACAATAGCTACTGTATTAACATCATTAATAGCATAATTAACTATACTATTATTAGGTTTATTACTTTTACTAATAGATTTAAATGTAGGCATAAGAATATAATTTTATATTCCAAAGATAAAAAATATAACTATATCAAATGTTAATAGAATAAAAAATTATACTAATCTTTGTACTAGTTCTACTAATCTTTGTATCAGTCATACTACGGGTGTTGATTTAACATAGCTTTTATGCTGATTATCAGCACTTTAACGACTACGAATATCTAGTCTATTCTATAAGCCAATCAAAGGTGCAACCTTTGTGCGTAGGCGCATAGCCTATATGATTATTAATAATAGCAATATATTAATTAAAACCATCATCATTATTACCAATAACACACATAAGAATAACAAAAACTATAATACCAACAACAAATAATTTTCCACTATACTTATCCATAGCTTCATTATCACTAATATTATTAGCAGAAGCTAATAATTTAACACCGCCGAATATAATTCCAAGAAAAACAACAAATGCAATCATAATTATAATATATTTAAGTTTAATAATAAGACAAAAATAAACCCCAGTAGTAAGACTAGCTTAACTACCAGGGTTTCAGTCATGCCAAGGACTAATAAGTTTAAGATTAGTAGAACGCTCCGCTTCGCTACGCTCAACTCCCCGTGGAGGATGGAATGAGTTAGTATTCATTCAATCATTATAATTACTATTAGTTATAACTAGATTATCATTACTAGCATAACTATCATTCCATCCTCTACGGGGAGTATAGCGAAGAGTACGAAGTACTCGTAGCGGTTCCAACCTATCCACTATCTTGAACAAAGCCAGCTCTATTAGAGCTAGCTTTAAGTATAACATATAAACCATTAGCATTAACTATAACTATTTCTTCTTTAGACCATTAATAGCCCCATTGAAGAATAAATCCAAGACCAGACCAAATTTGGTCTTTAGCTTTTTCATCAGTATCTTCAACTAAAACAAGTTTATCTTCATCAAATTGTTGAAGTTTATCTATAAGTTCTTTAACTGTCATAG
>OLOL01000804.1_pt1 | contig 30312 bp, 29 predicted proteins | sample 1673081 | NCBI WGS metagenome assembly OLOL01 (sample SAMEA3136753, study PRJEB25190) | human gut metagenome
GCCTGATACATTCCCAGCGCGAACGCCAGGCAGACCGTACCCATCAGCCAGACAAACCGTACGCCGCAGACGGCGGATCGCACGGCCAGCACCGCTAGCAGGAAAGACAGCGCATAGGACACACTGCAATAGTGGTAGGTTTCAACTTCCGCTACATAGGGCGCACAGACCAGTGTAAGCGGGATGAGATATTTTGCCACACGGCTGCGCACAGCAAACAAATCCGTTAGCAGCACTCCCGCCAATGCGTAGAGGAACAGCATCAGCAATGCCGAAAGCGCAGGCTGATTGATGCCGCCGCGCAGCATATCCACCAGGCGCAGCGCCCAACGCCCCTGCTGTGTCTCCCAATACAAATGCTCGGGCCAGCCATCGGCAGTGTACAGTGCACCGATGTGCACGGCATCAAAATTGCCGAGTTGGTTAGCATAAATCGTGTAATGTACGCCGCAACCGACCAGCAGCGCCACGACCAGCGGGCGGAAGTTTTTCGCCCACCACAGGCTCACTTTTTTCTGCCAGTCCATCGTTTATTTTTTATCCTCTTCGGTCTCGGCGACGATGTAGATGGGGCGGTGCTTGACCTCCAGGTAGGTCTTGGCGAGGTACTCGCCCACAATGCCGGTGCAGAACAGCTGGACGCCGCTGCACAGCAGAATGATGCAGACCATGCTGGGCCAGCCGGAGGTCGGGTCGCCGAACATCAGCGCGCGGACGACGACAAAGAGGAGGCCGAGCGGCTGAGCCGGATCACCGAGGACCTGCTGCGCCTGACCAGACTGGACAGCGGCGTGGTGGAGAAGCCGACGATGCCCTCGATGGAGTACTTGAACAGGCCCCAGAAATTCCACTTGGTCGTACCGGCGACGCGCTCGATGTTCTCATAGTCGAACCACTTGGTCTTGAAGCCGACCCAGCTGAAAATGCCCTTGCTGAAGCGGTTGTACTCGGCCATGCTGAGCACCGCGTCGGTCATTTTGCGGCTCATCAGGCGGAAATCACGCGCGCCGTCGACAATTTCCGTATCGGACATCTTGTTGATGATCTGGTAGAACTTGCGGGCAAACCAGCTGCGCAGCGGCGGCTCGCCCTTGCGGGTCGTGCGGCGGGTGGCGGCGCAGTCGTACTCGCCGGTCAGCAGCGTGTCCAGCATCTGCGGCAGCAGCGCGGGCGGGTCCTGCAGATCGGCGTCCATCGTGGCGACGTAATCGCCCTTGGCGGCCTGCAGGCCCGCGTAGATACCGGCCTCCTTGCCGAAGTTGCGGCTGAACGAGACATACCGCACGCGGGGGTCCTGCGCGTGCAGCGCACGCGCGACGCGCAGCGTGCCGTCGCGGGAGCCGTCGTCCACAAAGATAAACTCAAACTCCGCGCCGTGGCTGGCTTTCATCTCCGCCGCCACGCGGGAGGCTTCTTTATAAAAAAGCGGCATCGCTTCTTCTTCATTGTAACAGGGTACGATCAGACTGATGAGCATGGTAGGACCTGCTTTCGTCAAAGTTTTTGTTGGTTTTATTATAGCGTAGTTTTGGCGGTTTGTAAACAATGGATGTAGGGGGAGCCCTAAGCCTTCCCCTTTGGGGGAAGGTGGCCCCGCAGGGCCGGATGAGGGGCAGGTGTGCCATTGCCGCCCGTAGACGGACTGCTGTGGGTAAGTTCCCCCTCATCAGTCAGCGGGCAGGGCCGCTGACAGCTTCCCCCAAGGGGAAAGCCACTCTGGCTTCTGCAACACAAAAAAGGCAGAGCCTTCGCTCTGCCTTAGAGTGCTTATAAAATTTTAGCCCTTGACCGCGATATTGACCAGCTTGCCCTTGACGTAGATCTCCTTGGCAATGGTCTTGCCTGCGATGGCTTCGGCTACGGCGGGCTCGGCCTTGGCGGCGGCGATGGCGTCCGCGTTCTCGATGGCGGCGGGCACCTTGATGCGGGCCTTGACCTTGCCGTTGACCTGCACGGCGATTTCAATCGTCTGCTCAACGCACTTGGTCTCGTCGTAGGTCGGCCAGGCGTGGTAGGCCAGCTGCTCGGTGTGGCCCAGCTGCTGCCACAGCTCCTCGGTCATGTGGGGCGCAAACGGGTTCAGCAGCTGCAGCAGCAGCTCGTACTCGGCCTTGGTCGCACCCCCCTGATCGCTCAGTGCGTTGACGTAGATCATCAGCTGGGCAATGGCAGTGTTGGCCTTCAGCGCATCAATGTCCTCGCCGACCTTCTTGATGGTGCGGTTGGCAACGGCCTCCAGCTCGGGGCGGACGCCCTCGCCGGGAACGAGCTTCTCGCTCATCGACCAGATCTTATCGAGGAAGCGCTTGCAGCCCTTGATGGAGGAGGTGTTCCACGGGGCAGCCTTCTCAAAGTCGCCGATGAACATCTCATACAGGCGCAGCGTGTCGGCACCGTACTCGTTGACCACATCGTCGGGGTTGACGACGTTGCCGAGGGACTTGGACATCTTAACTGCCGGGCGCAGCGCTTGGTTGCCGTATTTTTCGATCAGAGCCTGCTTTTCTTCCTCCGTGGAGACGTTGCCGACGTAATGCGGGTTCTGGCCGAGGATCATGCCGTGGCTCGTGCGCTTGGCATACGGCTCTTTGGTGTGGACGACGCCGATATCATAGAGGAACTTGTGCCAGAAGCGGGAATACAGCAGATGCAGCGTCGTGTGCTCCATGCCGCCGTTGTACCAGTCGACGGGGCCCCAATAGGCTTCGGCCTCTTTGGAGACGGGGGCATTCGCGTCATGCGGGTCCATATAGCGCAGATAGTACCAGCTGGAGCCTGCCCACTGGGGCATGGTGTCCGTCTCGCGCTTGGCCGGGCCGCCGCAGCACGGGCAGGTGGTGTTGACCCAGTCGGTCATCTTGGACAGGGGGCTTTCGCCGTCGTCGGTCGGCTCATAGCTTTCGACCTGCGGCAGAACGACGGGCAGCTGATCCTCAGGAACCGGCACCCAGCCGCACTTCGGGCAGGAGATCATCGGGATCGGCTCACCCCAGTAGCGCTGGCGGGAGAAGACCCAGTCGCGGAGCTTATAATTGACCTTCTCATGGCCCCAGCCCTGCTCGATGGCATACTGCTTCATGGCGGGGATGGCCTCCTTGACGGTCATGCCGTTGAGGAAGCCGGAGTTGACCATGATTCCGGTATCGTCCTTGAGCGTAAACGCGCTCTTGGTGATATCGCCGCCCTTGACGACCTCGACGATGGGCAGGCCGAACTTCGTTGCAAAGTCCCAGTCTCTCTGATCGTGGCCCGGCACGCCCATGACAATGCCCGTGCCGTAGCTCATAAGAACATAATCGGAGACGAACATCGGCACGGCCTTGCCGGTCGCGGGGTTCGTGACCTCGATGCCCTCGAGGCGCACGCCGGTCTTGTCCTTGTTAAGCTCGCCGCGCTCAAAATCGGACTTGCGGGCGGCAGCCTGCTTGTAGGCCTCCACGTCGGCCCAGTTGGCAATGCGGTCCTTCCACTTGTTCAGCAGCGGATGCTCCGGGGAAATGACCGTATACGTCACGCCGAAGAGCGTATCGACGCGGGTGGTATAGACAGTGATATCGTCTTCGGTGTTGGTCTTGAACGTGACCTCCGTGCCGGTGGAGCGGCCGATCCAGTTTTTCTGCTGGGTCTTGACGCGCTCGATATAATCCAGACCCTCAAGATCCAGATCGTCGGCCAGACGGTCTGCGTATTTCGTGATGCGCAGCATCCACTGGCTCTTTTCCTTGCGGACGACCGGCGCGCCGCAGCGCTCGCACACGCCCTCGACGACCTCTTCGTTGGCAAGCACGCACTTGCAGCTCGTACACCAGTTGACGGGCATGGTGGTCTTGTAGGCGAGGCCATGCTTGTACATCTGCAGGAAGATCCACTGCGTCCAGCGGTAATAATTCGGGTCGGTCGTGTCGATGACGCGGTCCCAATCAAAGCCGTAGCCGAGCATCTTGAGCTGGCGGGTGAAATTCTCGATGTTTTTCTTCGTGACGATGGCGGGATGGATGTGGTTCTTGATGGCGAAGTTTTCCGTCGGCAGGCCAAAGGCGTCAAAGCCAATGGGATTCAGGACGTTGTAGCCCTGCATACGCTTTTTACGGCAGATAATATCCATGGCCGTAAACGGGCGCGGATGGCCGACATGAAGACCGGCAGCGGAGGGGTATGGGAACTCGATCAGGCCGTAAAACTTTGGCTTTTTGTCCCCAGTGACGGCGGCATAGGGCTTCTCCTGCTCCCATTTTTCCTGCCATTTCTTCTCAATAGCTGCAAAATCGTATTTCATAACAAGCTCCTTTGTCTCGTAATTTTCATGATAAAACGCCCCTGACCATACGGTCAGGGGCGTAAAATACGCGGTACCACCCTGATTCAGCTGCTTTTTCAAGCAGCCCTCAAGCGGCCTTTAACGCAGCCATGCGTCCGTCCTTACTGCCTTCGGGGCGGCGGCTCAGGGGTGAGAGACGTCCGGTTGATTTTCCCGGCTCACACCAGCCGCCGGGTCCCTGAAAAAAATCGCGCGGGGCATTCCCCTTCTCTGCCTTTTACCGGGTCATTGTACGTTTTTTTGCGCCGTTTGTCAAGCGTTTTCGCCCAAAACGGCAGCCAGATTCACCTGATGTCCGTCCTGCCAGAGGCGTTCGAGGTCATAGAACTTTCTGGCCTCAGCCGTAAAGACATGCACGACAAGGCTGCCGAAGTCCATGAGCACCCACGTGCCGCCGCGATGGCCCTCGCGGGAGAGCATCGGCTCGCCCGCCTCGTCCATCGCCTCTTCGACCGCGTCGCAGAGCGTCTTGACGTGGGTGGAGCTGGTGGCGGTGCAGATGAGAAAAAAGTCGGCGAGGGTCGAAATGTCGGTGATGCCGATGAGGCGAATGTCCTCACCCATTTTGGCGTCGAGCGCCTTTGCCGCAAGCGCGGCCACTTCTTTTGCACTGAGCATGGTTTTTATGTTCCTTTCTGATCTGTATCGGGTTCTTCCCAGACCGTACCGTCCGGGAAGGGGTCTTCTGTAGGCTCGGATGCGCCGGGTTCCTGCGGCTCATCCGGATCTCCCGGCTCTTCCGGGGCATCCTGCGGTTCGTCCGTCTGCTCCGGTTCCTCCGGCGCTTCCGGCTCCGGGTCAGGGGCTTTCTGATACGCATACGCCTGTTCGGGCGTGACGACATTCAGACTGCCGGAGGCGATCGGCGCGTCATAGGGATTGAAGCAGGCGTTGACTGTTTCCAGCAGCCGGCCGGCGTAGAGGGGATAATAGGCCGCGCCGTTTATCATCGCGCCCTCGCCCTCTGCGGTGCAGCACTGCATGGAATCAAAATCGCAGGCCAGCAGCTCCTTGCCGAACCAGACCATATTGCCGGTTGTGAGGCTCGTGGTGACATATTCGGCAAAAATGTCTGCAAACTCCCTGATTTTTGTCAGGCTGCCGACGGACAGGCACTGCTTCGCCAGCGCCTTCAGAAACTGCTGCTGCACCTGCGTGCGCTGGATATCCTGCGTGGCGTAGCCCTTGCGGAAGCGGACAAGCTCCATAGCCTTTTCGCCGTCCAGATGCTGCAGCCCCTTCTTCAGGTGGATATACAGATCCTGCGAGGCGTCCTCATAGTTCATGTCCTGCGGCACGTCAAAGTCGACGCCGCCGACAAGGTCAACGGTCTTCTTGAACGCCTCCAGATCGACGAGCACATAGCCGTCGACCGGAAAGCCGAGCAGGCTGTGCAGGCGCGAGGCAAGCCGTTCCATGCCGTCTGCACCGCCGCCCGCGTAAACCGAGTTGATCTTCATAAGTCCCCCGCCCCCGGTCGCGACCGGGGTATCGCGCGGGATAGACAGAAGCGCGACCGTGTGCGTGTTCGCATCCAGATGGGCGACGATGATGGTGTCGGTGCGGTAGCCATCGCCGTCGGTGCCGCAGATGAGAATGTTATACACGCCGTCGCGCAGCGCCTTGGGCTGCTCGGTGGGCACGTCCTCCTCCGGCTGCTGCTCCGGCTCAAGCTCCTGCGGTGTGACTGGAACGGCGGACGGCTCCGGCGCTTCTTCCTCGGCGGGAGGCTCCGGCTCCGGCTCGGAGAGCGCCGGACGCTCCACCGGCTTCACCAGCAGCTTCCACGCCGCAAACGCGCTTCCGGCGACTGCCAGCACGATCACCGCCGCGATCAGCGCCGTGCGTGTACCGCGCGACAGCGCGGACTTTTTTGTATGCGCCGCACGGCGGCGATTGCCAAATAGCTTCATTCAGGGTTCCTTTCGGGTTTGGATGAGCCAGTCTCTGGCCGCAAGGGAATCGGCGCAGGCGGGCTGACCCTTTTGGGCAAGCTGCTCCAGCGTCATATCGATGCCGAGCAGCACGCCCTCGTCCAGATCGCGCCAGACAGCCTCCCGCAGGCGGTCAATGCCCGGAAAATCGCGGTTCGGCTCCATATAATCTGCAATGTAGATGATTTTTTCCAGCAGGGTCATATGCGCTCTGCCGGTCGTATGATAGTCGATGGCGGAGACGACGGCATTGTTCTCACCGAAAATACGTGCGGCAGCCGCCGCGCCGGTCTTGGCGTGGAGCAGCTTCGTCTGCGCGTATTCGAACGGCGATACCGGCAGCTTCCAATGATCGACCAGCTTTTGCTGCTGCGCAGGAGAGAGCGCCTTGGTGATATCGTGCAGGATCCCGGCCCGGGCGGCGTCCGTCTCATCCGCGCCGTATTTTTTTGCCAGCAGCACGGCGGTATCGGACACGCCCTGCGCGTGGGCGCGGCGCTTTTCCTTGTGCAGAGAAAGGCTGACGCGGCGCAGAGCCGCAAACGGCAGCGCGTGATATGCGCCGCCCACGCCGTAGAGCCTCTCCCGTTCGATCATGGCCAGCACGTCCGGGTGCAGGACCTCGTCCGCAATGCCGAAAAACAGGAGCCGACGGGCCTCGGTCGACGAAATTTCCAGACAGTCGTTCTGCAGAACGATGGGCCGGACGCCGAATACGGCCTCCATTTTTTCCTGCTGGGCCAGCAGCTGCGCAGAAAGCGCTGCATCGGCACGCACGCGGGCCATGCAGACGGGCACGGCCAGCGCTGCAATGGCCTCCGGCTCGCGCCACTGGAAAAAGGAGAGGAACATGTCGGTCCCCATGAGCAGATACAGCTCATCCTGCGGATAGCATTCCCGAAGCTTGCGCAGCGTATCCACGGTATAGCTCGGGCCGGGCCGGTCAAGCTCGATGCGGCTGACCTCCATGCCGGTTTCTCCAGCTATGGCAAGCTGCGTGAGCGCGAAGCGCGTTTCGCCGTCCGGCGAGCCTTCGGCCACGGCCTTGTGCGGCGGGATGGCTGCGGGGATCAAGAGAATTTTGTCCAGTCCCAGCAGCTGCCGCGCCTTGCGCGCGGCAAAAATATGCCCCAGATGCGGCGGATTGAAGCTGCCGCCGTAAATGCCGATCCTTGCCATGCTGCGCCCCTCCCCTGTCGGTGTTCTTTTTTACTGCTCTTCCTTCTGCTGGCGGCTGCGCTCGATGGCGGCGGAGACTGCCTTATCGTGGAAGTACTGCTTGCGCTGCTTCCGCTGCTGCTCGGCTGCCTGCTTGCGGGCGCGAAGCCCTGCCTTGACGGGGTTATAGTTGCCGGAGACTTTTTTGGCCGGCTTTTTCGCGGCGGCCTTTTTCTTCTCCTGCTCCACCTTTTCGGACTTGCGCCAGATCACAAACTTTGTGCCGACGCAGGCGACGCCCTCGGCGCCAAGCGCCTCGCAAATGGCGTCAGAGGCCTCGCGGGCCGTGAGTCCGGAGGTTTCGAGCACGCGGCCCTTGACCAGCTCGTGGCTGTCAAGCAGGACGACAGCCTCGTCCAGCAGCATGTCGGAAATACCGCCCTTGCCGACGATGAGCGTCACGTCCAGCGGATTGGCCTGCGCGCGAAGCTCGGCGCGTTCCTTACTTGTCATCATGTTCAAATTCCTCCCGATAGATTCTGCAAAATGCCTGAAGCGCCCGCGCACGGTGGGAAATGGCGTTTTTCTCCTCAGACGCAAGCTCGGCATAGGTCTTTTCAAGCTCCGGCAGGTAAAATACCGGGTCGTAGCCGAAGCCGCCCGTGCCCTTGGGCGCGAACAGAATTTGTCCGGGGCATTCGCCGCGCGCGACGATCCTCCGGCCGTCCGGCCAGAGGCAGGTAATGACGCAGACGAATTTCGCCGTGCGCCGCTCCGCCGGAACGTCCTTCAGATTTTCAAGCAGATAGGCAATGCGCTCCGCGTCGGAGCTTTTATGGCCGTAGCGGGCGGAGTACACGCCCGGCGCGCCGTCCAGCGCGTCCACCATGAGACCGGAATCATCGGCCAGAACGGGCATACCGCTGGCCTTCATGACGGCCTCCGCCTTCAAAAGCGAGTTTTCTTCAAACGTCGTGCCCGTCTCATCGACGTCCACGTGCAGCCCGTATTCCGATTCCAGCGCGATCTCAAAGCCGAGCTGGGACAAAATCGCGGAAAGCTCGACCAGCTTGTGCTGGTTCTGGCTGGCTAAGATCACCTTCATATCAGCGCCTCCGCAAAACTCTTCGCGTCGAAGGGCATGAGATCATCGATCTGCTCGCCGACGCCGATGAACTTGACCGGGATATGCAGCGCCTGCGCGACCGCAATGACCACGCCGCCCTTGGCCGTGCCGTCCAGCTTCGTGAGAACCATGCCGGTAACGCCCGCACATTCCTGGAACTGCCTGGCCTGAAGCAGGCCGTTCTGGCCGGTCGTGCCGTCGAGGACGAGCAGGACCTCCTTGCTGGCGCCGGGAAGCTCACGGTCAAGAATGCGGGATATCTTATTTAATTCGTTCATGAGGTTCTGCTTGTTGTGCAGGCGGCCTGCGGTGTCGCAGATGATGACGTCGCTGCCGCGCGCTCTTGCCGCCGCGATGGCGTCAAAAACGACGGAGGCGGGGTCCGCGCCCTCGTGCTGGCGGATGATGTCGCAGTGCGCACGCTCCGACCAGATCTCAAGCTGATCGGCTGCCGCGGCGCGGAACGTGTCGCCCGCGCACAGCAGGACCTTCTTGCCCTGATCGTGCAGCTGGTGGGCAAGCTTGCCGATGGTGGTCGTCTTGCCGACGCCGTTGACGCCGATGACGAGAATGACCGACGGCTTTGTATCCAGCTTCAGAGCCGGATCGCCGACGTTCAGCATATCGGCGAGAATGCCGCGCAGGGCAAGCTTGGCCTCGTCGACGGTCTTGATGCGCTGCTCCTTCGCGGTCTGGCGCAGACGATCCATAACGGCCTCCGTCGTGTCCATGCCGAGGTCAGAGACAATGAGGCTTTCCTCAAGATCGTCATAGAACTCGTCGTCCAGCTCACTGGCGGTAAAGACGCTGCTGATGGAACTGGCCGTCTTGCTCAGTCCCTGCTTGAGTTTTTCAAAAAATCCCATGTATTTGATATCCTTTCTGGATGATATTCCGGGTATTTGCGCAGTACCCTGTAGGGGCCGATGCCCACATCGGCCCGCTGGAAAGCTACAAATCTACTGCGTTTTTATCAGTTCGTAACCCCCAGCTGTTTTGCAAGCTCGTCGAGGCTCAGGCGGAGGATTTTGGACACGCCCTGCTCCTGCATGGTGACGCCGTAGAGTACGTCGGCGGCCTCCATGGTGCCGCGGCGGTGGGTGATGACGATGAACTGGGTCTTGTCGCTGAGCGTGTGCAGATAATTTGCGAAGCGTTCGACATTTCGGTCGTCCAGTGCGGCATCGATCTCGTCGAGCATGCAGAACGGCGTGGGGCGTACCTTTAAGATGGCAAAATAGAGCGCGATGGCCACAAACGCCTTTTCGCCGCCGGAGAGAAGCGTGATGGTCTTGACCTGCTTTCCGGGCGGCTGGACGCGGATCTCAATGCCGCATTCGAGCGGCGCGGACTTGTCCTCCAGTATGAGCGAGGCTTTTCCTCCGCCAAACATTTCTTCGAACGTTTTGCCGAAATATTCATCAATACGGGCAAATTCCCGGACAAAAATTTCGGTCATTTCCGTCGTGATGGAGGCGACGATGTTTTCAAGCTCGGACTTCGCGTGCTGCACGTCGTCGCGCTGGGCGGTCAGATATTCATAGCGCTCGGACACGCGGGCGTATTCGTCGATCGCGCCGAGATTCGGCGTGCCGAGGGCAGAAATTTTCCGGCGCACCTCGGTAATGCGCTTGTTGGCTGCCGTGAGATTTTCAATCTCGACAGTTTCCTTTTCTGCCGTGCCGGGGGTCAGCTCGTAGGAATCCCAGAGCTTATCGACGATCTGCTTTTCCTCAAGCTCGCTCGTGGCCTTTTTCTGTTCGAGACGGGCTGTTTCGCGTTCGAGCTGCAAAATGGACTGGTTTTTCTCCTGCGCCTGCTTTTCGGTCTGGCTGCGGCGGGCCTCGAGCTGGGCACGCTCGTCAACGGCCTCCTTCAGTGTCTGCCGGGCCAAATCAAGCTGTGTGCCGGAGGCCGTCAGGCCGTCCTCCTTCTCCTGAATCTGCCCTTCGAGCGCAGAGATCTGTAATTCGTATTCGTGGATCAGCCCTGTTTTCTGCGTCACGTCGCCTTGCATGGCCTCGCTGAGCGCCTGCAGCTGGGCGATGGTGTTCTCGGAGGCTGCGCGCGCCGTCTCGATGGAGGCCGCGTCCATGCGCAGGGCGGTGATCTGGTCCGTGAGCTGCTGCTGCTGCTCGGTCAGGGCGGTCTGCCTGCCGGTCAGCTCCGTCTCCCGCGCGTGCAGCGCGTCCTGCGCGGCAGTCTGCTGCTGCAGCTGGGCCTTGAGTGCCTGCAGCTTTCCCTCCTCGCCGCCGGTGCGGCTGGTCAGGTGGGCAAGCTCCTTTTCGATGTTTTCCAGATTTTCCGTGACCGCAGCAGCCAGAAGCTGCACCTGCTTGTGCTCCTCCGTGCGGCGCAGCACCTCGTCTTCCGCCTCGCGGAGCTGGCTGCGGACGGCAGTAAGCTCAAATTCGGTCTTCGCGGCGGAGGAAGCGGCCTCGGCCGTCTGCGCCTTGAGCGATTCAAGGCTTTGCGCGAGTGCGTTCCGTTCCTCGGCCAGCTTTGCAAGCGTGTTCGCGCGCGTCAGAACGCCCGCGCTCTTTGCGGCAGAGCCGCCGGTCATACTGCCGCCCGCGTTCATGACCTGCCCGTCGAGCGTGACAATGCGCACGCGGTTCGCGCAGGCACGCGCCATGCGCACGGCGTTATCCAGCGTGTCGCAGATCACGGTGCGGCCAAGGGCGTTTTCAATCACGGCGCGGTACCGCTCGTCGCATGAGACGAGGCCGGAGGCGACGGAGATAAAGCCCGGCTGGCGCTGGCAGACGGTATCCTGCAGGCTTTGCGGCTTGATCGCGGTGAGCGGAAGGAAGGTCGCGCGGCCGCCGTCGCGGCGCTTGAGCATCTGGATGGCGGTCTTGCCGTCCTCCTCGGAGGAGACGACAATGTTCTGCATGGCGGCGCCGAGCGCCGTCTCGATGGCGGTGGTATAGCGGTCTTCCACGCGGATGAGCTTGGAAACCGGGCCGTGGATGCCGCGAAGCTTTCCGGCTGCCGCGTCCTGCATGACAAGGCGGACGGCCTTGGAAAAGCCCTCGTATTCGCGCTCCATCTCACGGAGCATACGGATCTTCGAATCAAGCGTATCGAGCTGGACGCCGGCGGCGTTCAGCTGCCTTTGCAGGCCGTCGCGCTTGTCCTGACGCGCTTTCAGGCGAAGCTCATAGCCCGCGATGGTATTTTTCGCGCTCTGCGCGTCGTCCTGCGCCTGTTCAAGACTTTTTTTGCAGGCGAGCTGCTGCGCCGCGATCTGCTCCTGCCGGGTCTTTGCGGCAGTCCGGTCCTCCTCCAGCGTCTGTCTGCGGGCAAGGACCTCCTCCATGGAGGCCTCCATGGACGCGATCTGCGCAGTCACGGAGGCGCTCTGCGACTGCAAAAGCGCCTGCTGGGCACGGAGGGAAACGAGCTGCTGTCCGGCTTCGCCGGTCTGCTCTGCGAGAGCCTGCGCCTCCTGCTGAACGGCAGCAAGGGAGTCATTTGCAGCGGCCAGCGCGCGGGTATTTTCTTCGATCTTCTGCCGCTCGGCCTCGATCTGGCCCGCAATGCCGCCGCTTCGCGTCTGCTGATCCTGCAGCTCCTGCCGGATGCGGTCGATGTTCGTCTGGTGGTGCTGGATCTCCGCGCGCAGGAGCGTAATTTCGTTCTGTGCCTGCTGGCGTTCGGCCTCCATCTGGCTGATGTGCTCGCGCTGCTGGTCGAGCTGAAGCGTCTGGTGGTTGTATTGCAGGCTGAGCTGCTCGGCCTTGCTGTAGAGCGCGGTCAGCTCGTCGTGCGCCTGTTCGAGGATGAAAGCGGCGGAGGCGTAATCCGTCTCGGCCTTGCGGGCGCTTTCGGCGATTTTTTTGAGATTTTCCAGCCAGACCGTGACCTCAAGACCCTTGAGCTCGGTGCGGAAGGTCAGATATTTCTGCGCCTTCTCCGCCTGCTCCCGCAGCGGGCCGACCTGAAGCTCCAGCTCGGAGATCTTATCGCCGATGCGCAGCAGATTGTCCTCGGTGTTGGCTAGACGGCGCTCTGTTTCCTCCTTGCGGTGGCGGAATTTGGAGATGCCTGCGGCCTCTTCAAAAATTTCACGCCGGTCGGTCGACTTGAGCGCAAGGATCTCGTCAATGCGGCCCTGTCCGATGTTGGAATAGCCCTCGCGGCCAAGGCCGGTGTCCATGAACAGCTCGTTGATGTCCTTGAGGCGGGCAAGCTGCTTATTTATATAGTATTCGCTCTCACCGGAGCGGAAATAGCGGCGGGTGATCATGACCTCGGGCGTCTCAATGCGAAGGCTGGCGTCGGAATTGTCAAGCACGAGTGTCGCCTCGGCGTAGCCGACGGCGGGGCGCTTGGCCGTGCCGCCGAAGATCACGTCCTCCATCTTCGCGCCGCGCAGCGCGCGGGTGCTCTGCTCGCCAAGCACCCAGCTGATGGCGTCGGAAATATTCGATTTTCCGCTGCCGTTCGGCCCGACGATGGCGGTGCAGTCGCTGCCGAACTGCAAAAGCGTCCTGTCCGGGAAGGACTTGAAGCCCTGGATCTCCAATGATTTCAGATACACGCGGATACCTCTCCAATTTATTCTATCTTGGTATTTTACCATTTTTCCATAGGAAATGCAATCCCGGAATCGCTTTTTGGCAAACAGCGCGGATCTGTACGCACCTGCGCGTCCCTTTGTATCAAAGGGACGCCTTGGGCGACGGTGTATCAAAGAAAAACCGGCAGCGCCGTTACAGGCGCTGCCGGGGGATCGTTTGCGGTTATGAGAACAGATAATGCTTGACCAGCTCCTGAAGCAGCTCGTCACGGTCGAGCTTGCAGATCAGGCTGCGGGCATTGTTGTAGTTGGTAATGTAGGTAGGATCCTCGGACAGGAGATAACCGACTATCTGATTGATGGGGTTATACCCTTTTTCGCTGAGGGCGCCATATACGGCGGTCAGAATGCTCTTCATTTCCTCACTACTGTCTTCCGGTACCACAAACTTGATGGTATTGTCATTCACGACGGTCAGCCTCCTTCTTTTGAGCTTGTGCCACTATCATAATATATTGTGCCCGGTTTGTAAATGCGTCCAACATTTCATTTGTGTTACAATTTCCCCGAAAGCACAAGATTTAGACAAAAAGCGGCAAAAAGCGCATGCGGAGGCAGACGGCGCTCATTCGTAGATCGGATGCTTTCTGACAAGCTCCGCGACGGCGGCGAGCACAGACTCGCGGTTGGCCTCGTAATCCGTTGCGATCTTGTCGATGCAGTCGGCCACGACCGGCATGTCCTCCGGCGTGAAGCCGCGCGTGGTGCAGGCGGGCGTACCGATGCGCACGCCGCTGGTGACGCCGGGCTTCTGCGGGTCGTTCGGGATGGCGTTTTTGTTGACGGTGATGTGCACCTCGTCAAGCTTTGTCTGCAGTTCCTTGCCTGTGATGTTCTTTTTCCGCAGATCGGCAAGCATCAGATGGTTGTCTGTGCCGCCGGTCACGAGGTCGAAGCCGTGCGCCAGCAGCGCGTCAGCCAGTGCTTTCGCGTTTTTTACGACCATTTCCGCATAGGTTCTGAATTCCGGCTGCGCCGCCTCGCGCAGGCAGACGGCCTTGCCCGCGATCACGTGCATCAGCGGCCCGCCCTGCGTGCCGGGGAAGACGGCGCTGTTGAGCTTTTTGGCGAATTCCTCGTCGCGCGAGAGGATCATGCCGCCGCGCGGGCCGCGCAGCGTCTTATGCGTGGTGGTCGTGACGACGTCGGCATAGGGAATGGGGCTCATATGCTGCCCGCCTGCGACAAGACCCGCGATATGCGCCATGTCGACCATGAGCAGCGCGCCGTTTTTGTGCGCGATCTCGGCAAATGCCTTAAAATCAATGGCTCTGGGATAGGCGGACGCACCGGCCACAAGCAGCTTCGGCCGGTACCGGCGAACCATGTCCTCGACCTGATCATAGTCGATGCGGCCCGTCTCCGGGTCCACGCCGTAGCTGATGCTGTGATAGTATTTGCCGGAGAGATTGACGCGGGCGCCGTGCGTCAGATGGCCGCCGCTGGCAAGATCCATGCCCATGAGCGTATCGCCCGGCTGCAAGAGCGCGGCATAGACCTCCAGATTGGCCTGCGCGCCGGAGTGCGGCTGTACATTGGCATAGGCCGCGCCGAACAGCTTTTTCGCGCGCTCGATCGCGATCGTCTCCAGCACATCCACATAATCGCAGCCGCCGTAATAGCGCTTGCCGGGGTAGCCCTCGGCGTATTTGTTCGTCAGAACGGAGCCCATGGCCGCGATGACGGCGGGAGAGGCGATGTTCTCCGACGCGATCAATTCAATGTTCTGCTTCTGGCGCTGAAATTCGTTTTCGATGCAGGCCGCGACCTCGGGGTCCTGCGTCTGCAGATAGCTCATGCCGGTTTCGAGTACGTTTGCCATGACGATGTATCTCCTTATACAACGATAAAAATGAGCAGGCCGTCTCCGGTCTGCTCATTGTGGTGCCGTATTACAAAATCTGTAGCTGCGGCTCTGTCCTTTTGCCTGAGAGATTCGGCTTGCGCCTTGCACCTTCGGCACTCAATTCAATGAGTTCTCCAGAGATTCCTTCTGTTCTCAGTCCGCATACGCGTTCTGAGGACGATCAACGGATGTCCTGTATTTGATTGACGGCGTTATTATACACACCTCGCATACAAATGTCAACAGGGTGTACGCAGAAATTTCATTCCGATACCTTCGGCAGCTTTGCGATGCTTGCGGCAAGCTGCTCGTCGGTCGGGATAATATCGGTCATTTCATGATCGTTGAACTTCTGATACGCAACGAGATCGAAGTAGCCAGTGCCGGTCAGTCCGAAGACAATGGTCTTCTCCTCCCCTGTTTCCTTGCACTTAAGCGCTTCGTCGATGGCGGCGCGGATGGCGTGGCTGGATTCCGGCGCGGGGAGAATGCCCTCGGTGCGGGCGAAATACTCCGCTGCTTCAAATACACTCGTCTGCTCGACGCTGCGGGCCTCCATCAGGCCGTCGTGGTACAGCTGCGAGAGGATCGGGCTCATGCCGTGGTAGCGCAGGCCGCCCGCGTGGTTGGCCGACGGGATGAAGCCGCTGCCAAGCGTGTACATTTTTGCCAGCGGGCAGACCATGCCGGTATCGCAGAAGTCATAGGCAAACACGCCGCGCGTAAAGCTGGGGCAGGAGGCGGGTTCGACGGCGATGATGCGGTAATCCTTTTCGCCGCGCAGCTTTTCGCCCATAAACGGAGCGATCAGACCGCCGAGGTTCGAGCCGCCGCCGGCGCAGCCGATGATGATATCGGGCGTAATGCCGTATTTATCGAGCGCGATCTTCGTTTCCAGACCGATAACCGACTGATGGAGCAAGACCTGATTCAGGACGCTGCCGAGCACATAGCGGTAGCCGGGCGTGGTCGTGGCGACCTCGACGGCCTCGCTGATAGCGCAGCCGAGAGAACCGGTCGTGTCGGGGTCCTTCGCGAGAATGGCGCGGCCGACGTTTGTGGTGTTCGACGGGCTGGGCGTGACGCTTGCGCCATAGGTGCGCATGACCTCGCGGCGGAAGGGCTTCTGCTCATACGAGCACTTGACCATGAAAACCTTCAGGTCAAGCCCCAGATACGCGCAGGCCATGGAAAGGGCCGTGCCCCACTGACCGGCGCCCGTCTCGGTCGTAACGCCCTTGAGTCCCTGCTTTTTGGCGTAATACGCCTGCGCAATGGCAGAGTTCAGCTTGTGGCTGCCGGAGGTATTGTTGCCCTCGAATTTATAATAGATCTTCGCTGGGGTGCCGAGCTTTTCCTCGAGGCAGTACGCGCGCACCAGCGGCGACGGGCGGTACATCTTGTAGAAATCGCGGATCTCCTGCGGGATGGGGATATACGGCGTGTCGTTGTCCAGCTCCTGCTCGATCAGCTCGTCACAGAAAACGGGGCGCAGATCGTCAAAGCCCATGGGCTTGCCGGTGCCAGGGTTCACGAGAGGTGCGGGCTTATTCTTCATGTCCGCGCGGACATTGTACCAATTCTGGGGCATCTCAGACTCAGACAGATAGATCTTGTAAGGAATGTTTTCGGTTTTCATAGTTGTTTCTCCTTTCGCGTTTTGGCTTTCTCCGGGAAAAGGGAAACAAAAAAGACCTTCATCCACAGAGAAAACCGGTTATCGGTTTGATCTCTTGGGACAAAAGTCTGAAAAACTTCTGCGGTGCCACCCAAATTGACAATTGCTTGTCCGCTCATGACGCGCCTGCACGCATCCTCCCCTGTAACGGTGGGACTCCGTCAGCGCCTACTTGCCTTCGCGTTCAGCCTGCCCTCCGCAGTCCATTCGGCAAACGTCTTTCTGCTGCACTCGCACCACCCGGCAGCTCTCTGGGAGAAATCCTGTCTGCTTACTCGTCTGCATCAACGGTTTCATCTTGCCACGGAGTATACGCCTGAAATTCGCGTTTGTCAAGTGTTTTTTTCGGTAAAGCGAAAAAATTTTCGGGCCGCAGGACGCTTGCAAAGACCGTGCGGATGTGATATAAAGGCGGTAATCTGCAAAAAACGAGGTAATTCCCATGCAAAGCTCCTGCCGCCGGACGATCCTTGGCTGCTATGTCGGCTATATCGTGCAGGCCATCGTCAATAACTTTGTTCCGCTGCTGTTCGTCATGTTCGAGCGGACGTACCAGATCCCGCTTTCGAAAATCACGCTGCTCATCACGATCAATTTCTGCATTCAGCTCGGCATTGATCTGCTCTCGGCGTGGTTTCTGGATCGCATCGGTTACCGCGCGGCCATTTTGCTGTCGCATATTGCCTCGGCTGCCGGTCTCGTACTGCTGACCATTCTTCCGGATATGCTGCCTGACGCGTTTACGGGGCTTCTGATCGCCGTCGTGATCTACGCCGTCGGCGGCGGGCTGCTGGAGGTCATTGTCAGCCCGGTGATGGAGTCCTGCCCCACGCAGAATAAGGAACAGCACATGAGCCTGCTCCATTCGTTCTATTGCTGGGGTCATATGGGCGTCGTGCTGCTGTCGACGGCATTTTTCGCGCTGTTCGGAATTGGAAACTGGAAGCTCCTTGCGCTTTTGTGGGCGCTTGTTCCAGTCGTAAACGCGGTCTTCTTCGGGGGTGCACCGCTCTATCCGATGCAGGCCGAGGGTGCGCAGGCGCTATCGCTGCGCACCCTCGTCAAAAGCCGCGTGTTCTGGCTCTTTATGGTGATGATGCTCTGCGCGGGCGCGTCGGAGCAGGCCGTAAGCCAGTGGTCGTCCGCCTTTGCCGAGCAGGGACTGGGCGTATCGAAGACCGTGGGCGATCTGGCAGGGCCGATGGCGTTCGCGGCCATGATGGGCGTTTCCCGGCTGATTTTCGGGAAATACGGCGAAAAACTGAACTTAAACCGCTATATGGCTGTCTGCGCGGCGCTGTGCATCGGGGCGTATCTGTGCATCGTGTTCGTGCCGTCTCCGGTTCTGAGCCTGCTTGGCTGCGCCGTGTGCGGCTTCTCGGTCGGCATTTTCTGGCCCGGAACGTTCAGCCGCGCATCCGCCTCCATCCGGGGAGGCGGAACGCAGATGTTCGCGCTGCTGGCGCTGGCGGGTGATCTTGGCTGCGCGGGAGGCCCGACGCTTGCGGGCCTCGTCTCGGACGCCTGCGGCGGAGCGCTCCGCGCAGGCATCCTCGCCGCCATCATTTTCCCGCTTCTGATGCTGCTCTGTATGCTTCTGGTGCGGAAGCAGCGCGGCGCTTAAATCAGATCCAGAAAATCCTCCAGCATCCGGGTCAGCTCCTTCCGGGTCAGCTCGTCGGCAACATGGAGCTTCCCGTCCTTTTCGGTCAGAAGATCGGCGGCATAGGCCCAGCGGACGGCGTCTGCCGCGTCCTCGCCGATCTCGTCTGCGTCTTCAAACTGCGTCAGATCGACGTCCTGCCCGGCTTCGGTGTCCAGACCGAGCTGGCGGGCCATCTGGTAAAGCGTCTTTGCCGCCTCCTGTTTTGTGATGGGCGCGTCGGGGTCATAGGTCAGCAGCGCGGCCTCCGCGCTCTGCGGCTCCGCCTGCGTCCAGCGGGCGGAAAGCGTCGTATCGCCGGTCAGATGCAGCGGCGCTTCCGCGTCGACGCAGTCCCCTTCTTCGGTGTACCAGCCGTCAAACGTCATGTTTTCACACTCCGGAGCCTGCACATTCAGTTCGTGCAGGCTTTTTCCCTGCTCTGCTTCCAGCGTGACAGGTTCGCTTCCTTCGCCGGGATCGAGCGTCAGCGTATAAACGGCCTCCTGAAGCGTCAGCTCGGTGAAGCCGTTTTCACGTGCGGTGCTGATGGTCAGAGTAAGATCGTCGCTTGTAAAGTTCTCCGAGAAATCGTCTGCGTAGCCGGTCAGGATCGTCTGCTCCGCCGCTCCGCTGACGCCGATATGCGCCTGCTTGTCAAGGCCCAGATCGCCGATCTTGAGTGCAGCAGTTTCATCCAGCCAGAGGTTATCCTGCGCGTCCTGCGCGCGGTTGCCGGTGATGCTGGTCGTGCCGCTCAGCTCGAGCGTACCGGCGCAGTACACGCCGCCGCCCAGGATCTGCTTTTCGGAGGCCTTCATTTCGCCCGTCAGGCGGTTGCCCGCGATGACGCAGCTGTCCAGCACGGCGGAGGCGTGCTCCGCAACGACAACGCCTGCGCCATAGCGGCCCGCGTTATCAATGATGTTCACATTTGTCAGATAAAGCTCGTTATAATCGCCCACGCTGATCGCGCCTGCTGTTGCGCCGGTGATCCGGCCACCGGCAAGCGCGTTCTTTTCGCTTGCCGCGATATAGGCCTCCTGCCAGGCATAGCTGCCGTCGTCAAAGACAAGCGCGCCGTCTTCGTCGACGTAATAATTGCTGGAGCTGTCCGCTCCGTTGCAGTCGGTGATGGTAAGGACGGACGGCTCCGCGTCCTTATCGCTCACGGCGACGAAGATGATGCAGCCCTCAGCGCCATCCGCCAGACGGAGCGTGTGGCCGTTCAGGCAGAGCGTGACCTGCGCGCCGTTTTTGGGCACGCAGAGCGGCTCTTCAAGAGCCAGATCATCCGTCAGATAATAGCAGCCGGATTCCAGCTTTCCGCCGGTCACGGTCAGCGGCGCAAAGGACGGCTCTTCGCAGCTGTCCTCGCGGTTTGCGGCGTGGATGTGGTTCTGTTCGCCGTCCTCCGCGGGTGCTTCTTCCGCCTCGGAAGCGGTATCCGCTTCTTCGGCGGGAGCGGCGGGTTCCTCCGCCGGAGTATCCTCTTCGGCGGGTTCCTCTGCGGCAGGCTCGGCAGCCGCCTCTTCCCCGGCGGCCTCATCCGCCTTCTGCGCGTCCGCCGCGACAGCGCAGACGCTCCAAACAGCCAGCACCAGCGCAAGCACTAGCAGCAGACTGATCCATCTCTTTTGCATTTCGGTTCCTCCTCATATTGCGGAGCAGATTATGTATACCGAAAGAGTAGCATATTTTTCTTGCTTTTTCAACGTTTTTCTCATGTTTTAAGCAAATATTAACCTTTTTCCGCGTGAATCACAACATATAGTGCTGATTTTGTATCCTTGCACAGCATCTGGGTCAAGGAAATCTTCAGAATTCTTCATGCTTCGCCGTCTTGCAAAGCCGGAAGCCGTCTGATAGTATAGAGTCAGAAAAAAGGAGGGCCTGCCTATGCGTCGGGGAACGAAAAAGTGCATCCTGCTGCTGCTTGCGATCCTGCTGCTCTGTCTTCTCGCCTGGCGGCTGACGCCGCACACGTTCGAGGAGATAACGGCTTCTGATCAGAATGCGATCACCAGCCTCGCCGGAGCCGCGACATTCCTCGGGGTTCGGTATGGCAGAGCGTACACGGAAAGCTATGCGCTGCAGAACGTTTTGCCGGAGGACACGGCGTTTGAAGGCATTCTTATGCTTCTGAACTCGACCCGCTATCAAGAGGATTTCCGCAATCTCCTGCCGTGGCCCATCGAGGCGGTCAGCGCGGGCAGAGCCTTTGACGGGCGAAGCGTCTCGCTTATGCTGGTCTGGGGGCCATCCGAAGACGAGTGCTGCAGTCTTAGCCTTTCCGGCAGGCAGATCGTCGTCAGCAGACCGCACCACGACGGCTTCCTGATCTATCATCCGACAGACCCCAAGCTTCTGAATTGGCTCGCCATCTATCTGGCAAACAACGGCGAAAAGGGCTGAACATACATCCGGAGGCTCCCCTTGTCAGGACATGACAGGGGGAGCCTTTTCGAGGGTGCTATCGGAAAAACACGCGCACGCTCAGTGCGGCCATGCAGAAGCCGGTCAGGTCGGCGATCAGGGCTGCCGGGAGCGCATAGCGCGTTTTTTTGACGCCTGCCGCGCCAAAATAGACGCTGATGGTGTAGAACGTCGTTTCGGTCGAACCGAGCATGACCGCTGCCGTCCGGCCGATCTGGGAATCGACCCCGTATTCCCGCATCAGATCTGTCCCGACGGCCAGCGCCGCGCTGCCGCTGAGAGGCCGGATAAGTACCAGCGGCGCGACCTCCGGCGGGATGCCAAGCAGGCGGAAGACCGGCGCGAAAACGGGCGTGAGCAGCGCAAAAAAGCCGCTCTCCCGCAGCATCGTCACCGCCGTCAGCATCAGCACCAGCGTGGGGGTCAGCGAGAGCATCAGCCGCAGCCCGTCCTGTGCACCGGTCAGCATTCCGCCGTAAACATCCTGCTTTTTTGCGATCCCTGCCGCACCCGCCAGCAGCAAAAGCGCAGGCATCAGCAGCTCCGTCAGGTTCTCCAGCATCGCTTCAGGCCCTTCGCCGCCAGAATCCCAGCTCCGACCGAGCAGGCCGACGCTAGCCACACGGCAGGCAGGATATCGAACGCGTGCGCCGCGCCGAGCTGCGCGCGGACGGCGGCGACCGTCGACGGGATCAGCTGCAAAGACGCCGTATTCATCACGACCAGCAGGCACAGCTCATCCGACGCTCCCCCGCCGCCGGACAGCGCCTGCATCCGCTGCGCCGTCCGGATGCCGAGCGGCGTCGCCGCGTTGCCCAACCCCAGCAGATTCGCGCTCAGATTGCCGCACAGGTTCCAGAAGCCCTCGGAGTCTTTTGCGCATACCGGAAACAGCCGCCGCAGCACAGGCCGCAGCGCCGTACACAGCCCTTCAGTCAGTCCCGCACGCTCCATCGCCTGCGACAGCCCCGACCAGAGGCAGACTGGCCCGGCCAGCGTCAGCGCCAGCTCCAGTCCCGCCCGTGCGCCGCTCAGTCCGTCCATGCCGGACGAAAACGGCATTCCTGTCAGCAGATCAGATACAAACGCAAGCAAAATCAGTCCAAACCAGAGAAAATTCAACAACATATTTCGCTCTCCGACAAGAAAAAGATTTTTTGTTCAAAATTTGTACATAATTGGATGGTAGAATAAAGCTGCTTGAGGGAGCTCTGTCCGGTGTCCATGCAGCATCTGACAGCTAGATCCATAGTGCATGGTAAAGATTGAAGGGGGTTATTCACAATGAAATCCACAGGTATCGTCAGAAAGGTCGACGAGCTCGGCAGAATCGTTCTGCCCATCGAACTGCGCCGCACGCTCGACATCGCAGAGAAGGACGCTATCGAAATCTATGTCGATGGCGAATCCATTATTCTCAAGAAGTATGAGCCGACCTGCATCTTCTGCGGCGACGGCAGAAATGTCGAAAACTACAGAGGCAAGAACATCTGCGCGAACTGCATGAAGGAACTCAGATCCGGCAAATAAGTTCTGCACAAAAAAGAGGCTGTCTCAGGATGACAAAGTGTCATCCTGGACAGCCTCATTTTTTGTTTTTCAGCGCTCGAGCCAGGTGAGAACGTCCTGATAGACCTCGTCCTTGTTGCGCTCGTTGAGCATTTCATGGCGGCCCTCGGGATAGAGCTTGATGGTGATGTCCTTCATGCCGCTGCGCTTGAACGCGTCGATGCATTTGAGAACGCCCTTTGCCATGCCGCCGACGGGATCCTTGCAGCCGGAGATGAACATAATGGGCAGCTGCTTGTTCATCTTATCCAGATTTTCCTGCTGCTCGTTCATGCCGACACCTGTAAGAAGGTCGCGCGCGAGGCCAACCGTCGCGTCGAAGCCGCAGAGGGGGTCTGCGTCATAGGCGGCGACAACGGCGTCGTCTGAGCAGATCCACGCATTGGGCGAGGTCACGGGGCCGAAGGCCCTGTTATAGCTGCCGAACATGAGCTTTGTGACGAGCGCGCTGGTGTTTTTCTCGCCGATGCGGGCCTCTTCGAGCTTGCAGACGAGCTTGCCCATGCGCACCTTCATGGGGTCCTCCCAGCCGGTGCCGGAAATGACGGCCTTGTCCACGGCGTCGGGGTAGGTATAGAGATAGGTGCGCAGCAGGAACGAGCCCATGCTGTGGCCGAGAATATAATAGGGCAGATCCGGGTACTGCGCGGAAATTTCGTCGTGCAGGCGCTTTTCATCCTCGACCGCAGACAGCCAGCCGCCGGAGAAATAGCCTCTGAGGCCGTTTTCCGCGGAGCCGCCGTGGCCCATGTGATCATCAGCAGCGACGACATAGCCATGCTGCGTCAGAAATTTCGCAAACGCGTCATAGCGTCCGATATGCTCGGCGATGCCGTGAATCAGTTGAACAACAGCCTTCGGCTCCCCTTCCGGTTTCCAGAGCGCGCAGTGCAGGCGGCCCGCGCCGCAGGAATCAAGATAGAATTCTTCCATAAAAGTGGTGCTCCTTTCAAAAGTCCGGTTTATGGTACATAGAATCTGCTAGAATGGCGTCAGAAAAACATGGGAGGATATTTCTGATGCGTTCTGATTCTGTGATTGAACTGTCCCAATATTTGAAGCGTTCCCCGGAGACGCCCGCTTCATCCGTATCCAGCAGCCGCCTGCAGGTACGCAGACGGCGCATCCGGTACGCTGCCGCTGTGATTGACGCAGCGGTAACGGTTTGCATCGGGGCGGGATTTCTGGTCTGCCTTGGGCTGGTATTCAGTATGCTGTGATCGGCACAATTTCACCGTCTGGCCGGATGAGGTGTTCCAGGCACGGTTCAGCGCCGCCGTAGCGGGAGGCGAGGCTGCGTCCGTCCGCGCCGAGCATACCGATGAGCACCAGATCGCCTGGGCGAAGCTCCGGCAGGAGGCGGCGCATGACCGGACCGTCCTGCGTACCGACGGTCAGCAGCTGCACCAGCGTCCGCCGTCCGCTGGCATACGGAACGTACACCGGATGGTATGCGCCGCTTTTGACCAGGCGCGGACACTGCGCCGGATCGACATCCAGCACGGCAAGCGGAGCAGGCCCCGGCTTGACAGCCCGTACCCGCGTGACCAGCGTTCCGCAGGCTGCGGCGAGGAACCGTCCGGGACTCATTTGCAGCGAGAGGCCGCGCAGCGCTTCCGGGAGGGCCTGTATCTGCGTCAGGATGGCTTTGGCGCACGCATCCGGCTCCGGACCGGAAAAGCCGGGCCGGTAGCTGACGCCAAAACCGCCGCCAAGGTCAATTGCATCTGCCGCGGCGTCGGTTTTCTCATACAGCGTCTGTGCCAGCGCGGCAAGCTGGGCGAAGATAGCGGGATAGAAGTCCTCGTCCATGCACAGCTCGCCCAGCCGCATACCGAGGCCAAGCCAGCCTACGCCGCCTGCGCGCAGGCATTCCGCCGTGCGCAGGAGCGCTTCGCGTTCCATCCCGGCATAGGAGGCCGGGACGCCTGTCACAGGCTTCGCGCCGAAGCGGAGCTGGCCCTGCTGCCGCAGGAGCAGAATTACGGCCTCCGGCATTGCTTCGGGCAGCAGCTCGGCTCCGTCCAGCACGAAAACTGCGCCGAGCGTATGCGCAGCTTTCTCCGCTTCCGCGCTGCGGATCGACGGCTCATAGGCGATTTTCCTGCCATGGAAGCCGCACCGGGCGGCAAGCTCCAGCTCCGCAAGGCTCCTGCAAAGCACGCCGCAGCCGCAGCTGCGCAGAATTTGCAGAACCGTGGGATTCGGATTCATGCGGATGGCAAAGCGCGGCAAGAATCCGTTGCAGTCGGAAAATGCGCGGAAAAGAGCCTGCGCTGCCTGCACGAGACTCTTTTCATCGTATAAAAACAGGGGCGTCACGGCGGTTTTCAAAAACCGCGCGAGCGTTTTTGAAGGAAGAACACACTGCGCATTGAGATTCGTCTGCACATGAATTCACTTCTCTCTGCGGTTATTTTCATAGAGGATCGAAAGCCCCTTCAGAAGAAGGTCGCGGTCGTATTCGATTCTGCGGCGGCACATTGGAAGGACAAAGCGCGCAATGCCGCCTGTTGCAACGACAGTCACGCCGCCGCCGAGTTCTTCCTCCATCCGGTCGATCATGCCGTCAACCATACAGGCGGAGCCGAGCATCACGCCGCTGCGCATGGCATCGACGGTGTTTTTGCCAATGGCCTTTTTCGGGCTTTCCAGACTAATGGCGGGCAGCTGCGCCGTGCGTGTAGAGAGCGACTCGGCAGAGAGTTTCGGACCGGGGCTGATGCAGCCGCCGACGTAGGTGCCGTTTTTATCGATGGCCGTCATGGTCGTGGCTGTACCCATGTCAACGATGATGAGAGGCGGTTTAAAACGGCTAAGTGCGGCGACAGCGGCGACGATCAGATCACTGCCGATCTGAGCCGGGTTCTCCATCTGGATATTGAGTCCCGTTTTGATGCCCGGGCCGACGATCATCGGCGTTTTGCCGGTCAGCTTACGCACGGCAGTCTTGCAGGAATTGAGAACCGGCGGTACGACAGACGAGATAATGACGCCCTCGACGCTCTTCGGATCAATCTCATAAAGATTCAAAAGATTTTTGAGTTCCACGCAGTACTGGTCGGAGGTCTTGAGCAGGTCGGTCGCCATGCGGGCCTCGACGAGAATGCGGTCGTGCTCCATGCAGCCGAGCACGATGTTGGTATTGCCGATATCGATCGCTAAAATCATAAATATCACTCCGTATCCGTTTCCAGACGGCAGGAAAACGCGCCGTCCTTGATCTCGACCACGGCGTATCCGCTGTGGCCGAAGCGCCCGGCCGTGCCGGGGTTCAGGAGCGTGATGCCGCCGCGCTCCTCCAGGTGCTGGATGTGGGTATGGCCGAAGAGCGCAAGCCGCGCGCCCGCGTCCTTTGCCGCGCCCGCAAGCGCGGTCAGATCGCGCTTGACGCCGTAGAGATGGCCGTGGGTCACAAAAATGCGCACGCCGTCAAGCTCCAGCGTCAGGCTCTGCGGGACTGTCGGGGCGTAATCACAGTTGCCGGGCACATAATAGAAATCCGGTTCCTGACAGGCGAAGGATAACTCCTCGGCGTCGGTCAGATGGTCGCCCAGATGCACAACCGCGTCCGGGTGTTCTTTTTCTATGGCGTCGTACGCGAAGCCGAGGCTCCGGTGCGTATCCGACAAAATCAGAAGCTTCATATCGTTCACTTTCATGCGCGGGGCGCATATGATAAGGAAGAATCGGGTTGAGTAACCGATTGCATCAGCGGTTACTTAAGAACGGAGGGGGTAGCTGGATGGAACATTCGTTTTCCCCGGAGCAGCTCCGGCGCGTATTGGGGTCTGCGGAGGGACGGCAGCTGCTGGCGCTGCTGGCGTCCGGCGGTGGAGAGCGGCTGCGTCAGGCCGCTGACGCGGCAAAGCAGGGCGACCACGCACGGGCGATGGAGCTTCTGCAGCCTGTCCTGAACACAAAGCAGGCACAGGCGCTGTTGAGGAAGCTCAATGGATGAGCTGGAGCGCGCGCTGCGCGCCGTATTGGATGATCCCGCGCAGCTGCAGGAGCTGCGGGAGCTGGCCGGATCGATGGGCTTTTCCGTGCCGCAGGCGCAGCCGGAGCGCGCGCCCGTGCCGGACCCCCCGGAATCGGAGCCGAAGCCGGTGCAGGCCGTTTTTCAGCAGCAGCCGCTGCCGGAGCCTGCCGCCGCAATGCTGCGGCAGGCAGGAAAAATGGACAAAAGGCAGGAAGCGCTGCTGCTGGCGCTGAAGCCTTTTCTGCGCAAAGAGCGGCAGGAAAAGATCGACCGGGCGCTGCATGCGGCGCGGCTGGCAAGTCTTGCGAGTCTGGCTCTGAAAAACCGGGGCAGAGGTCCCGGAGCAAAGGAGACGCCATGATGTATAACCGCTACATACCGGACGCCGCAGGCGTCTATCATCCGACACGCGTCGGCGCGGAGCCGCAGGCGGCTGCGCCCGCTCCGCCTCCGGAGCCTGTGTGCGTGCCGCCTGCTCCCCCGCCTCCGCCGCCTCCTGCCCCGCCCTGTACGGCGGAGCATGGCGGATTTCTGTCGCGGCTGCTGCCGCGCAGCATTGATACGGGGGATCTTCTGATGCTGCTGATCCTGCTGCTGCTCGTCGTGGACGGCGAGGAGGAGGATCAGCTGTCGGTCATTTTAACGGCGGCAGCATTTTTGCTGTCGTAAGGTTTTTCTGAGGAAATGAATGCTGCTTCGATTTCTGTAGCAATTCTGTTGACCGGATTGTAGGGGCCGATGCCCACATCGGCCCGTTGGGAAGTTACGACTTCGCCGGAGATCCCCGTAAAATCGGTGCATTCTGCCGGGCCGATGTGGGCATCGGCCCCTACAGTTAAATGGGCAGGTGCCTACGGATTCGCATTGGATTTCCGCTTCTCGCTGCTGCCTGCCGCAACCTCTCAGGCGCTGCGCGCCAGCTCCCCTTGAAAGGGGAGCCTCGGAGTGCCGCTTACTCTTGGAACGGGACAGTTCCGTCAGGGAGGGTGAAGACGTCTTCAAACGTCTCGTCTCCGGCGGCCAAAATCTCGAGTCCGGTCTGGATGGCGTCATAAATCGTTTCGCCGCCGGATTTGAGGATGCTTTCGGTCAGAAGGCCGTAGCTGAGGCTGATCCAGCATTCGCGGCGGACAGTCCCCTCCTCCGAGGCGGCGAAGATCTGCTGGCCGGAATCATAGCGGTCGTCGGTGATGAATTCGCCGTCGGTGATGGAGGCGGGCGGCATGGCTCCGACCTGTTCATAGGTCGGGATACCGATCAGCTCGTCCATCGTCGCGTCCTGGGAGGCCGCAAGCGTGCGTACCGTTTCATCCCCGTCGTACCAGACATAGAGCGTCTCGCCGTCGGTCAGGATATGCTTTTCCCCGCTGGCGGTCGTCAGGACAGCGCACACGCGCGTGTCCGCGACCCAAAGCTCGGCGGATGTCTCGGATACAGCGCCGTTCATCTGGCGGGTGATGGTATAGGTCTGATGGTAATACTGCGGGCGGCGCAGGCTGCGCACGATGCTCTGCACGTTTTCGCGCGTGACCTCAAGCAGCGCAGGCTCATTTTCGTCGGGCTGAAGCTCCGGCTGGGTGCTCTGCGCCGCGTCCGGCAGGACGATGGCATCGCGCTTGTTCTGCTGCATATTGCCGACAAACAGCGCGCCGATCACGACGATCACAGCCAGCGTCGCAAGAATGAACATCAGCAGCGTCCGCCTGTTTTTCTGGTTCTGCTCCGTCGTCCGTCACCGTCCTTTCGTTTCGCGTTCAATCAGGCGTTAAAATCGGCGGGCTTTTCCGCTGCGCGGCCAAAGTGCCATAAAATCGCCTGCACGATACGTTCGCTCGCATGACCGTCGCCGTAGGGGTTGACGGCCTTTGCCATACGCGCATACGCAGCGGGGTCGTCCAGCAGCTCGCCTGCGAGCCGGACGATCTTGTCCTTTTCCACACCCGCGAGTTTCGCCGTTCCGGCGGCGATGGCCTCCGGGCGTTCTGTTTCGCGGCGCATGACGAGGACAGGCTTGCCGAGGGCAGGCGCTTCCTCCTGCAAGCCGCCGGAGTCAGTCATGACCATATAGCAGCGGGCAATGAGATTGTGCATTTCCTCCACGTCGACCGGATCGATGAGGTGAATGCGGTCGTGGCCGCCCAGAATCGGGAAAACGCATTCGCGCACGACGGGACTCAGGTGGACGGGATAGACGACCTCCACATCGGGGTGCGTCTGCACGATCTCCAGAATGGCGTGCATGATATCCTCCATGGGCTTGCCGTAATTCTCCCGCCGGTGGCAGGTGACGGCGATGATCCGGTGGTTCCGGAAATCCAGCTCGTTCAGAAGCGCCGTCGGGAAGACGAAATCGGGCTTCACGGTGTACTGCATGGCGTCGATGGCCGTGTTGCCGGTGATGAAGATATCGCCCATGATGGCCTCACGGCGGAGATTATCCGCGTTGGCCTTTGTCGGGGAAAAATGCAGATCGGCGATATCGCCGACGAGGGTGCGGTTCATCTCCTCCGGGAAGGGGGAGTATTTGTCCCAGGTACGCAGGCCGGCCTCGACGTGGCCAACCTTGACCTGATGGTAAAACGCGGCAAGCGCGCCTGCGAATGTCGTGGACGTATCGCCGTGGACAAGGACAAGATCGGGTTTGACGGTATCCAGAACGCTGTCCATGCCGAGAAGCGTCTTTGTGGTGATGGTGGAGAGCGTCTGGCGCTTTTCCATGATATGCAGGTCATAATCGCCCGTCAGCTGAAAGATCTCCATGACGGAATCGAGCATTTCCCGGTGCTGGCCGGTCAGGCAGACGATGCTTTCGATCTGCTCGCTGGCCTGCAGCGCCTTGACAAGCGGCGCCATTTTGATGGCCTCCGGCCTTGTGCCGAAGACGGACATGACTTTCAGCTTATTCATGCGGTTCCTCCTGTTTTTCTTCCGGCTCGTCCTCCGACCGATCGTTCTTCGCGAAGATCAGCTTGAAGCCGATGGCGCTGACGATGAAGATCGCGGCAATGAGAATCAGCGCCTTGAGTTCGCCCGAGGACGTCAGCAGCACGGCGGCCAGCCCTAAAATGCCGGTCAGCATATAGGCGATGGCGACGGCCTGCTTCTGCGAGAAGCCCATGTCGATGAGGCGGTGGTGGAAATGGCCGCGGTCGGCCTTCATCGGGTTCTGGCCGTGGGCAATGCGGCGCAGGAAGGCAAAGCTGATATCAAAGATCGGGATGCCGAGGATGAGGAACGGCACGGCGAAGGAAATGATGGCGTACATCTTGAACAGGCCCGTGATGGAAAGCGTGGCAAGGATATAGCCGAGGAAGGTCGAGCCGGTGTCGCCCATGAAAATCTTTGCGGGGTTCATATTATACGGAATAAAGCCGAGGCACGCGCCGAAGAGCGCGCAGAGGATGACGGCGATGTTGACCTCCTTCACCATGAGCGCCACGACGATCAGGGACGCGGTCGAGATGGCGGACACGCCGACGGCGAGGCCGTCGAGGCCGTCGATGAAATTGACGGCGTTGGTGATGGCGACGATCCAGATGATCGTAACGGGGATGGACAGCCAGCCGAGATTGAGATAGGTCGCCTCGGAGAAGACGTTGGGGTTGGAGACGAACTGGATCGTGCAGCCGTGCCAGACGGCGACGCCCGCGGCGGCGATCTGGACAAACAGCTTCGGCAGCGCCTTGAGCGCCATGATATCGTCCAGAACGCCGAGAATGACGATCATGATGGAGCCGAGCAGAATGCCCTGCATCTGCCGGTCGATGTCCGCAAAGACGAGAACCGACAGTAAAAACGCCAGAAAGATCGCCAGACCGCCCATGCGGGGAATGGGGACCTTGTGCATACGGCGGTTATCCTTGGGCACGTCGATCGCACCGACCTTGCAGGCCAGCGCCTTGACCATCGGCGTGGACGCGAACGACACAGCAGCAGCGACAAGCATCGCCAGCAGCATATAAACGACTTGTTTTGTTGTCATAATGATTGTTTAACCTTATAGAGGCCGATGCCCACATCGGCCCGGCAGAATATGGC
>OLOL01000822.1_pt1 | contig 29857 bp, 34 predicted proteins | sample 1673081 | NCBI WGS metagenome assembly OLOL01 (sample SAMEA3136753, study PRJEB25190) | human gut metagenome
AACTCCTGCCCCGGCGCTTTTTGTGTGGAGTAAGGGTCACACGCAGGGAAAGAAGGAAGGGCTTACCGTCTTACGCAGTCTGTTCCTTGGACTGCTTGGGGCGCATGGTGAACACCAGGACGGCAAGGGCAATGTTGATGACGCCGAGGACGACGTAGATGGGGGTGTAATCCTGACCCAGCGCCTTGCCCACCACACCGACCAGGGTCGGGAAGATGAAGCTGCAGTTGACGATGGTGGTGAAGACACCCAGGATGGAGCTAAAGTCATAGCTGGGGAACAGGTCGGCCAGGGCCAGGGTCTGGCTGACGAAGCCCAGGCCGTAGGCAAAGCCGATGAGCAGGGTGGTGATGGTGAAGCTCAGCAGGCTGGAGCAGAAGAAGATGCCGATGCAGCCGCCTGCCATGATCAGGTGCGCCAGGATGTTGCAGCCGGTGTTGGACAGGCGGAAGACCTTGGACACCAGGGGGGTGGCCAGACGGCCGACGGTGCTGGCCAGGGTGATGCTGGCGATGGCAGCGGCGGCTTCCACCTTGCTGAAGCCTCGGGACAGGATGATGAGGGTGATGTACACCTGGCAGCCTGCGAAGGAGCCCATGCGGATGAGGCAGCTGACGCCGAAGAGCCAGAACTTGATGTTCTTCAGCAGGCCAGCGGCGCCTACGCTCTCCTTCTTCTCCTCGCCAGCGACCACGCCGCTGTCGTCCAGGGAGATGCCGTGCTTTTCTCTCCATGCTCTGCCGTCACGGACCTCACCGATCTGGTGGATGTCGTCACGGGCACAGAAGAAGGCCAGGACGAAGCCCACTGCGACGAACAGCAGACCCCAGATCCAGCCAGTGCGCCAGCCATACTTGGTGACCAGGGAGCCCTGGATACCGGAGAAGATGGTGACGGCAGCGGGACCGGCGATGACCAGTGCCATGGGCAGGGCACGGTTGTGCTCGAACCAGGTGTTGACGATGTTGGGGGAGACCAGCTTGGTGACGGTGGACATGCAGAAGCCGAAGCCGAAGTAGGACAGCATGACGATGACGCTCATGGGGGGCAGGAAGATCATAGCCAGGAAGGCGATCGCGCCCACCAGGAAGGCAAACAGGGCGGTGATCTTGAGGCCCTTCTTCTTCATGAAGATGCCCATGACGGTGGCGAAGAGCACCGAGCAGAGGCTGACGATGCTGGAGCACATACCGGGTACGGTGGAGTCGATGAGCCCTTCGTTGACCATGATGTTGACGTTGTAATAGGTGCCGTTGGTGCAGGCGCCGCCGCACATGGCCATGACCATGGTGGCTATGATGATGTACCAGCCTTTAAAGACGCCGCCCTTTTTCGCAGCTTGTTTCTCCATTGTGTTCTCCTCTCTTTTTGTTGTGCCGGGGCACGGTCAAATCTCTTCCACGCCTTTGAAGTAGACGTCCCGTTCCATCCACGGCAGGATCTGACCGCCGTCCACGTCGATGGCCTGACCGGTGATGTGCTCGGCCTCCTTGGAAGCCAGGAAGATGGCCAGGTTGGCGTGGTCTTCCGGCAGAGCCAGACGGCCGGTGGGGATGAGACGACGACGAGCATCCAGCTGTTCGGGGGTGCTCATGGCCTCCAGCATGGGCGTCTTGGTGCCGCCGGGGCAGAGGGCGTTGACGGTGATGCCCCAGGTGCCGCCCTCCATGGCCAGGTGGCGCACCAGACCCACTTCGCCTGCCTTAGAGGCGGTGTAGGAGGGGACGCGGCCGACGGAGATGCGCTTGTGGACGTTGGAGGCCACCAGGATGATGCGGCCGAAGTGCTGCTTGCGCATGATGGGGAAGACGGCGGCGGCGCAGATGTACGCGCCGATCAGGTTGACCTCGATGACCTTCCGGAACCCGCTGACCGTCTCCGGCGGGACGTTCTTGGGGTCGCCGTGGATCATGATGCCAGCGGCGTTGACCAGCACATCCACTCTGCCGTTGTAGGCGTCCAGGGTGCCCTGGACAGCGGCGTTGACCTGTTCCTCGTCGCTGACGTCGCACTGGAAGGCCACGCACTGGCCGCCCTGTGCCACGATGTCCTCGCAGACCTTCTGGTTATCCGCCGGGTTGCGGCCGAAGATGGCCACTTTGGCGCCGGCCTGGGCGAATTTCCGTGCCACGCCCTCGCCGATGCCCTTGTTGCCGCCGGTGACGATGACCACTTTTCCTGTTACATCAAACATATTTCGCTCTCCTTGTTTTTTCCATTCCTAGGGTGAGAGGCGTCCGCCCCTCACCCGTTTCTCTTACAGGTTGCCGTCGCTGTTGGTGACGGTCTCCTCGTACACCAGGCCGTCCTTGGCGTCGGGGATGTCGTGCATGTGCAGCACGTCCTCGGGCAGGGGTTCACCCATCAGTTTGTGATAGGTGGGGCCGTCATACCAGCTGATGAGGGAGCCGCCGTCCACGTCCAGTGCCTGGGCGTTGATGATGGAAGCCTCATCGGAGGCAAAGAACAGGCAGGCGTTGAAGATGTCCTCCGGCAGAGCCAGACGACCTACGGGGACCAGCTTATAACGGTCCTTGCGCTCCTGTTCCGACCAAATCTTGGAGGTTGCAGGGGTCTCTACGTTGCCGGGGCAGACGCAATTGACGGTGATGCCGTAGGGCGCCAGCTCGATGGCCAGGTGGCGGTTGAAGCCCAGGACACCGGCCTTGGCGGCGGAGTACTGCATACCGGACAGGTGGGTGATGCGCTTGCCCACGATGGAGCCGATGTTGACGATACGGCCATAGCGCTGGTCGCGCATGATGGGGGCGACGGCTCTGGCGCAGAGGAAGGGGCCGGTCATGTCCACGTCCAGGGTCTTCTTCCACTGGTCGGGGGACATGTTCCAGATGAGACGGCCACCGGTGGTGCCGCCGGCGTTGTTGACCAGGATGTCAATGCGGCCATTGAAGGCGTCCAGGGTGCCCTGGACGGCGGCATTGATCTGATCCTCCTGGGTCACGTCGCACTGGAAGGCCACACACTCGCCGCCGGCTGCGAGAATTTCGTCCCGCACCCGCTGGTTGTCCGCTTCCTTCCGACCCCAGATGGAGACCTTACAGCCCACCTTGGCAAAGCCCTTGGCGATGCCTTCGCCAATGCCCTTGTTGCCGCCGGTGACGACAACGACTTTTCCTGCTACATCAAACATAGTGTTACGTTCCTTTCGTTTCTCTCCTTAGAGCACCACGGCGCAGTCGTAGCCTTCACGGATACCGACCAGTGCGTTGTGGGAGTTCATGGTGCAGTCGCCGACGATGTGGACGGGGATGTTCTGCTTGTCGCAGGCTTCCTGCACGTCCGCGGGGACGCTGCCCTTGTAGCCAGCGGCCATGACCACGTGCTCTACGCCCATGACACGGCGGACCATGCCCAGGCTCTCGTATTCTACATAGTCCTCGCCCACTTCACGGACCTTGGCACAGCAGATGGTCTCGGTGCCAGCGTGGATGAGCTTCTGCATCAGCAGCTTGCGCTGTCTCTTTTCCAGGTCACGGCACATTTCGCTGAGCATTTCGATGATGACGACCTGAGAACCGTGTTCGGTCATGTAGTCAGCAGTCTCGCAGCCCACGGAGCCGCCGCCGATGACGACGCAGGAGCCGGGGACCTGTGCCTTGCCGGTCAGGACGTCGCCTGCCAGGACGCAGCGTTCTGCACCGGGGATCTTCAGGGTGATGGGGGTGCCGCCGGTGGCGATGATGACTTCATCGGGCTTCATGGATTCGATGTCAGCGGCAGTTGCCTTGTGGTTCAGGACGATCTCGACACCGCTCTTCCGTGCGTTGTGTTCCAGGTACTTCAGCAGGCGGGTGATCTCTTCCTTCTTGGGAGGCAGGCTTGCCAGGTACAGCTGACCGCCCAGGATGTCGCAGCTTTCGAACAGGGTGACCTTATGACCACGCTTGGCAGCGGTTGCAGCAGCGCTCAGGCCAGCAGGGCCACCGCCCACGACGACGACGTTCTTCTTGACGGGAGCGGGGGTGATCTTCAGGCGGGGATCGCCTTCTCGACCTGCCAAGGGGTTGGCCAGGCAGCAGACGTCCAGCCACTGGTCCACACGGCCGATGCAGCCCTGGTTGCAGTTGATGCAGGGACAGATATCGTCCACGCGGCCTTCCTTGGCCTTGTTGACCATTTCGGGGTCCGCGATGTTGGCACGCCCCATGGTGATGAAGTCCACAGCGCCGCTTTCCAGGATCTCTTCTGCCAGACGGATGTCGGGGATACGGCCGACGACGCCCACGGGGATGTTGGCATAGGACTTGATCTGCTTGGCCCGTTCCACGTTGAAGGCGCGGTCGATGCTCATGGGAGCGGTCATGTAGTGGGTGGTCTCAGCCAGGCCGCCGGAGACGTTGACGGCATTGATGCCAGCCTCTTCCAGCATGGGCAGCAGGATCTTCCAATCCTCTACTTCGATGCCGCATTCCACGTGTTCGGTGGAGTTGATCTTTGCGGTGATGGGGAAGTCAGGACCCACTTCCTTGCGGACACGGCGGATGACTTCCAGGGGGAAGCGCGCGCGGTTTTCCATGCTGCCGCCGTATGCATCGGTACGATGGTTGGAATAGGGGGACAGGAACTGGTTCAGGATGTAGCCGTGTGCCATATGCATTTCCACGGCGTCGAAGCCAGCTTCCTTGGCGCGGCGTGCTGCCTGGCCGAACTTCTCCACCAGTTCGTGGATCTCGGGGACGGTCAGGGCACGGGGGGTTTCGCCCATGTCCGGTTCGTTGGAAGCGGAGACGGTACGCATGGTGGTGGTGGCGGACTTTGCCAGACGGCCCTTGTGGATGAGCTGGATGGAAGCGCGGCCGCCAGCTGCGTGGATGGCGTCAGCCAGCTTCTTCAGGCCGGGGACCATCTTGTCGTCATAGATGCCCAGCATATGGTGTTCCAGGCTCTTCAGATCGACGAAGGTAGCTTCCACGGTGATGAGGCCCACGCCGCCGGCTGCTCTTGCGGTGTAGTAGTCGATGACACGCTGGGTCACGGTGCCGTTATCGGTGGCGTAGTGGGTGACCATGGGGGACATGACGATGCGGTTGGGCAGTTCCAGGGTGCCGAACTTAATGGGGGTGAAAATCTTTTCAAAGTTGCTCATAATATGTTATTTGCTCCTTTTATCTTATCTTTCTTCTGTCTTACCAAAGTTGTATTTATCTTGATGGGTTTTCTTTTCTCCGGGTCCCGAACCGTTCCCCCAGTTCGGGACCCGTTGATTTCAGTTGTTGTTTTCGAAGTGGGTGAGCCGATGGCTTACCAGGTCAGAGCCTTCATCAGGTCCTTGACGCTCTCCACGTTCTCCAGGTTCATCAGCAGTTCCACTGCCTTATCGGACTGGGTACGGGTGAAGACGTCGGCGGTGTTGCCGTGGAACTTGGTGATCAGGTCGTCGTCGGTGGCGTTGAATTCGGGGGTCTCTGCGGACAGCCACTTTGCGTATTCGGCGGTACGGGTGAAGACCTGGCCGCGGGCGTGGATCTCCACATAGGAGGGACGGCGGTTGATGTAGGGCTTGTGCTCCACTTCGATCTCCTGACGGCGGGTCTCTTCGGCGTAGTCATAGACCTCGAACTGGACCTTATGCTTCATGAAGTCCTGGATGCTGGGGTTCTCGATGGTCTCACGCTTCTGCCATGCGGGGCCGACGGGGACCAGGTGTGCGGCGACGGCGACACAGAAGGGGAAGCTCATGGAGGCGTCCACGTTGTTTTCGATGGTGGTGCTCATGAACTGCGGACAGAACATGTTGGCTTCTGCCTTGACCAGGATGTATTCGATCTCGTCGGGCTTCAGGTCGTTCTCGCGGACCAGATCCATCAGCGGACGCAGGGGGGACTGATAGATGCCATCGCAGGGCAGGCTCTTGAACTTGGACTGCAGGATCTTCCAATCCTTGCCCAGGTTTGCCACCATACCTTCGTAGTCACATGCCTGGGAGCCGTTCATAGCCCAGAAGCCGTATTCGCCGTCCAGGACGGAGCGGTCGCCTGCTTCACCCAGCTGAGCCAGCAGAGCGGCGGTGACGCCAGCCTGTGCGGTCCAGCCAGCAGCACCGAACTTCATGGCGCCGTTGTTGGGGGTGTTCATGTACTTGGTGTGGCAGGGGACGGGAGCGAAGTAGCCAGCCAGGCCCATGGCGTCTGCCATCTGGTATTCGTCCAGACCCAGCAGCTTGCCCACTGCGACGGCCACGCCGAAGGTGTCAAAGCCGGTGCCGTAGCTGCGGACGGGCTTGCTCTTGTCCCGGAAGCTGCCCAGTGCCAGACCGATGCGGGAGGCGATGTCGAAGCCAGCGACCATGGCCAGGAGCAGGTCCTTACCGGAGGCGTTGGTCTTTTCGGCCACGGCCAGAGCGGCGGGGCAGACGAAGGGAGCGATGTAGATGGGAGGGGTGATGGCGTTGTAGTCCATGGAGTGCATCAGCTCGGCGTTGGCGAAGGTGGCGCCGGTGACGGACAGCTTTTCGCCGGTGCCCAGGACGGTAGCCTCGGGGGTGCCGCCCAGCTGATGGGCCAGGCTGTAGCCGATGCGGCCCTTGTCCAGCTCGTGGGAGCCCAGGCCGCAGCCGATGATGTCCATGAAGACCCGCTTGGTCATGTGGATGACGTCCTGGGGGATGTCCTCGTACTTCAGGCCGGCAGCGTATTTCACCAGCGTCGTGGTCACATTATTGGCAAGTTCCATTATGAATTTCCTCCTTCATGATGTTGCATGATTTGGTGCGTTCTAAGGGGACGGTCTGCCGTTGGATGGGCGGTCCCCGATTTGGGTCAGGAATATATATGGCCAGATATATTGTTCAGGTTGGAGCAGGGATTGGGGTGCTCCTCTGCGTGTTTTTAGTGTAACAGCACAAAAACCGCAAGTCAATATGGTGCATATGTTATATATTTCGGTCGTAAATATCGCATTTCCCACTATTTTTCGATGTCTCTCCCCTTCCCCGCTTCTTTGTGAAAAAGAAAACGAACCCCCAGACCGCCGGGAAATCCGATTCTCCCGACGGCTGAGGGGCATTTTGACGGCGGAACTGCGTCAAATATTCATTTTCGCGATAGGATATATTGGGGGGCGTGATATTAGGGTGCTCCCTCACTTTTTCAAATATAAAAAACGCCGCCCCAAATTGGGGCGGTGACTAGGGTCGTTTTCAATTTTATCACTTGAGCTTGCCCTAAAGTGTCCGGAGTTCGAATCTCCGCTGGGTCACCATCTGAAATCCTTGAAGTCGTTGCAGCGCAACGATTTCGCGGAGCCGTGCCGCTTGCTTCCCCCGCCGGAGCTTGTTCAGGCCAGCGCTTTCCCACTTCCGGATGGTGTCCGGCTTCTCACCGGCCAGCGCTGCCGCCTCTGCGAAGGTCATGCCGTGGTAGAACCGTTGACGGAGGGCTGTCCTCTGCTCTGCTGGCAGCGTGTCCAGCGCGTGATCCAGCTCATCGTGGAGCTGTTCCAGCCAGATGCGCCGGTCCGCCTTGGCCATACAATCCACCGGGTCTTGCACCATGTCCCCGATGGTCAAATCTTCATCTATCTGTAAGGGAGCGTCTAGGCTTGCGGCAGTGTGCAGCGGGTCTTGACGCTGTTTTTCTGTCCTGGCACCCAGGGCGGCCATAAAGGCCGTTTTCAGGTGGTTGTTCCCCATCCAGCTCAGGAAGCTGGAACCCCCTTCCGGGTCGAACGTCCTGACCGCTTCCATCATGGCCAGGAAACCGGACTGATAGAGGTCGTCAAACTCCACCCGGCGGCGGTTGTTCAGGAACCAGCGGTGTGCCTGCTTGGCCACAAAACGCTCCACCTGCTCCCAGAGGGTGGGCACCAGGTCAGCCCGTCCACCCTGTATCATCACGGCCAGTTCTTCGTTGGTCATCGTCTCACGCTCCATGTAAAAAAGGGCGCCCCCACGATTGCAGGGACGCCCAGAGGGGAATTAAATTTAGTATTTCTTAGTATTTACGCCTTGGCGGTCACAGTGACGGAACCGGCCTTCACGGCCAGGCCGTTGCCGTCCACCTCCACGATGACCAGGGTCTTACCGGTTGCCGCGGTGATGTCGGCAGTGCCGTTCCAGTCCGTCCAGGCGGAGCAGTCAGCTTATCAACGGAGAGGTGCGTTTGACCCCCGATGTTGCTGTCCGGCTTGAATCAGTCCTTGGTATTCCGGCACAATTTTGGAATAATCTTGAGGCAATTTATCAGGAAAAGCTGATTAAGGCAAAAGAAGAAAATGATATGGACGAAGATATTGAGCTTGCAAAACATTTTCCATATAGTGAAATGGCCAACCATGGATGGGTGCCGAAGGCAACAAGGGTTCAAGATAAAGTCATGAATCTTCGCAAGTTCTTCGAAGTTGCCCGCCTTCTCTTTTTAGAAAATCAGCCCGTTCTCGGCATTGCACGCAGACAGCTTTCAACGACAGAAAAAAGCGACTACGCTTTCATTGCATGGGTGCAGAAAGCCAAACTTGATGCCAGAAATGTCTCCACTTCTCCAATCAATTTGGGCGCTTTGGCGAAATCAATCCCTGACATTCGGCGTATGACTACGATGGATCCTAGTGATTTTTGTCCCAAACTCATCGAACAACTGTCTAACTGCGGTGTGGCGCTTATATTTTTACCGCATACGAAAGGCTCTTTCTTGCATGGAGCTGCTTTCTATGATGGCAAAAAAATTGTTGTTGGCGTGACCGTCCGAGGGAAAGATGCTGACCGGTTTTGGTTCAGTCTTTTCCACGAGCTCGGCCATATCTTGCTCGGTCATATCGGGCAAAAAGATGGCCCCTCCACAGAGGACGAAAAAGATGCTGACAACTTCGCTGCAGAAACACTTATTCCCCAAGACAAGTTCAATCGATTTGTCGGACGTAATGACTTTTCCGAACAATCTATTATCGATTTCTCTGATTATATCAATATTGATGTCGGCATAGTTGTTGGGCGATTGCAGAAAGAAGGATTCATCCAATATACACAACACAACGGATTAAAAACAAAATATACTATCTCTTCATAAAAAGCTGGGAGCGCTTAAGGGCTCCCAGCTTTTTACCTTACTTCAGCAACGCATCCCGCGACTTCTCCCCACAACTATTTCATCCCATGCAAAACGTACCAAAATAACGGTGCGTTTTGCCGATATATCACTCTGTATCTGTATAATATTTCTCCTTATCATAAAAGAAAAGGAGTGATTTTGTGGAGATACAAGAAAATATGGCCGCAGTCATTCACGCATTAAAAGAAAAACGAGGACAATCTCTGACCGAACTGTCTGAAGACCTGGAGATCTCCCGTTCCGCTCTGCAAGAATACTTGGCGGGAAACGGGAACCCCACCTTGGCAACGGTGGAACACCTGGCTGAGCGACTGGGCATCCCCTCTGTCGCTCTAGTTTCCGGGACGCTCCCGTCTGGACAGTTCGACGTTTTGATGACCCTGCTCGACAGCTTGAAATTGTTATCTGGTCTATCCGCTGACCAACGCCGCCGATTTACAGAGTTGCTGGGAGAAATGCTCACGCTTTGGGAAGGTGGCGAAGCCCGTGAAAGATGAAGGAATTTTTGTAGATTTCCGCATCGCTGCTTCCTATCGTATCCCGATGTCTGTCGTCTCCCTCCGGCGTTATTCTGGGCGCAACGGCATTTATGCTTACCCGATTTGCCCACGCTGCAACACAACACTTCCGCGTGAATACCTATCCTTTTGCGATCGCTGCGGACAACGGCTGAATTGGAAGCACTTTGCGAAAGCGACCATTATTGATTGAATCTTATACGACAAAAGCGCCTGGAGCATTGCCCCAGGCGCTTTGTTTCGTTCTATTTATACCTTCGCTCTCACCTGATAGTAAACAGGCTTCGTCCGGTCGTAATAAGGCGCAACCGGCCCCACATTGGTATAGCGACCGTCCTTGCAATTTGCGCTGAACGGCCCGCCAGCATCATACCACTTGCCGTTACCGGCGTAGATCGCCAGGTTGCTATCCCACACGCACACGTCACCAGGCCGCAGATCGGGGAGCTTGTCCCAGGTCTTGCCCCCTGCCTGGATGACCTGACAGCCCAGCAGGTTGCCGGTGCCGGTGACCTTGCCGTTGTCGTGGCTGATACGCTTGCCTGCGGTCAGCAAGCCCACGTCCTGCAAAATCCAGGAGACGTAGTGGGAGCAGGTAGCGCCAGGGTGTTCCAGCTTCCGAGTTGCGTCAAAGGTGGACTTGGCACGGTAGGTCTTATCCTTGTAGTGCCACTTGTGCTTGACCATGTATGCACCGATTTCCGCCGCCCTGGCCGGGATTGCATCCCGGATGAGCGCCGCCCTGGTTTTTGCTCCTACGATGCCGTCCACCGTCAGACCGGCACGATACTGGTAACCTCTCACGGCGGAGTCCGTCTGGACGCCCCAGATGCCGTCCTCGGTGAGCTGCCAGCCCAAGAGGTTCAGCCGGTGTTGGAGCAGCTTGACGTCATCGCCTTTATCGCCCTTGCGAAGCAGGTCGGTGTTGGTGGTGTTAACCTGCTCAAAATACCCGTGATTGCAGTCCACGTTGCCCTTGATGCCGTTCACCCGCCCCTTGCTGGTGTACTGCCACGCCCAGACTTTGCCAGTGTAGTGGAGTTTGGAGCCGTATTCAGCCAGCCAGAGCGGATAGGCGGTCAGGCGATTTGCTTGGAGCTTGGTGGTGATAAAGTTGGTGGAGCTGTACAGGCCGACCTTGCGGCCAGCCCCTTTGACCGTCTCCAAAAACTTTAACACGATGTCCGTCCGTGTCTTGTTACTCAAGGCCAGGATGGATTTTTCATACTCTTGGTCGAAGAAGATGGGGAGCTCGAAGCGCTTGCCTTCCAGCACTTTCAGACAGGCTCTTGCCTCCTGCTCGCCACGCTCCACGCTGTTGGCGTAGCTGTACCAGTACGCCCCCACCTGGATGCCGGCAGCCTTCGCACCGGCGTAATTGCGCTCAAACTGCTTATCCTTCTGGCTCAACTCCCGGCCGTAGCCCGCCCGGATGACGGCAAACTGCACGCCATCCTTGGCCACCTTTGCCCAGTCAATCACGCCCTGGTGCTCGGATACGTCGATGCCTTTCAGTGCCATTGTCACACCTCCAATCACTCGCCCTTGTCCATGTTCATCAGCGCCGCCAGCACAGCGCTGATAATCACGCTCCCCGCGCTGATCGCCACCGTCCGCAGGCTAGCAATGTCGGTCACACCGCCGACCCAGGCCACCAGGTTGGCGGCAACAGCACCCGCTGCTGCCTGCAAGGCCGTGCGTCCTGCTCGATACAACCATTCTTTCATCGTTTTATCCTTCATGATGATTTTCCTTTCTATGTTCCAGGTCGTCAATCCGATGGTTGGCGACTTTCATTTTTTCTTCCAGGATGGGGACTCGGTCGGCAAACCCATTGTGGTGCCGGACTTCACGGGTCAGTTCCTCAATCTTGGTGTCCGTGACTGCCTGGGCAATCTCCAACTGCTGCTGTACCTTTTTGCCGCTGCTCCGGCTGGTGATGATGACGCCGATCAGCGACAGGCCGCCGGTGATCAGCGCTACGATGATACTTTCCATATGGTCTCCTTAGTTGATGGGATAGGCCAAGTTAATCCAAAACGCATTGGCCGAGCCTCTGGTAATCTGCAGCCCGCCGTCAGCAGGGATCCGCAGTCTGGCTGGGGTGGTGGTGGGTGCTTTCCAGGAGGGTAGGGTCATGATGATGGCTTCGCCATTTTCGGCTCCTGGCACTTTGTTGCTGTCTAGGATGGTTACCCACCCGCTCACAGCCGCACTGAGCGTCACACTCCCATTGATAAAGCACATACCAAACTTTTTGGTTACTGTAATGCTCCCAGCCGATGTAATGCTCCCAGCAAAGCTATCATAAGTGTTGTATTTCGCATCCCCAGACAGCTCTCCGTTGATGTAAAGATCATAGACACTGGTCGAGCTTGTTTTTCCTGGTGCGCCGATATAGATGTCCGACCCGTCAATGACAACATCATTCATCCCGTTCGGTTCAAGGGTGATGCTGGCGCTCCCCATCCCCAAAATCAGATGAGGTGTCCCGCCCCCATTGTCTTCTGTTTTCAGGTATCCTTTTTCGGTGCCCGTGTATCCCTGAAACGCGCCTTCAATGTTGATTGCGCCGCCGCTCAAAATAGCACCGATGAGCTGGGCGCCGGTGATGGTGCCGGTGGCGGTGATGTCCTGGGCAAAAAGGCTCTTTGTGTCAATGCGCCCGCCATAAATCTTTGTCACGCCGTTGACGTCTTCGATGATGAGCTGCTTGACTTTGGCGAGGTCAACCACCAGCTGACTGACCTTGCCGCCAAGACTGCCCTGCATTGCGGCGCTGGCGTCCGTGGTGCTCTCACCGGTCGCCCGCAGGGTGGTCTTGCAACCGCCGTCGATGGTCATGTTCAGGGACATGACCGCCAGCGTATGTGCCACGCCCGCCTTGTCCGTGATGGTCACCAGGTCGCCAGGCTCGGTCAGCAGCCCGTGGAAGATGTCGCAGCTGCCGACGGTATAATCCAGCCCGCCGATGGACGCCCACACGGCGTCCAATATGACCTGGGTCATGTACGGGTTCTGGATGGAGATTCCCACGCCTGTGCCGCCTGCGGTGTATGCGTTGGTAGTGACGGACGTGTTGCCGTCGGCGTCCGTGGCGGTCGTCTCCACCTCCGCCCGGATACAGGCCAGGGTGGATGTGCCGTCAATGGACAGACCAGCGTTGTAGTAGTCGCTTGGGCTATAGCTTTGGCCGCTGGCCGCAAACCAGCGCAAGGCTAGTTTTCCGTCTCGGTCGATGAGCGCGTTACAGCCCACCAGCGCCGCCAGATAACCCACCATGTCCCGGCAGGTCTTGCCGGTCAGGTCGCCCACCACGTTGGTCGTGGACGCCGCCGCAGGCAGCGTGGCCAAGGTCAGACCGCACTGGGCGGCCACGTCGGACAGCACTGCCGCCACAGTAGCGCCAGAGGACACGGTAGGCGTATAGGTGCCGCCCAGGGCGTAATAGGCAGCGTCGTAGGCGGTGACCGTTGTGGTGTCATCGACTTGTTTGCAGGTGGCCACCACAAAGGTGCCCAGCGGAACATACTGGACGGTTCCGCTCACGTCCGCGCCCACGGAGACCGCAATGGTCTCATCCCTCAGATTGTGCGCCCCGGACAGCGTCAGCGTGACCATGGCCGCCGTCACGCCTCCAATGGTCACCGTATCCACCCCGCCAAAAGAGCCGGAATAAACGCACTTTTTGACCTGCTCCGCCCCGATGGTCGTAGACCCGTACACTACCTTGGTGTATAGCTTCTGCGTTGCCAGGGCAGCGGCTAGGGCTGTTGTTGTGTTATACATAATCTGTCACCTCACTTTTCGATTGCATCCACCGACACATCTTTGATGTACTGGTAGCCATTCGCCCAGGAGTAGACCGTATAGGTGGGCGTGCCGAAATACATGGTCTTGGTCACCGTTGCGCCGGTGGCATCGGTGAATTTCACCGGCACAAAGGGGTGGCCACCATCGGAGACAGCTGCCTCGATAGTGGCCACCTGCGCCGGTGTCAACAGTGCCCAGCGGATGGACATTTTCGTTTTGATGGCGATGATGGTGCCTGTCATGCCGCCGTCCGCCGTTCGTCCGGTGTCTTCCGACCAGATTTTCTCCCGGGTGATGGTCACGCCCTCTGCCGCCGGAGTCGGCATTTGCTTGCTGTTGATATACAGCTCACTGACCGTGATATTTGCCATACTGCCGCCTCCTCACATATAAGCAGCCAGCGGGTTGACGCCGGTGGCTTTGGCCTGGCCGTTGATGTAGTCGATAGTGTTCCGTGCAATGGTACGACCGTCCAGGTTGGTGTTGACCGTGACGCTCCCGCCGCTGCTCTGCCGCACTGCGGCCACATCAGAGCGGATTGCCCGCAGGAGAGCGACCAGCTCAGCCATGTCGGAGTCGCTGATTGCGTTGTCAGTGCTATACATAGACGGAGCGGTGGGTTGTGGCAGGTCATACAGGTGCCGTGCCAGGAGCTTGGCTACCTGTCCAGTCCATTCGGTGTTCCGTTCCAGGGGGATGATGGCTTCTTTGCCAGCTTCGCCCACTTCATTGAGCCCGAAAAACATTCTGCGCCGCACAACGCCGCCTTTTGCAAATTTACCGCCATGACCAGAATAGCCGCCAGTGTCAATGGTTGTTACACTGCCTCTGGTTACCACTTTGACCTTATATGGCTTGACTTTCTTTAGGTAGACCAACAGCGGTACATTTTTACCTTTTGCGCTGGTAATCCATTTTTTCTTGTTTTTGTCGTAATACTTATCCTTTGCAATTTTCGCTTTGATTGCCGCAACTTTGTCACTGATGCTATCATAGATGCGCTTTTTGTTGTTGTCATAGGCTGCATCTTTTCCAACTTTGGTTGTAGCCGTTGCAGTCTTGTCTCCGACCGTACCATATTTTTGGGCGCCGTCCTCAAATGTTTGGTCTACTTTGGCTTTGATGGTCGCTGTCCAAGTGGATCCACCGGCACTTTTGGCGCTGTCGTTGATGCTGGAAACGGTTTTCGTAGAGCCGAGGCCACCGGTGTCCTGCTTCCACTTTCCTCCGCTTTCCTTATTGCCATAACCAAAAAACTTCTTCAACCCCTCGTAAATGTCACTGACGGTCACTTTACTGTTGTACCAGTGCTCGTTCCCTTTTCTTGTGCCATTCGAGTTAAAATCTTTGTCTGGGTCGTACCCGGCTTCTTTGAGGATTGCTTTCACCTTGGTATGCAACAGTCCAGCTACGCCCTGCATCACCATAACCGACCCAACAGCTAACGTGATAGGTAACGCTATACCAGAAATTCCAGCCATTGATGTAGTTGCGCCTAATCCGATCGCACCACAAATTGCGTTTGCGATTTTCACGCCTTTCGCAACGGTAAAAAGCAACGCTATATCAATCGCCAGAGATTTGCTAATTCCTGCGCTCTCCAAAAAATTGCTGAATGCTCGCGCAACTTCGCTTATGCTGATTTTGGATATAGCTGTTACGAGCATCTCGCCCAGGCCGGCAATCAGCTTGCCAGCAGTCCGCCCAGCCTTTTTCCAATCAACCTTCTTAAAAAATTTGTTGACATTGTTGGCGACAAAGGTGCCGATCTGGTTCCATTTGACAGTGCTTGCAAAGCCATACAGCCCGCGGATGCCCGCATTGAGCAGGTCAGCCAGGAACGACCCAAAGTTGATGTCAGACTCGTTGATGCGCTTGATAGCTCGATTGATACTGGTTGCAATCCCTTTGCCCAAGCTCTCAAATCGGGCGTTACGGATAAACGTACCTGCAATGTCGATAGCCGCCAAGAGCCCATCAGAGATGGTATCCCCCAGCAGCCCCCAGTCATAGCCCTCTACCAAGCCGTTGAACACGTCGGCAAAGCGGCCAGCCCACAGCACGCCCTTGGGGCGCAGGACATTGTTAAACCAGTCGTCCACCGCCTTTGTGGCGCTGTTGAGCGTCTCGCTGATGCGGGTGCCGATGCCGTAAAAGTCGCCTTTGGTCAGTAGGCTGTCAATATCGTTGATGAGACTCTCCAACCATTTGGGGAGCTTCCCGGCGATGCCTTCCGTACCTTCCGCTTTGTCCTGCTTCGCTTTCCCGCCGGAGCCGCCAGAACCACCGGAGCCGCCAGCGTCAGACTGCTTCTCTAGTTTTTCGATCTCATCAAACCCCGCAATGAGCTTGTTGTACTCCTTTTGGGCTTTGACAGCGTCCTTGGTGTTGTCGGCTACGTCCTTTGTGGCGTCCGCTGCCGCTCCTGCGCCGGTGCTGACGGTCGTCCACCCCTCACCGAAGATGTTGGTGATGAGGGAGGCCACAGCGTCAACAATGCCGATCAAATACGGCATGACCTTGCTAAGCAAGTTGACGCAAAGATTGATAGCAGGCGCAAGAGCGTTGGTTAAACCGTTACGCAAGCGCTTGATAGACGCCGCCGCTGCGTCATTGGTATCCATATACCTGGTGACAGCGCTTTGCAGCTCTCCGATGCCAGAGGACGCCCGCGCAAGGTGTAAGCCCAAATTAACGATAGAGATGCGTCGGATAGACCTCAACAGCCCTTCCACTTTGCCTGTGCTGCTCCTGGACGTGTTCCCGATTCCTGCGATTTTGTTTTTGACAGAGGACAATCCTTTTCCAAGGCGGTCGCCGGCGGAACTGAGTGCATTGCACAGGGCAGATGTCCTGGATAGGCTCTTTGCGTTGCTGTTGAGCGCTTGGTTGTTCTGGCGGACTTTGCCTGCCATTTCCTCGGCTTTTTCCCCAGATTGGGCGAGTTTTTCGCCTAACCTCTCGGCTTTATCCGCAGACGCCTCCATTTGCTTTCGGAGACGGGCAAGACCGCTTTCATTTGCGAATTTCAGGTTGCTTTCGCCGATATTGTCGATGGCAGTGGACAATTTTACGACCGCCTGGCCTGCCGTTTCCGCTTCTCTGGTCAGCTTTTGGACTCGTGCGCTGACGTCTTCAACGTTGAGCACCTCATTACCGTCAAAAACCGCCGTGTAATTCGTTCCCTTCGTTGCTGCAAGCTGCTGTTTCAGACTGGCAATCCGGTTATATAGCTGGTCAACCTTTTCCGATGCCGCGTCCATCTGCTTTTGGATGGGCGTGCCCAAATCAACCCCGGACGCCTTCGCGTCCATGATGGCCTGATACGTTTTCCCCATTTCGGCCATTTTTTGAGATACTTTCTCCATCTCTTTGGCCGTCCGTTCTCCAGCTCGAGTTATATCCTCAAACCGTTGCTGGTTCTTTTGGAGCGCGTCTGTCGCAGAGTTCAGCGCCCGCCCCAGCTTCTGCGTACTCTTGGACGGGGAGTCCATCGCCACTTGTGCCTTGCGTTTGATGCCCTCCAGCTTGCTGTCCATGCCCGCAATGGAGCTGGACAGTGCCTGCATTTTCTGACGGTAATCCTGGATGTCGGCGGTAAATTTCGCCCGAATTTCTTTGATTGTTACGCTGCCGTCAGCCATGGTTACCACCTCCTGCATGTCGCCACATCAGGCGCTTGTACTTTTCCACCTTGCACCGCATGATTTCATCGTCTGTCCAAAACGGGAAAACCTCCCAAATTTCTGGATTCGCGCCATTGGAGAAGTGCGCTGCGACCATATGCGCCTCGCCAACGGCGACTTGTGCGAGCATTTGCCCGTCACGCCGCCGCCGCTCAAATACAGCCTTGATCTGCGCCAAGATTTCCCCCAGCGTCCAATCCCAAACCTCTATGGCCGGTATTCCGGCGATGACTCCTTCTTGCACGATGTCATCCAAGGTCAGTTCTCTGCCGCTTCCGCATCCTTCTCCCCCGTAGGGTCCAGGCTGGCATAGGTTTCCTCCACGGCCTTTGTGATCGCTTCCATGGTCTTGCCTGCATTCGTCTCGTTCATGATGCCGGAGGCCACGGCGATGCCCAGCGAAATTTCGAAGAACCCATCTTCACCGGCAACACCATCGTCTACCAGCAGGTCGTAGATCATTGCGCCGTCAACAGTCGGGTTCTCGTTGCCTTTGTAATTTGCGGATGCGCCCAGGATAGCGGTCATTCTCTCGATGTTTGCAGCACTTTCCAGAATCAGTTGGAGCCCCGTCGCATCAAACCGCTTCTCCAACACTTTCTGTGCGCCTGCGGTCAGGCGGAACTGATACTTGTCGTTGCCAATCATTCTTTCGTAAGTTCTCATAACTTTCCTCCAAAATTAGACGGGAGAGGCCGAAAAGCCCCTCCCCTTGTTGTTTTTACGCATCTCCGGGTTATCAGCCCCCACCGGTACTAGCGGCCGGATTAGTCACCGTCCAATCGCTCTGGAGGCCAACGGTCAGTTTTGCCATGATCAGCTCGTCAACCTTGACGCCGGAGGTGTAAGTAGTGATGTAACCAGTGGTGGCAAATTTGGTTCCGTCCGGAAAAGTAACCGCCACGGGGACGACATTTCCGGCAGTTTGCAACGCCTTGATCTTCCGGTAGTCGGAGTCGACGGAACTGTTATCAAAGAAGTAGGTAATCTCAAAGGACTTGGTGTCCTGAACGCCAGGGACGTTCTTTTTCATGGAGTCTTTGAGGCAGGTGGCGTCCAGGTCGGAAGGCGCGCCGCCGATGTCGCCAATCTCCTGCACATAATTCATCTCGACCGAGTTGATCTCCACCTTGATGCCAATGGAGGCAATGCCCTGTCTGGTAGCGTTATCCGCCATAATCAATCATCCTTTCTTAATCAATTAAGCGCATAAACCGTTTGTCGATTTTGCGCCCAAATCGGAGTGCTTTGCGGAAATATCCGCCGTTTTTATCGTATCTGTCCAACTGCTGGGAGGCGGTGCGGCGGAAGCCGATACCCAGCAGCGCATCATTGACCAGCGGCGCCAGCTCACGCACGGCGTCCGCCTCTGCTGCCCAGACGTCAATCTGATAGGCCAGGTCGTCCACGCAGCGCCAGCCGGTGGACGCATTGGTGATCTCCGTCACCGTGATGAGGTTGCCGGTGATGGATGTCCTCGGCCACTGCTCGGAGACGGTATAGGGCAGCGTGGTATCCAGGGACGCCAACGCCTGCCTGATCTGCGGGATGGCGTCAACCATGCCGGGGTAGTCACTCATCGCGCAGCACCTCCAATACCGTATCGCCAAAGTCCTTGGCGATTTCGTCACCGTATGCCTGGACGGCATTGTAAAACATCGCCTTGGGCGGCTGGCCTCTTGTGTAAGTGAAAAGGCTATAGTCCTTAGGCCCTCCGCCGTGTCTGGCCGCCTTGATACGCTGTCCGGCCTCGCCGGAGTACCACCACCAGCCCTCGGCCACATGTGAGACCTGATTATCTCCAGGATACCCAGTCTCCTCTGCAACGGGGCCAGTGCCAAACTCCAAAAATATGGCAACCGGATAGTCAGATTTTACGCCGCCGGTTATCGTGTCCTTGTCACGCTCAACAAAGCTCTGGATGCTCTCTCTAGTCCTGCCGCCGTTTTCGATGCCGACCGGCGTCATCGCTCTGGTCATGCCCGCCAACATATCTGCGTGTAGTTTTGCTTTCCGTCCCAGCTCCTGCATGAGCGTATCGGCAGAGCGTTCAACAGCCGCCTGGAATTTCCCCAGGTCTCCCATATCACACCGCCTCCAATGTCACATACCGGTGGTTTGGCCAACTCTGCACCGCCTTGACCTCCCATGTGCCGCCGTCAAAAATGCAGCGGTCGAATGGGGCGATCTCAACAGCGCTGTCGTACAGCACAAAAGCCGCCGTCCGTACCGGTCGCTCGCCGGACGCATCCACCTGGATGCCGTCGCTGGTGATCTGCCAGCAAACACCGGACGCTTTCCCAGCCTCCCCTGTATAGTCGGGGGAGGTCATGTCATACTTGCGCACCGGGTCACCTCGGCTGTCCACGGTCTGGACGGAGCGATACAGCTTCCACGCCCTGCGCCATGCGCATGGTGTCTGTCTCATCTCATCCGCACCTCCCGGTATCTGGCCAGGCCAGCTAAAATATCCTGCTCTGCTGTGGCATAGTCGCCGGCGGTCAGGTAGGTTTCGCTCTGGCTGACCTCATTTTCGGTGTATGAGCTGGACTTCACACCGCCGGAGGTGACCCCAGCGGAGTCACGCCGGTAATACAGCGCAGCCAGCTCCACCAGCTTGGCAAGGAGCACATCCTTCATCTCGTCCCAGCGGAGGTAGAGGAGGAGCGCCCCCTCTGCCTCCTCCAAAGCATCATCCAAGCGGGCGACGTCGCCGCCGCTCTGCTCTGTCAGTTCCAGCTTCCGGATGAGCTTTGCATATGCCTTTTCGTGCTGTACTTCTGTCACACGGGATCACCTCCTCTGGTCATTCTACCTTCTTGGCCGTTTTCTTGGCGGTTGCCTTCTTCGGCTCCGCTTTGCGGATTTGATACCCGCACCGCTCCCAGACTTCCACCTGGTCTTCGGTCAAATTGTATTCGTTCCCGTCTTTGTCGGTCGCAATATACATCATGCTGTCTCCTTAGCCCATGGCACGGACGGCCAACTCGGGATACATAGTCTTGTAGCCGTACAGGACGTCCATGGACAGTGTCTCCTTTTTATACTGCATGTTGTAACCCTTGACCACACGCAGGCTCACGCCGTTATAAGAGGTCACATAGGACTCCACGCCGGAGGGATTGACCAGCGGGCGGGTCACAAAGGCAAATGCAGAGGGGTGGAAGCCCAGGTTTGCGGTGTGGCTGCCTGCCAGGGTCACATCGGCATTGTCCTTGATGTCGGGCAGGGCGGGATAGACCTTGACGCCGGTGATGGCATTGGACGCTGCGGCCGCACTGTCCTCGGTGACCACATAGTTTTTGCCGTCGATAGCCAGCACATCGCCCTTGACCAGTTTGCCGACCAATGCAGTGCCGTCGATGTCCAGAGAGGCAGCACCCGCAGTCACTGCGCCGTTGACCTTGACGGCAGAAGCGCTGGTGATGCCGGTGGTGTGCTGATGGATGCCCTGGCTCATGTAGTTGTCCAGACCCATCACTCTGCCCAGGGAGCCTTCCCGCAGCGCCTGGGTGCTGCCGCTCTTTTCGGCGTTGACGATGGCGGGGATGGTCACCAGGCTGGCGTCTGCCGCAGTATCCCAGACCGCATAGCGGGGAGAGACAGGTGCTTTGTTAGCATTGAGCACACGCCGGACATCCGCCAGGTCTTTCAGCGTGCTGGGGGCGGTGCCGGCAGTGCCGCAAATATAGGGAATGTCCTTGTACAGTGCCAGGCCGTCAGAGTTGATCTTCTGCGCCAGCGCCACGGCGGCAGGCTCCAACACCTGACGCTGGAGGTCGTTGATATTGGTGGCACCCTGGATGGCGGTGATCTCCACGTCAACGGTGGCGATCTTGTCCAGGGTCACAGGGACAGAGGTCTCCACAATGTCCTGGGCGGTGGTGCCCACACTCTGGTCAAACTCCTTTGCCTCCAGCAGGACGGGCTTGCGCACCTGGATGGTGTCGCCCAGGTTGCGGGAGAAATCGTTGGAAAAGTCCTTGTAGACTAGGTTAGGGAATACCAGGTTTTCGATCAGTCGGGGCAGCGCTGCTCTGGCGATCTCCTGGATGGTAATAAAGCTATTTGCCATAGCATATCATCTCCTTATTTTTTGTCGTAGGTGGCGGCGTAGTATTCTGCGTCGCTCATCTTGCTGTAATCCGGTGTCGGATTGGTGTCTCTGGGCGGTGCGCTGGAACGCATTCTGCCGTTCACGGCGTCGCTCAGGGAGGATTTCCACAGGGATTCAAACGTGTCGATGTTGGCTTTGCTGGTCTCGGCGTCGCTTCCGGTCAGATAAACTGCGAAATCAGCGCTCAAGCCGCGCTTCTGCAATTCAGCCCCCACGGACACCTGCAAGCGTTCCCGCTCAAAGGCGGCACGCTCCTGCGCCAAGGTGACCTTATCCTTGCTCAGCTGATACTGTGCCCGTTCGGTGGCAGTCATCTTCTCCAGCCGTTTGGCCTCGTCCATGTTCTCCGCCTGCTCCCTGTCCCAAGTCTGCCTTGCCTTGGTCAGCGCCTGGGTCACCTTGCGGTCAAACTCGCTCTGGTAATCCCGATTGCTGGCAAGCAGCTGGTCAAAGGTCAGGGGTTCTTCCGGCGCTCTGCCCCCGTCCGGGTTCGGGTTGCCGCCCCCGGCGTTTGCGTTGTCGCCGCTGTCGCCGCCTTCCGGCGGAGTGGTGCCGCTGCCAGCGCCCTCCGGAGCGTAGCAGGCAAATGCCAACGGTCTATGTTTGTATCTCATGGTCATGTCCTCCATTTATCGTTGCCCCAGCACATTTCTGGACGCGCCAGCCCCATGCCGTTGCGTTTTGGATATGAAAAAAGCACGTCTTGCAACGTACTCAAATCAACAATCTCTAATTGTTTACGCGGTCAGCTTCTTCATGTTGTTCTGCCGGATGAACGCTTTGACCTCGTTATATTCCCAGCCGCAGTCCACCAGGCCGCTGACAAGGCGTTCCATGGACTGCACCGCCGCAAGCTCTTCCGCCGTAAAGCAGTCTCGCAAGTCGGTTTTATGGTCAACGCCATACCGCTCCCGCAGCTGCTTGGCGCTCATCCCGAACAGCACTTTATAAATGCAGTTGGTATAGTTGATGTAAGCGTGTCCGTGCATCCGCTCATTCTCTGTGGACTGCTGCAGCGCCTTGGTCAGCGCCTGCCGGACAGCGATTCCCTTCTGGCGTTCGATGACCTTTCCCTGCAATGCCGCTTCCATGGCGTTGAACTGCTTGATATACGCTAGCTTGAACTGCATGGCCTTTTCGCCCGTATATCCCATGACCAAAAGCGTAAACCCATCGCGGTTCATGATATACATGGGCTGTTTCTTCCCGTTGCTCGCTGTGTACGTTCCTTTCAGGAATAGCCCCGAAAATTCGGGGCTACTGACATTGCTCATGATATTGCGAATGTCTTCCATTACATGATAATGTTCTTTCTCGAATGTGCTCGCCACATCCAAGCTGGTCACTGCGACCTGCTCCACTTTCCCCATCTTTCTGATCTCTACCAACATATCATTCCCATCCTTTCGTGGTGATTTTGGGTGCAAAAAAGCACGGTGCTTTCGCAACGTGCTGAAATCTGTTTTATCTTTCTGTTGTGTGTCCAAAACGATGGTGTCACATAGAGTCAACCTCCATGTCCCTCCACCGTTTGTCCAATGACTTGCCTCGAATGAGTGCTTCCGTATTCTCATAGAACTCAGCATCACCATCCGGACAGGTGCAGATAAACGGTCGGTGATTTCTCCATGAAATATTGTACATTGTCCCGTCCAGATAGAATACAATGTCCAGATGCAGGTTCATTGCTTCCTCCAGCTCTTGCAAACTATCCAATTTCATGCCATTCACTTATCTTCTCCTCCTTTCAATATATCTTCATTTGCTATCTTCATTCCGGTTGTCAGCTCTTTGTCATGTGCAGAATCTCTGCCGGTTATGTTATTCCATTCATGATAATGTGGAACGACCGAATGTTGTTTCGGATTCCCGTGATCTGTCATGTCGATATCCAGTCGAGGTTTCCCGGTCTGCCCATAATACCGCCTACTCTCCAACTTTCCGTCCTTATAGTGATCAAAGACTGTATTGGCCGCGCCTTCATACGGCACCTTATGTTCAGCGCCTTGGACGATCCCGTTTGCTTGCGCATCCTTCTGCCATTTGACTTCCCGAAACAGCGCTTTTAGCGCTTCCCATTTCTCAGGTTCATTATACTTCATTCTCTGGAAGGAAACAAGAGATTTGGGCGCATGATCTCCCAACAGTGCCTGATAGCGTTCCAACTGTTCTCTGTCCGCTGCCTGGTTGCGCAAGCCTTTTTCGGCAGCTTCCGCCTCCGGAACACCCCGCACAAACTGTTTATACCAGTCGGCATAGCTCATATTCCCCGGCACGGTGATGCTCTTTCCTGTCACCGGATCCCGTGCGGCACGTTTGATTTTGGCAATCACGTCTGCGCTCATATCCGGGATTGTGGTACAGCGGCAGTTTGGATGCATAGGCGGGAAATTAACCCCCGGCCTGGCGTCCTTGACCGGGAAGCGCCGCATATCCAGCGCACCACACTCCTCATCTGTCTGGGAGTCCAGCGTAGCGAGATAGCGGTAATACTCCAGGTCATAGGACTTGTACCCCAGCAGCGCGCCTTGTGCCGATATATGACAAAACTCTGTGCGGATGAGCCGTATGGAGCGTGCTTTTGCGCCAGGAGTCGCGTCCGTGCCAGTGATTTGTAAGAGCATATCCGACATCTCGCGGAAGCTCATCCCCGCCAGGGTGCCGGTCAAAATGGCCTGCTGCACCGCGTCCGCAAACGCCTGGTTGTTGTTCCAAATGCGCCCGGAAAAGTTGCCGCCCTGCCATTTTTGCCCCAGGATGGCGCGAACTTGCTTGTCCTCCAGTGTCTTGATACGCCTGCCGTACCCTGTGCCCTGCTGGATGTCAAACACCTGCCGGGTGTATGCCTCCTGCAGGGCGTCAGCCAGCCCTTTGCCGACCAACTCCCGTTCCAGCAGACCCAACTGCCTGCAATCCGCCCGCACGATGTCCCGCAGGGCTTCCAGGCGGCTGATCCGGTTGGCATAGTCCGGAGCCTCCAGCATGGCACGCAGCTCATCCCGCAGCGCCTTATCCGTGGTGCTGTGGTACAACACCAACAGCTCCTGCCGATATTTCTGGGTTTCCCGCACCGACAGGAGTTGGCGGGCTTTCTCTGCGTTCAGGCTGTCGTTATTCCGGACAAATCGGGCAAAAATCCGCTCAATCCGCCCTTGCACGGTGGTCAGCACCTTGTCATAGGCGTCTAACACCGCCCGCGCCGTCCGCTGGGCTTTTCGCTCACTCAAGAGCCCCAGTTTCACGGAGCGCTTGCGCCAATACTTGCGATCACTCATCCTGTTTCAACGCTTTCTTGGTGTCTTCCTCCGCTTCTGTCTCATCCGCCTGGGACGGGATACCATAGATCGCTACATTCTCCTGCTTCTGCCGCCTGATGTTTTCAGCCGCTTCCGCTGGGTCGCGGACAAACCACAACTGACTGAGCAGGGTTCGGTCATCCACAATGCCCTGCAAACTGGTGACCATCTGGACAATCTCACTCTCGTTGATGGGCATGGACAGGGTAAACACCACATCAATATCGTTGACACCGACCGGTGCCATATCACCGTGGGTGACCAGCCAGTGATTATAGAGAGAGAATCGCTCCTTCAACCCCTTTTCCATCCGGCGCATCTTGTTCTTGGCCAGCAGATTCATGGTCAGGAGTTTCAGCTTCAACGCCTGGCCGGAGCTGTTCCCGGCGAACTGTTCGTCGCTCATGTCCACCGTCATAGTCATCTTGTGCATTTCTCGCACCAGTGCGTCTGCCAGCACCTGCACGCTGGACTCGTCAAAGGTCTTTTGGATGTACTCGGCTCGTGCGTCTAGCGGCGCGCCATCCAAAAACTTCTCCCGTGCCAGCTTCTCGTCGTCCCCATCCCGGAGGGTCATCCCGAAGAACACCAGCAGCGCATCCACAAACTTCTTCTTATCCGTCAGCCGATTGCTCATCAGCTCGTCATAAGCGTCAATCAGACTGATGATCTGCTCAAAGTCGCCCTGCCGCTCCTGATTGTTGGTGTATGCGATCAACGGGACAGCGCCGAAATAGTGCTCCCGCCGGTCTGCCGCAGGGGCAAATACCGCTGTACTCAAATCGTCACAGCGGAACTCCTGAATGCTGGTGTCTGTGTAAATGGACACTGCGTAATACGTCTGACCGGCCACCGTCCGACGCTTGTCCCAGACCACGCCGAACAGCTTTTTGTGCTCTACGCTGGTGTCGCAGACCAATACGCCGTTGCGTGGGTCAATGTACGCCGATCGGGGCATGGGCACCTCATCGTCAGACGCATAGCATAGCTCCATACAGTCGCCCATGACGCCCATATATTTGCCAATGTCCGCATCAATGGCCGCGATCTGCTGGACATCGTAGGCGTCTTGCAGCGCCGAAATATCCACCGGCTCATTGTCCGCGGACAGCACACCCGCTGCCTCATCCGTTCCGGCTGCCGCTACACTCTTGTCCTTTTGGGGATTGGTGTCGTACTTGACCGGCTCGCCCAGGTAGTAACCCAGGATAATGTCGGTGATGTACTTGGCGTAGTTGATGGTCACAACGCTCTCGCCCTTATCTGGCTGCTTTTTGGTGTTGTCATGTCGTCCCAGGTAGTACCGGTGGAGCTTATCATAGCGTCCATTTGCGCGCTCGGACGCTGAAATCAGGTATTGGAGCACTTGCCCTGAGATGTTTTCCAGGTCAGGCGTCTCCGGCCTGTCCAAATAAATGATCACACGCTCACCTCACAATCTTGCTGGGCGCTTGCCGACTCTCACGACCTGCCGCCCCAGTATGGTGGTCACAAAATATCGCACTGCATCCATGCAGTGGTCATTGACTTTGACTGGCTTATCTTCGCCGCGTTCCGCCGCTTTTTCGTCCCAGACGTATGCCTGGAACTCCTCCGCCGTATGGACGCAGGAGGCGGAAAACAGCAGCGTCCCCGCTTGTAACCGAGTGGATACGTTGCGGATGCCGTCCAACACCTCATTGTCCGCCTGCTGCACCGGGTAGCCTGCTTGGCGCAGCTCCGCAATAAACGAAGCCGCCGAAGGGTCAACCACCACAGCACGAGGACGGTCATCCCCCAGCCAGGCGCCCAGGTCAGCGCAAAACTCTTTGTCCGTTTTCTGCCGTTTTTTCTCCCTGCCGGAATAGTAATACTCTCGACGGCATATCCACCGCTCTGTGCCCCGCTCCCGCTGCCATAGCAGGAACACTGTGGCATTTTGCGTGCCATAATCGCAGCTCACATAGCAGTCACCAGCCAACTCCGGCAGTGTGCCGGTCATGTGCTTGGCCGGGTCGAAGCAGTCATAGATGCGGCCTTCCGCCGCCACCCACAGTCCACGGATGTAACGGTCATAAAACACGCCGGTATACATCGTCTCGTACCGTGCCCGCACCGCCGGGTCTAAGGCCAGGTTGTCCGCCATGGTGAAATGCAGGTGCAGCACGTTGTGTGCCTCTGCTTTCAAAATCCATTCTCGGTAAAACCAATGGGAAGCCCCTTCCGGATTGCAGTTGAACCAGTACCGTGACCCGCTGATGCTGCAACGAGCCAACGCCTGCTCCACGAAGGAGCGTGGCATCAACGCTACCTCATCGAAAAGCACGCCCGCCAGCGTCATGCCCTGGATCAGGGTGTAACTGCTCTTGTCTCGACCACCAAACAGATAGAAGGTGTTGACGTGGCCGAAGCCCCACACCGTCATGGTGTTGTCGCTGCGCCGCTCCTGCACTCGCATGATCCCCTCCATCAGGCCAGGGATGAGGGACACCACGTTCCGCCGCAGCGCCTCGATGGTCTTGCCGCATAGGGCGAACTTGCAGCCGTCAAAGGTGGACATTGCCCAGAGCAAGAAGCCCACAGACATGGCAACTGTTTTCCCGCTTCGAACAGAGCCGTCACAGATGAGACCGTCGTACTGATTCAGTTCCGCTTGTTTCCACCACAGCAGCGTCAGCAGCTGTTTCCGGCTGAATCGCTTGTAAACCATTGATTGACTCCTTTATCTGGGCGAACAGATTGTTGTCCGTTGCCTTGACCTCCACCTTCTCCGTGTACTCGCCCTCCATCTTGTTGTCCGTGTCAATCGCTCGAATGCGATCTCTCGGTTCGTTTTCTTCACTCTCCGCTATGGTGCAAAGGATCTCCCGCTTGCGCTGGCGGGTCAAGACCGCACCCTGGGCAGCTTGGTTTTGCAATTCCGTAAACCTATCCAGAATCTCACTGTTCTGAAAAAGCTCATAGGCGCGGGAATCCACCGTGTTGTCTTTCCACTTGCGTGCCGCCGGGAACGCCTCCAGATATGCCTTGCGCCGGCTCATTCCAACAATCAGACATTGCACAAATTTTTCACGTTTTGCGTTTCTCAGCGCCGGCACAAACTCACCTCCCCGGCATAAAAATAGCGCAAACCCGTTCAGGCTGCGCTATCTGTTTATATAAAAAGAGACTCAGAGATGAGTCTCTTCAACAGGCGCCCGGATTACCCACCGGGGTCTCACATTTCTGTGCGTTCTCCTTCCTGAACTACTGCCTGTTATTATAATAGTACCACGCCTTTTGAGCTCTTTCAAGCATTTTCCTTTCTTTTGAATTCAAATCATGCGTTCCATTTTCGCGATGCCAATACCCTTTATGCGTATGCGGGTCAAGCGCAACTTTTTCAACGAAATGTGAGTGCCCTCGGTCTATCTGCTTGTAACGCTTATTATGTTTGTCATAATAAGTTATGTTCTTTAATTCTCCCTGAGCGTTAATGGTTGCATATATGCGGCCTTTTGTCATCGTCTCCATCGGTGTTTTAGCCGATTTTGAATCATTGTATCTGACAAATTTAATATTTCCGGATGTATACAGCGTGGTGTATTCCGTTCCATACGTTCTGCCTTTTTCACTCATCCCGCTTGATGCGCCTCTACCACCCATCACATTTTGCCTCTCTGAATTTTTCTTGGAATGCCCTGATCCTAACAATATTTTCTTTGCATCCGTCTGGGACAGTTCCATAAAAAATGATGGTCTCCGGTTTCAGACGTCTGACCATCTCTTGATATCCCCGCGCAAACAGTTCCTGTGATTCTCCACTGCGTTGCGTGCCTACACTGGACACCGCAACTGTGCTCCCGACTGGCTCACCATCAAAACACCACTCATAGCTGGATTCGTCACTCCATCCAACCGTTGGGATGACTGGAACTCCTTGCTCTTGCAGATATGCCCCGATCCAATGTTTCCTGTAGTGGTTGTAAATCTGCACCGCTTTGGGAAAATCCGTATACAAGGAGAAATCCGGTGTCATAACGCAACGAAACTGCTGGAGCGTGGGTAGGTACTGGTCTGGGTTCTTCCAAAGCCGCTCAAATTGGTAGTCATCCACAAAGAAGTGCAGTCCCTTTTTGCTTCTCTCTTTACACGTTTTGGCGTAATTAAATCCGATAAACTCGCAGTCACCGTCGAACTGTACTGGCTGCAACTCCGGTATGTTATACTTGCCTGCACCCTGGTAAATCCTTTTCTGGAGGTTTCCAAATCTTTTTGCGTGCATATCGTCTCTCCACGAAAATGGGGACCGCCGTGCGAACGGGAGTCCCCTAAAAGCTTTGCTTTTGTTCATTTTTCGTTTCCCGTTTGACGGCGGGGAATCGCCGCTTTTATGGCCGCCCTGGGACACATCGTAGGGCGGTGGGATTGGTGCCGGATGACCCGCCGGTCCGGGGCTGTCTTTCCAGCTGTCAATAGGGAGGGATTCAAAATGGGTTCCTGGGCAAGGGAGGCCGACAACCGCCAGCCTCCCCGTATACCACAGGAGGTGCCCCTTGGTGGCACTGTTCACCGCTTGCCACTTCGGGATGATGCTACTTTACCACGTTCTTTTGGCTCTTGGAGCCCATCTTTTCTTTCAATCCCAAATTCTCTGCCACTGCGCATACAAATTGCTGGTGCAAATCTCTTGCACGTCGATAGCTATACCCCACCTGCAAGCCAGCACCCGCCAAGGTGTGCGTCCCTTGCCAATAGACCAAGTCGATAATCTTCAGGCGTGCCTTACCGTTGGGTAGCCGCTCCGTCTCCCTGATAGCAGCCGATACCGCCTCGTACTCCTCCATATCCCGCTTGGTCAACTTCTTAATCACTGCGCACTCTACTCCCCGACCATCTCCGGCTTGCGGCGGCTGTGTGCTATATCGTGCTGTGGTCGGGGTGTAGATTGGCTCTCGCATCACCTTGTCGAGCGCCGGATACGCCCGGATCACAGCCTTGACGTAGCCCCACCAGCGGTATCTGGGCTTGCTCATCGGTTCACCCGCCTCTTATACTGCTCCGGCTCAATGACCCAAAGGCCAGTCTCCTCATGCAACGTCTCGTTCAGGTCAATTACGCTGGCAAAGTTCCCAATGACCGTGTCCATCAGACCCTGGATGTGGCGTCTAAAGTCTGCAAGTCTGGTCTTGCCAAACCCATACTTGTCGTGCGGCGTGGTCATGGCAAACAGCAAGACTACATCGTAGGCCAGATTGACCATGTCTGCCCGTGACGCAGGCTTCGGCTTGTCCGGTTTCCGCCTGGCCTTCGCCCGTCGTTGTTGTCGATTCATCATACCACCTCTCTCGCCTTGTACTGCCCATAGCTCAACCCCAACTCCGCCGCCCTAGCAGCGTCCAGA
>OLOL01000838.1_pt1 | contig 29390 bp, 10 predicted proteins | sample 1673081 | NCBI WGS metagenome assembly OLOL01 (sample SAMEA3136753, study PRJEB25190) | human gut metagenome
TACTTCGTGAAGAACGGAGAGGGCTGGCGTGACGCATGGAATTTTGTGGACACAGCTCTCCGGCTGATTGAAAACGCCGAGTACCTCGGCGACCTCCGCGTCATCAAAGAGGAAGGCATCACCTTCGGCCCCGTCGCCGAGCAGGACGCCGTCCCCGACTTTTACCCGTACTGGTTTGCGTGGGCCGAGTTCTCCGTCGAGGAGACGCTGACCCGCAACCCGGAAAGCTACCAACACCTGCTTTAAGGGCAGCCCCGCGGCTGCCCTAATTTCATGCAAAGGAGGATAAGCAGATGGCAAACGAATACCTCTACGGCGCCTACGGCCACATCGGCGAAACTGTGGCACAGAGCGCCGTGCAGGCGAGCTGCGTATAGCCGTATCCGATACCGATACCGTTGTTATCGACGGTGAAAATGCCGCATCGGAGGTCGCATCGCTGCCGGAGGCGGATATGGTGTTCAATTCTACCTCAGGCTTTGCAGGTCTTTTTCCGACGCTTGCGGCTATCGCGGCGGGGCATGATGTTGCACTTGCAAACAAGGAGACGCTGGTTGCTGCGGGAGAGATAGTTATGAACTCGGCGCGTGAGCGGAGGGTGCGTATCCTACCGGTCGACAGCGAGCACTGCGCTGTTTTTCAGTGTCTGCAGACAAGGGCTGCGGAGGAGCGCGAGCTGCGCTCGGTGATCCTTACGGCCTCCGGCGGACCGTTCCGCGGCTATACCCGCGAGATGCTCAGCCGAGTTACCCGCGAGCAGGCGCTGTGCCATCCCACATGGAAGATGGGACCGAAAATCACCGTTGACTGCGCTACGCTTATGAATAAGGGACTCGAGGTGATAGAGGCTGCGCGTCTGTATGATCTCGATGCCGATCGAGTACGTGTTGTTGTTCATCCGGAGAGTATAATTCACTCGATGGTCGAATATACTGACAATGCCGTGCTTGCTCAGCTTGCGGTGCCCGATATGCGTTCCTGCATTTCGTATGCGCTGCATTATCCGCATAGGGGAGATGCGGTGATAGAGCGCCTTGATCTGACCTCTGTCGGTTCTCTCAGCTTTTTTAAGCCTGATACCGAGACGTTCTCGCTGCTCGCTCTTGCATATGATGCGCTGCGCGTAGGCGGTACTATGCCTGCGATCCTTAATGCGGCAAACGAATGTGCCGTGGGACATTTCCTGCGCGGTGAGGTCGGCAGCTTTACAGATATTTTTGACCTCGTCGGGGAGACGGTCGCCGAATTTTCGAGCAGTCCGAACCCGTCAATTGACGATATTATTTCCGCCGATCACGAGGCTCGGCGTGCCGTGGAGCGCAGGCTGTCGCTCTGATTCTCGGAGCCGCCGACGGAGCCTTGCGCTTTGTCGGCGCTTCCTATCGGTATGCATGCGGCATGACTGCGCTCGATCTGTTTGCCGTCGTTACAGCTTGTGATTTTTGTTTTTTCAAAATGAATTTTTGGCAGCGCCGAAAATCTGCTGCTTTTCAGTTGCTTTTTCTGCACCGATTTTAACCGCCGCACGAATGTATTTTGATGCTCGGCATCGGAGGTAATGCTATTTCTGTTGTTATTTCTATCCTTGTTGCGCTGCTTGTGTTCGGCGTGCTGATATTTGTACATGAGCTCGGACATTTTACCGCCGCGCGCTGCTTCGGCGTCTGCATCCGTGAGTTTTCTATCGGAATGGGTCCGAAGCTCATCAGCCGCACCTCGAAGAAGAACGGCACGGCATATTCTCTGCGTCTGCTTCCGATAGGCGGCTTTGTGTCGATGAAGGGTGAGGACGAGAGCTCGGAAGATTCCGATGCACTTGTCAACAAGCCGCGGTGGCAGCGTCTTATAATAATGCTTGCCGGCTCGGTCATGAATCTCATAGTCGGTTTTATCCTTGTGGCTGTGCTTGTTTTCACTGCGAAAAATCTCGGCTCGACTACCGTTGCCGCATTTACCGACAGCTCGCTCAGCAACGGCAGCGGGCTGTGTGAGGGTGACAGGATAATCAGCGTCGGAGGCAGCCGCGTGCACATTCTCACCGACCTTGCTTATACGATAATGGATAAGGGCTATCTGCCGGTGGAGGTAGTTGTTGAGCGCGACGGCGAGCGTGTGAAGCTCGAGTCGGTTACATTCCCGACCTCGGAGAGCTCGGGCGTTCCTGTCGGCAACATTGACTTTAAGGTATTTGCCGAGGAAAAGACTCTGCCGAATCTGCTGCGTCATACCTATTTTCAGTCATTCTCGTATGTGCGGATGGTGTGGGGTTCGCTCTACGATCTGATAACCGGGCGCTATGGTCTCGAGCAGATGTCGGGACCCGTCGGAATCACCGAGCAAATCGGTACAGCGGCGCAAACAAGCTCGGTAGATCTGAGCTATCTGTGTGCGGTGATCGCGATAAATCTCGGTGTTGTCAATCTGCTGCCTCTGCCCGCACTCGACGGCGGTAGGGCGCTGCTTCTGCTGCTTGCAATGCTGCGAGGCAAGGACCTTGATCCGGAGATTGAGGGCCGCATACATTTTGTCGGTCTTGCACTGCTGATGCTGCTGATGGTATTTGTCACCGTCGGCGATATAAGACGGCTGTTTTAGCACTGTTTTTGACGAGGATCGCATGACCGAAAAACGGAAGATCACTTTTATATAATAAAGGTGTTTATCATGAATTACAACCGGGACTGTTTAATGTGAAAGGAAGCCTTCTGTATGGAAAACTATAATGAATATCGCCGTTCGAGCCGTGCTGTCCGCATCGGCAGAGAGGGAACAGCTGCGCTTACCGTCGGAGGCATAGCTCCGGTTAGCGTTCAGACAATGCTCAATGTCCCGACCGACGACCTCGGTGCGTGCCTTTCTCAAGCGCTGCGGCTTCAGACTGCGGGTGCACAGATAATTCGCGTGACCGTTCCGACTCCTGCAAATGCGGCTGTATTCTCGTATCTGCATGAGCACGGCGTGACAGTTCCGCTCGTTGCCGATATTCATTTTGATTATCGTGCCGCGCTCGAGTCGGTCGCGGCAGGCGCTGACAAGATACGCATAAATCCCGGAAATATCGGAGACGACGAGCGTGTTCGCGCGGTCGCCGAGGCGTGCCGCGGCGCCGGCGTACCGATACGTATCGGTGTAAACGGCGGTTCTCTCGAGCATAGCATACTTGCAAAATACGGAGCACCGACTTCGGAGGCGCTCTGCGAGAGTGCGCTGTACCATGCGTCGCTGCTTGAAAAATTCGACTTTTCGGATATCGTTATCTCGGTAAAGTCGAGCAATGCTCGCACTATGATAGGCGCATACCGCATACTTGCCGAGCGAACCGAATATCCGCTGCATCTCGGTGTGACTGAGGCGGGAACCCGTATGCGCGGTACAGTGAAGAACGCAGTCGGCATCGGTTCACTGCTCTGTGACGGTATCGGAGATACCATCCGTGTGTCTCTCACCTCAGACCCTGAGGACGAGGTGCTCGAGGGAATTCGACTGCTCGATCTGCTCGGGCTTCGTGAGAGCGGCATCGAGCTTGTCTCCTGTCCCACCTGCGGGCGTACGCGCGTCGACCTTATCTCACTCGCCGATGAATTCGAGCGGCGGATAGTCGGCATAAAGCCCTCCCGCAGGCTCAAGGTCGCTGTCATGGGCTGCGCCGTAAACGGTCCCGGTGAGGCTAAAGACGCTGACTTCGGCGTTGCCTGCGGAGACGGCTGCGGACTTATATTCTCCGGAGGCGTGACGGTCGGCAAGGTAGGCGAGGATGAGATAATCGACACGCTGATTTATATGTGCGAGCATGACGGCGAAGTGCCGAGCCTAAAATAGTTCGAAAAACAGGCGCGCATGTGCGGCGGCAATGTGATAAAACTCGACGCATCACGCATGTCGTTTTTTATATATTTTACATATTTTATTCTGTATCTGTTATATCTCAGACGAACGATAATATCGGATAATAATCATTAAGGGCATATCCTCATAATAATTATCTTACATATAATAACATAGCCGTCTGTCATACCTTAGGCCGGCGGCTGAACGGAACTATACTATTTACAGCGGAGCGGAACAGAGAATGTCAAAGACTTTTTTGCAGCTATTTGAAAAATATCACCCGGGTGTCGAGGAGCGTGAGCTGCTCGAGCGCTCGGAGAATCTCGGCGTTAAGGTGGATACGGTCAACCGACGCGCCGAGGCTCGGCTGCGTTTTCCTTCGGTCGTAGAGAAGCAGCGGCTTTATGCGATAGAGGAGGCGATCAAGGAGGCATACGGGCTAAGCAATTTTGCCATTCGTCCGGTATATCCGCCGGAGCTGCTGACGCGCGCATACATTCCCGAGCTGCTGCATGAGGCGGAGCGCAGGGGAACCGTTTCGCGCGGATTTTTTGATAAATATACCTTTGAGCTGACCGAACGCAAGCTGATAGTACAGGTCTGCTTCAGCGAGGGAGGCATTGACCTTTTGTACGACGCGAAAACGCCGCAGATCATTGCCGCGATCGCCTCGGACGAGTTCGGTGTATCGCTCGATGTTGAGATAAAGCGCTCGGATGATTATCAGGAGCAGTATGAGCGGTTTCTTCGAGACGGCAAGGAGCGCATGCGCAAGATGTATGTCGAATCCGAGAATGCCCGTGCCGCAGCTGCCTCTGCCCGCGCCATGCAGGATGAGGGAGAGGTCGACCCACGCTCGCTGCTGCCGAAATACAGCTCCGTATGGGGTGATGAACCTGATACGCGCACGCCGGATGAGCGCATAGAGTACATAAGCGACGAGGTCTTTCGCATCGGAAATATGACCTTTGATATTTCCGACCCGTCCCCAGTTATGGGCGACAGCTTTGCCATTTCGCCCACCCCGATCGGATGCATTACCGGTCAGCGGCGCGGCGTAGTGGCGGTCGGCGAGCTTTTCTGGACTGATGCACGCGAGAACCGTGACAAGACAAGGATCTCGGTAAGCGCCGCACTCAGCGACAATCACGACTCGATAAATATAAGAATGAGCTTTCCCGCGGAGGAGGCAGGTCCGATAGTCAAGGCGCTGCCGAAGAAGCCGGACAAGCCCGGTGCCGTGCCTAAATTCATGTGCGTAGCCATTCGCGGAAACGTAAGAATAGATAAGTACGACGGCGAGCTATGCCTGCATCCGACCGATATAGTAAAGATAAAGCGCGTACGCCGCAGCGACAACGCTCCCGAGAAGCGTGTCGAGCTGCATCTGCATACGCAGCTCTCGCAGATGGATGCCATCATAAACCCCGCAGACGTTGTCAACATGGCACACGCATGGGGACATAAGGCGGTTGCGATAACCGACCACGGCAATGTTCAGGGATTCCCGATCGCGATGAACGCAGCCGAGGATATAGCCAAGAAGATGGGTGTCTCTCCCGAGGAGGGAATCAAGGTCATATACGGTGTCGAGGCTTACTATGTTGACGATACCGCACGTGCCTTTTACGGTAAGAATGACGGCATTACCTTTGCCGATACCTTTACTGTTTTCGATATCGAGACCACCGGTCTTTCTGCTGCAAACAATCATATTACAGAGATAGGCGCTGTAAAGGTGCAGGGCGGCGAGGTCAAGGACGTTTTCTGCACATTCGTCGATCCCGGCGAGCCTATTCCGGAGAAGATAACCGAGCTGACCGGCATTACCGACGAGATGGTAAAGGGCGCGCCGAGCGAGCGCGATGCGGTTGCATCATTTCTTGAATTCGCATCGGGCGATATGCTCATAGCGCATAATGCGGGCTTTGATACGTCGTTTATCCGCCGCGTATGTGAGCAGAATGACATGCCGTTTGAGAACCCGTATCTCGATACCGTTGCGATGTCGCGCTATGTAAATGCCGAGCTCAAGCGTCATAAGCTCGATACGCTTGCGAATTATTTCGGGCTCGGCGATTTTAATCATCACCGTGCGTCGGACGATGCGCAGATGCTCTCGCTAATCTTTTATAAGATGGTGGACAAGCTGCGCAGTGAGGGCGTTCTCGATATCGCATCAATGGAGAGGGCGATGGGCGACCATGTCGACCCGCGCAAGCTGCGCTCGAATCATATGACCATTCTCGTGCGCAATCAGGTGGGACTGAAAAATCTGTACCGTCTTATCTCAAAGGGATATCTCGATTACTATTCCAAGCACCCGCGCATTCCGAAATCGGTGCTCGAGGAGAACCGCGACGGACTTATCATCGGCTCTGCTTGCTCGGACGGAATTCTGTACAGCGCCATTCTGTCGCAGCGTCCCGAGTCGGAGCTGCTTGAAATATGCGACTTTTTCGACTACCTCGAGATAATGCCGCTCTCGAATAACGGCTATCTCATCGACAAGGGTATGGTGTCGGGCGAGGACGATTTGCGTCAGATAAACCGCAGAATAATCGAGCTCGGAAAGAAGTCGGGCAAGCCCGTCGTTGCAACGTGCGACGCGCACTTTATGGATGAGGAGGACGAGATATACCGTCAGATACTGCTGGCGGGTATGAAGTTCTCGGATTTCGGCAGAAGGACGGGACTGTATTATCGCACGACCGAGGAGATGCTTGCGGAGTTCGACTATCTCGAGCCGGAGCTTGCGTATGAGGTTGTTGTTACCAATACAAATAAAATTGCCGACATGGTCGAGTACGTCCGCCCGATACCGAAGGGAACCTATACCCCTAACATGGAGGGCGCGGAGGAGGATCTGCAGCGCATCTGTTGGGAGCGGGCAAAGAGCCTCTACGGCGATCCGCTGCCGGAGATTGTTTACAACCGACTCGACAAGGAGCTTACCTCCATCATCAAGCACGGCTTTGCGGTACTGTACATGATAGCGCAGAAGCTCGTGTGGTACAGCGAGAGTCAGGGTTATCTTGTCGGCTCGCGCGGCTCGGTCGGTTCGAGCTTTGTTGCGAGCATGGCGGGAATTTCGGAGGTAAATCCTCTTCCTCCGCATTACTACTGCCCGGAGTGCAAGTACAGCGAATTCATCACCGACGGCAGCTACGGCTCGGGCTTTGATATGCCCGACAAGATATGTCCGAAGTGCGGTGCTCAGCTCAAGAGCGACGGACATGATATACCGTTCGAGACCTTTCTCGGCTTCTACGGCGATAAGTCGCCCGATATCGACCTTAACTTCTCGGGCGAGGTTCAGGGCAGAGTGCATAAATACACGGAGGAGCTGTTCGGCTCCGAAAACGTCTTTCGCGCGGGAACGCTCGGTACGCTCGCCGATAAGACCGCATACGGCTTTGTTGTAAAATATCTCGAAAACAAGGGTATGATGACCTGCAATGCCGAGATAAATCGCCTCATTGCGCACTGCATATGCGTAAAGCGCACAACGGGGCAGCACCCGGGCGGAATCATTGTTGTTCCGCGTGAGTACGATGTTTACGACTTTACCCCCGTTCAGCATCCCGCCGACGACCCCGGCTCGGATATCGTTACCACCCATTTTGCATTCTCGTATTTGCACGATACCATACTCAAGCTCGACGAGCTCGGGCACGATATTCCGACCAAGTACAAGATGCTCGAGCGCTTCTCGGGCACCTCGGTGCTTGACGTTAATATGAATGATAAGGCGATATACGAGCTGTTCGAGTCTACCGAGCCGCTCGGCGCGTCTGCCGAGGAGATAGGCTGTAAGATAGGAACGCTCGGTCTGCCCGAGTTCGGTACGCGGTTCGTGCAGCAGGTGCTTATCGAGGCAAGACCGAAAAACTTTGCCGACCTGCTTCAGATAGAGGGGCTGACGCACGGTACCGACGTGTGGCTCGGCAACGCGCAGGAGCTTATCCATGACGGCGTGTGCGACATTTCCGAGGTTATCGGAACGCGCGACAGCATCATGCTCGTGCTTATTCAGAAATACGGGCTTGAAAATGCCGAGGCGTTTCGAATCATGGAGGATGTCCGAAAGGGCAAGGGACTCAAGCCCGAATACGAGGCGGATATGCGCGAGCACAACGTGCCCGACTGGTATATCGCCTCCTGCAAAAAGATAAAGTACATGTTCCCGAAGGCTCATGCGGCGGCGTACGCCATGTCCGCGATACGCCTCGCGTGGTACAAGGTACATATGCCGCTCGTGTTCTATGCTGCGTTCTTTTCCGCCGCACCCGGCGGCTTTGATGCGGGGATAGTAATGCGCGGAAAGGCTTTTGTCCGTCAGACCATCGAGGAGATAGCGAACAAGGGCAAGGGTGAGATCACGCAGAAGGATGCGGCGCTCTCGTCGACGCTTGCGCTCGTTCAGGAGGCGCTCGCGCGCGGGATAGTATTCCTGCCCGTCAGCTTTGCGCATTCAGATGCTTTTCTCTTCCTTCCCGAGGACGGTAAGATAAGACTTCCGTTCTCCTCTCTCGCCGGACTCGGAGATGCCGCCGCACAGAGTATTGCGAGGGTACGCGACGAGGGCGATGTACTGTCTATTGAGGAGCTGCGCATACGCGCCGGTATCTCAAAGGCGGTGATTGAAGTGCTGAGGGAAAACGGAGCTTTGGACGGACTCAGCGAGACTAACCAAATAACCTTTTTCTGATATAAATAAAAAGCTAAGACCCATATTGCTTCCGATCTTCATAATTAACTGCCGATGCATCCGCTATCGGCAGTTTTTAATATCTTCTTCATATATAGATAATTTTTATTGACAAAGTATAATTATAACTTTATAATATTTTCAGAAGGTCCGGCATGACCGTACGAATCAAACAACTGCGATGTTTACAAAACAGAAAGAAAAATTATGAAAAACAAACTCTTTAAGCTATCGGCATTTATTCTTTCCCTCAGCACCGTGATATGTTCAATTCCGCTTACTCTCGCAGCTGCGGGAGACGCTCTTGAGAGCGAGGCGGTCGATCCCATTCCGGCGGAGGACGGCGCCGCCGAGGATGAAAACGTCCCATTTATAATCGGCGAGGATAATGAGCAGCGCACCGAGAGCATCAAGCATTTCAGACTCAGTGACGGCAGCTATCTTATGGTCGATTACGGCGAGCCCGTTCACTACGAATCGGACGGCGACTGGCTTGATATTGATAATACCCTTGTTTCGCGCGACGGCAGATATGAGAATGCTCGGGGCGGGAATAAGGTCAGCTTCAGCGCGGACGAGTATTCGGACGAGCTGTATACACTCGAGAGAGACGGGCACCGTCTTACTCTCGGGGCTTCTTCACCTGACGGACTGCCTGCCGAGCGCCCCTCTGCTCCTGCTGCGGAGCATCCGTCTGTGACAGAGCCGTCCGAGGCGGCTTCGGATGATGCTGCGAGCTCGGCTGATGATGCATCCGACGATTTTGCAGCTGCGGAGAATGACGCCCATACCGCCGCAATTGACGCGACTGCGGATGCCGCAGAAAGCACCGATGCAGTACAGAATGTCGATACCGCAGCTGCCGATACCGATGTAGCTTCGGCTGCCCCGGCACAGTCGCGTCGTGCCACCGGGCGCGAGATAGTGCTCGGCGGCTTTGATGCCGAGCGCAGCGCGGATGATACCGACAAGGCGCAGGAGGACGAGCTGTCCGAGGCGCTGAGCGAGGCGCGCAGCACTGCGCTGACGGTCGGTGAGTTTATCGACGAGAATCCCTACACGACCGAGGAGGAGATATCCGAGGTTCGCGAGGAGCAGAACGAGAAGAATATGCGTCAGCGCGCTGAGATCATCGGCGCTGTTCGCAGCGAAGATAAAATAGGCTATCGCGGCGTTTTTGACGGTGCGGCGCTTGAGTATACCCTCGGCGGCGAGACGGTCAAGGAGGATATTATCATCTCCGGACGCGCGCAGAGCTATATCTATACATTCGAGCTTGATACCGAGCTTGCCATTGAGCGTGACGGCGACGGTCTTGTTCTGCGCGACGGTGAGCAGGATGTGTTTACGCTTCCCGCACCGTACATGACCGATGCAGACGGCGCGCGCAGCAGCTTGGTGCATTATTCCTTTGAGCGCCGTGACGGCGGCTATACCCTTACCGTAACCGCAGACAGCGAGTGGATAAATGCGGAGGAGAGGGCTTTCCCGGTCACGGTCGATCCTACCGTTTCGACGTCCTCGTCCGGCTCGGATAATACCGTTACCACCGACTTCTTTTACGATAATGATACTGCGGTGGATAATACCGACAAGGATTATTGGCTGCTCGGTCATTTTAATGAATACGGCACTTTTTATAATTATATCAAATTCAATGAGATCCCCGATGTTCCGTATAACAACCGCAAGGTCGCGGCGTACATATATATTATTACTGCTACAAGTCCGACCGAGTCTACCGCCAACGAGTTTAATCTCTTTATTCAGCGTGCGCTGCCGAACTGGCGCGAGCAGATAACCGCCGAAAAGAGCAACCCGAATCCTATACTCGACTATTTTACCTTTGACAAGTCAAAGCTCGGCAGCTATTTCGCACTTGATGTTTCCGGCGCGCTTGACAGCCTCGGCTCGTCCGGGACCGGCTTCTTCATATATCCGCTGCTCACGAGCGGCGAGCAGATGTCGGATACTTCATATTTTGGATTTGCTGCCGGCGGCGGAAAGCGCACAAGCGCAAGACCTATACTTGCTCTGCAGTACCGCAATATTATGGGTACGGAGAGCTACTATACCACCCGTTCCGCGTCTGCGGGTAGAGCAGGAGAAGCCTATATCGGCGATTACAGCGGAAATCTCGTGCTTGAGCGCAAGCTCGCCTCCGAGGTCGGAGTCGATATCTCGTATGTATATAATTCCCGTTACAGCGACTGGGTACTCGATGCAAGAGCCGATGTGTTCCATACAGTGGACTATTCAAGGATGCGCTCGGCAGCCGGATGGCGGCTTAATATTCAGCAGAGCATAGTCTCGAAAAACGTCAGCTTTGACGGTTCAGATAAGGAATATCTTATATATTCCGACGGCGACGGTACAGAGCATTGGTTCATCCCGGACGAAAAAGAGAGCGGAAAGTGGAAGGATGAGGACGGTCTCGGCCTCACCGCTTCGCGCAGTGCGGAAACGGTAACTCTCACCGACGAAAAGGATAACAAAAAGGTTTTCCGTTACGGCTATCTCTGGTATACCGAGGATGCAAACGGCAACCGAACGATACTGCTCTACGGCACAAAGAGCTATAATACCGCATCATATCCCGCGAGCAGCGGAAACTGCCTGTCGCGCGTTATCTATCGCTCGAACAGCGGCTCTCTCATAACTGTTGCGGATTTTGAATATACGGATTCTGTGCTTACAGCGGTCGTAGACCGCTCCGGCAGCCGTGTTACGCTTACGCAGTCGACGAGCGATATGCAGCTCTCACATATAACCGACCCGGACGGAAAGGGCGCTATATACCGTTACAGTCCTTTCCCGTACCGAATGACGGCTGCATACGATACCGAGAGTGCGCTCGGACTCGGCTTCAGCTATTATCTCTTGGGAGATGATTATCTCACCTCCTATTCCTCATTCTACTCGAGTGATATTTACGATGATGCCTCCACACGTACGCGCATATCCGAGGTTTCGGTATCGCGCAGCGCGAGCAGCGTAACATATACGGACAAGGGGCATAAGTTTTACGATACGTCCGACGATATTATCACGACCGTATCCTTTGATACCGTCGGCAGGACTGTATCCGTCCGCTCCGTTGACACAGACGGACTTCTCCTCAGCTCCTCCGGCGCCGGCTATACGGCAAACGAGGGCACATCGGCAAAAAATAATAGATTGACGCAGGAGGGCTCTGCCGGTGCGGTAGGGCAAAATCTCCTGACCGACGGCGGCTTTGAGCGTCAGTCGACAAAGTGGCAAAATACCTCGACTCAGCATTCCGGCTGCTCTGCCGCGCTCACTACCTCTACGGCGCATACCGGCACCCGGTCGATGAAGCTCGTGTGCAATAGCGATAAGACGAATATCGCAACCAAGTATCAGGCGCTATGGCTTGATGCAGGAACATATACTCTCTCCGCCCGTGTCAAGACGGAGTCTATGGAGAGCGCGAGCGGCAAGGTCGGCGCAAGAATACTGCTCGGAGATGTTTATGCGAATCCGTTTGCCGAGAGCGTGTATATCAGCAAGGTGACAAGCGAATTGTCGGACGACGGCTGGGTACTCCTGCACTGCACCTATACCCTTACGGAGAGAACATATACATATGTTTATCTTACATTGAGAGGTATGCGCGGCATTTCGTACTTTGATGATGTAATGCTGCAAAAGGGTGATACCGTAAGTGCCTGCAATCTGCTCGACAACAGCGATTTTTCAAACGGTACTGCGTCATGGACAAAATCGGGAACCAAGGTCTCAGAGATAACCGTAAAGTCGGTATCGGACGGAATTTCCGGTGCATCCTCCAATGCTCTGTATGTACCGTCCGCGCCTCACAAGACCGCAGGTGCATATCAGACGGTAAATCTCAATATTTCCGGCACAGAGACTCTCATGCTCTCGGCGTTTGCCAAGGCGTGCTCCGCACCTCTGAATGACGACGAGGACGCTGTATTTGAGCTTGGCGCTATCCTTACATACAGCGACGGAACGACCGACAAATTTAATCAGTCGTTCAATAATCTTCTCTTCGATTCGTGGCAGCATGCAGCCGTTCCGATAGTACCCCGCAGACCGTCGCTCAAGATAAAGAGCGTGCGGGTGTACGTTCGTTACGACAATAATGTAAATGCCGCATACTTTGATAATTTTGCCCTTACCCTCGACGGCGCACAGTGCTATACCTACGATGATAAGGGAAATGTCGTTGCGGTCAACCGTACGAATACCGACGAGATAGCCAATTTGTACAGCGGTGCCGATCTTATTTCGAGCACCGGCGGCGCAAACGGAATGTTCGAGTATGAGTATGACAGCAAGCACAATGTCACCAAGGTAAAGAATGCCGGACTTACGCTTGCACTCTCCTACGACTCAAACGGAAACGCCACCTCCTCACGACTCGAGGAAGGCACGAAATATGCGACCACCTCCGCGACCTACACGGACGGCGGTACCAAGGTAGGTACGGTAACGGATAACCTCGGAGCTAAGGTAATAAACAACTATAAGACCGGAACCGACCTTCTCCGCAAGACGCGTACTACCGTGTCGAACACAAATCCGAATAACGGAGCATTCGAGTCCAAGACATATACCTACGATTCCGTTGACCGTACGACCGGTATTTCCGACGGAGACGCGGATGTTACATATTCGTATGCAAGCGGCAATCTTTCGGTAATAGGCAGAAGCGAGACGGATAATTCCGCAGTGTCGCAGGAATATACCTTCACCTATAACAAATTCGGACAGAGAATATCGGTAAAGGTCGGCGACAACACCCTTGCCGAGTATACCTATAACGATACCACTCATAATCTCGAGCGTATGACCTACGGCAACGGTCGTGTGGTGGAGTATGCCTATGATAAGTACGACCGCCTGAAATATAAGGATCAGGCAGACGAGGACGAGTATGTCTATTACTACTATGATTATCTCGGCAATGTTATAAAGGAAGAGTATAAATGCCTTGATATAATTGACAAGGCATATTACTACGAGTACGACCGTCTCGGCAGACTTATCCGCAGCTACGAGAGCGAGGACGGAGTTATCGTCTCGCAGACCGAGCAGACCTACGATTCCAAGGGCAGGGATGAGAGCTACAGCTACGACGGCGACGGACTTTCGTACGGCTACGAATATGGCTACAACGATAAGGACCGACTCGGCACGATCAAGCAGTACTATAACGGCAGAAACGAAAATTCGGAAGTAATTGCCTATGGATATTTCGGACGCGTCAGATTCAGGATATACGCAGGAGATTACGACGGCAGAATATCCTATTCGTATCAGAGCTATGCGGACGACGCAAACCGTCTGACATCGAATATGACGTCGATGCGCTATACCTTTAACGGTATTCTTACTTTTGCCGACTATACCTATGACAATAAAGGCAACATAAAGTCGTCCAAGTATACATACGACGATAAGGTATATTCCGAGGTCGCATATGTCTACGACGATCACAACCGGCTGATAGCCGAGAACTGCACGAATTCGAATATAGGAATCACTCCGTATATGTCGAGCTATTCGTACGATAGCTTCGGCAATATAACCGAGATCGAGCGCCCGAATTCCGCAGGAGTGACTGTAAAGAACACCTACAGCTATGAAAACTCCTCGTGGCGCGACCTGCTGACCGCCTATAACGGACACACCATTACCTATGACAAGATAGGCAACCCTCTGTCGTACTATAACGGCAGAAGCTATACCCTGAGATGGGAGATGGGCAGGCAGCTGCTCAGCTCTCGGGTAAACAGTAGAACCGTCTATTATGATTATAATAAGGACGGAATACGCATCAAGAAAAATGTAAGCGGCAGATATACCGACCGCTATATTCTCGACGGCAGCAAGGTCATAGGAATGGAGCGCACGAAGAGCGGCTCGTCCGTCAAGGATGTCTATCACTTCATCTATGACGAGATGGGCAACATCTGGGAGGCTGTTTGCTATATAGGCGGCTCGACGACACCCGTGCGCTACTTCTACAGAACCAACGCACAGGGCGATGTCAAGCAGATAGTGGATTCCAACTATAATGTTGTAGCCTATTATGCGTATGACGCATGGGGCAAGCTGCTTGCAGTCCTCGACGGCAATGATAATCCGATAACGGATAGCTCGCATTTTGCCATTGTAAACCCGTTCCGCTACCGCGGTTATGTCTACGATACCGAGACCGGATTCTACTATCTGCAGAGCAGATACTACTTGTGTGTAAAGACAGTACCAAAACCGCAGAAGCCTTGATATATAAGGGCTTCTACGGTTTTGTTTTTGAAATTTAATGTCCCTAGCGGGTACTTTTGCATATGATTTTCAATACGGCGGGTATGTTTTATCTATGATATTTTTGCGATGACAGAAACTTATAAAATCACAAAGAGCAACGATGTGGAAACGAAGCGGGATTGAAAAAGAGATGATTAATTAAGTACACTACCCCAATGCAACATCCGTTCTTGCAAAACAGCTCGAAATATGGTATATTAAATATAGCAATATACGCTGAAAATACACTTTGGAGGTTCAGATATGAACAAAACAGAATTTGTTGCTGCAGTTGCAGAGGCTGCCGGCGCAAGCAAGAAAGACGCAGAAAACATCATTAATGCAACCCTCGCACAGATCGAAAAAGTGCTTGTTGCAGGCGACAAGGTACAGTTTGTCGGTTTCGGCACTTTTGAAACCCGTGAGCGTGGAGAGAGAACCGCAAAGAATCCACGTACCGGCGAGGCGATCACCGTTCCGGCAGCTAAGGCTCCGGCATTTAAAGCAGGCAAGGCTCTCAAGGATGCCGTCAATAAGTAAACCGAATTACAAAGCAAAAGGCACAGCCATCGAAATGATAGCTGTGCCCTTTTTGAATATCTACCTTTTATTGCACATTACCGAGGCGCAGAACATACCGTCCTTTACTTCAAAACGGCAGACTCCGCCGTACTGCTCGGCAATGCTTTTTACCGACTGTGTGCCGAGTCCGGGACCTTTATGCTTGGTCGAGAGAAATTCATTATCTATTGTGCGCCGGAGCGTTCCGGTAAAGGTGTTATCGACTGTGACGCAAAGGGTGCTGCCTTTGAGCCTTGCCCGAATATCAATCTTTCGGTCATCGCCCGACTCCTCTTTGCAGGCGTCTATGGCATTCTCGATCAGGTTGCCGAACAGGACGGAAATATCGGTATCCGAAACGAAAATATCGCCGGGGATATCGGCTTGGACAATGTAGTCTATATCATTATCCTTCGCCTGCTGCGCGAAATAAAGCAATACGGCATTGGCGGCGGGATTCTCGCAGAAACGAATGAGCGAATCGTCCGGCAGACTGTCGTTATAGCCGTCGAGATATCTAAGCAGTGCGTCAAGCTCTCCCTTGCTCACATATTCGCGTATGATCGAGATATGATGCCGCACATCGTGTTTGGCACGGCGGGCCTCGGTGATTTTTTCCTGTAGATTCTCATATTGCACCGCCTGCATAGAAAGCTGATGATTCTTTTCCTCCAGCTCCAGCGTTTGATTCTGCTCCAAAATTAAGCGGGTCACGACATAGTAGATCAGAATCGCTCCCACATTGATGATAAACAAAAACAGAGTGTTCTTCGGACGCAGCGCAATTTCCAGCGCCGAACGGGAGACAACGCTGTATATTGCAAAATACCATACAATATAAAATGTTGCGGGGATCAGCCACAAATACCGCCACTCAAAGCCGGACGGTTCTTTTTCTACTGCCGGAGTGAATACGGACTTCATATAAAGAAAGATCGGCACAGAGAGAATGATCTCCACGGCAAAGAGCATCAGCGAAAACGACCATCGGTAGCTCTGCACAGCCAATGCCGGAAACAAAATTCCCTCAAGGCACTTTGCGGAAATCACGGCGAAGTTGGCAAGATTGGAGATCATCAGCAGCGTGAAAAGCGTTTTGCCGAAATGCTTCTTCACGGCAAGAAAATAGAAAGCGGCATACAGCGCCGTGCTGAGCGCACTGGCGATTGCGGCATGATTCCCGGGAACAAAGCTGACCCATGCGCCGAGCATCACCTGAATGACAGACAGCAATCCGATCAGAATTCCGGTAACGCCTCTTGAAAATCGCAGACTGTGCCGGAACGGATAGAGCGCCAAGGCAAGGAACGGCAGAAAATTCAGCAGCGAATATACGATGATCTCAATGAACCGATAAACCGGCGGCATTACCGTTTGCCTCCTTTTCGCAGCTGCTCAAACAGGAATGAGGAATAGGCGTCCGTTACCTCTTTGGCTTTACGGCGGCTAATGGGAATAAGGCTGCCGTTGCTCATAGTAAAGGTGTCTGCGTTCTGTGCGTCAACCTCGTGAAAGTTAATAATCAGCCCTTTCGACGGGATAAAGAAATACGGATAGCCGCAAAGCAGCGCTTCGATCTCCGAAAGGTTTGCCCGCAGGATAATATCCTTGCCGTATTTGCAGTGCAGCGTCGTATAATGTGCGGCGTAGTCTGCATAAATGATATTGCGCAGTACGACGCTTTTGCCGTCAGGCAGTTGTATTGTTCGTTCCTTTTCGACCTGGGCAAGATCGATGCGGTCAAGCATTGCTTTGACACGCTCCCGGTCAAACGGCTTGTGCAGATAGTAGCAGGCATTTACCTCGTAGCTCTCGCTGGCAAACTCATTGCTTGTGGTGCCGAATGCGATACGGACATCGCTGTCCGTTTTGCGTATTTCCCTCGCCACATCCATGCCTGTAAGCTTGTCCATAAAAATGTCCAGTACGATCAGCTCAAAAGCGTTGGGCTGCCAAACTCGCAGAAAATCCTCTCCGCTTTTGAAATATGTAAGCTCGGCAGACGAACCGAGCAGTTCACCGAAATAAGTTTGCAGACATTCATACATCCGTATGTCATCGTCAACGATTGCGATCCTCAAAACCAAAACTCCTCTTTACTTTATAAGGTCAATGCACTTCAACTACACTCATTATACCATACAATTGTGAAAAAACAAAGCGTCAATCCCTAAATGATTACCGCTTGAGTCCTTTTTTGACCGCTTGCGCCAAACCGATTGCGGAAATTCCCGACATCAGTTATGATATCTATGTATAAGTATGCCTGTGAAGGAGGTGCCATATGAGGTTGATTCTATACGGAACAAAAACGGACAGAGATGAGTTTATGTGCTCTGTCACCGCCTTGCCGGACCTACGTTACCGTAAAATGCAGATAACAGGCTATCTGGATTATGACAGCTTTATCACAGGACTCGGAGAAAGCCCGCCGGACTGCATCGTGATAGCGATGGACGGCGCAGACGGCATGGAGGGCGTGATCGCCGCCAAAAGCGTCTGCAAAAACGTCCCGGTGCTGTGGTTTTCGAATGATAACGGATTCGGCGCGCAGTCCTACAGGCTCGGCTGTGCGTATTTTCATAAAAAGCCTGTTTCCCCGCAGATCCTCTCTGCGGCGATTGCAAGATGCGTGTAAAGGAGTAACGAGATGAACACAAACATGACACTTGAAAAGCGGATACTTTCCGTGCTGCTGACGGTCATCATGGTATTTTCCATGGTGCCGCTGTCGGTATTTGCTGCGGACGGAGGCGCGGCGACCGTCATTACATCTGGCGGCGAGGTCGCCTTTAATGTCTACAAGGATGCGGTTGCATACGCCAATCAGCACGACGGCAGCACCATCAAGCTGCAGTCGGACATCGATGTGCTACCCTATGAGGATCCGGCGGACATGCCGTCTATCACGGGTAATGTCACCCTGGATCTGAACGGGAAGAGCATTAACTGTGTCGATGTCGGCTCCGTCAGCTTTGATGAAGAGGGCGAGATAGTCAAGGACAAGGCCGGCACACTGACCGTGACCGGCAGCGGCAGCATCGGACTGCTCACTATGTACTGCGGTGCGCTGACACTGAACAGCGGCACGGTGGAGGAGCTGAGAGCGGAGGACTTTGCCGTCACAGTGCATATCACAGGCGGCACGGTGGAAAGTCTTGTACTTTCTCTGCGATGGGACGATAACGCCACTGCCGACATCTCCGGCGGTTCGGTGCAGAAGCTGGATCTGGGCACCGGCACGGTGAACATCACCGGCGGCAGCCACGGCTCGGAAACCGCATCTTGGGGAGTAAACGGCGGTACGCTGAATATCAGCGGCGGCAGCTTTTCTGCACTGAGACTTTTTGTCACCAGCGGTAAGATCGACCTCACCGGCGGTGAGTTCGAGTATATCTCCACCGATCCCCAGGCGCCCTTCAGCGAATATCAAAAGCTGACGATGGGCTCTTTGCTGGGCGACAGCTGCGCGTTTTACAGCAAGGACGGCAGTCTGGTCAGCGCTGATGTGCTGACGCTGGAAAACGTCAAGGTCGTTGCCGACCACGAGCACACCTATAAAGACGGCAAGTGCACCACCTGCGGCGCCCTGTGCAAGCATGACCGGGTGGACACCGCCATGGGAAGGTGCGAGGTCTGCGGCATCCAGCTGGAGGCGGAGATAAGCGCTGAGGGCGCGAGCCCGGTGTTCTATACCTCCTTCACCCAGGCGTGGGATGCCCTCCAGCCCAATCGGAGCGATCAGGTCACCGTTACGCTGCTTAAACCCAGGTATGATCTGGGTGAGATGAATCTGTATGTGCAATCGAACAACATCAGGCTGGATCTGAACAGCAACGTTATGTTCGGTACCGGCAAGATCGTCGTGAGCGGGGCTCAAGCCGTCTTCACCGTAGAAAACGGCGATATGAATGAGATCACCGTGGAGGCGGCGGACGGTGCCGTAACGGTGGGGGAGGACTGCGGCAGTATTAAGGCTGTCCGAGTCACCAGCACCGATGCTGCCGTGACCATTCAGAGCGGCTTTTTCAAAAAACTGGTCCTGCCCGCCACCGATACCGAGAGTCTGAAAAATGTGAAGCTCTCCGGCGGCGAATTTGACTCCATCAGCTTTAATGGCACCGGCACGGTGGCCATCACCGACATGCTGGAGGCAGGCTATGCCTTCCAGGACAACAAGGGTACAGCCTCCGGTAAGGCCGGCGCACTGGTGCCCTATGGCATGAGCTTCGACGCGAAAACATATTTTGCAGACCTTGAGGTGGTGAAATGCGGACACAGCGCCGTGAATGAAGTCAAGGGCTACTGCAACTACTGCGGCAAGCTGTACGCCGGCAAGATCACCGACAAGGACGGCGCTGTGCGCTATGTGGAGTCCTTGCAGAACAGCGATTTCGGAAACGGCAATACCGTTACTCTGCTGCAGGACATCACGGGGACCGTGACGCCGGGCAGCTCCTGCACCATTGAGCTGCGCGGCAGATCCGTGGGCCAGATCGACTTTGCTGTGCAGGACGGGACCCTGACTCTGAAGGGCCAGGGTAAGATCGGCACCGTTACCCTTGGCAGCGGTGAGATCGACAGCACGCTGGCCATCGAGGACACGGCCTATTGGCAGCGTGTCAAGATCGGCACACTGACCATTAATAAAACAACAAACACCAGGCTGTCCGGCGGCCAGTTCGACAAGATCGAGCGGAAGGACGGCGGCTTCGTGGAGGCTCTGCTGGCGGACGGTTACGCCTACTTCGACAGGGAGTGGGAGATGCCGGAGTACGCCGGCGGCAAGACGAGCCTGACCAAGACATATTATATCGCCGAACACAGCCACTGGTTCATCGTGAACATTGAGGGCGAGACTCAGTGCCAGGATTGCGGCATGCCCTGCCACCACACCACCATTGGCGAAGACGGCAAGTGCCAGGATGTCTGCCATCGGCAGATCTACACCGCCGTACTGACCCGGGCGGACGGCACGGCGAAAAATTACGAGTCCTTCGCTGACGCGTGGGCGGCGGCCATGACCGACAGCGGCTCCACCCTGAGACTGCTGTGCGATGTGACCCTGGGCGAGGCGGAAGACGGTATCATTGCCGGGTCCGGCAAGTTTACCCTGGATCTCGGCGGCAAGACCATCAGCGGCACGATCACCAACCAGCTGCTCACCGTGAAGGGCACAGCGGATATCACCGTCAAGAACGGCGCACTGACCAATACGTTCAGCGATAACTCTGGGAAAGTCGAGCTTGACACCGCCAACGCCCTGAAAATTGACGGCGGTGCGGTGACACTGGAGAAGGTGAAGCTGACCAGCGGACGGGGTGACCAGGGGGGCCATACCCATGCGGCCCTCCTGCTGGACGGCAGCCTTACGGTGCTCAGCGGTACCTTCAACGGCGAGCTCTCCGTGGAGCGTAAGACCTCGGCGGCACAGCCTGTCCTGAAGATCACGGAGGCCGCGCTGAATGACGGAATTTCCTACTCCTACATCTACGAGGGCGACCCGAATGCTCCTGATGATCAGGTACGTGATTATGCGGCGGTGAAGGATATTTTCGCCGACGGCAGCATGCTGTTTGAAGAAGGCGGCCGGTATATTGACGTCACGGATGAAGACCTCTGGTCGGGAAGGGGAACCGACGGGGTGCTCACCGTGGGCTTCAGCTATGGCGAAGCCTGCACGGTCAAGCCCCATACTCACGACACCTTTGTGGACGGCAAATGCGCAGAGTGCGATTACGCCTGCCCTCATGACAGCGGCAAAAACGACCGCGAGGCAAGCTATTTCGAAAAGGCGATCTGCTCTGTCTGCCACGCTGAGTACGGCAATTATGCAAAGGACACTAATAAGCCTACAGGTAGAATTGAAATTAAAGAGCGCACATGGTGGGAAAGCTTTATCCATGCGATAACCTTCGGTTTGTTTTATAAGGAAAAGGTTACGGTGGAAATCACTGCTAGTGACGACAGCTACAGTCAGGCAGGATATAACCCCGATGAGCACGCTGTTAAGATCGAATATTTTATCAGCGAAACTGCGCTCGGCGAAGAAGAGGTAAAGGCTCTTGCGTTCAAAGAATACACAGACCCGATCGATCTTACCGATGATCAGCGGTATGTTATTTATGTGCGCTTGACCGACTATGCAGGCAACATTGCATACGCTTCAAGCGGAGGCTTTGCGATTGATACGACTGCGCCTGTTGTCGAGGCTTACACTTATGCTAACGGTCAGACCAAAGGATGTTCGGACGGTCAGCGTGTGGAAGTCTGCGGCAGCACACAATTCAATTTTATCGATGATAATTTTGACACAGCATATAGAACGATAGACGGAGAAAAGGATAAGATATGGAGCAGTCCTTTTCTTGTGGCTGCTTCGGATACCGATCGCACCGAACGGTGGATCACATTTGAGGTGCACGACAAGGCCGGCAATATTTCGACGGTTGAGGTCTATGTGCACAAGGATCACTCCTTTGACGAGGAGACCGGCGTATGCGCATACTGCGGATATCAGGCTGCCGTATTGATCAAATGCAGCAATGATAATAACGAGGAAGCGTTTGTATCAGGCAGCGGCTTGGATGAGACAATGCGTAAAGCTGATGAGAATAGATTCGACCGATTCTACCTGAAGCTTTACGGAAATGTTGAAAAAATGTCTGGAGCCGGGACGTATGGCAGTACGAGCAAAAAATGGACATTTGATTTGAACGGCTACACAATTTCTAATCCTTCGAGTGTTGACCCTGATTCCGTGGCTGCCCTATTCTATGTCGCGGGCGATATTACATTCGTAGGCAATGGTGCTATGAATGCGGATGTCATGGTGGACGGAGGTCAGCTGACGATCGACGGCGAATGCTCCTTCCAAAAACTGGAACATAAGCGCGGCACACTGACGGTCAACGCCGGTTCCTTTGAATCACTTATCATTTCCAAACTTGATGTAGGTTGGTCATACACAAGAGAAACTGCGCTTTACGGCGGACATTACGGCGAGGTAAAGATCGTCGATATCGAAGGACTTACCTGTGCCGATCTGCTCGCCAGGGGCTACCGCTTTGAGGGCATCAGCTATGACGACGCGAAGGTCACGGAGCTGAAAAATGTCACCGTCGTTGCCTGCGATCATGCAGATATCGGTAGTGACGGCATCTGCCCCGACTGCGGAATGGAGTTTTCCCTCTCTGTTGAAGCAAACGGAACAACAAAATTGTTTGAAACATTTGAAAGCGCTATCCGCTATGCCGAGCAGAACGACGGCTGCACCGTGAAGCTTTTGAAGGATATTACCGTTGCGGGCACGAGTTCCATGGTATCACACTATCGTCTCGCCCTTACCGAAGGCTCGTATACTCTTGACCTTGCAGGAAAAACGCTGACGGTCGGAGCGGTGGAGGGCAGCTATCTGACGGTCAGTGTCGAGTGTGATCTCACGATCTCCGACTCCGTCGGAGGCGGCAAAATCGTCGGCGAAACGGGCGCGGAAGCGATCGAGGTCAGGGGAAAGCTGACGGTCTCCGGCGGCGACTTTACGGGAATCTACAAAATAGAAGCCTACGGCGCCGATAGCCTTGTGCTTGAGGGCGGCAGCTTCAAAATGGTAAGCAGTGCGCAGAGCGCCGAGGCGGTCTCGCCTCTGAGCTATCTTGCCGAGGAGCGCACCTATCAACTGACAACCGGAGACAACCGGTATGCAAACGAAAGCGATGTTGTGCGTGATACGGTCGGCACGATGACCACGTGCTATATCAGAAATGTCTCTGTGGTGTCGGCGCCTTTGAAATTCTATGGTCAGCCTCGTGACGACATCTACTATCTCACTATGCCGAACTACGAAAAGTGGGCCATTTTTACGTTTTTATACAGCGGCGGTTATCCGTCAAAAGGGGACATCGCCATTACCGGTGAAAGGATAGACGGAACGGTCGTGCATACAAACACGGTCAAACCCACAAGAATTTTCCAGGATGGCATTAATCTCTGGGATTTCACTACTGAGGATTCCGGGCAATACCGCATCAAGCTGGAATACAACGGCTATGTGCTCTATTCAAATACTTTTACAATCACTATGGCAGTGTGCGAGCACCCGGGCTATGACGAGTATAACAAGTGCTCCCAGTGCTACTGCGACCTTGCGGCGGCTATTGTAAAAGACGGCAAAACGAGCGGATATGTGACCTTTGCGGACGCTCTTGCGGCGGCGCAGACCGACGCGAACAAGGGCTGCACGCTGAAGCTGCTGGCTGATGTAAACGAAAAGGTGGCGGTCAAGACCGGCGAGTTCACGCTGGATGCGACCGACCGCAAAATAAACGGTGCGCTGAATGTGGCGAAGGGTGCTGGCCTTACCGTCGGCGGCGGAGAGACCACCGGAAATGTCATTTGCGCCAAGGGCGGCAAACTGACGGCGTTCGGAACTCACTTTACAGGTGCGATCAACTGCGTTGGCAGCGGAGATTTCAGAGACTGTATTTTTATGGGTGCTGTATCGCCAAAGGGCGGCAGCAGCATGAAACTTAATTCCTGTGAGATAAATGGTGAGCTTTCGGTCAGCGGCAACGCTGAGGCGGATGAGTGTATCGTCAGCGGAACGGTTACCGTCAACAACGGCGGAAGCCTTAAATCCGCAGGCGGCGCTTACGGCAATATTGTCAATGTGAAGTCGGGCGGAACGCTTGAAATTATCAGCGGCACATTTGACAAAAAGCTCACCGCCGAGGCGGGCAGTAAGCTTATCGTTTCCGGCGGCTCATATGCCGAGGTCGGGGCTGAAAATAATGTTGATTTCACTCTAAGCGGCGGCGAATTTACCAATATCACCGTTAACGGTCAGCATCTTATCGACTGTCTTGCAGAGGGTAAGGCTCTTAAGGATATGAATGTCGATGAGGTTATTGACGGCAGAGTCGGTATCGCAGGACCTGTACAGGTCGTAGACCACACCCATACCTGCATATGGAAAACCTCCACTCACGAAAAGCTCTGCGGCTGCGGCTATGTGGAGGCTGTCGATACCGAAGCGCCGGTCATTTCCGGCATTGATCCGGAGAATAATCACTACGGCTCGCTGGAGTTCACCGTTACCGATGCCAACGACTTCACTGTGTGGATGGACGATGAGGAGATCACACTTGTAAACGGGAAATATACCATGGAGCCGGACAACGAGATCCATTTGATCACAGCGACCGACGTTGCGGGCAACACGGTCAGCTTCCGGTTCGGACTCTTTAAGATTTACAATGTCACGCTTCCTACAGGCGCAGGCTATACAATATTCCATTCAGACGGGCTCACTGTCAGACATGGCAACAGCTTTAGCTTTATCGTGCAGTTCAACAACGGCTATTCCAAGACCGAGGACTTTAAGGTACTTGTGAACGGTAATAAACTTGACGAGTGGGACTCTGATGCAAACAGCGCTTCCTTTGCGATTCGAAATGTAAGCGAAAACCTCGTTATTACCGTTGAGGGCGTTGCGGATATTACCGCACCCGAGGTAGAGGTCAGCATTCGCGGAAACAGCTTCAAGGAATTCCTGAACCGAATCACCTTCGGGCTGTTCTTCAAGCAGACGCAGACGGTGGAAGTGAAGGCTCACGATTTCGGCAGCGGAATTAAAAAGGTTGAATACCTCCTGTCCGAAACCGCATTTGCCGATAAGGACGCCATTACAGGCTCTTGGACTGAGCTTGATCTCAATGATGCATTTAAGGCATATTTCAGCATTGAGCCGAGCCAAAAGACGTTCGTCTATGTCCGTGTGACGGACATGAGCGACAACATCACCGTTGTCAACACCGACGGCATGGTGGTTTACACCGATGCCGAGGCGGTCACCGGGGCACAGACCTTTACAAAGACTACCGATTCCGATGTGGTTTACAAGCTGAATCTGAACGGTAACTTCGTTGCTAAGGTTTATAACGGTACAGAGGAAATCGGTGCTGGCTCAGACTATGCCTTACTTGCCAACGGCATGCTTATGCTGAAAAACAGCTATCTTCGCACGTTGGCAGCAGGCGAATATACTATCCGCCTGACAATCAAGCCGATGGGTGAAAATTATGCGGACAACTCCGGCAATGATGCTCCTGCAGATGTTGTTATGAAGCTGACCGTCGAAAAGAAGGCTCCGACGCTCGACCATACGCCGAGCGACGGAAAGATTTATGACGGAAAGCCGATAGGCAAGCCGACCCTCAATACCGATTCCGACGGAGCTCTGACATTTGAATACAAGAGAGCGGATGAGGAAGATACGGCATATACGACCGAAGCACCGAAGAATGTCGGAAAGTATACGATCCGTATCACCACAGCCGAGACGGATACCTTCAAGTCAGCTTCCTCGACAATGGAATTTGAGATTCAGCCGAAAGAGGTTACGATCTCTGATGTCAAGGTTGCTGATAAGACCTATGACGGTACGACGAATGCGACCATTACAAATGCAGGAACACTGTCGGTAAACTATGACGGAGATAACCTCGCAATCGTAATCGGAAAGGCAGCCTACGACAACAAGAATGTCGGTACCGATAAGGCGGTATCCTTTACCGGATTTGAGCTTTCCGGCTCGGCGGCAGGCAACTACAAGCTGATCACACAGCCGGCAGACACAACCGCCGACATTACTGCCAAGGAGATCACGATTAACGGTGCGACCGTGGAAGGCTCCAAGGTTTATGACGGCACGGTCGAAGCAAAGATCACAAATGCAGGAACGCTGTCCGACAACTACGACGGCGAAAACCTTACGATCGTTGCAGGATCGGCAGTCTACGACAACAAAAATGTCGGCACCGGCAAAGCGGTAACCTTTACCGGATTTGCTCTGGCAGGCGATGCGGCAGTGAACTACAAGCTGATTGCACAGCCTACAGATACGACCGCTGATATTACCGCCAAGGAAATCGCCATTAACGGAGCAGCGGTTGAGGCGAGCAGGATCTACAACGGCACGACCGACGCAAAGATCACGAACGCAGGTACACCGTCTGTAAACTATGACGGCGAAAACCTCAAGGTGGCAGCCGGTAAAGCTGCCTACGACAATAAGAATGTCGGCAAGGGCAAGGCGGTAATGTTCACCGGTTTTGCGCTTGAAGGTGATGCTGCGGCAAACTATAAGCTGACCGCACAGCCCGATGCTGTAACTGCGGATATCACGGTCAAGGAAATCAAGATCGTGGATACGGCAGTCGAGACCTCCAAGATCTATGACGGCAGCACCGATGCCAAGATTACGGAAAAGGGCACATTCGACGGACTGATTGACGGCGACAAGGTTGATATCGTCACCGGTAAGGCTGCCTATGACGACAAGAATGTCGGCAACGGGAAGACGGTCGCGTTCTATAACTTTGCCCTTTCGGGAGACGATGCGGCAAACTATGTGCTGGCGGCTCAGCCTGCAAACACTACGGCAAGTATCTCTGCCAAGGAACTGACGATTTCCGACCTCAAGGTCAAGGATAAGCAGTACGACGGCAAAAACACCGCCGCAATCGACGGAACGCCTACGCTTGTGGGCGTGGTCGACGGCGATGTGCTGACGCTCATAAACGGTGTTCCGACCTTTGACAGTGTGAAGATCGGTAAAAACATTGCTATCAGCTTCACCGCATTTACCCTTTCCGGCGACAGCGTGACTGTCGGCAACTACACGCTCACACAGCCGAGCGGCATTACGGCAAATATCGTCGAGTATGTGGCTGACGGCAGCGAATACGGCGTGAACTCCCATGACTGGATCAACACCGACTTTGTCATCACGGCAAAGGAGGGCTACAAGCTCAGCCTGACCGATACGGCAAACGGCGTATGGGTAGATTCCCTTACCGCATCGGATGAAACCGGAAACGGCAAGCTGACCTTCTTCGTGAAGAACACCGAAACCGGTATCATCTCTGCGGCAGTGACGGAGAACTACAAGATCGACAAGACCGCGCCGACCGGTGAGGTTAAGCTGAACGAACGCACGGCGTTCCAGAAGTTTATCAACAAGATTACCTTCGGTCTGTTCTTTAAGGACGATGTCAATGTCAAGCTGACGGCAGAGGACGACGCCTCCGGTGTGAAGTCTGTGCTGTACTTCAAGTCCGATAAGGTGCTTACTGACAATGAGGTTCGTGCAATCACCGATTGGACGGATAACAGCGACTTCGACATTGAGGCAAAGGATATGGATAAATTCATTATCTATGTCCGCATTGAAGACAATGCCGGAAATGTCACCTTTATCGGCTCGGACGGTGCGACCTTTGATACCGCCGCACCCGAAATCGTCGGCATCGAGAACGGCAAGACCTATTATGTGACTAAGAAGGTCGCGATCGACGACGAAAACCTTGAGGCGGCAACGCTGAACGGCGAGTCCGTTGAGGAGATCTTCCTCCTTGTCGGCGACACGGAGGCGACATATTTCATCCGTGCGGTGGATAAGGCAGGTAATGTGACGGAGTATACGGTATATATGAAGCCGCTTTCGTCCGTCACCGATGCTGTTTCCGGTATCACTGTCGGCAATGTCAGGTCGAGCGATGCGGAGACGATATCCGCAGTCGAACGGCAGATACTGGATATTGCCGAGGCGTTTGACGACGGCGAATCCACCGAGGAGGAATGGAACAAGCTGACCGAGGCGGCTGCAAAGTGCAAGGACCTGAATAAACGCATCACAGAGGTTGCGGATGAGATCTCCCGTCTGATCGACACCATGAACGGCTACGATATCGACAAAGTGACGAGTGCCGACAAGGCGGACATTGAAAAACTGATTGCCGATACCGACACGCTGCTTTCCGGCGATAACCTGACGGACGCGGAAAGAGCTGCTCTTGAAGCTCTGAAGGGCACGGCACGTGCGCTCCTTGACCGCATTGCAGCGGCAAAGGGCGCTGCCGAGGACGATGAAATCACTTCGGTCAAGGATATTACAAAGGACAATGTAAAGCTCCGGGACAAGGAACCTCTTGAAAAGGCGGAAAAGGCTTTGGAGGGCGCTCTGCGTGACTTCGGCGGCAACTATACCGAAGAAGAGGGCAAGAACCTTGAAGAGAAGCTCGAAATCGTGAAAGCAGCGCTTGCCGCTATCGGCAATGCAGAAAAGGCAGCCGATGAGATCGGCAAGCTGCCCTCGACAGATGACGCAAAACTCAGCGACAAGAGCGATCTTGACCGCGTGAAGAAGCTCCTTGAAGGGCTTACCGAGAACGAGAAAGCTATGCTCGACAAGGACGCTTTGGGTAAGGTTGATGCTTTGGCTGAAAAGATTCAGAAGCTGGCGGAAGAGGCCAACTCTCCCAAGACCGGAGACACAAGTAATCTGGCTCTTTGGATCGCCCTGCTCTTCATCAGCGGCGGCATTGTGACCGGAACTACGGTCGTAAGCAAAAAGAAAAAGCGCTCCGTGAAATAACGGACAGTGGGACAGTCAATTTATAGTGGCTGCCCCGCTTTTTCGCATCTTTTCGCACGCCGCTCTTGAAATGATCACAATTCTATGCTATACTAATCGTAACCGAACGGTCGGTACTTATAAAGGAGCGAAGCAACATGAAAACAACCGAGCAACAGCACAATGAGCGCAAACGCGAAATGATGGAAAAGTGCTTTGAATGTTATGCTGAAAACGGGCTGACGGGCACCGGAATCAAAGCGCTTGCTGATGCGTGCGGATGCACAAAGGCAAATCTTTATTCGTATTTTAAAAACCTCGACGAACTGATCATCGAATCAACGGCATACTGTATGGAAAAGGTTGAGGACGATTTTATGGAGATGGCACCCACCGACCCCAAGGATGTTGTCCGTTTTGTGAAGGAGGTTCCCTACTGGACGGCAAAAAAGCACGGCAAGAAATATCGGCTGATGTATCAGATCTATACGCACCCGAAGTATATCGAGCACGGAAAGAAGTTTTTTGAGGGCGTGAACGAGCGCTATACCGAGTATGCCAAGCGGCTGGAGCCGAAGA
>OLOL01000876.1_pt1 | contig 28529 bp, 23 predicted proteins | sample 1673081 | NCBI WGS metagenome assembly OLOL01 (sample SAMEA3136753, study PRJEB25190) | human gut metagenome
CACGCCAAGGTTCGCCAAGTCAGTAAGCTGTTTTTCCATACCTGTTTTATGATCATTGAACCACCAGGCTGATCCAAGCTGAATTCGCCCGGCACATTCTCCGTTGGTTTGAAAACATCCGGCAATAGTTGCAATGATTTCATTATCATATTGGTTCAGTGAATAAAGCACCATTTTAGGTAAATATCCGCTTTCTTCCATGGCGTTTAACAATTGGGCCAAAGCAGTAGCCCCGCCTGCGTCGTTAACGCTGTCAAAGCCGGTGTCAGGGCCAAGCAAGGCGAACATTTTTGAAGAGTTGTTGCGCAAGCAGCCATAATGGAGCTGCATTACCCAGCCGCAGGCATGATACTTTTTCGCAAGTGCCAGCAGAATGGCGGTTTTAAATTGATCGGCTTTCAAACCATGGACAGGGCCAGAGAGTCCCTGCAGAAGAATAGAATTTAGCTCGTCTTCACTTGCGGGAGCAAAGATGGGATAATCAAGTGCGTGATCGGATACTTTGCAGCCATGTGCCTGAAAGTAATCGATGCGTTTGTATAATGCAGTTTTCAAATCGGAAAAAGAGTTGATGGGAATTTCGGACACCTTGGAAAGCTGTGCAATATAAGCGGGAAATCCGTCTTTGTCAATATTTATTGCTTTGTCCGGCCGGAACGCGGGAAGTACCTTTACTTTGCAAGAGGGATCGTTTGCAATACGCGTATGATGAATCAAATTATCTACCGGATCATCTGTGGTACAAATTAACTTGACGTTGGATTGCTCGATGATGCCGCGTACAGACATATCTGATTCTGCTAAACGTGCATTGCAACGCGCATAAATCTCATCGCAGTTTTCAGGGGTAAGAGCTTCGGAAATGTTAAAATATTTTTTTAGTTCAAGATAGGTCCAGTGATAAAGAGGATTGCCAATACAACGCGGCAAAGTTTCAGCCCAAGCACGAAAGGTTTCATAGGGATTGGTATCCTTACTGCCTGTAATACGTGATTCTGCAATGCCGTTACATCGCATGGCGCGCCATTTGTAATGATCCCCGCCAAGCCATACCTGTGTAATATTTTCGTACTTTCGGTCGTCCGCAATTTCGGAAGGGTTAATGTGGCAATGATAATCGATTACGGGCATTTTTTCAGCGTAGTCGTGATAAAGAATACATGCGATCTCGCTTTCCAAAAGAAAATTGTCATCCATAAATGCTTTCATTGTCTTTTTCTCCTTTGTAATATTCTAGATTGCTTTTAAAAATGACGCGGCTTTCCACGTATTGGATGTCCGAATGAGGAGTAATACCACGAAGTATATAATCTCCCATTATTTTGGTAGCCAGATAGGCTTGTCGCGTGGGATTCTTATAAATAATATTTTGTACAAGGCCATTTTCAATATTATGGATGGTTTCATTGAACAGATCGCTGGCGATAATGCGTATTTGTCCGCTGCGATTTGCTTGAGCGACGATTTCTGCTAGTAATACGCTAAGCCGTGCACTCACACTAAAAGTTGCTTGAATTTCCGGATACTGCGTCAATGTTTGTGATAAATGCATCGAAAGTTCTTGTTTGTTGGTATAACCGTTTATTTTGAGTAATTTTAAAGGAATTTTGTTTTCGTGCAAATATGCTTCAAAACCGGCAGCGGTTCGATAATGCGATGGAGTAAGAATGTCTCCGGCGCAAATCAGCACCGTGCCGTCAGAAGGGATTTGATTGGCTAATAATTCCGCAGCGATACGGCCGGTCATTTCATAGTTAGCTTGTACACAGGCTATACGTCCACATTCGGGAGCATCGTCACAGGCCAGAAAAACGGGTATATTTGCATTACTGTACTGCTGCACCGCATGAAGCGAAGCATCAACGGTGGGGCCTATGGTGATTAGTGCGTCTAACTTTCCGGCATAACGTTCAAAGCAGGCGTTCAGTTCGGATGCCTGGTCATTGATCGTACCAGAATAATATGGAAGCTCAATTACCTCTAAGTTGTAATCTCTCAATTCTGCCATACAGTGGTGAAAACCTCGCCAGACGCTGCTGTAAAAATAAGTGTTTTCATTTTGCGGTCCGGGAAATGCGGCTGCGATGCGTGTCACGCCGCGCTTAAGGGCAGACGCTGCAGTGTTGGTTTGATAATCGTGCGCAGCACAAATATCTAAAATACGGTGACGCACCGTATCTGATATTCCTTTTTTACCATACAGCGCTCGATGTACAGTACCGGTGGATACCCCAGCTTCGGCAGCTATATCCTTGATGGTTACACGAGATTTCATATGTTTGATATCCTCCCAGCAGATCCAATATTGCACAAAAGAGAAAACGTTTTATCTAAATATAGCAATTTAAATGCTATAAAGCAAGACTAAAAAACCTAAATATTTACTATTTAGGCCAATAATAGGGCGACTTTCACGCAGAAAAAGAAAACGTTTTATTATATCCTGATAAAAAAGTAGATTAATATTCGGAATGCGCAATATACGTTCTCACCAATCAAGTATTTTCATCATAACGGAATACAAAATTTTAAACAAATGAAGGTATTCGCAATTTTGATAAAAAACATTGCATGTTTTTAAGTATAATAACAAAATTAGTTGCACGCTCTTGACATTCCCTGTTCCCGCATGTAGATTCCTCATATAGAAGCTAAAATAACGTTACCGCAATGGACGAAGACGCTTCTCTTTACGTATCTCAGGGTTGGTACAATTAGACGGTTGTACGAGCTGGACATTAATATATTGTAAAGCACTTTGCTTGTCATATTTTCAAATGTTTTCTGCTTCATTTCCTTGCACCTCCACCGTTTTGATGGTGTTATTTTACCATGTTTAGCGCATGCGCGGTAGCGCAGATTAAATCAGAGATTCCCTTGATATGAGCTGGTTAAATGCGATCTCTTCAATAGTGGCAAAGCGCTATTTACGGGAGTGGTTGAGCGTTGTGCCTGTGAATAAAATTTTCGGATTTGGCGGGGACTATATTTCGATTTAGCTGGTTTATGGCCACTGCCCAATAGCGCGCGAAAATATTTATGAAGTACTTTCCGATATGATGACAGAAGGAGACATTGATTTGCTGCAGGCAAAAAGGTACGCGCACAAATTGCTGTTCCAAAATGCGACTGTTTTTTTAAGCTGTGAGTTGCTGCTTACAAACAGATAACGGATCGTATTGAGCCATTTGAGAACCGTTTGCTTCAGCACTCCGATAAAAAAATCGGGGCGCAGGGCAATGGAAGCGGTTTTATTGTAATCCATAAAAAATAATTGAGGAAGAGGGATTCTAAATGAATTTATTGCAGGAAATTGAGCAAATTCCGATGATTAATGACCACACGCATATTTTTGGGTGCGGAGTACCGACTTATGAGGAAGCGGGCAGATCGGCAATATTTGACACACCGGAAGATGTGCTCATCGGATTGAGTTCAATGAATATGAATGAAACAGTGTTTCTTGGAAAAGAGCCGCAGGAAGTGAGAAAACTGCTTTTGCAGTTGTATGACGGCAGAAAAACAACGTATCCGGTTCGGGCCTTTGTGAGAATGTTGCACAAATATTTTGGCTTCGAAGACCAAGAGGTCACGTTAGAGAATGCACCGGAATTAATTCGGCGAATCCGTGAGAAGTTTCCAGAGGACACAGAAGGATATTATAAATGTTTGGGAGAGCTAAGCAACACAGAGGTATATCTTTGCAACCACGGAGAGGTGGAAAACTATGATGAGCGAACCACTCAGGGGCGCTTCCGCTGGGTACCATATATTCAACTCAATAGTGACAAACTAAACGAGATATCACAGGGGTTTGGCTTGCCTACGCCTACGACATTAGAAGAAATGGAAGATGTAGTACAGCGTTATATACATGTTGCGAAGGCTGGCGGCGCTGTAGCCATCAAAGGTGGTGCGTTCGCGTATGTGTTAGATCGTCCCTTTGCGCCAGATCCTGAAAATCTAAACAAGGCGGAACAGGCGAAAAAGAGGCTTGACGCCGGCAAAGGGGACAAACAGGACAGCGTCATTGTAGAGGATGCATTATCTGTTCTGTGTGCGAGGGCAGCTGGGCGGGAGGGAATTCCTGTTCAGATTCACGCAGGACTGATTTGGACTGCATGGGGGCCAACACGAATTCCGCTCGTCAAAGAGCTTTCGCCTTTTATTTACAGTGTTCCGGAAACAACATTTGTTCTTTTCCACGGCGGCTTCCCCCATCCGGACGATTTAGCACATCTTGCTGCTACGATGACAAATGTACGTGCGGAACTGAACTGGATGCCTTATTGGGCGGGTGAGCGGTTTGCGGAGGTTATCGGGCAATGGATCGACATGATACCCAATGACCGCATGCTGTATGGAACAGACAGTGCGGGATTGTCGTGTCTTACACATGATATGGTAACACGGGAAGGCTTGGCTCAGGCGTTAGAGGTTCGTGTAAGCAGAGGAGGATTGTCGAAGCCTGCTGCACTGCAAATTGCGGCCAATCTGTTACGGAACAATGCAATTGATGTATATTCGCTTTCATTGCCCAAATATGTTGTATAAAATTTTGTGGTAAATGTTTGGTTGGGCGGTTGTACTGAAAAATGCAAAATAAAATTGGTAAAATCATCAATTTGAAAAAAAAAGCGGAAATATTCTTTACAAGAAAGGGGTTATGTGCTATTTTTTAATTAGAAATAACGTTACCGCAGAAAGGAGGAGAGCTTCTGCCAAGGACGACGATAAAAATGATTGCGGATAAGTTGGGGGTATCGGTTTCTACTGTAAACAGAGCGCTGATTAACAAGGGGCGGATCAGCGAGGAAACGAAGAGAAAGATATTGAAAACAGCGGAGGAGATGGGGTACCGCCCCAATGTCCAAGCTAAGGCCTTGTCCTCAAAGGATACGTTGCGCATTGCGGTAATTTGTCCAAGAGACTTTTATTTCAAAACCGTAATAGAGGGGATGGAATCATATCGAAAAGAGCATGAAGAATATCGAATAAAATTACTTTATAAGTGTGATGATTTTCAATCGGTTGCAGATCAGTTGAGCGCTTTGCAAGAATGTGAGCATGATGAGGTGCAAGGGATACTGATTTCAGCAGTACATCCCACGCAGTTGAATAAGCAGCTTCGATTGCTTTTCAAAAAGGGAATTCCCACAATTACATTTAACAATGATATTTTGGGAGGACCACGTATTGCATACGTGGGACTGAATGATCGTGTGGCAGGTGCAATGGCTGGTGAACTGATGAGTAAATACCTTTTCTCCGGTGCGCGAGTTGCGTGTATGGCAACAACGAGTGCAGCAATGGGGCTGCGGGAAAGACAAATCTGTTTTTGCGATACTGTTCAGAAAAGCGGAAAAAATATTGAGATTTGTGGACCATTTGAGTATTGCGATAACTTTGATTTGGATGATATCCTTGAAAAAGTTACACATATACTGCGTACAGAGCATGTGAATGGAATTTATGCAAACAATATGTTTGGAACATATGCAATTTCATGTGCCTTACGGAAGCTAGGAATGAAGGATAAGATTGTGGCGATAGGACATGATGTTAACGCAGAGCTTGACGCTTTTATTCGGGATGGTGTATTAGATGCAACTCTGTTTCAGAACCCTTTTCAACAGGGATATCAGGCACTGAAGGTGATGGTAGATTATTTATACCTGAAGGTTCCGGTGTTCCAGCCAATTCTTTATATTCGTACGCTTATATTGATGAAGTCCAATCTGGAAGAGTGTGACAATAGGTTGTTCTTATAGCATTTTTGTTATATCGATTGCGATAACGTTATTGCAGACGGCGGGAAACTACCGCTTTAAATTGTAAGCATTGAAATAACGTTATCGCAAATGTAAAAATTGTAGGTCGTAGTATATGGCGTTTGCCGTATTTTGCGCAACTATGGTAGGGGGGATTACGAAGACAACTTGTAAAATGGAAGGTCCTTGGGAGAAGGGCGCTAACAACTACTACATCTGTTAAGGAGAGGATTACCTATGTTGAGAAAAACCCTGTCATTCGTACTTGTGCTTGCACTCGCACTTTCACTAGTTGGCTGTGGTGGAGCGGCGAGTAGTTCTACACCCGCCTCTATTTCTACAACGTCAACCAATTCTGCGTCAGGAAATGTGGATGGCTCGGATGCAGAGCCGGTAACTCTGCATGTATTAGCCAATTCTACGGCTCTCCCCGAGAATATGTTCGACTTTCTGGTCGAGGGCTATATGGAACATTTCCCTAATGTAACTGTAGAACTGGAAGTTGTTTCTCAGAATGACTTTTTAGCTAAATTCAGTTCTCTGATGGCAGCTGAGCAGATTCCGGATATTATTTATGGCGGCGCACCTGTAGAATATATTGAAGGCGGTAAGGTGCAGGAGCTGTCTGAGTTCGTTAAAACGTCGGCGTTGGATCAGGACTGCACGGTGGAGGAGTCCGTGATTGATGGTTCGCTTGATGCATGCCGTTCTATGGGAGGACTTTGGTCCGTGCCGCAGAATCCTGGCTTTGCGGGCATTGTCATCAATGAAACCATGTTTGAGGAACATGGCTGGAAAATTCCCGATACATGGGAAGAACTTTTGGCGGTTTCGGAAGAAATTATTGCGGACGGCATTACTCCTATTTCCTATGCAGCTTTGAATAACGAAACGCGCGTAGAGATGTGCATCATGGAAAGCCTGTGCTATACCAATGGCGGTAAGGATTTTATGGATGCACGCGACAATCTGGACCCTGAGGCTTGGAATTCCGAGGCGCAGGTGGAAAGTTTCCGCATGCTGAAAGAACTGGTGGATCGTGGCATTATCGACAAGAAAGGATTGAGCATGGACGCTACGCAGTCCCAAGTAGCTTTCCTGCAGGGACAGTATGCGATGTGCGCTTCCGGCTATTGGTTTGAATCCGAAATGCAGGATCAGATTGGAGACCTGAAACTTGGCTATATGGCTTTCCCTGCCAATAAGGGCGATGACAAAACCAAGGAAGTAAACACTTGGTACAACGCTTGGTCTGCGATGAAGAGTGGCGACGAAGCGCGTGAGGCTGCTGCGCTGGATTTCCTGCGCTGGATTGTCAGCTATGAGTTCCAGAAAGCGTATGTCACAGATGGCGGTTCCACCACCTCCAGCAACAGAAAAGTTATGGAAGAAATGGCAAAGGACACAACCCTTTCCTATTTCTCTCAGCAGGTAGCCAGTACGTTAGCTGATCCGAATCTGACTGCTTATGACAGCAAATATACTACATGGTATGCGCAGTCTTTCCGTGTACCGGAGTATACAAGCATTATCTACAATGTGATAGCAGGAGATTATACACCAGAAGAAGCTGGTGAAGCTTGCGCGGCGTTGGCACAGAAAATTTTGGATGATGACTCCATCATGAAATATACAAAGTAAGCGGGTACCGCTTTTATGGCTTTCGTACTTGGGGAGAGCTACCAAAGGTAGCTCTCCCCAAGTACTTAAGAAAGGATGTGTTTTGATGCGCAGCAAAAGACGTGACACAATAGAAAAATATCTTTTCTTTTTTGTGTTTTTAATCCCCGGAGCAGCGCTGTATCTAATATTTTACTATTACCCTAATCTCGCCTCTTTATTTTATTCTTTTTTTCGCTGGAACCCTGCAAACCCGAACGATGCGCCTTTTATTGGACTTGACAATTTTGAAAAGCTGTATCAAGAACGGGAAATCCTTCTGAAAGTGATAGGAAACACATTGTTCCTCTCTGTTGCAAATTTTGTAATTGGAATGGTAATCGCCTTATTGGTTAGTGCTATTCTGAGCAGTGAACGCTTGAGAAACGCTCGAGATGTAAAATTTTACCGCTGCGTAATGTATCTTCCCAATATCATCCCTCCAGTTGTGGGAGCCATGCTTTGGCAGTTTATCTATAGCCCTGTGTTCGGTATTTTCACGCCTGTTTTGAAGGCGATGGGCTTTACGGAAATTGCAGAGATGGGACTTTTGGGAAATACGCTTACAGTAAAGCCTGCTATCATCATGTCTGGTATCTGGGGTGTAATCGGATATTATTTCGTAATTATTTTTTCGGCAATGACCAACGTGCCGCAGGATTATTATGACGCGGCTGCTATTGATGGAGCTGGTGCCGTACGAAAATTTTTCAGCATTACGCTTCCTTTGATCAAAGGGACAATTCAAACGCTGTTTATCCTTGCTGTGGCACAGCTGTTCTCCAGCGGTTTTATTGGCATTTTGGTCATGACAGGCGGCGGGCCAAACCGTTCTTCGGAAGTTTTGTCGCTTTATATGTATCAACAGTCGTTTGGGATGAACAATTTCGGCTACGGCGCGGCGGTCGGTACAGTGATGTTAATTATATCGATTGTTTTGTACAATCTGGCTACTCGGCTTGTGGAGAGGGGCGATGAAAATGAAGGGTAACAGAGGAACAGGTACGAGTGCAAAGTATCTGAGATCAGACATCGGCGTCTGGGTTGTACGTGTGTTTATGTGTATCTATAGCGTGATTGTATTGTATCCTATATTGTGGGCAGTATTCTGCTCGGTTAAGGATAATGCAAGTCTTTTTGACAATATTTTTGCGCTTCCCTCAGAGCTCCATTTTGAAAACTATGTCAACGCATGGACCAAGGCACATATTTCTCAATATTTTCTCAACACTGTTGTGATTACCATCGGATCTCTTGCGCTGATGATGTTATTTGCTTCAATGGCATCTTATGTGATTGCACGTTATGACTTCCTCGGAAGACGCGTTTTTCGTTTTCTTTACATATCAGGCATGATGATTCCGGGAACTGCGGGGATCGTTCCGTTGTTTATCGAACTGAGTTCTTTCGGTATGGTAGACAACCGCGTCGCCCTAATGCTGGTCAACTGCGTTAACATGATGGCGTTTTCGGTGTTTATTCTGATTTCATTTTTTAAAACGATTCCCAAAGAAATCAGCGAGGCTGCGACAGTAGACGGATGCGGCAGATTTAAGCTGTTTGGTCGTGTGATGCTGCCTCTGGCCCAGCCTGGGCTGATTCCGGTATTAATCATCCAATTCATAAGCTGCTGGAGTGAGGTCTATTATTCCATGATCCTGCTTTCTACTGATTCAAAGAAAACGCTTCAGATCGGTTTGTACAATATGCAGAAAGTGCAATTTCAACGCGCGGATTATGTCGTTATGTTTGCAGCGTCCGTGCTTGTGGCACTGCCAAGCATTTTAATGTATATCATTTTCCAGAAAAAAATCATCGGAGGCATCAGCATGGGGGCTGTGAAGGGCTGATGGAAGGAAGGTGTTTTCCATGAGGATTCGAGTTAGCGAAAAATATTATGATACCACACCGCATCTGCTTAATGTATATGACAGAGAGGCTCGGAAAATGGCATTTCGCGCCAAAAGCGAGGAAGAATACATAGAATGGAAGGCGGTGCTGCGTGCGAAGTTTCGTGAAGTCAGCGGCATGTCCCGTTTGGAGACCTGCCAATTGAAATCTCAGTTGGTTGAAACAACAGATATGGGGGATTACGTCCGCGAAAAGGTGCTTTTGCAGACAGAACCCGACGTCTGGATGCCCGTTTATGTACTGAAGCCTAAGCAGCAAGATGCAATGCGGAGGTGTTTGATTGCGGCCCATGGGCATGACAGCTGTGGAAAATATGCAGTTACGGGCCGCATGGATATTCCAGCGGTAAGAAAACAAATCGAACATTACAACTACGCTTATGGTGTAGAGTTAGTGCGCCGCGGATACATGGTGTTCTGCCCCGATGCGCGCGGCTTTGGCGAAAGACGCGAGTGGGGCCTCCAGGGCGCAGAAGGAGAGGACATGACCCACAGCACCTGCAGCCAGCTGAACCGTATGGCAATTTGTCTGGGGCTGTCGCTTGGCGGAATGTGGGTATGGGACTTGCAGCGGTTAATCGACTATATTGAAACACGCACAGACTGCGATGTCAGCCGGTTGGGTTGTGTTGGTATGTCCGGCGGCGGATATCAAACACTGATGCTGACTGCGATGGATGACCGAATCAAGTGCGCAGTTGTCAGCGGATACTTTTATGGGGTCCGGGACGCTTTGCTGAAGTTGTCTAATAATTGTGACTGCAACTATATTCCCAATTTGTGGCGTGTCGCAGACATGGGCGATTTTGGTGCACTGATTGCTCCGCGGCCTTTGCTTGTGGAAACAGGTCGACAGGATCCGTTGAACGGAGAACGCGGCGTTGATAATGTGTACGAGCAAGTGGAAGTGGCAAAAAGCGCGTACCAGCTGCTAAAATCGGAGGAAAAGCTTGTGTGGGCTGTTTTTGAAGGCGAGCACCGGTGGTATGGCGACAAAACGTATGATTTTATCAATGAAAACTTGTAATGACTTCAAAAATGCAAAAGGATATGGCGGGTGAAATATCTTGAATTCTGCGAATAAGAGCGACATTGGAAATTTTTATGAGTTCTTAAAAGCTGTTTCCGAAAGGAACCCGCGGGAACTGTCGTTCCTGAATGCTTCGTGGAAAGATCTAAAGCAATGGAGATCAGCGGCCCAAAAAAAAGTATTGGAGCTACTTTCCTATTTTCCTCCGGAAGGGCCGTTAGATGCCACAACTGTCTGTGCTTCAGAGCATCATGACTATTGGCAGGAAGAAGTGGAATTCAACACTTCGGCGTTTACAAGGGCGAGGGGAGCGGTATTGATCCCTAAAAAAGGGAAAAAACCGTTCCCAGCAGTCGTCGCGATTCATGATCATGGTGGTTTTTATTATTACGGCAGAGAAAAGATTATACAGGCCGATGGCCTGCCAAAGCTGGTAGACGAATTTAAAAGAGAATGCTACAGCGGCAATTCGTGGGCGACAGATCTTGTAGGGCGGGGATACGTAGTGCTCGTGATCGATGCGTTTTTTTTCGGCGAGAAAAGAGTCGATTATGATGCGCTGTCAGAGGCTGCCAAAGACATGTTAGGCGCCCCCCTCGCCGGGCTGGAACCGGAAAGTGATGCGTATATCCACGCCTATAATGAGATGTGCAAACAATTTGAGGGTCTTTTGATCAAGCATATTTTTATGGCCGGTACAACATGGGCTGGAATACTTTCCCACGATGACCGTGCTTGTGTGGATTATCTGTTGTCGCGGGACGATGTGGATGCAAGTCGGATTGGTTGTTGTGGACTTTCCATTGGTGGTTTTCGCTCAGCCCTGTTGGCCGGGACGGACGTGCGCGTTGCATGTTCGGTAGTGGCTGGATGGATGCCCACATTCCACTCCCTGCTGCACAGTCATCTGCGAAATCACACATATATGGTGTACATACCTGGCCTGAGTCGGCATATGGATTTTCCGGATCTTGTGAGCATGGCTGTGCCTAATAGCCTGTTTGTACAGCAATGCCGCCAGGATGCTCTGTATCCGGAGGAGGGAATGCGAGAGGCCGGAGAACATCTCAAAAGGGTATATGAAAAGGCCGGCGCGGCTGATAAATTTAAATACAAATTTTATGAATGTCCGCACCAGTTCAACACAGAGATGCAACGAGATGCCTTTGAGTGGCTCGATACGCATTTGATGAAGAGCACCCGCTGATTTGTATATAAATATTGATTTTGTTTGATAAGCTGACAAATGGTTTGCAACAATCGAACGATAAAATCGGCATAGAGGAGAAAACAGAATGAACAGAAAAGACCCAATAGCTTATGCAAAAGCCTCTTGTGATACGATGATGAAAAAATTCAAAGCTGAGGAGCTTCCGCCCACCGGACAATTTCATTATCATCAAGGAGTTTTCCTATCTGGGGTATACAATGTTTACCAATTGTGTGGAGATATTCGCTATCTTGAATACATAAAAGGATGGGTAGACAGTGAGATTGATACGGACGGGAACATTTTGTATTTCAATCCTAACGCATTAGATGATATTCAGCCTGGTATTTTGCTGTATCCTTTGCTGGATCATACGGGCGACCAGCGCTACAAAAAAGCGCTGGATGCTTTGATGGGCGCGATTGACACCTATCCAAGAACCCCCCTTGGTGGCCTGTGGCATCAAAAAATGTACCCGGATCAGATGTGGTTGGACGGCCTGTATATGGGCGGACCGATCTGCGCGGAATATGGAATGCGCTATCAAAAGCCGGAGTATCTCAAGCTGGTTGCAGATCAGGTCATGATGATGCTGGAAAAAACCAGAGATAAAAAAACAGGGCTGCTTTATCATGCGTGGGATTACAGAAAAGCAGAACCTTGGGCCGATAAAACAACGGGCTGCTCCGCCGAGTTCTGGGGTCGTTCCATTGGCTGGGTTCCAGTGGCGATTTTAACAGATCTTGATTTTATCCAGCAGGAACAATACGGATACCGGGAGTTGAGCGAGGCTGTGGCCGACTTGCTGAAGGCCATATGCCGTTACCAGTCAAAATCGGGAATGTGGTATCAGGTGGTCAACAAGATCGGAGAAGAAGGGAATTGGCCGGAGACCTCTTGTTCCTGTCTGTTCGCGGCGGCGCTTTTTAAAGCTGTTCGAAAAGGATTCTTGCCAGAGCGGTATCTTGAGCAGGCCGTGGCTGGAATGAACGCCGTATTTGATACGGCGGTACAGTGGAACGATGAAGAGTTGTTGGTTGAGAATATTTGTATTGGAACAGGCGTAGGTGATTACACACATTACTGCAACAGGCCTCGTTCGACAAACGATTTGCACGGCGTAGGCGCATTTTTATTGATGTGCGCAGAGGCGCAGCGCGCCGCTGAGCAGGGATTCAAAATCAGCTTTTGAATGGAAAAGGTGAGCAATATGAAAAAAACAAAGTATGCACAGGTAGGTTTGGGCAGCAGAGCGCGGATGTATTACGAGTCGATCTGCACTACATATAAAGAAACATCCGAAATGGTTGCGTTCTGCGATTTGAGCAAAACGCGCATGGAATTTGCGAACCGTACACTCAAAGAGGAATTGGGAGCGGAGCCGGTTCCCATGTACGATTATACCGAGTTTGAGCGCATGATTGATGAGACTAAGCCGGATACTGTCATTGTGACGTCGATTGACAGAACGCACCATGACTATATCATCCGCGCGATGGAAAAGGGCTGTGACGTGATTTCGGAAAAACCCATGACAATCGACGAGAAAAAGGCGCAGGCGATTCTTGACGCGCAGAAGCGCACGGGCAAAAAACTGCGTGTGACTTTCAACTACCGGTATGCCCCCAGCAACACAAAGGTGCGGGAGTTGTTGATGAACGGTGTAATCGGCGACGTGTTTTCCGTACACTTCGAGTGGCTTTTGAATACGAGCCACGGCGCGGATTATTACCGGCGCTGGCACCGCAACAAGCACAACAGCGGCGGTTTGCTGGTGCATAAATCGACCCACCATTTCGATTTGGTGAACTTCTGGCTCGGTGCAAGGCCGGAAACGGTTTTTGCGATGGGAGAGCTGAATTTTTACGGACGCCATAACGCGGAAAAGCGCGGCGTAAAGGATTTCTACTATCGCTGCCATGGCAGCGAGGCAGCGAAAAACGATCCGTTCGCCATTGACATGGAAAGCAGCAAGACGCTGAAAGGGCTTTATCTGGACGCGGAAGCGGACAGCGGCTATATCCGTGACCGCAGTGTGTTCGGCGATGATATCAGCATTGAAGATACAATGGGCGTGATTGTAAAGTACAATACAAATGCCATCCTCACCTATTCACTGAACACATATATGCCGTGGGAAGGCTATGTGGTAAATTTCAACGGCTCGAAGGGGCGTTTAGAGTACAGAGTAAAGGAACAGGTGTACATCAACGGCGGCGGCGACCGGAATGAAGAAGGCGCACAGCAAATGAATGAAATCGTTGTGTATCCGATGTTTGGGGAATCGTATATAGTGGAACAGGATAAAGGCGAGGGAAGCCATGGCGGTGGCGACGCAGTTCTTCTGGAAGATATTTTCGGCAATCCGAAGCCTGATCCATTCAAGCGTGCCGCTTCCCACATCGACGGCGCTTACTCGATTTTGACGGGTATTGCGGCGAACAAATCAATTGCAAGCGGACTGCCAGTGAAGGTAAAGGACCTTATTTCCCTTTGACGCCGGGGAGGGATAAGCATGAACCATCTTTTGCATATATGTTTGATGCGTTTACGCTTTGGAGAATCAGTCCAGAATTCCCAACAAATGCCGATTTTACTCCGGCAAGGGGGAAGGTCAGTAAGCCTCCGGAGGGGTATTATAATCATCCAGACTGCTTCCAGCCGACAAATTATGCAGTAGTTGTCAGCGAGACGAAACTGGTGGACTCAAATCCAGCAGATTATGACAATCTGCCAGGTCAATGGCCTAAGCTAGTATCGAATTATGCAGGCGATGTGTTTTATGATGATAATGGAGACATTCACTTTTTGTACAGCAGAAGTGACATTTCTACCAATTTTGCTACTCAGCAGTATCATATGCTGATTCGGGACGGAAAGATTATATTCGACCAGAAGATATTTGATAGATCCGGATATCTAATCATGTGCAAGGACTCTTCCGGTGATTATTACATTCTTACTTCGGGACCTCTGTCAGGCGCGATACTGTATAAAGCTGTAAGTTGTGAAGACAGTGGTTGGAGTTTCCAGAAGGTTGGAGAGTTTGTTCTTCCGATTCCAGTAGAGTATGCTGGTTTTTCTCAGGCATACATTAACGGTATTTCTGGACATGGAAATGAGATTTCCATTATTTATCCGGTTAAAAGCGCTAACACCCCTACAGGCTATGCAGACGAGTTTGCCTATTTCCGCCTAAACTTGAATACCACAGAACATACTCATGTATGGGACACAGATTTTACTGTGGATCAAACTCCAACCTGTACAGAGGGTGGTCGCAAATCAATTCATTGTCAGATATGTAATGAGACAAAAGACGAGATTGCGATTCCGGCCACTGGACATAGTTTTGTTTATCACGAAAGAATTGATGCAACCAAAGAAGCACAGGGAACTAAAGCGCATTATACCTGTAAGAATTGTGCGATGGTATTTGATGCAATGAAAAATGAAACAACTGCTGATAGTCTCATCATACCGAAACTTACAGAGGAGAACACAGATCAGCCCGGCGATGGAGCTGGCTCGACCACCAATGGGACAGCGGGCATTCCCCAGACTGGAGATAAGAGTAGCATGATTGTATGGAGCGCATTGCTACTTGTTTCACTTGTGGGGCTGGTGACGCTTACTGTAGTAAAGAAACGCAGAGAAAACAATTTGCATTAAGGTATTAAATTAAACAATTACGAACGGGTTGGCCCGAATCTTACTTTTGAGGTTTGGGCCAATCTGTTTTGTCCATCGAAAACACCCTTAAAAGTTTTAGGGCAACACCGCACAATTCACAAGCGGCATTTCTCTGAACAGCAACAGCCGCGAAAAGCACGGATCACCCTGCTCATTGATTCGCGAGAGCATACGGCTTCAAGCCGTCAGGCAGGGCCTGTCAGCCAGAAGCAGATCTGCTAACGCGAACATCATATTGCATTTGGCCCGTTGCTTTTCGAGCCCTCGGTATCGCGTCTTGCGAAAACGCAGCTGCTTTTTGACAACACCGAACACATGCTCCACTTTCGCACGCACAGAAGACTTTGCGTGTTCCGCTTTCTTTGCGTCGTACTGGCCGCTCCTGCTCAGCTTCTTGATCTGAGACGGGCGGCGATTGATCTTGTATTTGATTTTCCGGCCAGATTTGTTTCGGACGATCGCATCTTCTCGCTTTTGGGCACCAAGATAGCCGCTGTCACCGTAAACGGATTCTTCCTCGCCTGTCAGCAGAGATGCGGTCTGTGACACATCGTGAACATTGGCGGCGGTCACCGCTATTGTATGAACCAGGCCACTGTCCTTGTCTGCACCGATATGCGCTTTGTAGCCAAAGTGCCAGGTGTTGCCTTTCCTGACCTGATGCGCATCCGGATCCCGCTTCTTCTCCTTGTTCTTGGTGGAGGACGGCGCAGAGATAATGGTCGAGTCAACGATCGTTCCCTTTTTCAGGATCATCCCCCGCTTCATGAGTGCTGCCACGACCTGCGCAAACAGCTTCTCCTGCAGTCCATTCTTTACCAGCAGATTCCGAAAGCGTCCTATGGTATCCCCGTCCGGAACCTGATTGCTTGAATCGACTCCACAGAAATCCGAAAATGCCCGGCTGTCGATTGCTTCTGCGGCCGTCGCTTCATCGCTCAGGTCGTACAGATTTTGCAGCAGGTACAGACGCAGCATGGTCTCCAGCGGATAGGGTTTGTTGCCGCGCTCTCCTTTGTAATAGCACGGCTGGATCAGGCATAGCCACTCCTTCCACGGGACGATTCGTTCGATCTGAGTCAGAAACTCTTTTTTCTTTGTCCGCACCTGCGCCAACTCATCGTTGAATGCAGAAATTGTCATCTGCTTATCCATGCGTCCATTATATCATATTGGCTTCGTTTTGCTTCTTCTGTGCGGTGTTGCCCTAAGTATTTGAGAACAGCAGTCAGGCATCTTCATCTATCAGCAAGCACCTGTAAACAGTAGGCTTTCAATTCTGGAATGCCATCTCGTATAATCTCCCAAGTAATCTCAGAATCGACAGTGCCATAACTGTGCGCGACGATATTGCGCATGGCTTTGATCTTCCGCCACGGAATCGCATCGTGACTGTTTCGGAAATCTTCTGTCAGCTTGCCGACCAGCTCGCCAATCTGAAGAATACAGCGCGCAGCCGCGTTGCGGTAAATTGCGTCGGTTTGGAAGGTATCATATCTGTCGCCAAATCGCTCGACGGTCAGCTCGATCTGCTCACAATAGGAAACAATGTGTTCCAGAATGCTGGTGTCTCGGTCAAGCCTCATACAGCAGTACCTCATCTTTCTGAATACTGGACAGGAACCGCTCACTCAAACCGCCAGTCGGGATCAAATCAACCGGCACACCCAGCGCATCCTCCAGATCAAGAAGTAACCCGCCCATCTCGATGCCGCGGATACGACCTTTGTCGATGCGAAGATCAATGTCGCTTGCCGGCGTCATGTCCCCGCGAGCATAAGAGCCAAACAGCCAAATCCGCTACGCACCGTATTCCCGTCCAAGTCTGGAAACAACAGATTTAATTTCCGGGATACCCATACTTCGCACCTCCTGCTTATTTCTTGCTTTTAGTATAACAGACTTTTTCAAAAAATACAGCCAGACTTTCCAAACAGGACTTTTGACTTATGTCAACTTGACTGTCAGACTGGCTGATTTTCAGAAAAACGTGTTAATCGCCGCCTAAATATTTCAGAAAAATGTGTAACACGCAACCGAAAATCACCAAAAAAATGTGCTACGCACGAAAAACTTAACTTGATTCTGATTCTATTCCCAAAATCAAAAATATTTCGTTTTTGGGAAATAGAATGTCTTAAAAAACAATTTCAAAAAATATCGTGTAGCTAGTCAGTTTTGCTGACTGACTAATTTTTTACGAAAAGGCTAACTAATGTCTACTGAACAAGTGCCCAATTTTTGTTCTGAGTCAGAATCTCCAGAAGATATGCGAACATTCTCAAAAGAGCGCGCTGAATCTTGCGGAGATTCAGCACCAGAACGGACATGGCGATCACATGGGCCGCAGTCTCCCGCAGCTTTGCGGTGACCAGCCCCATGCCACATTTACGCTTCGCCAGACTGAATCTGCGCTCCACTTCCACGCGCTCGCACTCATCCCGATAGTCCTGAGCTTTGTCTCTGGTTTCACCTTTCTTAGGCCGCCCCAGAGCTGGGCCGGAAAGACGGATCCCATGCGCCTTGCAATAGCTGAGATTCTCCCGGTTTCGGTAGATTTTGTCCGCCAGGATCCGGCTGGGATAATGCCCCTCTCGCGCTCGGAACCGCTCTGTCATTTCCTGCAGATTTCCCGCCTCATTGTAGGCGTCAAAAGAACAGCACTCCAGCCGCGTCCATCCGTCAACGACACTGATGTCCAGCTTCGCGCCAAACTCCACCGGCTTTCCCGCTTTTCCCCGCACAATGGGCCGAACGAAGGGCTGGCTCACGCTGACGATCCGGTCAGGTACGCTGTGGGTACGGTTATCGTACATGTACTTCTGCTGCTCATAGACGGCGCGGATCGTGCCCAAACGCTCCGCCTGGCGAGGGGGCAGATTTTTTCCGAGGGACAGTTTGCCATCGATGGCATTCAGGTCACGCCGGAGGTAAGCCAGCTGCTTCCCAATGGCTTTGCGGGTCATTTTCGCGGTGTGTTTACGGCATCTTGTGTATTTCAGGTAATCTTTCCGGGCGCGTTTGCGGTAGGTTCGAGGCTTCTTTCCGTCCGCGGGATCGTGAAGAACGTCCAAAAGCGTTTCGGCGTTCTCCCTGGCCTCGTTGAGCAGGGAAACATCCTGAGGATAACGGATATTGGACGGCGCGCAGGTGGCGTCCACGATCATAGTGCCGCTGTTTCCGCCAGTTCCCGGCTGGCCGTCAGAATCATCATCGTCATCCTTGGATTCGGCTTCTTTGACCTGACGCTCCTTTGCGTCCCGCACGATCATCTCATTGATCTCACCCAGCACTTCCGGCGTCAGGCGCTTGCGCCCGTTTGGGTCGCGTTTGGGTCAATGTTTCAACACGCAGCACTGCGAAAAAACGCGCAGCAAGTTATGGCAGAGCGATATTCACTGGAATACGGAAAAACCGCATTCACTTTAAGAGTAGACATATATGCGAACCTGGGCGTCTTGAAAACCTGAAACAATCAGGATATTACACAGCGATTTGCGCAATTGGTCACAGATTGCCAAAAATATTTTTCAGAACATAGTTCTTTTCTTGAGTCATTTCGTCCAAAGTTCTGGAAACGCCTTCCCTGCCAATGCCGCTTTTTTTGTAGCCTCCAAAAGCGAGTTCGGGGGGGCGGTAGTCTGTGCCGCCGTTTATGACTACCGTGGCGGTCTCCAGCCGCTCCGCAATGGAAAGCGCCAGTTTACTATTCTCGCTGAACACCGCGCCACTAAGTCCATAACGGCTCTGATTGGCAACCTGCACGGCCTCCTCAGCGGATTCGATGGAAATGATAGAGAACACAGGCCCAAAGATTTCCAAATCTTTTGCAACATCCATCTCCGGAGTGATATGGGTTAAAACGGTGGGCTCATAGAATGCGCCGTTACGGTGTCCGCCAAAAGAGCAGGCCGCTCCCTGTTCCACGGTGTGTGCCACCTGCTCTTCCACTTCCCGTGCAGCTTTTTCGCTGATAAGGCAACCCATGGTGGTGTCTGGAGCCTTGGGATCTCCCATTTTCACCTGTCGCAATGCCGTGATCAGTTTATCCACAAAAGCGTCCATGCAGTTTTTGTGGATAAGGAATCGCTTGCTGCCGCAGCATACCTGTCCGGCATACAGCAGTCTGCTCATCATCGCTTCTTTCACGGCAAGATCCAAATCGGCATCTTCCATCACGATAAAGGCGTCGTTTGCCCCCAGTTCAAGAAATACCCTGGTCAGATTTGCAGCTGCTTTCTGATAAATAGACAAGCCTATGCTTTCACTGCCGGTCATGGACAGGGCATTGAGACCCGGATGCGTTACCAGATAATCGCCGGCAGCCCCGGAGCCGCGGCCCACAACTACCTGCACCACTTGTTCCGGCACGCCTGCTTTATACAGACAACCTGTTAGACGTATAAGTGTCAAGGGACAATCCGTAGGAGGCTTGATTACAGCGGTATTGCCAGTTATAATTGCCGGGATCAATTTGTGAGCAAACATGGCAATGGGAAAATTAAATGGAATGATACAGCCAAAAACGCCGATAGGTTCCCTGCGGGTAAATACGACATCATTCTGATTTCCCAGCGCTTCATTGCCACGGGGGAGGCAGTTTCCATACATATGGTTTGCCCGCTCACAATAGGCCTTGGTAATCAGCAGACAGGCGCTCAATTCGCTATGTGCTTCTCCCAAAGGCTTCCCAGTCTCATCGCTGAGCAACCAAGCCAAATCATTCTTTTCTTGTTCCACGCAGCAAATAAATTGTTCCAGGATTTGACTTCTATTCAGTTGAGAACGTCCGGCCCATTCACGAAATGCATATTTTGTCGCCGCCACTGCCGCATCAATATCCCGCTCTGTCATATTGGGGATGGAATCTATCACTGCACCAGTGGCTGGGTTCAAAACAGGGATCATCTCTCTCTCTTCGGTTAAATCCAGGCCGTTCAGTTTAATTGCCATTTCATCCCCTCCGTTTTTACCAGTCGATTTCCATCTCTAACAAAGCCGCACTGTAGGTCTTGCCATGCTTGTCCTGTGCCAGGCTTTTCAGCACGCCTCCTCCCAGGGCTTTGTCCAGCACAAAATTCAGCGCGCAGATACCAGGAACTTCATAACGAGTGACATTGCCATGGCAGAGTTCGGAAAAATGATCCTTCACCATTTCTGCCGTCACTTTTTCCTTCAATTTTTCATAGTCTGCTTCGTTATAAGGGATGAGTGAGAGATTGGAAATATCTCCCTTGTCTCCTCCGCGGGAATGCGCGATTTCTCTAAGTTTCATAAATCAGACCTCCCAATACTTCACTTCGACGTTAATGATTGAACGGTCAACGAATACGGAGCATACGTTGATGATTTCGCTGATCGCCATCGTGACGCCACCGCAGGCAAAGGGACCGCTGCCATACATGGAATCAAACTCGTCGCTGAACTTTACAGCGGTGGCATAGTCTTTCACACGGATGGCTACGCGCAGGCGAATCTCAGGAAATACCATGTTTTCACCACAGATCATGCGGGAAATCTTATCTTTATACAGAGAGTTGAAGCCAATGTAATCCACGCGGACTTCGTCGGCATCAATCCCCATGATTTTGATACGTTCCTTCACCATCTCTCCAGCAATTTGAGCACGCTGCAGAGAACTGGAACCACCGTATGTAACACCGCCCTCGCAAGTAAAAGAATCCTTGTAACATAGATTCACTTTCAGCTTTTCCGGCCTGCCATGACTGGTAGCACCAGTGACCAGAACCTGATCTTTATCAACCTGCTTGAGCGTCGCATGGCTGAAGTCGGCTATTGCATCCGGAGTCATGTATGCGGTAGGATCGTGAATCTCATAGAGCAGCTGCTCTTTGACGGTATCAGGCGTCACCTCGCCACCGGTCCCGTTGGGTTTGGTAATGATGAAGTCGCCGTTCTCCTCAAATTCTACAATGGGGAAGCCCATATGGGCAAGGTCAAGTGCTTTCTTATAAGGGGGGTCAGCAAAGGTTCCACCGGTACTCTGGGGGCCACATTCAATCAGGTGCCCAGCCAGAATACCCTGTCCGAACTGATTGGGGTTCTTTTCCAACGTCCACCCGAACTCATAGCAAAGAGGCGCCAGTGTCAGGGCAGGGTCGGCCACACGGCCCGTAATTACCACATCCGCACCATTTTTCAGTGCTTCTACAATACCCTCTACACCGCAGTAAGCGTTGCCGGAGATAAGCTTATCGCGGATATCGCCAAGCTTACCGGGGAATTCCAGAACATCGTAATCGTAATAATCCTCAACGTGGTCAAAGATGTTATCTCCAATGACAGCAGCCAACTTCATCCCCTGGATACCTTGTTCATCGCAGATCCGCTGAATTAGCTTGATGGCGGCGGCGGGGTTTGCAGCACCCAGGTTGGAAATGATTTTTACACCATACTCCTTAGCCGGTCCAAGTGTACGGCGTAACCGCTCTTCACTGAGTCTGCTGTAACCCAAATTAGGATCATGCATCTTATCCCGTTGGCAAAGGCCAATCGTGCGCTCCGCCAGACACTCGAAAGTCAGGTAATCAATGTTTCCATTTCGAATCAAGATTTCGCCGGCATCCAAACGATCACCAGCATATCCGGCTCCGTTGGCAATTCTAACTTTTTTCATACTTACACTCTTTTCATAAGAAATATGGGTATCTGATACTTACATTATGCACAGAATAGGACCGGGCAGATATATTAAATACTGTCTTGGAATTTAGGATAACTGTCCTCTTAATAGGGATCAAAAAGAATATTCCGGTAGGCCAAATGGCCTTCTTTAAGTGTCAGCATTGGCACAAAGGTTTCCTCCAGATGCACTGTTTCACCGAATTTATCCGTAATATCCAAGGGATTTTTTTGAATCTTGGTCACAAATATATCCGCTTTGGTGCCGGGGCGCAATGTGCCGATTTTGCCCTGAAGATTCATAACCTCTGCGGGAGTAGCAGTGACCGCGCGGACCAAATCGGGCAGAGGCATTCCCATGCCGTAGTACTGTGACATGACGGAAAGGAGGGAATGTATCTTTGGCCCATAGATACTAAAGCCAATAATGTCCGTACTGATAATATCCGGCCAGAATCCCTCCGCAAAGGCTGCACGCATGATGCGGTTGCTGTAATTGACGCGACCGCAGGCACAGTCCAGCAAAATTCCTTTCTCCCGTCCAGCATAGACGAAATCAGCTACATGGCTTTTCCCACTCAGGATATTATGGTTGTTATCCCCCTGGAAAATATGGCATACTACATCGCCTTTCCGCATAATGCGGAAAATTTCGTCATAACCGGCATCCAGATTGGTCGCGTGAAGGCAGACGCGGCAGTTGAATTTTTCGCCCAATTCCACCGCCCGCTTTAAAGGCTCCAGATTCAAATCACCTGAGGTATTGTGCCCGGCGCGGACCTTGAAGCCCAGCAGCACATCCCGGTATCGGTCGAAAAGCAGCTCCATTTTCTTTTCGTCAAAGCGGGTAGGGTCCAGATTTTCCAGATATCTCTCCGTAATAATCCCAGTTGCAGCGACGTTCAAAAAACAACGAATCATAATCATTGCTTTTGAGAACACATTTTGATACATACCTTCAAAGTTCGCTGTGCCGCCGGAACCGGCATCTACTGCGGCGGTGATCCCGTTTGGAAGAGTATAGAGATCCGGGTTCAAGCCAAAATCACTGAGTTGATAGCCAAGGTGTGTGTGAAAATCGATTAGGCCTGGCAGGACCAAACAACCGGAAGCATCGATCACTGTACCTGATTCCGTACCGTCATTTACCGGCGGGTTCGCGATTCGATTGTTATATACGTATATATCGGCGATGCCGTCTACTCCAGCCGCCGGATCAATCACCCGGCCATTTTTGATTACATAATCGTATTCCATCCAGCAGAAGCCCTCCGATATTAAAGTGAATGCGATGTTCTCTTGATGATACTGTTCTGCATTTCTTTTGACAGTGTGACAAAATATGCCGACAGGCCACCCATACGTACCCGCAAGTTACGATATTTTTCCGGCTCCCGCTGCGCGGCCAGCAGCTTTTCGCGGTTTGTCCCTGTAATGGTAAGAATCAGCCCTCCATGCTCTTTAAAGCCCTTGATCAATGCCACCATGCGGTTGAGTCCTTGCTCACCCTTTACATCTTCTGGATTGATCTCAATATCCAAAGGCGCGCCCATCATATAGGCTCGTAAATCTGCAGCGGTAATTGACCGGATCGTTGCAGTCGGGCCCATTGCGTCCGCACCATGAGCGGGAGAGAAATTCGATGCCACTGGTTCCTGTGATTTCCGGCCATCTGCAGAAGCTCCAACGTCATGACCCCACTTGGCAAAGAACTCAAAAGTAGCGATGCCTTCTCCAAGAATAAGGCCCTTTGCTTCTGTTGTTCTCAGCCTCTCAATGATGGATGTGAAATCATCCAGCAAGCGAACGGCAATGCTGTCCACATACCCGTTATCGTTTCCAAATTTCGGAACGCGGTTCATGGCATATTGGCGCAGTTGTTCATTGCCTTCGAAATTGGTGCGTGTGACCTCTGCAATCTGCTCCAGCGTATAGAGCTTGTCTTCAAAGACCAGTTTTTTGATAACTGCCAAAGAGTCCACGCAGTTAGCAAAGCCCGTCAGGTATGTACCGAACATATGATAACGTGCCCCGCCCACGGAGTACTCTTCGCCACGTTCCACACAATCGTCCATAAATGCGGACAGAAGGGGAGAGGGCGCAATGGCGGCCCGATGCTCAATAGTCATCAATCGGGTTCGGATTTCCTTGATAACCGTTGCTTCCAAAAGTTTCAGGAAATACGCATAGAAATCATCAAAGGTATTCCACACGGATAGCGGCGGGATATCCGGAACTTCCACCGTACCCCGGACCAGGCTCTTACCGCCCTGGAGCATATATTCCAATAGCTGTAGCACTTGGAGCATACAGAAGCCAAAGTTTGTTCTGCCGGGAATCAGTGCCTCCCAACAGCCGTCGTTGCTGTAATCATTGGCATCACGCTCAGAGATGCCCGCCTTGCGCAGTGCTTCAATAAAGACCTCATCGTTATAGAGGGCGGGTTCGCTAGCACCGTTGCGGAGAATATCCGCACAAAGGCGATAGAATTTCTCGGGGGTCTTTTTACTAAGGCGGACAGACATCACTGGTGCGACCAGTTCCAGATAGGCCCACTGTTCCAGAATGATATAGGACAGTTCATTGGTGGCATCCTCACCATCCGGAGTGACGCCTCCCAAAATCATGTTGCACAGCCAATGATTAGCGGAGGTCCCGAAATTATAGCTTTCATCATTGGAATAGGTGCCGGCTGTTGTCGTAAAATTGGGGTCTTTGCCGTTGTACTGGGTATCTTCATCCCGCATATGCATTTCCCAATCGCTCATGTTCATGTGAACACGTTCGCTGAACTTGGCCAGGAAGCTGGCGATAATCTCTTCTGCCTCCTGCTTGCTGATGCGTCCTTCCTCCATGTCCTTTTTATAGAAGGGATAAAGGTACTGGTCCGTGCGTCCCACAGGAATAAATTCCATAGTGCTGTGACACAGCATAAACACGAACCAAACAGCCTGCGCAGCCTCCTGCAGCGTTTCTGGCGTATTCTCCGGAACACGGGAACACACTTTCGCCATCTGCAACAGTTCTGCCCGGCGGGCAGCGTCCTGTTCCTTCTCAGCCTCAGTCAGAAGAAGGTCGGTATATCGCTGTGCCAATATGCGCAATGCGTCCAAACTAATCAACACGGAACGGTAGAAGGTTGTCTTTTCTTCAAATTTCTCATCGACTGTCAGTTCGGATAGCTTTCTCATTACGTCTTCTCTGACACCACAAAGCCCTTTTTGCACAACCGTCTCATAGTTGAGCAGATGATGGCCAAATACAGATTTGGGAGTAAAGCCCCACCGGGCACCCTCTTCCAATTCCTCGGGCAGAGCATACTCGGGAAAGCATTTACCAAACCCAACTGAGGCCATAGTAGGTATGCCGACGATCAACTCATCCGGCTTGATTTCAATGTGCATATGCTCAGCCATATGTTTGATTGCCAGCGCTTTCCGCACGATCAAAGGAAGCTGCCGGATTTCTTCAGAAACCAAAATGGTTTCTTCATCACCCCACCATTCCTGTTTGGCCAAAAACTCTTTGTTGAATAGGCGATCCTTGATTCGTTCTCTTCTGTTCATAAAATCACCCTCTCCTTTACTCTCCATAGCCGCCGACATTTACCGGCAGTTCGGAAGCCTGTTCCAATATTGATTTAGCGTGCACGATACACATTTCATCCGGCTCGGCCTGCTCCTTAAACCTGTAATTTCTGCCCAATGCGTACCACTTTCCCTGCCCCAGTTGATGAAAAGGCAGAATATGGATCTCAGATGCATTGACTTCTTTGGCTAGGAGCGCAGTTGATTTTAGATTATCATCATCGTGATTTACTCCCGGAATCAAAGGTATACGAATGATAAGTCTTTTGCCCATTCTTCCGATCCGACGGATGTTTTCCAGAATCAGCTCGTTTGACACGCCAGTAGCTACCTTGTGTTTCGCAGGATTCATGTGCTTGATATCGTACAGGATAACGTCAGAGGCACAGACGATCGGTTCAAAATCCATCCAAGCACAGAACCCGCAAGTTTCGATTGCGGTACTGATACCTAACGCTTTCGCCTGTTCGAGAACAGCTTTTGCAAAGCGCGGCTGCGCAGTGGGTTCGCCGCCGCTAAGCGTCAACCCGCCGCCTGATATTTCATAAAATATTTGGTCACGCTGCACCTCCTGAATGATTTCCTCTACGGACTTTTCTTCACCAATTATCATTCTGGCTTTTGTGCAACAGACATCCGCACACTTGCCGCAGGTAATGCACAGGTCGCTTTGCAGCGTTCCGTCTGAAAGAATGGCCCCGTGCGGACAGGTCTGAACGCAGGCTCCGCAACCAATGCACTTATCACGATAATAAGCCATCTCCCGGCAGGGACGGTTGGTCTCCGGATTGTGACACCATTTACAGCGAAGGGGACAGCCCTTCAAGAACACAATGGTGCGGATTCCGGTACCGTCGTGGACCGAAAATCTTTGAATATCGGAGACAATTCCAGTAACTATTGACTTTTGAGTATCCTGGTAGTTTAACATAGGACAGTTCTTTTAAGCATAAAGCGTAATACACAACGTGTTATAAAAGATTGCTGCTCGCACAAAGAACCAGCACGGGCAGCAATCTCATTACAATGTTCAGATTGAATTTGATTTTCTGCTTTTTAGGATGTATTTTTGCCCAGGACAATAATCGAGGAATCGTTCTGGATGTGCGAGTAGGGGCTTTACATCCTCAGGGTTGCAGTTGCACCATGAGTAGTCTGGGGCATAAAACGTACCCCAGTGGAACATAATTAAATCCGTGTCTGGCATACTATCAGCTAATCGGATAGCTTGAGGACGGCCGAAATGATATGTGCTAACAGGATCATGACTGTCGTCTCCAAAATCAATGAACATCAAATCTACATCTTTATTATCAAAATGCTCATCAAGAAGGAGTGAATCACCCGGATCCCAAACAACGCCGTCAGGAGTATAAAACTTATACCCAGTACAGTCCTCCAGTTTGTACAGATAATTGTTAAATTCCTGCTGATCCTGCTGCCACGGATGATACGCAGCAGTCATCTGAACCTCAACACATCCTATTTTGAATCTGTCTTTAGGCGGATGCTTGCACACTCGGTTAGAGGGTACGCCTAGTCTGACTAAGTCGTTACAAACATAATTTGTGCCATGAAAGATACACCCAGAAGGAAGCAAATTGATAACAGATTTAATCCCTAAGTGATCAAGGTCCGCATGCGTAATCAGAACGGCATCCAATTTTCGGACATCAGTCCCCATGATAGGCGGCATTGTGAGCTGTTCCATACCCTGGACCTCACTGATGGGCGGATTCTCGGACATCAGTGCGATATTGGGGTCTACCATGATGGTCGTGCCGTGGCAGTTGATAAAAACTCCGGCAGAGGACAGCCAGTAGACGGCAGTTTCACGATTGTCCTGGAACTCCGCGTCCGTCAAAGGGTAGATGGTTTTTGGAGTTGCCTGAAATTTGCGTATATGGTTCATTTTACACCTCGTATGAATACCGTTTAATCACGTTTTCCCTTATTTGTCCACGTATCCGCTGCGACAGCAAAGAAAATGATTAGACCCATTACTACAGTCTGAATATACGAACCCACATTCATGAGATTTAAAATATTGGAGAGAACTGCTACGATTAGGGTGCCTACCACAGTGCCCAGTACCCGCCCGGAACCGCCGGACATGGATGTTCCGCCGATAATGGCGGCCGTAATAGCATCCATCTCATAGTTAGTTCCGATGGTGGGCTCAATGGAACTCTTCAGGCGTGCAACCAATAGAATAGAACCGATGGCGACCATGATTCCAGAGTACGCATAGACAAACATTTTCTGCTTACAGATATTGATACCGCTCAGCCTGGCAGTTTCTTCGCTACCGCCTATAGCATATGTAGCGCGGCCAAATGCGGTTTTTTGCAGGATAAACGCAGTGATAAGAGCAAAAACGATGTAGATTAGCCCGGTGTAGGAAATACCCAGAATGCTTCCGGTTCCAAGCTCTGCAAGAAATTCGCTGTTGCCTCTTACAGAGCGCCCATCGGATGCCAGCAGGCAGATGCCGCGCACGGTCTGTTGCATGGCCAGAGTCATAATAAAAGGCGGCATTCCTCTAAAGATGCTGTAGCCGTTTAAGATGCCGATGAGCGCTGCCATGATAATGGTGATTATCATGGCAGGGAAGACTCCGATGATTTTTGTCAACTGAATCAGAGTCATCGCCACAGCGCAGACGGTAGCTCCCATGGAAAGATCAATGCCGCCACTGATAATCACGACTGTCATTCCCAAGGAGAGCATGCCTGTTGTGGGGATTTTTTTGAGAAGGTTCTGGATGTTAATCGGGCTGAGGAAATTCGGGGCACATATGCTACCAATGATTACAAGGAAAAATAAAACCAAATAGATTAATTAAAAATGGATCTGCAGTAATTGCATTATATTGGGCTGAACAGATGTTTTCTATATGAATTATTGTTTTTCAATTTATTTTTTGTGCTATTTGCAAAAAGAAGTTCGTTAAAAAACAAAAAACTATGAAATATTATTTTGTGCTTATCGGCTTAACGCAGTCGGGCAGAAAGTAGATGCAAGAGT
>OLOL01000877.1_pt1 | contig 28447 bp, 21 predicted proteins | sample 1673081 | NCBI WGS metagenome assembly OLOL01 (sample SAMEA3136753, study PRJEB25190) | human gut metagenome
CTTCCTTTGTAAATTCCCGCCGGCAGGAAATCAGCGCTTTGGCCAGCTCCATGCGCTCAAAATCCTGCACCTGGTCAATTTCGCTCTGAGGCATATACCGCCCCAAATCCAGCAGCTCCCGGATGCGCTTTGCCGCCTGCGTCCAGGAAATGAGGGGCAGCCACGGCTCGTCTCTGCCGTCAACGTTTACGGTTATCCTGACCGTGCAGGCGTTTATCTCCTCGCTCTCGTCGAGGCGGTCGAGCATCCCGCGCTGCTTCAGCACACGCGCGGCGATGGTGGCGATATCCATCAGACATATGGGCTTTGTTCTGCCTATCTCGCGTCTTGCGGCAAGATATTCGTCATATGCCGCGCGGAGCAGCGGATCGTCAAAGCTCACGCCGTCTATCTCGGTAAGAAAGGTGGTGTGACGGCAGTGATCCGACCAGTAGGTATCTATCATTCTCAGCTCGGTGAGGGTCGGGTCGCGGTGCTCGCTGCGGAAATACTCGCGGCAGAATGCAATGTCCGCCTCGTCCATTGCGAGTCCGTACTCGGCTATCACATCGCGCAGCCCCTCGTCGGAGAGCTCGGTAAAGCCGTCAAGAGTGGGCACACTGTGCGGCGGCTCGGTCTTGCTTGCGAGCGACTCGGGCAGCGAGAGACCGCACTCTCTTGCCTCGACGGGATTGATAACGTATTTCTTTATCTTTTCAAGATCGCTCTCGCCGAGCGCGCCGCCGAGCAGATATAACTTTGCCGTGCGTACTGTAGGTCTGCCTCCGTGCGATATGAGCTGGATGCACTGTGCGGCGCTGTCCGCACGCTGATCGAACTGCCCGGGCAGATACTCGACGGCAAATACCGTGCAGTCGCCGGTGTCAAGCTCGTCGCTGACAATATCGAGCTGCGGCTCGGAAAAGACGGTGCGGGTCGCATAGTCGAACAGCTCTGCGTCGATATCCTCCGCGTCGTAGCGGCAGATGATGCGCACGCTCTCGAGCGCGGTTATGCCGAGCAGTCCGCGCAGCTCGGCGCAGAGGCTGCGCGCCTCGTTTGCAAACTCCGGCTTCTTTTCTACATATACTCTGTAAACCATCTATGCTTCCTCCGTTTTACTGTCGGTCGGTCTTTGCAGCCGCGAGTGCGCGCTGTCCTATATCACGGCGGCAGAAGCCGTTTTCAAAATCCACCTTATCTGTCAGTGCGTATGCGGCATCTATCGCCCCGGCGAGGGTGTCACGCACCGCAGTAATACCGAGAACACGCCCGCCCGCGCTGAGCAGACAGTCTCCGTCGAGCTTTGCGCCCGCAACATATATCTGCTCATCCGTACCGGTCTCGGGCAGGGTAATAGGGCAACCGCTCTCGTACTTTACTGGATAGCCCTTTGATGCAAGAATGACGCAGCACGCGCTGCGGTCACCGAAGCGGACCTCGGTCTCGGCGAGTCTGCCCTCGGTCGTTGCCCGCATAACTGTGTATAGATCGCTCTCGAGCAGTGGGAGCACGACCTGCGTTTCGGGGTCGCCGAAGCGGCAGTTGTATTCAATAACGCGCGGACCGCGCGGTGTCAGCATCAGCCCGAAGTAGAGACAGCCGCGGAACTCTCTGCCCTCCGCCTTCATTGCGCGGACGGTGGGGAGGAATATTGTATCCATGCACTCGCGCGCGATCTCGGGAGTGTAGTAGGGGTTGGGCGCGACCGTGCCCATGCCGCCCGTGTTGAGCCCCGTATCGCCGTCACCTGCACGCTTGTGATCCATTGACGATACCATCGGACACACGGTCGTGCCGTCGGTAAATGCGAGCACCGAGACCTCGGGACCCGTTAAAAATTCCTCGATAACAACGGTGCTGCCGCTGCTGCCGAATCTGCCGTCTATCATCATTTCACGCACGGCAGCCTCAGCCTCGGGCAGCGTCTGCGCGATGATAACGCCCTTGCCGAGCGCGAGCCCGTCCGCCTTTATGACGATGGGCATCGGCTGCGTACCGAGGTAGGCTATCGCCTCCGCGGGGTCGCTAAAGGTACGGTATGCGGCGGTCGGAATGCCGTACTTGCTCATCAGCTCCTTGGCAAAAGCCTTGCTGCCCTCGATGGCAGCAGCCGCCTTGCGCGGTCCGAAGCATGGGATGCCGACAGCCTCGAGCGCGTCGACGCAGCCGAGCACGAGCGGGTCGTCGGGCGCGACTACGGCATAGTCTATCGCATTCTCCGATGCAAAGGCGGTTATCGCGGGGATATCGGTCGCGCCTATCGGTACGCACTCGGCATCGGCAGCTATACCGCCGTTCCCGGGCAGCGCATATATCTTTTCTATCTCGCTGTTTTCTTTCAGCTTCTTTATGATGGCGTGCTCTCTGCCGCCGCTTCCGACAACAAGAATTTTCATATCATTATACATGCTTTCGTTCGGCGAAAGCGTCCTTTCGATTTTAATGATGGAATAATCTCATACCTGTGAACGCTACGGTAATTCCGAGTTTATCCGCGCAGGCAATGACATCTTCATCGCGGATAGACCCGCCGGGCTCTGCGATGTACGAAACGCCGCTTGCGTATGCGCGCTCGATATTATCGCTGAACGGGAAGAACGCATCCGAGCCGAGCGAAACGCCGGAAATGCCGTCTAAGTACTTTCTCTGCTCCTCAGCGGTGAACGGCTCGGGACGGCGGGTGAAGTAGCGCTGCCAGATGCCCTCCGCGCAGACATCCTCTTCATTCTTATTGATATAGCCGTCGATGACGTTGTCGCGCTCGGGTCTGCCGAGCTCGGGACGGAAGGGCAGGTCGAGCACGCGGCTATGTTGACGCAGGAACCATGTATCCGCTTTTCCACCCGCAAGGCGTGTGCAGTGGATACGTGACTGCTGACCCGCACCGACTCCGATCGCCTGACCGTCATATGCGTAGCAGACCGAGTTGGACTGCGTGTATTTCAGGGTGATGAGTGAGATGATGAGGTCGCGTACAGCCTCCTCGGGCAGCTCCTTTTTCTCGGAGACGACATTTCCGAGCAGCTCGCGATTGATGAGAAAATTGTTTCTGCCCTGTTCAAAGGTGATGCCGAAAACCTGCTTGCGCTCGATGGGGTCTGGGGTGTAGCTCGGGTCTATCTTGACTATATTGTAGTTTCCGCGGCGCTTGGTGCGCAGTATCTCGAGCGCTTCGGGCTCGTAGCCGGGCGCGATAACGCCGTCCGACACCTCGCGCTTTATCATCAGCGCGGTGGTCTTGTCGCAGACGTCGGAGAGGGCGACCCAGTCGCCGAAGGAGCACATACGGTCGGTGCCGCGTGCGCGCGCGTAGGCGCATGCGAGCGGGGAATCGTCAAGCCCCTCGATGTCGTCCGCAAAGCAGGCACGCTTCAGACCCTCGGGCAGCGGAAGTCCGACCGCCGCCGATGTGGGGCTGACATGCTTGAAGGAGGCTGCCGCGGGCAGACCGAGCGCCGCCTTGAGCTCGCTCACGAGCTGCCATGAATTGAATGCGTCGAGAAAGTTTATGTATCCCGGCTTTCCGCCGAGAATCTCAATGGGCAGCTCGCCGCCGTTTTCCATGTAGATGCGCGCGGGCTTCTGATTGGGGTTGCAGCCGTATTTAAGCTCAAATTCCTTCATCCTTCGGTTCCTCTTTCTTTAATATGTTGATGTTGCTCGGCAGACGCGGTGTCCGCCCGAAAACGCCTTTGCCGCTCGGGGCGTAATGTTTGCGGTGAGCGGTGTTTTTACTTGTTTCTGTTTATCAGGCGGACGTTCTTTTCGCCGCTTGTGAGGTCGGTATATCTGACATAGAGCGATATGCGGTTATCCTCATCGAGTGCGTTCCAGATATCATCCGTGAATGCGTCGATACCATTCGGTATGCGCACGCGCTCGGGCTCGCCCTGAAAGGTCGGGAGCGGATCGCCGTCGGTAACATAGGTGTGGATAAAATGTCCGAGTCCGCGCTTTGCTGGGTATGCATAGGTGTAGCGCGCGCAGTCGCTGCCGTCCTCATCTATGCTCTTGAGTATGCTCATATCGTAGTGATAATCGCCGCCGAGGCAGAGCATTGCGCTGATGCGGGGGGTGAGATTCGGCGCATCCGGTTCAAAGCAGCGCGAGCGGAGCGAACCGGAAAAGTCGAGTCCCTGCTCGAGACCGCTCACTATCGTGTCGGTCTGATCGCCGTTCGTAATTATAAGGTCGCTGCCGTGCTCGCGTACGGCGGCATAGATGATGAGGCTCGGGTCCTCGACCTTTGACGGGTCGAAGGGCTCGGTGAATACCGCTCCGTCCCGCTCCGCAAAGATGCGGTTGCGGCTGTTTGCACTCCTGCCCATGATAAAGTATGCGCCGACGGCATATCTGCCGTCCTCGCTCAGTCCCGCTATTATGCCTCTGCCGACATAGGGATTTCCCTTTATCAGCGTGCCTATATTCTCTGTTTTATATACATTCATCGGTCGTTCTCCCTTATCTTCCTGCATACCGCCTCGGCAGCCTGCGGCAGAATTATCCACTCCGCCTGCTCCATCACGCGGCGCTGCAGCTGCTCGGGTGTGTCGCCGTCGTGCACCTCCACAGCGCGCTGCGCGATTATCTCGCCGCCGTCGGGTATCTCGTTTACGTAATGCACCGTCGCACCGGTTACCTTGACCCCCTTGCGCAGTGCCGCCTCGTGCACCCGCAGCCCGTAAAAGCCTTCTCCGCAGAAGGAGGGGATGAGCGAGGGGTGGACGTTTATTATGCGCCGGTCGTAACGCGCGGTGAATGCGGGAGTGAGTATGCTCATATAGCCGGCGAGGACGATAAGCCCGATGCCGTACTCCTCGAGCAGCTCCGTTATTCTGCGCTCCGCCTCCGCCTGACCGCCGCATTCTTTTTTTGAAACGACGGCGGTCGGAATGCCCGCCTCGCGGGCACGGGTGAGGGCATATGCGTCGCTGCGGCTCGATATCACGAGCCGTATGCTGCCGCTGTGAATGATGCCGCCGCGCTCCGCGTTTATCAGTGCCTGTAGGTTGGTGCCGCCGCCTGAGACGAGCACGGCGATGCCGACCCTGCCTTCGGTGTTGTTATTCATACAAGTTCTGCAGCCGCCGGGGCAGCCGCGCCTCCCGAAATAATTCATGTTCTGCAGCCGCCGGGGCAGCCGCGCCTCCCGAAATAATCCATGCCGCACCCGACGGGCGGTAGCCCTGCCGCATGCCGCGTGCATCCGCTCAGCGGATGGTTATCTTGTCCTCGCTGCGCTCGATGTGACCTATCACATAGGCATCCTCGCCCTGCTCGCGGAGCAGCGCAAGAGCGCGGTCTGCATCCTGCTCGGCTACGACGATGCTCATTCCCACACCCATATTAAAGGTGTTGAACATATCTCTCTCGGATATGCCGCCCCTCTGCGCGATGAGGTCGAATATCGGCAGCACACGGACGCTTGAGCGGTCGATGACCGCGCCGAGACCGTCCGGAATGCTGCGCGGGATATTCTCGTAAAAGCCGCCGCCGGTGATGTGCGATATACCCTTTGCGCGTACCTGCTCGAGCAGCGCGAGAACCGGCTTTACATATATTCTTGTCGGGGTGAGCAGCGTCTCGGCTATGCTTCTGCCGCCGAGCTCGGCTGCGGGCGATGAAATATCACCGTGCTCAACGTCGAATACGCGGCGGACGAGCGAAAATCCGTTCGAGTGAACGCCGGAGGAGGGCAGAGCGATGATAACGTCGCCCTCGCGCATGGTGCTGTTGTCAACGACCTTTGCACGGTCGACTATGCCGACCGAAAAGCCCGCAAGGTCGTACTCATCCTCGGGATAGAAGCCGGGCATCTCGGCGGTCTCGCCGCCTATCAGCGCAGCGCCCGACTGAACGCAGCCGTCGCACACGCCCTTAACGATATCCGCTATCTTTTCGGGGACGTTCTTGCCGCACGCGATATAATCGAGGAAGAAGAGCGGCTTTGCACCGCAGCAGATGATATCGTTTACGCACATTGCTACGCAGTCGATACCGACCGTGTCGTGCTTGTCCGCAAGAAAGGCGAGCTTGAGCTTGGTGCCCACTCCGTCGGTGCCGCTGACGAGCACGGGACGCTCCATTCCGCGCGTATCGAGCTCGAACAGACCGCCGAAGCCGCCTATATTCGAGCCGACTCCTGCCGTCATGGTTCGCGCTATATGCGCTTTCATCAGTTCGACTGCCTTGTAGCCGGCGGTGATGTCGACCCCCGCCGCTGCGTATGCCTCGGATCTTGATGCTTCCATTACTGTTTCTCCTTATCGCTGTTTCCTTTTTGCAGCTTTTCCTCAAAGCGGCTCTTCTCGGTGTGCTGCGGTAACTCGGTGGGATAGTTGCCGTCAAAGCAGGCGGTGCAGTAGCCGTCGCAGCCGTCGCCGCAGGCTATCTGACGGACGTTTTCGACGCTCAGGTAGCCGAGTGTGTCTGCGCCTATCATGGCTGCCGTCTCTTCGACGGTATGGTGGCAGGCTATCAGATTTTCTTTGGAGTCAATGTCGGTGCCGTAGTAGCAGGGGCTGACAAACGGCGGCGCGGAGACGCGCATATGTATCTCGGTCGCGCCCGCTTCGCGCAGCAGACGGACAATCCTCGCGCTTGTCGTGCCTCGGACTATCGAGTCGTCTATCAGCACTACGCGCTTGCCGCGTACGGTGCGCTCGATGGGGTTGAGCTTGATGCGTACAAGGTCGCTGCGGTTCGACTGCCCGGGGGAGATAAAGGTTCTGCCGATGTACTTGTTCTTGATAAGACCGATATCGTACGGGATGCCCGACTGCTGTGAGTAGCCGATGGCGGCATCAAGTCCCGAATCGGGCACGCCGACTACGACATCCGCCTGAACGGGATGCTGGAGCGCGAGAAATGCGCCCGCACGGCGTCTCGCCTCATGAACGCTGCACCCGTCTATCATCGAATCGGGACGCGCGAAATACACGTACTCGAATACGCAGATGCGCTTCGGCGCGGTGTCGCAGAGGTCGGTTATATGCTTTATCCCGTCCTCGCCGAAAACGATTATCTCGCCGGGGCGAACATCCGCCTCAAAGGTCGCGCCGACCGCGTCGAGCGCGCAGGTCTCCGATGCGACAACATAGCTTCCGTCGGGCAGTCTGCCGTAGCAGAGCGGGCGGAAGCCGTGAGCATCGCGCGCCGCGATGAGCTTTGTAGGTGACATTACGACGAGCGAGTACGCACCCTTGATGCGCTCCATCGCGCGGCGCACAGCCATCTCAATTGAAGGAGCCTTTATGCGCTCCTCGGTTATGATGTAAGAAATGACCTCGGTATCGGAGGTGGTGTGGAATATCGAGCCCTTCAGCTCAAGTGCTTCTCGCAGCTCGTATGAGTTTGTGAGGTTTCCGTTGTGCGCGACCGCCATTCTGCCCTTGATGTGGTTGACTATGATGGGCTGTGCGTTGCTGCGGTCGTTCGAGCCCGTCGTGCCGTAGCGGACGTGTCCGAGAGCGATGCTGCCCTCGCCGAGCGATGCGAGTCTGCTCTTGCCGAAAACATCGTTTACAAGCCCGAGATCCTTGTAGCTCTCGAAAATTCCGCAGTTATTCACCGCTATCCCGCAGGACTCCTGACCGCGGTGCTGCAGTGCGTACAGACCGTAGTATACGTCGCTCGCTATTCCGTCGCGGACGGTCGGCGAGTAGATGCCGAAAACTCCGCATTCTTCGTGTAAGCCTGACATTTTTACTCTCCCAAAACTCTGTGCATCATTTCCTTGTAGGCCTCCTCAACTCCGCCCATGTCGCGGCGGAAGCGGTCCTTGTCGAGCTTTTCGTTCGTCTTTGCATCCCAGAAGCGGCAGGTGTCGGGCGATATCTCGTCCGCGAGCACTATCTCGCCGCTCGGCAGTCTGCCGAACTCGAGCTTGAAGTCAACGAGGCGGACGCCGAGACCGAGGAAATACTCGCAGAGTACCGAATTTACGGTGAAAGCATAGCGCTTGATTGTCTCTATCTCGCCCTTGGTCGCGAGACCGAGCGCAAGCGCGTGATAGCTGTTGATGAGCGGGTCGTGCAGCTCGTCGTTCTTATAGGAGAACTCGATGGTCGGCTCGTCGAAAACGATGCCCTCCTCAACGCCGTAGCGCTTTGCAAAGGAGCCTGCCGAAATATTGCGGATTATTACCTCGAGCGGCACTATCGAGACGCGCTTTACTACCGTCTCGCGGTCGCTGAGCTCGCGGACAAGGTGGGTGGGAACGCCCTTCTTCTCGAGCAGGGTCATAAGGTAGTTGGACATGCGGTTGTTTATCGCACCCTTGCCTTCGATGGTTCCCTTCTTCAGTCCGTCGAGTGCGGTCGCGTCGTCCTTGTAGGAGACTATGACCTCGTCTGCCTTGTCGGTCGCGTATACGCGCTTTGCCTTGCCCTCATAGATAAGCTCTCTCTTTTCCATCGCTGTTTCTCCTTTTTTGTATGTGATTTATGACCTGTTTTTGTGATTTTTCGATCGTTTTGCTCCGCCGCGCGGTATCCGCCGCATGCGCTGTCGAATGCCGTCGGCATGTGTACAGCCGCAGAATTTTATCAGCCGAGCCGTGCCGAGATATCCGAATCCTTCTGAAGGACCGCCTCAGCCTCGCGCCTCCGTCTCTCACGCAGCTTTTCGGCAAGCTCCGGCTCGCCGAGTGCAAGCATCTGCGCCGAGAGCAAAGCGGCATTGACTCCCCCGTTTATCGCGACCGTTGCCACCGGGATACCGGAGGGCATCTGTACCGTCGACAGGAGAGCGTCAATGCCGTCGAGTGTATTCGATTTGCAGGGTATGCCTATCACGGGCAGAGTAGTTCCCGCGGCGAGCGCGCCTGCGAGATGTGCTGCCATTCCCGCTATCGCGATAATAACGCCGAAGCCGCGCTCCTCCGCTCTGCGGGCAAACTCTGCCGCCATAGCGGGTGTTCTGTGCGCGGAATACACGTGTACCTCGTAGGGTATGCCGAGCTCGAGCAGAACGCCTACGGCTTTTTCCGCGATAGGCAGATCGCTGTCGCTTCCCATAACGATTCCGACTTTTTTCATCCGTAATACCTCCATATAAAAACAGATAAGGGCGCAGTTAAGCCATAGAGATACTTAACTGCGCCCAGACGGTCGGCTGACGGGACTATTGTCCCGTAAATGACAGTCCCCTGTTCCCTTGCAGTACTCTGCAATAATTTCCGTCAGTCGCAGGAGACCCTTAAGCTACCCTTATTGTAGCATTCCGAGACGGCTGTGTCAAGCCGACAGAGCAAATTAATTCGTATCATTTCCGTTAAGTTATTAAATGGAAAACAATTTGCGACAAAAAACGGCACACGGCATGGCTGTAAAAAATATCTCGGAATTTTTGCCGCAGGGCGATTTTTTAAGCTCCGTCTAAGGTCTGCGGTTTATAATGCGGTCGGAGGGGAGGAGATACGATGGAGACAAAATACCGCCATGAGGTAAAGCATGTCATAGACCGCTTCGAGGCGGCAGAGCTGCGTCCGCGTCTGAGGGCGGTGATGCACAGTGACAGTCACGCCCGGAATGGGGTGTATTTTATACGCAGTTTGTATTTTGACGACGGATCGGACAGTGCGCTGAGGGAGAAGCTCGACGGTGTCAGCCGGCGGGAAAAGTTTCGCATCCGCTTTTATAACGGCGACCTGTCGTTTATCATGCTTGAAAAAAAGTGCAAGCTCGGCGGGCTGTGCGCCAAGGAGCAGGCGAGGCTGTCGCTCGAGGAGGCTCGCGCCGCCGCCGAGGGAGACCTTGATATCCTTGCGCTGTCAGCCCAGCCGCTCGTACGCGAGCTGCGGGCAAAGATGCAGTGTCGCGGACTGCGCGCAAAGACGGTTGTCGACTATATGCGGGAGCCGTTTATATATGTACCGGGAAACGTCCGAGTAACGCTTGACGGCAATATTCGTACAGCACTGCGCCGCATCGACGCTTTTTCGCCCGACCTTGTAACCGTACCGGCGGGGGAGGATGTGATCGTGCTTGAGGTAAAGTGGGATGAATATCTGCCCTCGGTGATACGCGACATAATACAGCTGCCCGCAGAGCGCAGCTGCGCGTTTTCAAAGTATGCGGCATGCCGCATATATTGCTGATGTGCCGGTGCCGTCGCAGTACTGTTGCGGTGCCGAGTCGCTTATAACAAAAGAAACAGAGGTATTAAACTATGACATTCAGTGATATCTTCAAATCGAGCTTTCTCGAGAACGTAACGAGCGTCAGCCTGCTCGATATGGCGCTTGCGCTCCTGCTGTCGTTTGCGGTGGGATTGTTTATCTTTTTTATTTATAAAAAGACCTATGCCGGCGTGATGTATTCGTCGAGCTTCGGCGTGACGCTCGTTGCGCTGACGATGATATCGACCCTTGTCATTCTCGCCGTGACCTCGAATGTGGTGCTTTCGCTCGGAATGGTCGGCGCACTTTCGATTGTCCGTTTTCGCTCCGCGATCAAGGAGCCGCTCGACATCGCATTTCTCTTCTGGTCGATAGCTGCGGGCATCGTTCTTGCCGCGGGAATGATACCGCTTGCGGTATTCGGCAGCGTCATAATAGGCATTGTGCTGCTGATATTCGCGAATCGCCGCTCGCATGTTCAGCCGTATATCGTAGTGCTCCGCTGCGGTGGCGGCGATTCGGAGCGTGCCGCACTCGAGCTGCTCGGAAAGTGCGCTAAGCGCTGTGTCGTCAAGAGCAAAACGGTGCAGAGGGGGCTTGTCGAGCTGAATGCCGAGATAAGGCTCGCCTCGGATAATACCGACTTTATAAACGAGCTTGCGGCGCTCGACGGAGTGGAGAGCGCCGTGCTCGTCAGCTACAACGGCGATTATATGGGCTGAGGCGGGCTATGTCAACGCACAGGAACATTGACAGGATATGCCTTGCCGTTATCGCTGCCGCACTGGTCATTACGGTGCTGTTTATGAACGGAGAGAATCTCGGCATCACCGTACTGCACGACGGAGATACCGAGGCGAATTCCGACTCGCAGTACTTTACGGACAATGACCTCGACGGCAGTTGGAGCACCGGCGGCGCGACAACGGCGGTGCTTGACGGCGACTGCGGAAGCGTATCGGGCAGCGGCGCGTACATGCTCGGCGGCGATCTGATTATCACCTCGGCGGGACGCTATGTCGTCAGCGGAACGCTTGATGACGGCAGCATAAGGGTCGATGCGGCTGACAACGCCAAGGTGTGGATAATGCTGAGCGGCGTGTCGCTCAGCTGCTCCGACGATGCGGCTATATACGTTGCAGGCGCTGACAAGGTGTTTCTCACCCTTGCCGATGGCAGCGAGAACACGGTCGAGAGCGGCGCGGAATACAGTGCCGAGGCTCTTGCCGATAAGCACGACGGAGCTATCTTTTCGCACGACGATCTCACAATAAACGGCAGCGGCTCGCTGACAGTTACTGCCGGATATAAGCACGGCATAGCGGCAAACGACGATCTTTTCATAACCGGAGGCAGCATCACGGTGAGCGCCCCGACCGACGCGATACATGCGGGCGACAGGCTCTGCATGCGGGAGGCGGTGCTCACGCTTGAAGCGGGCGACGACGGCATGAGCGTAGGCAGCGAGAACGGCGAGCTGTATATCGAGTCGGGCAGCATCGGAATAAGCGCGGAGGATGACGGAATACATACCGTCGGCGGTATAACACTGCTCGCCGGGGCGCTTGATATCTATGCGGGCGACGACGGTATCCATTCGGACAGCTCGATATCGCTCGCAGACGGTGCGGTGCTGAGCATCAGCCGCTGCTACGAGGGTATCGAGGCACCGGCGATCGACATAACCGGCGGAGATATCACCGTGTACAGCACCGACGACGGCATAAATGCCTGCGGTGGTTCGTCTGCGGGCGGTTTCGGCGGTGCAGGTGATTTCGGCGGTGCAGGTGATTTCGGCGGTGCCGATAATTTCGGCGGCGACGGCTCAGACCGCTTCGAAGGCAATATGTCGGGCGGCAAAACCGACGGCGGAGACGTGTCCGACTCTGCCGCACTGCCCGCTTCTGCCGTAACGACGGATTCCGCAGAGTCTGGCGGTTCTTCCGATACTCTTGCCCCGACCGACTCCGGTGATGTCCGCAGCTCTGTCGGGCATAACGGACCGCCCGATATTTCCGATGCGTCCGAGACCTCCGATACTGTCGGCGCCGACGGATCATCCGAGACTGCCGAAACGGCTGACGATGCATTGCCATACGTGCATATCAGCGGCGGCAGGATAGTGATAATCAATTCGGAGGGCAGCGATGCCGACGGCATAGATTCAAACGGAGATATCCTGATAGACGGCGGCGAGGTCTACATCAGTCTGGGCGGCAGCGGCAACAATACCGCGCTCGATTACGGAAGCGAGAACGGCGGTGTCTGCCGTATCGACGGCGGCATCCTCGTCGCCTGCGGCAGCTCCTCTATGCTCGAGGAGGTCGACTCCTCCTCGGCGCAGGTGTCCGTAACCTATGTCACAGCTTCGCTGACGGAGGACGGCTGCACGGTCTCATTGGCCGACTCGGACGGCACGACCCTGCTCACGCATGAGGTGCCGCTCGGCTTTACCGCCGTCACGGTCAGCTGCCCGGGACTCTCGGTCGGCGACAGCTGTACACTTGCGATAGGTGACAGCTCCGAGCTGCTGACGCTGAGTGAAACGGCTGGCAGCTACGGCTCCGGAGGTACGGGGACGGGCGGCTTCGGAGGCTCGCCGGGCGGTGGCTTTGATGCTCGGTCCCGCTCCGATTTTGATCCGTCCGGCGAATCGGGAGGCGGCTCGGACGGCAGACCGACACCTCCCGATGCTTCATCCTTCCCGAATGGCTCGGACTCATCGGACTCATCGGAAACGTCCGAGTCCTCGGAAATGCCCGAGCTCCCCGATTTTCCGAATTCCTCAGGCTTCTCCGATAAGAGCGGGAGCTTTACACCGCCGGAGCGCCCGGACGGAGCAGACGGCGGAATGCCGACTATGCCGAACTCGGACGGAAATGACGGAATGCCGGAGTCTCCGGGCGGCAGCGGCGATATGCCGAAACCGCCTGACGGCAGTACCGAAAGCGATAATACAGAGAATGAAGATGCCGACGGTGCAGAGACCGGAACGACCGACGGCGGCTTTAGCACGGAGGCGGCGCTGCTTATCGGCAGTATTGTATTGCTTGCTGTCGGACTTGCGATAGCATTCTTCTACCGTAAGAGGGGCTGAATAAAGAGGCAGACGGGCGGCGGATTGCCGTTTCCGTCTGCTTTGTCGTTCGCGAGCTGCTCGCACGGCACAAATGTCGGCGCATTTTGGGCATAGCCGACGGAGGCACATTATCCCGGCACGGCAGAAGAATACGGCATCGGCGGAGCACCGATCCTGCACATATGAATGCAGAAGATGAAAGAATCTGTATATTTATGGTGACAACCGACGGCAAGCATGTTATAATAGTGGTGAATAAAAAAGGCATAAAACAGTGGGGAGGCGATTGATTTGCGTATCCTTGTGGTGGAGGATGAACGCTCGCTGGCACGGGCAATAGTAAAAATACTCGAAAAGGGTTATTATTCGGCGGATTCCGTCGGCAACGGAGCCGATGCACTCGAATATCTCGACTGCGGAAATTACGATGCTGTTATTCTCGATGTCATGATGCCGGTTATGGACGGCATAACCGCGCTGAAGAAGATACGCGAGCGCGGAAACGGCATTCCTGTGCTGGTACTGACCGCAAAGTCCGAGGTGGACGATAAGGTGCGCGGTCTCGACAGCGGCGCGGATTATTATCTGACCAAGCCGTTTGATGCCAAGGAGCTGCTTGCGGCGATCCGTGCCATAACCCGACCGTCGGTCGGTGCGGGCGCAAGACTGACGCTCGGCAACCTCACACTCGACCGCACGACCTACGAGCTTTCCGCTCCGGGCGGGAGCTTCCGGCTGACCGGTAAGGAGTTTCAGGTGATGGAGCTGCTCATGTCCGACCCGAGCCGCGTTCATCGGCAGGAGAGGATATTCGGCCGCGTGTGGGGACTCGACAGCGATTCCGAGATCAATGTGGTCTGGGTGTACATGTCTTATCTGAGAAAGAAGCTCGCAGCGCTCGGAGCGAATGTTACCATACGCCTGAATCGCGGCGTAGGGTATGTGATAGAGGTGGACGATCGGAATGATAAAAAGGATTAAGCTGCGCTTTCTCATCCTCGCTACCGTCTCGCTGCTTGTGCTGCTCGGCATTATCGTGGCGGGAATGAATCTGATGAACTATCGCTCGGTCGTGCGCGAGTCGGATGCCGTGCTGTCGGTGCTTGCCGGGAACGGCGGCAGCTTTCCCGAGCTGTCAGATACCGATAACACACCGGACGGCGAGCTGTCGGCGCACGGCTCCGATGAGGAGAATGCTCCGCCCGACGGTATCAAGCCGCCGCAGGCGAGCACTGATCCGGGCAAAAGTCACGGTGTACATCTTCCGCCCGGAATGTCGCCCGAGATACCGTTTGAGTCGCGCTATTTCTCTGTCACGCTCGACTCCTCCGGCAGTATTATCTCGACCGATGTCAGCCGCATTGCATCGGTGAGCGAGGAGGACGCTGCGGGATATGTACAGCAGGTCCGTGCGGACAGAGAGCGCGGCTTTGTCGGCAGCTTTCGCTATGCGCGCAGCGCGGACGCGGACGGAGAACGCATAGTGTTTCTCGATTGCGGCAGGCGGCTCGATTCCTTTCACAGCTTTATGTACGCGAGCATAATAATGTCGGCGGCGGGGCTTGCCGTTGTCTTTGTCATTATGTTTATTCTGTCAGGCAGGATAATCCGTCCTATTGCCGAGAGCTATGCCAAGCAGAGGCAGTTTATAACCGATGCCGGGCATGAGATAAAAACTCCGCTCACCGTTATCGCCGCAAATGTCGACCTGCTCGCCTCCGAGATAGGCGAAAACGAATGCCTTGATGATATATCCGAGCAGACGCGGCGGCTGCGCAGCCTGACAGACGAGCTTGTCACGTTGTCGCGTATGGAGGAATCCGAGCGAGTCGGCACAAGGGTGGAGTTCCCGATATCCGAGCTGGTCACGGAGGCTGCATCGCCGTTTCGCTCGGTGGCGGCGGGGCAGGGCAAGGAGCTGCGACTCGATATTCAGCCGATGCTCACGCTTTGCGGCGACGGCGAGGCGGTGCGCCGCCTTGTCGGAATTTTGCTTGAAAATGCGCTCAAGTATTCGCCTGAGGGCAGCACCGTATCGCTCGGACTTGCGCGTCAGGGCAGGCAGGCGGTGATGACGGTTGAAAATCGTTCCGTGCTGCCGATAGACCGGTCACGGCTCGATAGGGTATTCGACCGCTTTTACCGTACCGACGCATCGCGCAATTCGGAGACCGGCGGGCACGGTATAGGGCTGTCGATAGCCAAGGCGATAGCGGTATTGCACGGCGGCAGGATACGCGCCTCGAGCGAGGACGGAAGCAGCTTTCGCATAACCGTCTCGCTGCCGATGTAACAGCGGACTTTACCTCGATTTTACAAAACGCCGCTATGAGAGCTTACATAAACGGTGTATAATAAATGTGTAAGAAAGGAAGGTATCGCAGATGATCTACTGTGTTGAGGACGATAACGGCATTCGCGACCTGATGACATATACATTGGCGGTATCAGGCTATGAGGCAAAGGGCTTTCCCGACTCCACCGGGCTGTGGGAGGCGCTGCACACGGTGCGTCCCGAGCTTATCATGCTCGATATCATGCTCCCCGGCGAGGACGGGATAACCATCCTGAAAAAGCTGCGCGAGAGCTCCGCTACCGCAGATATACCCGTAATAATGGCGACGGCAAAGGGGACCGAGTATGACAAGGTGATAGGGCTCGATCTCGGCGCTGACGATTATCTTGCAAAGCCCTTCGGCATGATGGAGATGGTCTCCCGCGTCCGTGCCGTGCTGCGCCGCAGCGCTCCGCACAGCAGCGGTGTTCTTACCGTCGGACCGATAGCGCTTGATGTTGTGCGTCATCGCGTTACGGTCGGCGGCAATGAGGTAACGCTGACGCTCAAGGAGTTTGAGCTGCTGCGGCTCTTTGCGGAAAATAAGGGCGTTGTATTTACCCGCGATCAGCTGCTCGCGCACATATGGGGTGTCGACTACATCGGCGAGACGCGTACGGTGGATGTGCATATCGGAACGCTGCGCACAAAGCTCGGCGATGCCGGAGAGCTTATTGAAACGGTGCGCGGCGTCGGGTACAGAATGGAGGAGAGGTAATGACGAGCCGCATTTTCCGTTCGATAAGCTCGGTCGCGATAGCGGTATTTCTCGCTTCGCTTGTGCTGATAATGGGTGTGCTGTACGATTATTTTTCGGGTACACAGATGACACGGCTGCGCTCGGAGACCGAGCTTGTGGCAGATGCCGTTGAGATATCCGGTGCCAATTATCTCCGCTCGCTCGATGCTACCGACGACGATCTGCGAATAACGTGGATACAGCCGGACGGCAGCGTGACCTACGATAACAAGGCAGATACCAATGGAATGGAGAACCATCTCGAGCGCGAGGAGATAAAGGCTGCGCTCGAGAGCGGCGAGGGCGAGAGCTCGCGCTATTCTACAACGCTCACCGAGCGTCAGCTATACTGCGCGCGCCGCCTCGGAGACGGCTCGGTGCTCCGCCTGTCCGCATCGCATCTCAGCTGGTGGGTGCTTATTCTGTCTATGATATCGCCGATACTCACAGTGTTCGGCATTGCGCTTGCGCTCTCGCTGCTGCTCGCATATCGGCTGTCCCGCCGCATCGTGCGTCCGCTCAACGAGCTTGACCTTGAGCATCCCGAGCCCGGCAGCTATTACGAGGAGCTTTCTCCGCTCGTCGACCGCATTATCGGTCAGAAGAATCAGCTGCGCATACAAAAGGCGGAGCTTGACCGAAAGACAAAGGAATTCGATACCGCGACCCGCAATATGAGCGAGGGTATAGTCCTGCTCAGCGATAGCGGCGCCGTACTCAGTATCAACGACTCGGCGCTTCGTCTGCTCGGCATCAGCAGCTATTGCATAGGCAAGGACCTGCTGCTCTTCAGCGACAGCGGGGAGCTGCGCGAGCTGATAGCGACCGCGCAGAACGGCGGACACTGTGAGCGCATAATCGAACTTGACGGCGGCAGCTATCAGCTGTGCGCAAGCCCGATAATGTCGGGCAGTACGGTCTCGGGCATAGCGCTCATTATATTCGATATCACCGAAAAGGAGCGGGCGGAGCAGACGCGGCGCGAGTTTACCGCCAATGTTTCGCACGAGCTGAAAACACCGCTCCAGAACATATCCGGCTGTGCCGAGCTGCTCTCGAGCGGAATGGTGAAGCCGGAGGACGTGCCGCGCTTCTCCGAGCGCATCAGTGCGGAGTCCCGGCGGATGATAGCGCTTGTCGAGGATATAATCAAGCTCTCGCATCTCGACGAGGGCGCGGGTGATATGCAGTGGCAGAATGCCGATCTCGGCGAGCTTGCCGCAGCTTCGGTGCGTACGATAGAGCCTGCGGCTGAGCGCGCGGGCGTAACGCTCGAGTCGAATATGAGCGGGCTGCAGACACGGACGGTGTATACCGTGCCTCCGCTCGTTTCTGCGGTGCTGTACAATCTGCTTGACAATGCCGTAAAGTACAATCATCCCGGCGGTACGGTCAGGCTTACGCTGCGCGACGATGGGGACGGTACGGTGCTCTCGGTCGCCGATACCGGGATCGGAATTCCTCCCGAGGCGCGTGAGAGGGTGTTTGAACGCTTCTACCGCGTGGATAAGAGCCGCTCAAAGGAGGTCGGAGGCACCGGTCTCGGTCTCTCAATAGTTAAGCACGCAGCAGCCGTTCTCGGCGCTGCCGTATCGCTTGAGAGTACACTTGGGGAGGGGACGACCGTTACCGTGCGTCTGCCGCATCACACTCCCACTCAGGCAGAACAGGGCTGAGCCGAGCCTTCGGATAATGCCGACCGCCGGTATAGACGGTATATACAAGGATGACCTATAAAAAGAAATCGAAAAAAACGGGCTGTGCAGGTGAAATATCTTCACCCGTACAGCCCGTTTTGCTGTCCCTTTGATTGCCTTTCGCCGCTTGAAAACGGCTCGGAGAGGCAAGGGGGTAGCAGCCCGGAGTACTTATATTTTTTCGATAGTAATAGCTATCGGATCGACCAATACTACATCCTTCTGTTCTGATGTTGCTTATGCCGTTTACGTTTATGTATTAAGCATACTAAACCGACGAAATCAACAAATGCAGCATTTTTCAATCAATAAAAACAGCTATCTCTATGATGTCGCTGCCGTCTGCAAGATCCTTGATCTCTGCGCCTTCGTCAGCTTTAGTTTCGGGTTTATTCTTTAGATCAGCTTCGATATAGTAGCAGAATTTGACGAGCGGACGTCCGTCGTATTCAAGATATTCCGTTCTTTCTATTCTGCTTGTCTTAAGAATATAACCGGCATTGTCGAGTATCTCGGCGAGCTTTTCGTTTGCGACCTTGAATGCATCGGAAACTATTGCCTTGTCAAAGGCTTCGCCTGCCGCTTTGCAATATGAGGGTGAAAGTGTAAGGTTTGTTATTATTCCGCCGGCGGACAGACTGAAGCCGAATCTGCCGAAGGTAAGACCGTTGCTGTCGCAGTGCTCGGTAACGGTTATAATAGCGTTATCTGCGTTTATACGGCTGATATCGTAATTATTGTAGCCGCTTATATCATAAGAGGATTCAAACAAATTTTTAATTGCCGCTTTTATATCATCATCTTCAAACCTTTCGATGGATACCGGAATAGGCAATGAGACCCGGCTGACGGCTTGAGTCTTTCTGTCAACATATATCAGATCGCCTCCCTCTCTGCTCTTGATCCTATCAAACGCCGCTTTATCAAATCCGCGCTTTGTAAGCTCATCCTTGTTGGCTTCAAAGAATGCATCCATATCCTCGACGCGGTATATGTCATAGCCGTACTCGCTGTGCTTATCTGTCACAGATCGGTCGTACTTGACCTTTACGGTCAGACCGTATACCTTCAGCTCCGATACATTCTCGAGCTCCTTGTCGGTGAAATCCTCACAATCTCCTCTCAGATAGAACTTACAGTCGGATCCGACGGTCATATTGCCGTACAGCGATTGCTCCGAGCGTGTCTGTTCTGCGGTGAATCTTGTCGGCTCGTAGTTGGCTATGAATTTCATCAGGTTGACAATGTCCTTTACGTCGACATCGCCGTCCTGATTGACATCATATCTTTGAGCGACCGTTCCAAGCGCTCCGGAGACAACCGCTCCGAGAGCGATAGCTGCACCTGCGACAGCACCGACTGCGGTGTAAATCATTTTTTTCATGGAAATTTTCACTCCTTGAAGTATTTTATTATCTGCTGACGGACGGTGTCTCCAACCAGCAAGATGGCAATATAATTTCTCTGCATACCCTATTGTCGGCGACGGCTGCTATGCTTGCAGAGTATGTATTCTGCGGAGAATAGAGGATTGACAGCCGAAAACCGCACAACAATGCGGGTTGCCAACGGCAATTCTGAATGGGAAATATTTACAGGCATTGCTTGCCCCGTATGTATAGACCGCCTTGCTTCCGGGAATATGTATATCAAATCATAATGCTTGAAAAACAAGCAAACAAGCGCAAATTAACGGGCAGTGTATAAATCAACAAATCAGAAAAACATCAATACAACGGAAATATCGGCGATTATGCCAATCAATACCATGTGTAATCATATGCTCAAAGAATGTATCTGCGATGACTGAAGTATTAACAAATGGTAAAATACGAGCTAAATGCATAGAAATGATTCAGCAAAAACTACAATACAATGTATTATTTGCTATAATTCGACAGATTACGACGAATAACGGCTGAGACATAGCATGCTTGCATCAACACTTTGACGAGAAAACTTTGCCGTATGATTAACAGAATGCGAGCGGATGTTCACTTAAAAACAGCAATTAAGGAAATTTATAAATAATATATTAATATATCGGCGCGGCATGTGACAACTATCAAAGAATCAACAATGACGATAAGCCGTAATATAGTGTCAAAAGAAAACCTCCCGCAACGAAATCAAATTTCGTTGTAGGAGGTTAATTTACAGCTTTGGTATAGGTCGGAATAAAATCCGGTGTCAATCGTGCCGAATTCTTATATTTCGCCGGACAGAACATCGAGATAGAGCTGCTCCATTCGCCTGCCGAAGGTCTCGGCACCGAAGCCCTCTGCATTTTCGAGCGAATGAAGCTGCATATTATGTGCAAGCTCGCGGTCGTCGAGGATGTGCATGACCCCACGTACAAATTCTGTCTCGGTCTCGTACTGATAGCCGTTTTTCCCGTTGTCTAAAACGCCGACGAGGCAATCGTCGCGGCGGCAGACGAGCGGCAGCCCGCTCGACAGCGCCTCAACGTAGGTCAGCCCCTGCGATTCGCTTGTTGATGCACAGACGAAGATATCTCCGGTCTGATAGTATTTGTAGACCTCGTAGCGGTCTATCATTCCCGCAAATACGACGTTTTTCTCCACGCCCGCCTCGCGCACATGCTTTTCAAGCTCAGAGCGGTACGGACCGTCTCCGACTATCAGCAGCTTTACCTCGGGATCGGCGCGCAGCAGCGCCGGCATATAGGAGACTATCTCGTCGAGGTTCTTTTCCGCAGCGAGACGGCAGACCGAAACGAGTGTTTTTCCGGGAGTAAGACCGTATTTTGCGAGCAGCTGCTCTTTCTCCTCATGGCTGATGCGCCGTGAGAAGCGATCGAGCTCAATACCTGTCGGAATGACCGTTATCGGGCAGCTGACCTTGTAGCCCTGCTCGGTTTTGCGGAGCTTGTCAGACGGAACGACAAGCGCGTTTGCGGGGTTATAATAGCGGTTGCTGAGCCGACGGATAATGTATTTTCCTATCCGCTTGCTCGGGCAGAAATAGCCGATATAATCCTCATATACAGTATGGCAGGTGACGACGAACGGTATGCCGAGCTCGCGTATCACCCTCGTTGCGAGCTTGCGGGTGGAGAACTCGGTCTGAACGTGAACTATATCGGGCTTCCATGCGATTATTTTATTGATAAGAGGACCTTTTCTGCGCAGGCTCATACGTGCGTCCGGGTATACCGGAACGTGAAATGAAGAGATGAAAAAATCTCCGTCTTTCTCAAATGAGCGGTAGGTCGGCGAAAGCGCGAGTATGCGCACCTCGTGACCGAGTCTGCGCAGCTCGTCACGCAGCAGAACGACCGAGCTCGTCACACCGCTGACCTGGTATTCGTATTGATCTGTCGAGATAAGTATCTTCATAGCGTATCCGTCCGTTTTTATCGGTATAGGTATTGCTGTTCAACTAAACAGTATACCCCGCAAAGATTAACATTCCTTTTACCTGCGGTAAAATTTTGCAAAAATCGGTGTAAGATCACCGCAGACGGCATTTATATCTCGTAGTCGAAGCAGCTGCGAGCGGCGGTGAACGGACGAACATATGTGTTCGCTGCCGCAACATGCGCGGGATGAACAGAGTAGCCGCGCAGCGCCTCTGGCGTTGTAAAGGTCGTGTCGAGCATCATGTCGACATTCGACGACGGGAGCGATTCGATGTTTACCGTAACGGCGCTCAGCCCCTCTATCTTGCCGAGCAGTCCCTCGAGCGCCTGCTTTGCCTCTGCCTTGACCTTCTGTTTTTCCTCTGCGGTAAGATCCTCTCTGAGCTTCCAGAGTATTATGTGCTTTGTCATGATTATTCTCCTTTGAATTTCTGCGGATTTAGATTTATTTATTTCCGGCAGCCGTTACCGACTGTTTTTCTTTATGGTATTATGATTTGTTACTTGTTAGCTTTGTTATGCACTCCACATGTCCCGTGCAGGGGAACATATCTATCGGTATCAGCTCGCCGCAGACGGTGATGCCGCGCTCCCTCAGCATTGCGAGGTCACGTGCGAGGGTCTGCGGGTTGCAGGACATATAGACGAGCGAGCGGGCGTATGCGGCGAGCTCTGCGAGGCGGTCGATCAGCTCAGGCGAGCAGCCCGCGCGCGGCGGGTCTATGATGATAACATCGTACTGCCCCGGCTCGGCGTCGCCTGCGTCGCCGCAGATATAGCGTGCATATCTGCCGCGAATCGGGCGGTTTTCGTTTTGTGCACTACCCGAGGCGGTATTGTCGTTATACGGATCGTCGGGCTGAGTAAAGCCGGCTTTTTCGGCGTTATAGCGTGCGTTTTTGATCGCAGCGGGCACTATCTCGATTCCGGTGAGCGAGACATCGGAGAGTCCCGCCGTGACCGAAAGTCCGATAGTGCCTATGCCGCAATAGAGGTCGAGCACACGGTCGCCGGGACGCAGATCGGCGAGCTCGGCAATCTTTCGATATGCAAGCTCCGCACCGTCGTGATTGACCTGGAAAAACGACGCGGGAGAGATACGAAAATCCACACCGCAGAGACAATCGGTCACGTATTCGCTGCCGTAGATCGGTATATAGCGGCTGCCGAGAATAACATTGGTATCGGCATCGTTTAGATTGAGCAGAAATCCGCTGACCTGCGGGAAGCGCTCGCGCAGTGCGTTGCCGAGCCGGTCTATTCCGGACGGCAGATAGCGCACAACAAGGCAGATGATGAGCGATTCCGAGCCCGTACTGTCCCTGCCGCATCGCATATACAGGTGCCGTGCCGCAGTCATGCCGAGCTGCTCTATCTGCTCTCTTATCCATTCGGCAATGCCGTTCATGGCGGGATGCTGGAGCAGACAGTCGGTGCACGGGATTATCTCGTGCGAGCGGGGCGCATAGTAGCCCATGACTGCTTTTTCGCCCGAAAATGATATGGGGAGCTGTAGCTTATTGCGGTAGCCGAAGCGTTCCGATGCGGAGAGGAGCGGAGCTACGGACAGATCCGAGAGCCCCGCGCGGCGCAGGGCGCTCTCCACCGTTCCGCGCTTCAGCTCAAGCTCGTGCTCGCGGGTAATGCCGACGTAGGTGCAGCCCCCGCAGCGGCGTGATACCGGACATGGATGCGGCTCGCGGTACGGGGACGGCTTTGTCAGCTCGGTAATACGCGCCACATCGTAGCTCGCACACTCCTTTATCACCTGCACCTGCGCGATATCGCCGTCGACTCCGTGCTGTACGAACAGAACCTTCCCGCCGTCTCGCGCTATTCCGTAGCCGAGGTTGCTGATATCGGTTATTTCCACCTGCACAGTGCGCGGTGGGGTGTTCTTTTTCTTCTTTTGCTTCATTTGACCGTACTCCCGCTGATTGCTTATTCTCTTTATTATAGCAGATTACGCGTATTGCGTCAATGCCGGCAGCCGATGTATTCGGTCGTACTGTCGGAATATTCGGAGTCGGCAAATGCTCCGAGTATGCGGCGATTTTGCCGTACGCGGTTGACCCGGAGTATATTTTGTGCTACAATGTGGAAGTGTAAGAGTAATAGGAAATTAAAAATGCCGCTGTGCCGCCGACAAACGGCGGCGCCGGAACGGAAATGCCGTCCGAATGAAGCGCGGCATGGGAGACGGAGACGTTATTTTGAAGAAAAAAGAAGAGCTCACGAGCGAGGAAAAGCTCGGCGCAGGACCCGGCGAAAAGCCCGAAAAAAGGAGTACCGAGAACACACGGAAAAAGACGGCGGCGGACAAGTCCGATACTGCCGGAAGTGCGGTAAAAAAGCCGAAGAGAAGATCGTCGGCGGATAAAACGGATACGGGCAAGGGCACTGCAAAGAGATCTGCGAAGAAGTCGACAGAGGGAATGCCGGAAGCGAAAGATAAGCCAAAGACTGCAAAAAACAAGTCTGCCGATAAGAAGCCCGCCGGGAAGAAGCCCGCCGGGAAGAAGCCTGCCGGAAAGAAGTCCGAGGCAAAGAAGCCGGACGCAAAGAAGTCTGAGCCAAAAAAGTCCGATACTAAAAGGTCCGACGCGAAAAAGCCGCCCGAGAAAAAGACCGTCACAAAAAGGTCAGGCACGAAAAAATCAGTCTCAAAGAAGGCGGCTCCCGAAAGGATGGCTGACGAAAAAGCCGAGGCTGTCGTGCTTGTCGGGAATGCCGAGCGGAACGGCGCAGCCGAGATAGACAGCGCAGCCGCATCAGTTGATGCCGCCGAGCCTATTAATGCAGCCGAAGCGGTCGGTAATGCCGAATCGGATGATGCTACCGCATCGGTTGCCGAAATCGCACCTCCTGCCGAAATCGCATCGGGTGATGTGCGTGACTCGGTCGGTGTCGGAGGCTCGGAGCGCGAGATCCATGCCGGCGGTGATAACGCCGCTTTCCGAGCAGAGGAATCGCTCCGCGCGGCTCTGCTCGGGCTGCTCGGCTCTCCCGATTATACTCCCATACGCCGCGGCGAGCTGTGCGAGCTTATGGCTCCCGATGACGAGAGGACAGCCGGCGCTGTGCTTGACCGTCTTATCGCCGAGGGCGAGGCGGTAGTCGGTGTGCGGGGCAGGATAATGTCTCTCTCGCGTGCAGGCTGTGTGCGCGGCAGATTCCGCGCCAATGCGCGCGGCTTCGGCTTTGTTACGCCCGAGGAGGGCTTGGGGGACGGCAGCGACATCTATATCCCGGCAGATGAGACCGCATATGCGGTCGACGGCGATACGGTTGTTGTGCGCATGCATGCAGATCGCGACCGACGCGAGCGGCGCTGTGAGGGTGAGGTCATACGCATTGTCGCTCATTCCGTGACCGCCGTTACCGGAACGGTCATTCCCGTACCGCCGGAATATCCGGTCACGAGCGAGACCGGGCTGTGCGTGCGTCCGGACGACCCGTCATATAACTTTATCGTTCTTATAGATGCCGGCAACGATACCGTACCGCACGCGGGCAGCTGCGTCAGCGCGGTCATAACCGATTATCCCGATCATACGGGAACGGCGTGCGGCGTTATCGAGCGCGTTTTCGGCGAGAGCGGAACGCCGGATGCAGTCTACGCATCGGTGTTTTACGAGTACGGAGTGCCGCTCGGACCGAACGGCGCTTTTGACGGCGAACTGCTCGCGGAGGCTGAGCGTATCTCCGAGGAGGGCATACATTACGGTGCGGACGGGGTGCACGGCGGCGATATCGACGGCAGGCTCGACCTGCGCGGGGAGACCGTATTTACGCTTGACGGCGCGGATGCCAAGGACCTTGACGATGCGATGAGCATCAGCCGCGACGGCGACGGCTATATTCTCGGGGTGCATATTGCCGATGTTTCGCATTATGTGCGCCCGGGCAGCGAGCTTGACCGTGAGGCGATGCGCCGCGGCACGAGCGTATATGTGACCGACCGGGTAGTTCCGATGCTGCCGAGACCGATATCAAACGGTATCTGCTCGCTCACGGCTGGGGTCGACCGTCTTACCGTATCGGCGATAATGCATATCGACGCGCAGGGACGCACCGTGCGCTCGGAGCTGCACCGCAGCGTTATACATTCGCGGCTGCGCGGCGTGTACGGTGAGCTGAACGATGTTATCGCACGCGGCGCAGAGTCGGAATATGCCGAGAAATACTCGGTGCTCGGCGAGAGCCTTACATGCGCGCAGGAGCTGTATTCGATACTGCTCGATGCCTCGGGACGCAGAGGCGCGCTCGATATGGAGACCGACGAGGCTCGGATAATTCTTGATGAAAACGGTGCTCCGAGAGATATCGTGCTCGTCGAGCGCGGTACGGCGGAGCGGATGATAGAGCAGTTTATGCTCGCGGCAAACGAGGCTGTGGCGCAGACGCTGCGTACCGCGGGCATGCCGTGCGTTTATCGTATCCACGAGGATCCGTCGCCCGAGAAAATGCAGGCGTTTTCGGTATTTGCACACAATCTCGGACTTGATATAACCCCGCTGCGCGGCGACCGTGTTACACCCGCCGCCTTATCTGCGGTGCTCGCGGAGGCTGAGCGGCGCGGCATAGGCTCGGTCGTTTCGGTGGTGCTGCTGCGCTCGCTTATGAAGGCGCGTTACTCGACCGAGTGCACCGGACATTTCGGGCTTGCGCTCGATAACTATTGTCACTTTACCTCGCCCATCCGCCGCTATCCCGACCTGTGCGTTCACCGCTTTATCGGAATGCTCGCGGACGGTGCGAATGCCGCCGAGATCGCCGCGGCAAAGCGCTTTGCCGAGCAGGCAGCCGAGAGCTCGAACGAGAGCGAGCTGCGTGCGGTAGGGCTTGAGCGCGCGATAGACGATCTGTATAAGGCAATGTACATGAGCGGCAGAGAGGGGGAGGAGTTTGACGGTGTAGTCAGCTCGGTGACCTCGTTCGGAATGTTTGTTTCGCTGCCGAATACGGTAGAGGGACTTGTACCTATATCCTCGCTCGACGGATTTTTTGTGTTTGACGAACGCGCGCTGACTCTCAGCGGAAACCGCACCGTTTATCGGCTCGGTACACCCGTCCGCGTGCGTCTGACACGCTCGGATATCGTTCGCAGGCGGATAGATTTTGTGCTTGTCGGCGGCGGTGAGCGCTCGGAGAGCGGCGACGGTGATAGAATCGCGCGCGGTCGCGGAGGAGCCGCACCTTCTGCCGGCAGACATGCCTCGGACGGGCGCGGCAGAAAGGGCGGACGCGGCAGAGCACGCGGCAATCGCGCATCCGCTCAGCTAAAGCGCGCCGCAAAGGCTGCGCAGAAGAGGCGCGGAGGCAGAGGCGGAAAAGGAAAGGGCGGCAAAAAGAGCAGCGGTCGGCGCAGATGAGACGGCTGCGGTCAATTTGATTTTTATTGGTATACGATATGGAAAAGAAGATATTGAGGTCAAAGCGCGTCAGGGTGCAGACCCACTCGCGGATATGCAATCTGATGTTTGAAAATTTCGTTCGCGGAAAGCTGAGCGAATATGATGAGGCGGAGCGGCTGCACCGTGCCTACGGCGCATGGATTGCGTCGGTCTGCGAGCGCGGACTCGGAACCGCCTCCGCAGCGGCATTTGAGGAGGCAGAGCCTGCGGGAATAGAGGAATTTATCGAGGGGCTGCGCGAGTCCGCGCCGGATTCGGTAGAGGAGATACGCTCGACATCAAGCGGAACGATAGCTGAGCTTGATACGGACGGCAGGCGCAGCTGTGAGCTGCGTTATGACGAGAGCGCGCTGCTCGGCACCGACTGCGAGACTGTGGTGGTATTCGATGATGGGGCGCCGGGACGGATAACCGTTTACCGTACCGGCCCCTCCGGCTCTGCGCTCTGTTTTGATCGGTACAGCCCGCGTATGACGAGCATGTACGCAACGCCGCACGGACAGATAGCTCTCGGTATAATCACGCATCGAGTACATAACAGTCTGTATGAGCTGCTTGACGGCGGCAGCCGCGGCGAGATGGTCATAGACTATACGCTCGAGATGGGCGGCGCTGCGACCGAGTACAGCCACATGCACCTGACGGCGGTCGAGCAGAACGATTGATAAGGCAAACGTATCGCCGAAGCCTAAATACATCTAAATATATAATACATATAATAAGCACGAGTCAGATGCATAAGTTGAATTGCGGCGCTTTGCCCTCAAAAAACAGGGCGGCGGTCCGCGAAAGGAAGATGAACATGACCGAAACGAATCGCTTGCTGTTTGATTTTATTGCCGCATCACCCACCCCGTATCATGCCGTCGCACAGGCGGTACGCCGGCTCGAGGAGAGCGGCTTTATACCGTTGTCCGAGAGCGAGGAATGGCAGCCCGAGTGCGGAAAGAGCTACTATGTTACCCGCGGCGGCTCGTCGCTCATCGCTTTTACCGTGCCGCAGGAGGACTATGCGGGCTTTATGATAGCTGCATCGCACTCAGACAGCCCGACCTTTCGGCTACGTCAACGCCCGTGCGTCGGCGCAGCCGGCATGACTCGACTGTCGGTCGAGGGCTACGGCGGAATGCTGAAGTATTCATGGCTCGACCGTCCGCTGTCGGTGGCGGGACGTGTTACGGTGCGTACCCCGCTCGGCGCGGGGGCGCGGCTCGTCGATCTCGGTGCGCCGTGCGCCGTTATACCGAGCGTCGCCATTCATATGCGGCGCGGCGTCAGCGAGAGCGACCTCAGCCCGGCGGTCGATATGCTGCCGCTTTTCTCGGCATCACCCGATGCGGCACCCGACGCGGATATCATGTCGGATATTGCAGAGGCGGCTGGGGTGGATGAGGACGATATCCTCTCGCACGATCTTATGCTCTATGAGCCGTCCTACGGCGAGGAGTGGAACGGGCTCATCTGCGCGCCGCGTCTCGACGATCTGCAGTGCGCATATGCCTCGCTTGAGGCGTTCCTGTGCTCGGGCGAGAGCGGCAGTATAAAGGTGTACTGCCTGCTCGATAACGAGGAGGTAGGAAGCAGAACACGTCAGGGCGCGGATTCTTCATTCCTGCGCGACACACTCGGCAGGGTGGTTGCGGGTCTCGGCGGAGACGGCGCGGCGCTTGCGCGCGCGGCATCGGAGAGCTTTCTT
>OLOL01000885.1_pt1 | contig 28356 bp, 22 predicted proteins | sample 1673081 | NCBI WGS metagenome assembly OLOL01 (sample SAMEA3136753, study PRJEB25190) | human gut metagenome
TTCCCATGGTAAACCGCATCGTTTTCAATTTAGATGCAAACTGACGCAGCAGGAACAGATTCTGCCCCCGGTAGACCGCATTTCCTTTTTTCTTCACATAGCAGATGATCCATGCGGAAAGCCCTGTATAAAACACATACATTGTAATAAACAGACCCGTCAGAAATACTACTGCCCCTCCCGGCGACTGTATATTTCCGCTCAGTATCCAGACACCGAACGCAAAGATGAACAGAATGGAAAACGGCAGTAATAACCGCTTTATTTTTTCATTCTTTTCTTTTAATTCCTCATTCTTCTGATTTTCTCTCATCAGATCATGAATGTTCATCTTGCGGAATTTCCGGCTGCACCGGAACAGTGCCAGCAGATAACATCCTGCAAAGCAGCACACAGTCATAAGGAAACAATATCCATTGAATTCCAGATGGGGTCTTAGTTCCACCTGTATGACACTATAAAGGACAACGAGCAGCACCTGCTGAAGCAACATTCCAAGGCCCAGTCCTATCACAAAGGAACACACACCGAGCAGCAGATTTTCTTTCATATAAAGCCCGGACACTTCCTTTTTATTCATTCCGATCAACAGATAGATACCGAATTCACGGCTCCTTTTTTCCAGCATGAACCGTACCATATAATTGATCAGCCATGCAACGATCAGTACAATAAAGAATGTGGCAATACCGATCATCGCTGCCATTATCGCTGCCATTTCATACATTTTCTGAAGATCCTTCGAAAAAATGATACTGTTAAATGCAAACATCAATGATACCACAAATGTCATCGTCAGCACATACACCAGATAATCTCTGGCGGAACGTCTGACATTGCGCAGTGCAAGCTTACCGAACATCTGACAGTTCACCTCCTGTCAGAGATAATACATCCAGGATCTTATTCAGAAATTCCCGCCTTTCTTCCACTCCTCTTACCAGTTCATGGAATATCTTTCCATCTTTCAGGAAAAGAATACGGCTGCAGTAGCTGGCTGAAAACGCATCATGTGTAACCATGAGGATCGTAGAGTGCATATCACGATTCATCTTGCGGAATGTTTCGAGCAGCATCTGTGCCGCTCTGGAATCCAGCGCACCGGTCGGCTCATCTGCGAGAATCAGTTTCGGACGATGAATCATCGCTCTGGCACAGGCACAACGCTGCTTCTGGCCCCCGGATACCTGATAGGGGAATTTATCCCGGATTTCTTCGATATCAAGCAGCTTCAATATGTGATCACATTTCTCTTGGATCTCTCTTTTACTCTTGCTGTGCAGCGTCATTGCCAGCACAATATTCTCTTCTATCGTAAGTGTATCTAACAAGTTGTAATCCTGAAATATGAATCCAAGATTGTCTTTCCGAAATTCCGCCAGTGCCTCATCACTCAACTCTGTAATATCCGTTTCTCCGTAGTATATATGCCCTGCAGTCACACGGTCAATCGTAGACAGCATATTCAAAAGTGTTGTCTTTCCGGAACCCGATGCTCCCATGATTCCCACAAATTCTCCTTTTTGGACGCAAAAGCTTACCCTGTCTACCGCTTTGGTGATGTTCGTATCACTTCCGTAATATTTTTCCACATCACACACCCGGATCTCTCCATCCGGGATTCTGCCTCCTGCCAGGATTCTGTCTGTTTTTTTCTCTGTTGTCTTGCCATGCTTTCTTATTCTTCTCATCCATATCATCCTTTCCGGTCTTTTTGTAATACTCTTTTTCATCTCTACTTTACCCGTCCGGACCAGAAAGATGTATCGATGTATCTTTCAGTTATCTTACATTTTTGAAAGATAACTGCTGACCGGAAATGTAAGGATCATCTTCGTGCCTTCACCACGAACAGATTCCGCCTCGATGGCAATTCCAAGCTTTTCACACAGCCGTCTGCACAGATAAAGCCCCATCCCCGTAGATTTCTTACCATTTCTTCCATTGGAACCGGTAAAACCTTTTTCAAAGATTCTGGACATCTCTTCTTCCCGTATTCCGGTTCCGTTATCTTCTACGATCAGCCGGACACCATGACCGTACCTTTCCGTGTAAATATGAATATACGGATGGACCTTTGGATTCTCACTTTTATATTTCACACTGTTCAGCATAAGCTGGTTCAGTATAAAAAGGATCCACTTTTTATCAGTATACGCAAGATCAGGGCACTCCACTTCCCCGCGCACTCCGTTACTAATTAGATAATACTTATTTTTTATCAAAATTTCAGAAGCCGCCTTCCCAAGATCTGTCTCTTCAATCATATAGTCTTTGTATACCTTTTCCATTCTGGCATAATACAGAACCATATCTACGTCATTTTCAATCCGTTGATTCTCAAGACTGATCTGTCTGGTCACTTCGTCTTTATGATTCTCACACACAAGCTGGATACTGGTAATCGGTGCTTTGATCTCATGCACCCAGCTTTCGATATAATCCCGATAATCATTCTGTTCATCTTCAAGCATACGGATCCGTTCGATCACAGATTTATTCGATCGTCTGATCAACTCCCGGTAGATCCGATCTTCCAGATATGGTGAAGCTGGCAGCAATTCTCCAAGCAGATATCTCTGATCTACATTTTCCAGAATATGTTCTGCCCTGTCAAAATATTTCTTCCTGCGATAATATCCTGTCACAATCCATATCCCAAGGATGATCCACCAGAAAATGAGAATCAATGCAGCTGCGTTTCTGTTATACCCTGTAATATAGAAGAACCCCATCAGTAATATCATACACAGGAGGTGCAGCAGACATATCAGAATCTTATCTTTTATATATTCCGAAAATCTCATATGCGGTACCCCATTCCCCGTTTTGTCTCAATGAAATCCGTCACTCCGATGTCAGCCAGTTTTCCTCTGAGTCTTGTAACATTCACACTTAATGTATTGTCATCTATGAAGACTTCATTGTCCCACAGGTATTCGATCATATCCAGTCTCGGAACAATCTCACCCTTTTTCTGATATAGAAGATGCAGGATCTTCAACTCATTTTTCGTAAGATCTGTCTTTTTTCCTTCATGCTCTATGCAGCCTCCCACAACATTTAAGATTACACCTTTATATTCCATGTTCAACACATTACCCCTTGATTTCTCTGCATTTTTATCGGTAGTTCTTTTTAGTACTACGCCTATTCTTGCCAGCAGAATCGGTGGATTGAACGGTTTTGTGATATAATCATCTGCCCCTTTCAAGATTCCGGTCAGTTCATCCATGGAATCTGTTCGGCTGGTCAGAAATATGATTGGAATATCTGAATGTTCTTTCAGCTTCGTACAGATGTCAAAGCCGCTTTCCCCCGGAAGATTCCAATCCAGGAGTACCAGATCCGGTGCCGGTATCATGCTGCATATCTGCTCTGCCGTATTTTTAAATTCTTCGATTATCTCTGCTTCATAAAAAGCATTTTCCAGGAGCTGTTTTAATTCCTTTCGGATACCCGGATCATCTTCTACAATAACAATCTTCATGTCGTTCTCCTCATGATGTTCCTTTTATAATTATACTGATAAATACAGAACAGATTGTAGAAAATACGCTTTTACATTTTCCACAATCTGTTCATTATAGCATATAACATACGTTGAATATGTTTGTATTATTTCACAAGAAGTGATGTTCCAGTCATCTCAGCCGGCTGTTCCATACCCATCAGTTCGATCAGTGTAGGAGCAATATCTGCCAGGCATCCGCCTTCTTTCAACTTGTATGCAGGATCTGCGTTTACAAGGATGAATGGTACAGGATTGGTTGTATGTGCTGTAAATGGCTCTTTTGTCTCTTCATCGATCATGTACTCTGCATTACCGTGATCCGCACAGATGAACATCTGTCCGTCAACTTCTTTTAATGCTTCGTAAGCCTTTCCTACACACTCGTCAACTGCTTCAATGGCTTTTACAGCAGCCTCGATCACACCAGTATGACCTACCATGTCAGGGTTGGCAAAGTTAATTACGATAACATCATACTTATCAGACTTGATTGCTGCAACAAGCTTGTCACATACTTCATACGCACTCATCTCTGGCTTCAAATCATAAGTAGCAACCTTTGGAGATTTTACAAGAATTCTGTCTTCTCCTTCATTTGGTTCCTCTACGCCGCCATTGAAGAAGAATGTTACGTGAGCATACTTCTCTGTCTCAGCGATACGTGCCTGTTTCTTGCCATTCTTTGCGAGGAACTCACCAAATGTATTACTGATTTCTTCTTTCACAAATGCGACCTGTTTATTTTCAATTGTAGCATCGTATTCTGTAAAGCATACAAATGTTGTCTTGATTCTGTCTCCTCTGTCAAATCCGTCAAAGCTGTCGTCACAGAATGTTCTTGTGAGCTCTCTTGCTCTGTCCGGGCGGAAGTTGAAGAATACTACGGAATCATTTTCTTTGATCGTTGCAACCGGTGCGCCGTCCTTTGTTACTACAAATGGTACAACGAACTCATCCGTTACATCTGCATCATAAGAAGCCTGGATTCCCTCTGTAGCAGAAGCAGCTGTCTCGCCTTCGCCTGCTGAAAGTGCCTTGTGAGCCTTTTCTACACGATCCCAGCGGTTATCACGGTCCATTGCATAATAACGTCCGGAAACACTTGCAACCTCTCCTACGCCGATTTCTTTCATCTTAGCTTCTAACTGCTCTACATACTCTTTTCCTGAAGCCGGTGGTGTATCACGACCGTCAAGGAAGCAGTGTACGTATACTTTCTCAAGTCCCTGTCTCTTAGCCAGTTCCAGAAGGCCGAAAATATGTCCGATGTGGCTGTGAACACCACCGTCAGATACCAGCCCCATCAGGTGCAGTGCAGAATCATTCTTCTTGGCATTCTCACATGCAGCCAGAAGTGCTTTATTCTCAAAGAATACACCATCTTCAATTGCCTTTGTGATCTTTGTCAGTTCCTGATAAATGATACGTCCGGCACCCATATTCATATGGCCAACTTCTGAGTTACCCATCTGTCCGTCCGGAAGACCAACAGCAAGACCGCTGGCATTTCCTTTTACAAATGGACATTCTTCCATTAACTTATCGATATTTGGAGTGTTTGCCTCATATACAGCATTGGCTTCATGTCTGTCATTTAAACCAAAGCCATCCATAATTAATAATACTGTAGGTTTTTTACTCATTTTCTCTCACTTTCTTCAAAAAAGGGCGCCGAATTATTCAAGACGCGCCCCAATTGATATTGTTATTGATAAAAATTATTTGTTGTAGTTAACAATCTTGCCGAAGTCCGGTTTCAGAGATGCACCGCCTACAAGGCCGCCGTCAATATCCGGTTTTGCGAAAAGTTCAGCTGCATTGCCTGCATTCACAGAACCGCCGTACTGGATACGGATAGCTTCTGCTGTTGCTTCATCATAGATTTCACGGATACACTGACGAATTGCACCGCAAACTTCCTCAGCCTGATCTGCTGTTGCAGTTTCACCGGTTCCGATTGCCCAGATTGGCTCATAAGCAATAACTGCTGTCTTTGCCTGATCTGCTGTTACATTCTGAAATGCGATCTTGATCTGCATACGGATCCATTCGATGTAAATTCCCTGTTTGCGCTGTGTCAGAGACTCGCCGCAGCAGACAATCGGTGTAATACCGTGTTCAAAAGCCTTGAGAACTTTACGATTGACAGTTTCATCTGTTTCAGCGAAGTATTCTCTTCTCTCAGAATGACCAAGTACAACATATTTCACACCGGCATCTGTCAGCATAGCAGGAGAAATCTCGCCTGTATAAGCGCCGGATTCTTCAAAATACATATTCTCAGCACCAATATTGATGTTGCTGCCTTTAGCTGCTTCCATACATGGAATGATATCGATAGCAGGTACGCAGAAAACAACATCCACGTCATCATTTGCTACAAGTGGTTTCAGTGTTTCTACAAGAGCCACTGCCTCACTTGGTGTTTTGTTCATTTTCCAGTTGCCTGCAATAATCTTCTTACGCATGATATTACGATCCCTTCTATCTAACTAATAAATAATTGACTCATTATCCACTTAAATTATTTGTCTGTTGCTGCTGCAACGCCCGGAAGTTCTTTGCCTTCAAGGAATTCAAGAGATGCACCACCGCCTGTGGAAATATGTGTCATCTTGTCACCAAAACCAAGCTAGTTAACAGCAGCTGCTGAATCACCGCCACCGATGATCGTCACTGCATCTGTATCTGCAAGTGCCTGAGCAACTGCAACAGTACCAGCTGCAAAGTTAGGCATCTCGAATACGCCCATCGGTCCGTTCCATACAACTGTCTTCGCATCTTTGACAGCGTTGGCAAACAGTTCTCTTGTCTTCGGTCCGATATCAAGGCCCATCCAGCCGTCATCGATCTGGCCGGCATCGACTACTTTCACATTGGCATCATTAGAAAATGCATCAGCAGTTACTGTATCTACAGGAATAAGCATCTTCACGCCCTTATCAGCAGCTTTCTTGATCATATCGTTGGCATAATCAAGATAATCATCTTCACAAAGAGATGTACCGATCTTACCGCCCTGAGCCTTCATAAATGTATAAGCCATACCGCCGCCGATGATCAGAGTATCCACTTTGTCAAGCAGGTTGTTGATAACAGAAATCTTGCTGGATACCTTGGAACCGCCAAGAATAGCAACAAAAGGTCTTGCAGGGTTATTGACTGCATTGCCAAGGAAATCGATTTCCTTCTGCATCAAATAGCCAACAGCTGCTGTCTTCACATACTGAGTGACACCGACGTTGGAGCAATGTGCTCTGTGAGCTGTACCGAAAGCATCATCCACATAAACATCGCAAAGGCTTGCCAGTTCTTTGCTGAAGGCTTCCCCATTCTTTGTCTCTTCAATTCTGTAACGTGTGTTTTCAAGAAGAACAACATCGCCATCTTTCATAGCAGCTACAGCAGCTTTTGCATTTGGACCAACGACCTCAGGATCTGCAGCAAATTTTACGTCCTGACCAAGAAGTTCGCTTAAACGAACAGCAACAGGTGCCAGAGAAAGTTCAGGCTTTGCTTCGCCCTTTGGCTTACCAAGATGTGAGCAAAGGATAACTTTGCCGCCGTCAGCGATGAGTTTCTTGATTGTCGGCAGGGATGCTACCAGTCTGTTCTCATCTGTAATCTTTCCATCCTGTAAAGGAACATTAAAATCGCATCTTACTAAGACTCTCTGGCCTTTAACATTAATATCATCAACAGAAACTTTATTCAGCATATTATTATCTCCTTTTGTCTGACTATATTTAAGCGCCCTTTAAGCGCAAAAACGGGTCCAATGAGACCGGACCCGCCAAGGATCTTATTTACTTATTCTGATTTCAAAATTAAGCCAATTCAGCAAAATATTTGATTGTTCTAACCATCTGGCTTGTGTAGGAGTTTTCATTATCATACCATGAAACAACCTGCACCTGATATAAATCATCGCCAATTGGAGAAACCATTGTCTGTGTAGAATCAAATAAAGAACCATATGTGATACCTACAATATCAGATGATACGATCTGATCTTCGTTGTAACCAAAGGAATCACTTTCAGCAGCCTTCATAGCAGCGTTGATACCGTCAACTGTTACATCACTGCCTTTAACTACAGCTGTAAGGATTGTTGTAGAACCTGTAGGAACCGGTACACGCTGAGCAGAACCGATAAGTTTGCCCTTTAATTCAGGAATAACAAGACCGATTGCTTTAGCAGCACCTGTTGAGTTAGGAACAATGTTGACAGCACCTGCTCTTGCTCTTCTTAAATCACCTTTTCTGTGTGGTCCGTCAAGAATCATCTGGTCACCTGTGTAAGCATGGATTGTAGACATGATACCACTCTGGATTGGAGCATAATCATTCAAAGCCTTTGCCATAGGTGCAAGACAGTTTGTTGTACAAGATGCAGCAGAGATAATCTTGTCATCAGCTGTAAGTGTCTTCTCGTTAACGCTGTATACGATTGTAGGAAGATCATTGCCTGCTGGTGCAGAAATAACAACTTTCTTAGCGCCTGCTTTGATATGTGCTTCAGCTTTTGCCTTGGATGTATAGAAACCTGTGCACTCAAGAACAACATCAACATCCAGGTCACCCCATGGTAAGTTAGAAGCATCTGCTTCTTTGTAGATTGTAATCTGTTTGCCGTCAACAACGATAGATGCGTTGTCTTCGCCAACAGTTACTGTATGTCCGGCATATCTGCCCTGAGATGAATCATATTTCAAAAGATGTGCAAGCATCTTAGGATCTGTTAAATCGTTGATTGCAACTACTTCATAACCTTCTGCTGCAAACATCTGTCTGAATGCAAGACGACCAATACGACCAAATCCATTAATTGCTACTTTTACTGCCATAATAACTCCTCCTGATATTGTATATCATTTTTATTATTTTGCCGAAAGCTTAAAGAATTTTCTTACCACTTTCGCTCTGTCCCTATTGTATCGGATTTTAATGTTTTTTTCAAGTACAAAAAACCACTTTATTAATTTTTTAACAATCCTTATAATTTGATGCAGATTACTGCATAATTTTCATGATTTTTTCGCAAATTGAAGTTTTTTGTTTTTACATCTGTACATTATTTGCAAAAAATCCAGGATTATACACACAGTTCTATCCAGATTTGACAATCTTTTAACTCGCATCATCTAATTCCGGCGCAATTTTCTCGATAATTCCACCGCCTGCGACAAGATCTCCGTCATACAAAACAACTGCCTGGCCCGGTGTGATCGCACGCTGAGGCTCATCAAAACATACATATAAACTTCCGTCCGGCAACTGTCTGGCTATGCACGGTGCTGCTTTGTGGGCGTAACGTATCTTGGCCGTCAGGCGCACCGGTTCATCCAAAGACGCACGGGACATCAGATTCACATTAGATGCATACAATGCCCGTTGGAACAATTCATCATTCTCACCGATAATGATTTTGTTTTCTTCAGGATTAATACCGGTAACAAAAACCGGATGTCCCATGGCCAGATTCAGCCCCTTTCGCTGACCAATGGTATAAGCACCGATACCTCTGTGATGTCCCAGCACTTTGCCATTCTTGTCGACAAAATCACCTTCCGGCAGTTTTTTGCCTGTATAATCTTCAATGAACGCCTGATAATTGCCGTCCGATACAAAACAGATATCCTGGCTGTCCATCTTATTGGCCACAGACAGACCGATTTCCCCAGCTATACGACGCACTTCTGATTTATCATAAGCCCCCACCGGCATCAGGGTATGCGCCAGCTGATGCTGATTCAGATTATACAATGCATACGTCTGATCTTTTCTGTCAAATGCTGCCTTTTCAATCGCATATCTGCCATTTGGAAGATGAACGATTCTGGCATAGTGGCCCGTTGCAATATAATCGGCACCCAGAGCCAATGCCTTCTCAAGCAGTGCTTCCCATTTGACATAACGATTGCAGACAATACATGGATTCGGTGTCCGCCCTTTTTCGTACTCAGAAACAAAATTGTCAATCACTTTCTCTCTGAACACTTCCCGGAAATTCATCACATAATACGGTATACCGATTCTCTCCGCCACTCTTCTGGCATCATCCACTGCAGATAAACCGCAGCAACCGCCGTTTTCTTCGACGATTTCATCCTCCTCTTCCTGCCAGATCTGCATGGTCACTCCGATCACATCATACCCTTGCTGTTTGAGCAGCCAGGCAGCTACAGAAGAATCCACACCACCGGACATACCTACTACAACCTTTTTCGATGCCATATGCATCCTCCTTCTCATGTAACAAAAGGACTGCCGCATCATCTGTCATAACGCAGCAGTCCTCCCTTATCATTCATTAATAGTCTTCTTCCTCTTCACCTTCACTGATATCGTTCTTCGGTTTCTGGAGGCCTTCAATCTTGATGCCATTCTTTTCTGCATAATCCCAAAGGGCAGCATGAATTGCTTCTTCAGCAAGAAGAGAACAGTGTACCTTGACCGGAGGCAGACCATCAAGCGCTTCCATAACCGCTTTGTTGGTTACTTCCAACGCTTCATAAATTGTCTTGCCTTTGACAAGTTCTGTTGCCATACTGCTAGTTGCAACAGCGGCACCGCAGCCAAATGTTTTGAATTTGACATCTCTGATCACCTGGTTCTCATCAATATCAAAATATATTCTCATGATATCGCCGCACTTCGCATTGCCTACTGTGCCGACACCACTTGCATTTTCAATCTCTCCAACATTACGCGGATGCTGGAAATGATCCATAACTTTCTCGCTGTACATTATTTATTTCCTCCTGTTTTCTTGATGAAATCTTCATATAACGGTGACATGGAACGAAGACGTGCAACAATCTTCTCAATTTCATCTACAACACCGTCAATTTCTTCCTGTGTATTATCATAACCCAGTGTCAGTCTCAGAGAACCATGTGCAATCTCATGAGGCAGACCAATCGCCAGAAGGACATGGGATGGATCCAGGGAACCTGATGTACAGGCAGAACCACTGGATGCACAAATATGTGCCATATCCAGCATGATCAGCATGGATTCACCCTCAACAAACTGGAAACTGAAGTTGACATTATTCGGCAATCTGCGTGTTCTGTCACCATTCAGACGTGCATAAGGGATTCTCTTATAAATGGCATCAATTATGCGGTCTCTTAATTCGATTTCCTTCGATGTACGTTCTTCCATATCAGCCACTGCCATCTCAACTGCCTTGCCAAGACCGACAATACTCGGAACATTCTCTGTACCGGCACGACGCTTACGTTCCTGAGCACCGCCGTGAATAAATGAGCGGATCTTCACACCCTTGCGGATATAAAGGAATCCAATCCCCTTCGGTCCATTGATCTTGTGACCACTGATGCTGAGCATATCAATATGCATCTTGTCTACATCAATAGGCACCTGACAATAAGCCTGTACGGCATCTGTATGGAATAAAATACCATGCTCTTTCGCAATAGCACCAATCTCTTCAATTGGCTGAATCGTTCCGATCTCATTGTTGGCAAACATAACAGAAATCAGGATCGTATCCGGGCGGATAGCTGCTTTCAGCTGATCCAGTTTGATCACACCGTTCTCATCGACATCAATATAAGTAATCTCATATCCTCTGGATGCCAGATAATCGCATGTATGCAGAATCGCATGATGTTCAATCTTGGATGTAATGATATGCTTGCCTTTTGAAGCATATGCTTCAGCAGTCGCAACAAGTGCCCAGTTATCTGATTCACTGCCGCCGGCTGTAAAATATATATTCTCAGACGTTGTACCGATGGACTTCGCCATAATCTCACGCGCATGTGTAATAGCTGCCTTTGTTTCTGAGCCTAAACTGTAGATACTGGATGGATTGCCGTATTTCTCTGTAAAGTAAGGCAGCATGGCCTCAACGACTTCAGGTCTTGCAGCAGTTGTTGCTGCATGATCCAGATAAACTAAATGATCCATTTTGCTCATCTCCTTCAATTATTCAAAATTAATCATTGGTGACATATTTCCAAAGCGAGGGGACAGAAACTCTCCCCGTCTCTTATATATTTATATATATATGCATAATTATTCTCTATGCTATATGTCCCGCATTTTTAATGAAAACTTGCCTTTTTATCTTAACATTTCATCACATATTCGTCAAGTCTTTTTCATACTATTTTGGTAGGGAAATGTACTTATTCAGAATCATTCAAATATCTCATCTAATAAAAAATATTTCCTTCTTCCAGATTCTTTCGATATTGACATGCTTTTGCATAAAGTCGATTCGGATGAATACATTTCTTTGCATCAGAACATTCCTTATATCTAGAACAGCACGCAAATCCCGCGGCCTTTGGAATATAATTATTAATGCCAAATCGCATACATTCCATCAGGCAATTAATAAAATCATCCGAATCCTTATCATATCTTTTTTTCTCGTCATTTTTTCCAAAGTACTTTGAGTATACTTCAACGATATCGGTATTTGACTTGAGGACATCTTCTTTCACTCTCGCAAGGACCGTATTCTTACTGCTGTCTCTCCTGTCTTCAACAAGGTCCGGTTCATAAACACAAATTGCGTAAGAAGATATTTTTCCATCTTTTCCAGCATTTGCCATAATAGAAAAGGAATGTTCCATCAGACCAAACTCACTTTCAAGTTTCCCGAACTTCGATAGGAGTTTTCCCTGCCACCCTTCATCTAAATCACCAACTTCAACTAATTCATCTTTATTATTGACATTCGATATTGAATAATCCTCAGAAGTATCTCCAGCAGCCTCTTTGTCCGAATCATCACATAATAAACAACCAAAAGTCAAATACTCATAAATCCGATGATTGATAACACAATCTTCTAAAGCTCTATGTGCTTTTGAATAATCAATGTTGTATTCCTCTGCTAAACATTCCAGGCTATAGTGTTTCAAATCAGGAAGTGATTTTTTTGCCAGATACACCGTATCAATATAATCATTCGAAAAATGACAATTTAACTCTTTAACATACAAGTCTTCCAGAAACTTACTGTCAAATGTTGAAAAATTATGGCCAACAACTATACTGTCTCCCAGAAACTCTTTAAAGTTTTCACAGGCTTCTTTTGGTTCTATACCATATATACAGATCATTTCATTTGATATACCTGTCAATTTCTCAATCTTTTTCGGAACTTTAACGTCTGTTTTAATCAGTACATTAAATCTCTCTGCTTCTTCCCCTGATACATATTTAATTGCACCAATTTCAGTAATCACATCTTTAAAGTGATTGGTTCCTGTTGTCTCCAAATCCACAACAACATATGACGCTGTGTTGCTTTCAATTCTTTGTCCGCTTTTTCCCGAAATATCTTTTGGCTTTTCAACACTTTCGCCTATATCATTAAAAAAAGATGCTTTCTGCATATCCACCAGATAATCCGACAAAATGCGAATCTGACTTTCATTTTCCAATGTAATCAAAATACTCTTGCTTCCACTTGGTTCATATGAAGCAACAATCTTATAATCAACGACATTATATTTCTTCCAGACACCAGATACCTCTTTACTCCAGTAAATAACTCCTTTTGTTACAGGTAAGCCGATTTCTTTTCTTAACTCTTTTGTGTCATTCTCATTTAGCTGTATAAATCCCGTTGCCATAAAACCTCCCACGATTCATCTGAATGTATTTATAAATTATAAAGCTACTATTCCCAAATAATACGATTCTCAAACAAGCTTCCTCTTTATGAAATCATGTTCAACAGTTCTTCTTCTGTAATTATTGGAATTCCCAAAGACTGTGCTTTTGTCAGCTTACTTCCTGCCTTCTCCCCTGCAACTAGATAATTTGTTTTCTTACTTACAGAGCCTGTACATTTACCGCCATTATTCTCAATTAAATCTGAAGCTTCTTTTCGACCAAGGGTTGGTAAAACACCCGTCACAACAATTGTTAATCCTGCCAGTTTTTCACTAGAAGTTGATCCTTTCGGCATCTTCATTGTAACACCTACAGACTCCAGTTCATCTATAACTGTACGGTTCTTGGGATTATCAAAATACTGCCTGATGCATGTAGCTGTAACCCCGCCAATATCATCAATGGCTATTAAATCTTCGTATGATGCATTCATCAATTCTTCAATTGAAGAAAAATGCTTCATAATTGACTTTGCTGTATTCTTTCCGACATTTCTTATTCCAAGTCCGGTCAGCAGCTTTGTAGGATCGTTTGTTTTAGATTTCTCAATCGCTTCCAATACTCTGCCTGTTCCTTTTTCTTTGCCAAATATATTATTTCTAATCAGTTCATCCTTCAAATCATTTAATTTGTAAATATCTGCAAAGGTTTTCACATAACCATTTTTGATTAATGCATCAATAATAGAATCTCCCAGTCCTACAATATTCATCGCATCAAGTGAACAAAAATACGAAAGAGTTCTTGCCAATTGTGCTGAACATAACACATTGACACAGCGGATATCTGCCGTATCTTCTTCATTTATCAACCCACTGCCGCATACTGGGCAGCGCGTAGGCGTTTTAAAAACAACTTTTGGCGTCTTAACACATCCATTTAACTTTGGAATAATTTCTCCGCTCTTAAATAATTTATATGAGCCTCCAATGCCAATCTTCATCTCATTAATATAATCCTGATTATGAAGTGTCGCTCTTGAAACATTCGTTCCGCAAAGTCTGGCTGGTTTTTCTGTTTCTTCATCATGGAAAACGCCCGTATAAGTTATCTTTCCTGTTCGTCCTACATCTACCAGAATTTCATCCATCACGACAACACGCTCTTCTGGAGGATATTTATAAGCAATATGACCGCTGGAATATTTACTTCCTGCCGGGAAGTCGTCTCGATACTGAATCTGGTCTATTTTGACAACAGCACCATCAATATCATATTCGAGTTTATCACGCATTTCTGCAATCTCATCAATTGCCTGAATAATTTCATCCACCGTTGTGCATTTTTTATGGAATACCGTCGGAATACCATTTGCCGATAAAAAATCCATTGCATCACAATGGCTTTCCATCACTTCTTCCGGTCCTTGCTGAACATTAAATACAAACATCTTTAACCCGCGCTCTTTTGTAATTGCTGGATTCAGTTGCCTTAATGTACCTGCTGCCAGATTTCGTGGATTAGCCGCCAGTTTTTTTCCTGTCTTTTCCTGTTCATCATTATATTTTTCAAAAGCACTATGAGACATATAGACTTCTCCTCGAAGTTGCAATGCATCATATGGCAACTTTAAATATTTTTTTACATCTGGTACAACAAGTGCATTTGCTGTTACATCCTCTCCAACAAGTCCATCTCCTCTAGTTTCCGCCAAAGACAATCTTAACAAACCATTTTCATCTTTTTCATATCTCAAAGTCATTGAAAGGCCATCAATTTTTGTTTCAACAGAAAATTGGCATTCAGGATGAACAGCCTTAACCTTTTCTACCCAGGCAACGATATCCTCTTTTGTGAAAACATCTTCAATTGAAAGCATAGGCACATCATGCGTTACCTTAACACCGGCTTCCCTCTTTGCAGTTCCACCAATCTTTTGCGATGGCGAATCCGATGTGACCCATTCCGGGTGTTCTTTTTCAGCTGCTTTTAATTGAAGCATCAACTGATCATATTCATAGTCACTGATTTCTGATTCATCCTGGTTATAATAAAGATTCATATGATAATTGATTGTTTTAATGAGCGTATTATATTCTTCTCTATTCATATATTATTTCTCCAATACCCTATCTGATTTTATATACGCTTTCTCCGCTTCGACTGATTCCTGCGATCATTTGCAATAAACTGTCTTTTCAGCTGCTCAAGTTCTTCCGCTGTTACATCCCGCCACTTTCCAACCGGCAGACTGCCAAGACGGATATTCATAATACGGACCCGCTTAAGCTTCGTTACATGGTAATCAAAATGTCGGCACATATACCGAATCTGCCGGTTCAACCCCTGTGTTAGAATAATAGAAAATGTGTAATCATCTATCCTCCGAAGCGTACACGGACGTGTCACCGTATCCAGAATCGGCACGCCCTTTGACATGCCCTGAATGAATTCATCTGTTATCTTCTTATTCACCCGGACAATATACTCTTTCTCATGATACTGACTAGCCTTCAGAATATGATTGACAATTGTACCATCATTCGTCAGAAGAATCAATCCCTCCGAATCCTTGTCCAGACGTCCGATCGGGTAAATCCGCTCCGGATAATGAATATAATCTATAATATTATTCTTCTCACGGACTCTATCTGTTGTACAGACAATTCCCCTTGGTTTATTAAAAGCGATCAAAACCATCCTGTCGTTTTGTCTGACAACCTTCGATCCTACCTTAACCACCTGCCCCGGCCTCACTCGGGTACCAAGCTCAGCCTTCGTGCCATCCACTGTCACGCGTCCTGCCTCAATCAGACGATCTGCTTCTCTTCTGGAACAAAAGCCCGCATCACTCAGGAAACGATTAAGACGAACATCTGATTTATCTTCATTCTCATGTAATATATCCTTTTTAAAATTACTCATTTCTATACCTCTGTTACAAAAAAAGCTTTTGCTGCAGACACCTCCAGCAAAAGCTTTTATCATTCGTTCATCTAATTAGTTCTGTGTAGCTGTACTACTGTCTGTCTGTGATTCTGTCTCACCGGCCGACTCAGTCTCTGCTGCAGATTCAGTCTCTGACTGTCCTGATTCAGTTGAAGATGTATCGCTGGTATCAGTAGATGCTGAATTCGTTACACTTGTCTTAGAGCGCACCTTCTGCATGAATTCCATCAAGCTTGAATCATTCGCACAGGCACTGTCCATCTTGGTATTCACTGTAGAAATAAGATCCATGACATCCTGATCCTGGTAAAGCTGATTGATGTAATTCTGAGTGTCCTCATCATACTGAAAAGAACCTGTGGCAGCATTATAATCACCGCGATAAATGTACAATGTTCCGTCATCCGCTGACTTCACATAAAATACGGAAAGATTCGGTGCCAGTGTCTTAATATCTGCCAACTTCAACTCATCATATACAAAAACAACATATTCTCCGGAATTCAGACCGCGTTTGGTATAATACTGCGTATTCTGATAATCCTCAATAATCTGCGAAGTTGCTGTCAATACATCTGCATTGATCTCCTGATCAGAATTATAAACCTTCTTCAGAAGATCTGTGTCACCCTCCTTAAATGCCTTACGGTAATTGGCAATCAGTTCATTCACTGCAGGATACTGATTCTCCTGAAGGGCATTGGTATTCTCATCGACACTGATGGTTGATTCTGCAGTCAAGCTGCCGGAATTGGCGGCCGTCCCTTTATTCTCCTTGCTTCCAAGGTTCACCACCAGACCTGCAATGGCAGCAACAACGACAACAACCGATAATATAATAATCAATATACTGTTTCGGTTCATAGCTATATTCTCCTCACCGGCAGAACTGTTTCTTCTGCTCTCTCTATCTCCTAATGGACTTTTCATTCCTTTCTATTCCTCCATACAATTATTCATCATAACGATGCTTTCATTCCTGAACATTCATCTGCAGCACTGCAGAATCATTCTGCGAATTCTGTTAAAAAAATACACCTGAAGGGAATCGAACCCTCGCACACGGCTCCGGAAACCGTTGCTCTATCCACTGAGCTACAGATGCAATTGTTATTGTACAATATTTTTTAACAGAATGCAATGGATAAATCACTTTTTCTTGTGTTATTTTTCTACGTCAGAAATCAGATTCTGTTCTTTAAGGCTCGGACAACCGTCTCGAGTATCTTAATCCTTGCATAATACTTGGAATCAGCCTCAACAATCGTCCACGGTGCATAGGTAGTAGAAGTTCTCAAGATCATCTCATCGACAGCCTTGACATACGCATCCCACTTCTCACGATTGCGCCAGTCCTCATCCGTAATCTTCCACTGTTTCTCAGGATCTTCCATTCTCTCATTAAAACGTCGTTCCTGTTCATCCTTATCAATCTGAAGCCAGAATTTCAGAACAATCACCCCGTGGTCTGTCAAATTCTGCTCCATCTGGTTGATCTCTCTGTATGCACGGCGCCATTCTGCCTGGCTACAGAAGCCTTCAATACGCTCCACCATCACACGTCCATACCATGTCCGATCAAAAATCGTCATATGACCATCCTTCGGCACGGCTCGCCAGAAGCGCCACAGATAATGATGGGCCTTTTCTATATCATTCGGTGCTGCCGGAATCCCCTCGTATCCGCGCGGATCCAGAGGCTCTGTCAAACGCTTGATCGCACCGCCCTTTCCTGCCGCATCCCAGCCTTCCAAAGCCACAACAACAGGAATCCGCTTCAGATACATCTCATTCTGCAGACGGGTCAATTCTTTCTGCAGCACAGATAAACGCTTCTTGTAATCTTCCTTTGTCATTGTCAGACTGACATCCACACCGTCAAGAACCGTTGTACGCATTGTCTCTTCCGTACCCGGCAATTCTTCCTGCGCCCTCTCTGCCAAATGACTGCGGCTCTCTTTTTCATTCTCTTCATTCAAACGTTCTTCTATCATCCCGGCAACAATTGTCATGACTTTCACTGCTGCATATTCCCTGTCTGTTGCCTCAATGACATGCCATGGTGCCCATGACATATCGGTCTGTTCCAGCATATGATCATACATCGGCAGATACGCCTTATACTGCTTAAAATGCTTCCAGTCCGCTTTGGTCACACGCCACTTCGTCTCAGATGAACGTTCCAGCTTCTTCAGACGCTTCTCCTGTTCATCGGCAGAAATATGCAGGAAAAATTTGATGATCAATGTTCCGTCAGCCGACAGCTGTTCCTCGAATGAAAGAATCTGCTGATACGCAGCATCCAGGCGCTTCTGATCCATTGGCGCATCCATCTGTTCTGTGATCACGCGCCGATACCAGCTTCGGTCAAAAATATGCATGCGCCCCTTCGCCGGTGTCTTCGTCCAGAAACGCCACAAAAACGGATGCATATGCTCTTCTTCATTTTCTGCCTGAATGGTAAATACCTTAAATCCACGCGGATCCAGCGGCTGTATCAGGCGACTGATCATCGTTCCCTTACCGGATGCGCCCCATCCTTCAAAAACAACCATCACCGGCAAACCCTTAGCCCGCGCTTCTCGCTGAAGCGCAGCAAACTTCGGCGCCAGTTTATCCATCATTTCTTTGTATTCTTTTTTGGTAAGATTTTTATTTAAATCGACTTCTCTCAGCATTTCATTCCCCTCTGCAAATAAAACAAAAGAAGATGCCGTAAAATGACATACCCGGAAAAGGTACTGCAACCTCTCCGTATTTTACAACATCCCCTCTTTTGTGCTCCGTCCGCAGGACAGATAGATCAATAATACTTTTTTCTTCCCCAGAGATTGCTCTTCTTGAATTCTATATATTCACTGTAAGCCTTCTCAAGGATCTGCCTCTCATTCGTAAATTTCAGTAAATGATAAGCTTCGTGATACTTATAATACCCCGAATCCACGAAATACTCTTCACGCTGTGGTTTGCTGAAATAGCTGTCAGACATCATCAAATACCAGTGGACTTCCTTCATCACCACATCCTGGGATGTATTGAAGCTGTACTGGCTCTTGCCTACATATTTCACAATAGATGCGTCTACACCCGTTTCTTCTTTCACTTCTCTGAGTGCCGTTTCCTTAAATTCTTCGCCTGCCTCAACAGTACCTTTCGGTAACACCCATCCTTCATATTTATTTCTGTAATTCTTATACAGCAGAAGGATTTTACCTCTGAATATAACCACACCGCCACAGCTCGTTGCCTTTGTCATCGCAATTCCTCCCTGCTCATTGGTGTGTCAATCAAGTATTCTATCTATTAGTATACAATGCTTTGAGGTATTTTACAATAATATCACAGGAATTTAACCTGTTGTTTGTAAAGGAATACCTGTCCATTTAATTATTCAGATAAGCATCCAGTATCTCTCCGGCAATAGGAACCGCTTCGCTGCTGGCTGTTCCGGCATCTTCCACCAATACGCAGATGGCAATCTTCGGATCATCCGCCGGTGCAAAACCGACAAACCAGGCATTGTTGCCTCTTCCGACAACTTCCGCTGTTCCTGTCTTTCCGGCAACAGAGTAATTCTTGCCGGAAAGTTTGTAACCGGTACCCTCTTCAACAACCGCCTTCATCATCTTGGTCAGCTGTGAAGATTCTGAAGCTGACATCAGCGTTCCATAGTTCTCCGATTCATATTGTTCAATCACAGAACCTTCCGTGCTCTGAACAGAATCAATCACATACGGCTTCATCAATGTTCCGCCGTTGGCAATGGCACTGACGAGCATAGCTACATGGATCGGAGAAATAACTGTATTGCCCTGGCCAATAGCCGTTGCACCAATCTGCCACTGGCTGTCTGTGTTAGACAGACTGAACTGACTTTTAGCCGTCGTAAACTTCGTTGGCAGTGTCTGATTAAACAGCAGCGAATTGGCCACTTCATTCATTTTGTCTACACTGATGGATAGCCCCAGATTGGCAAATGATGCATTACAGGATTCTGCAAAAGATTCAAGCAGATCCACCTGTCCATGCTCTTCACCGTCATAACACTTAATATAGCTGTCACCGCTGTCAGACTGCAGTGAAATCGAACCATCACAGTAATAGCTGTAATTATCCGGGTCACCGCCGCTGCGAAGATATGCCAATGACGTCACCATCTTGAATATAGAACCCGGTACAAAAAGTCCCTGCGTTGACTGATTCAGAAGAACTTTGCTGTTCTCATCACTAATAATGTCCTGATAATTATCAACCAGTGAATTCGGGTCGTAGTCCGGTTTTGAAATCATCGCCAGTACCTTACCTGTGGATGGTTCTATTGCCACTACAGCGCCCTCTCTGTCTCCCAGAGCATCATGAGCAACCTGCTGCAGATTGGCATTTAATGTTGTCACCACATTATCCGCCGGATTTTTCTGACCTCTGATCTCATTAATAATCTTCTCTACTGGCTGGATATCTGACGTAATCAGATTGTAATCGGCTGTCAGCTCCACACCGGACTTGTTCACATCACTTGTTCCCACCACATGGGCAAATGTACATCCATACGGATAATAACGGTAATAATTGCCATTATCATCCCTGATGGATTCTGCCAGAATTTCTCCGTCCGCTGAAAGAATCTCTCCTCTGACAACACTGTCCGCCATCTTGGCCAGACGGCTATTATGCGGATTATTAATAACTTCCTTGCTTGTCACGCCGTCAAAATAAATAAAGTAACCGATCATTCCGAAGAAAAGCAGCATCATCACATACGTAATACGCATGATCTCTTTGTTCGTGCGTTTCTTTTCACTGAGTTCACGGCGCAGTTCTATATCATCAATATCCGTCTCTTCGTCTTTTCTTCTGCGGCGTTTTTTCTTTTTGGTATTTGTCTTTTTCACAGGAACCTCGTCTGCAACAGCCTTAGCGGCCTGTTTATTCTGTCTTTTTCCCTGCGGCTGTTCATCTGATTTCTTTGTTTCACACTGCTGTTTCTGAGCAGTACGCTGTTTCTCCAGCGCACGCTGCTTCCTGCGTCTGTCTCTCTCAGCCGCTTCCTGTTCATTGACCTTGCGGTAGTGTTCGATATCCTTCTCATCAAAATCAAAATGATCCACATCATCCACACCCGGCACATAGTCCATCATTCCATCATCCGAAAGCAGATCAAAGTCATCCGATGGATCTTTCCTGACATTGACAACGGTATCATCCAGACTGGCCTTCTTATACACGCGTCTGGTCATTCCACTGTCGTTGTTCTGATTCTCGTCGTTTTTCTTCAATCTCTTTCACCTCCTTCTGTTTCAACAGATAAAGTCCCTGAATCACTGCAAATACAATGATTGTGGAAAGAATGGAACTTCCGCCGTAACTGATCAGTGGCAATGTAACACCGGTATGCGGAATAAACTTGATAACACCACCTATACACAGGAACAGCTGAAAACCATATGCAATGCTCAGGCCAATTGCCAGAAGCTTATAGAAATTATTGGTCAAACGCAGCGAAATATTAATGAACATAATAAAACAGCTCATAAATACCAAAATAAGACAGATGGCAAAAAAACCACCCAGTTCCTCAGCGATCACCGCAAAAATAAAGTCACTTTCCCTTACAGGAATATCCTTTGGCATTCCCTGATACAGACCCATGCCAAACCATCCGCCTGTTCCGATGGCAAACAGTGACTGAGCGATCTGATATCCAGCATCGTTATAATTGCCCCAAGGATCCTTCCAGGCAACAACTCTTCGTTTGACATGGTCAAACAGATGATAAGCAACAACAGAAGCCCCGGCTCCTGCCGCAAGGCCCATAAGCGGCCACATGGCTCTACGTGTTGCCACGTAAAGCATCACAATATACGTAACAAAGAAAATAACTGCCGCACCAAGGTCTTTCTCAACAACAAGCATCAGCACATGCACTCCCGCCAGAGCGGAGGTGAGCATGATCTGCTTCAGACTGGTGTTTTTATACAGCATAGCTGCTACAAAAAACACAAAAATAATCTTTGCTAATTCTGAAGGCTGAAAACCAATACCCGCAATGCTGATCCAGTTGGTCGCACCATAAACCTTTGTACCAAAAATAAATACGGAACCAACAACTCCGAGACCGATAATGCCGTAAACAATACCGAGCCTGCTCAAAAAACCGACTTTCTCCACAATCACCGGCACTGTCAGACTGAAGGCAACAGATGCAACAGCAATTAAAAATTGCTTCACTGCAAGTGTCATGTCCAGTCTTGTCAGCATTACAAAACCGATCATCATCAGAAAAAACATATTGTTGATCAAAAGCTTTGACGCATTCCTGTAAATATTGTTGTACATAAACAACGCAACAATAAAGAAACACAGCTGTGCGCCGTAAAAGACAAGTACATACATGGATTTCTCATTCAGAAAAATAATCGTATAAAGCATGAGATGAATCCAGAGCATCAGAAAATTCTGGCTTCTGTAAATCCTTCGCTTTTTCTTTTCTTTTTTGACACTGAAAACCGTAAAACAGCGAATCGTATAAATCGCCATGATCAATGCAACCATGTACTTAAATAACTGCGTAATAACATTAACCATCCTGTCCCTATTCTACTCCTCTTTTATAATGTCCTTTCGTGAAATCTCCGGCAGCTGTCACCCGTTCTCCCTGAAGGGCACGGATGCATGCTTCTGCCATTGCTCTGACAGTATCGCCTGTCTCATTGACAAATTGAAGGCGTACACCGCCAATACCGCTTTCCGTTGCCTCATCCAATACATCCATTAAGTATAACGGCACTGTATTGTAAATAAGATTATAGCAGAAAGCGCAGACATTATGCACCAGAAACTTCTTGTGTCTGCGATCTTCCAGTTCATAATACCCGGGTCCTTTGGTACATTTGCCGGTTGTCTTCATAAGGCATTGTGCCGACACCATAAGCGGCTGATATCCGTAGACGATCATCTCGCTGTTCACCGCAGATCGAAGTCCTGCAATCTCCCTTCGATTCAGTTCCACAGGTAAGGTCATCTGATCCATCATCTGCTCATATACACGGCCGGCTCTGTCATTCATACAATACATATTATAATCCGATATACACGGTTGGTCAAATCCTGCCTTTCTCAGCATCAGCAGCGTCTCCATATTTCTCACCAGGAAGCCGTCTGTCGTTGACTTCAGCTTCTGAATTTTAGACAGACACTGCTTCTTTGTATCATTTCTTAAAATATAAGGCATTGCCAGATAGAATTCTTTGCCCGCACCATGTGTCATAGCAGCTGCTTCAACTGCAAGATTGTCATTGCCTTCGTAATTAAAATAAATGCGGCTGATACCATCCACCTTTGATGCTGCAAGCACCTGTGCTCTCGAAGATGCCAGAACACTGATGGATACAGGTCTCTTTTCTCGCTTTCTGCTATCATTCGACGACTGTAAAATCGACGGCTGCTGTCTTCTGAATGGTGTCAGTACGGCTCTTTCCACAGTATCAAGTGCCTCACGCCTAAACTGGTTCAATTCCTGGACCGTCATATAGCAGTCCTCTTCAAGGAAAATCTCCAACTGATCGAATTCAAAAGGTGTCCCCCCCGTCTTCATCAGGCGCCTGCGAATCTCCTCTTCTGTAAGCGGCCGCTTCTGGGCTGGCTGGACAATCGCTCCCTCACTGCAGACATGCATATCTCTATAATATACATCTATTCTAGCAGGTAAATCTTTCGAAATACTTACATATCCATAAATCTTCTCTTTCAGGTCACTGTTTTTGACATACTGCTCAGCAACCGACTGGATCAGCGATTGATTTCGTGTTCTCATAACGGAACATGTCTGCTTAAATGGTTTGCCTGTATACTTCACCTTCAGCTGTCCACCCACCGAAACAGTTTTGTCCAGTTTGACTGACTGTCCATCCGGCAATTCCAGAACATCGCCCGCTCCCAGGTCCTTCATAGGCTGTATCTCCATTTCCCCCCTGCGGTTTATTCTTCCTTGTCCGATATTCAAGCCCGAATGGTTCGGACGTTTAACCGACATCATCTCCTGCCCATTGTGCCTGTAAAAATAGCCGTCCGTGAAACCGCCTCTGTTATACAGATCCATTAACTGCTCCAGATCTGCCTGATCCACATGATAATGTTCACGCCCGCCTGTCAGATATAGGTCTGTATACTTGCGATATAAATAAGCTGTCAGTGCTGCGTATTCCGGCTTTTTCATGCGGCCTTCTATCTTCAGAGAATCCACACCTGCATTAATCAGATCCGGCAGCAGCTGCAGGCTGCACAAATCCTTCGGACTGAGAAGATAGCCGCTCTTCTCCCTGCTGTCCGAATGAAAGGTCCATGGAAGGCGGCATGGCTGTGCACATCTGCCGCGATTACCGCTTCTTCCTCCGATCATACTGCTCATCAGGCACTGTCCCGAATAGCAGTAACAAAGTGCTCCATGCACAAATGTCTCAATCTCCACCCCTGTCTGCTGTTTCATATCCGCAATTTCTGATAAATCCAGCTCACGGGGTGTAACAATTCTTGATGCACCATGATCTCTGAGCCATTTGCCGTAATCCGTTCCGCAGACTGTCATCTGTGTACTGGCATGTATCGCCATATCCGGAAAAAGTGTATGGATCATTTCCATAACGCCCAAATCCTGTACAATGACCGCGTCCAGTCCCTGTTCATAAAAAGGCCGGATATAATCTTCCAGCTGCCCTTCTATTTCTGTGTTTTTCAAAAGTGTATTCACCGTCATATAAAGCTTCCGCCCATGAAGATGCGCATAGTCAATCGCTGACAGCATCTGCCCTGCATCCGCATTATCTGCATAGGCTCTTGCGCCGAACATCGGTCCGCCCATATACACAGCATCCGCGCCTGCCTTATAGGCCGCCTTCATCGTATCAAAAGAGCCTGCCGGTGCCAGTACCTCTATTTCTCTCATTCTCTATCTCCTGTCCTGCCGTGAAAAAAGAAAGGGCGCCGCAACTTATCACTACTGAATCCGTACAGCAACCCTTTTTACATCGTCAAGAAAGCCGATTAATCATTCTGGCGTTCGGCCTTCGCCTCAAGCTTTACAATCTGTTTCTGAAGTTCATTAATCTCGTCTTTCAGCTGATCAATCTTCTTCGTGGATTCATCCAACTGAATCTGTGCTGAGATCAATTCGTGCTTTAGATCATACTCAGCCTTATCCTTATCTTCCAGATCTGCTTCAAGCTCGCTGATTCGTTTTCTTGCTTTATAATAATCATCTGCCATGTTCAGCTCCAGCAAAGTCTTCTGCATATCGCTGCCCATCCGCTTATATTCCGGCATCTGATTAAGCTCTGTCATCTTATTGTTGATATATAATGCAATCTTCTGAAGATATTCCTCGCTCTCATAGCCGCTCAATGTATAGACCTTTCCACCGAGCAAAACCTGAACATCTGTCTTTGATGCCATTCCATATCCTCCTTTTATCTTCAGTCCTTACAAGGTTCATTGTCACCCAATCCCGTCTGTTACCATTATAAACGAATTAACCGGAATTACAAGTCTTAATTCAAGTCCTTCAAGCAGGCATTGTCTCCTGCTATAACGCATCAGCCGGAATTCCGCAGTGAGCTCTGGCAAGTTCTGTTACAACTCTTCCCCGCGGTGTTCTCTGTATAAATCCATTCTTGATCAGATATGGTTCATACACCTCTTCCAATGTTCCTGAATCCTCTCCAAGAGCTGCCGCCAGTGTATCAAGACCAACCGGTCCGCCTCTGAACTTATTCATCATGGTGAGCAAAATGTTTCTATCTGACTGGTCCAGACCATACTTATCCACATCCAGAAGATCCAGTGCTTCATTGGCAACCTGCAGCGTGATCACACCATCGTGACAAACCTGGGCATAATCGCGCACACGCTTTAGCAGCCGATTGGCCAGACGCGGGGTTCCTCTGGAACGTCTGGCAAGCTCCTCCGCTCCCCGCTCATCGATCTTCACATGTAAAACTTCTGCTGACCGCCTGATAATCGTCATTAAATCCTGGGTTGAATAAAATTCCAGACGACTGACAACACCAAAACGATCTCTGAGTGGCGCCGTCAACAGTCCGGCTCTTGTCGTTGCCCCCACCAGTGTAAACTTCGGAAGATCCAGACGGATGGATCTTGCAGCTGCGCCTTTGCCAATCACAATATCAATTGCAAAATCTTCCATCGCCGGATAAAGGACCTCTTCTACCTGTCTGTTCAAGCGATGAATTTCATCAATGAAGAGAACATCCCCCTCCGACAGATTATTCAATATAGCAGCAATCTCACCCGGTTTCTCAATGGCCGGTCCCGATGTCACTTTCATCTTCACGCCCATTTCATTGGCAATAATTCCCGCCAACGTCGTCTTTCCTAATCCCGGAGGCCCATAGAACAGGACATGATCAAGTGGTTCTTCTCTCTGTCTGGCTGCCTCAATATAAATAGAAAGTGTTTCCTTCACTTTCTGCTGTCCGATATAATCCTTCAGAAGCTGAGGCCTGAGATGATTCTCGATCTTGACATCTTCCTCTGCAAACTCGGTTGTAATAATTCGTTTTGCCATTGTCTCTCACCTAAAATATCATAATTTTCTTCAAAGCCTGTTTCAAAAGCGTCTCACTGTCCATCTCATCTGCCCCTGAAACAGCACGCACCGCACGAACAGCCTCCGTATTACCATAACCCAGTGCTGTCAATGCCATAATGACTTCATCCCGAACATTCGCAGCCGCATCGCCAGGGTCCGAAAGACTCATCTCTGCATCGCCATGACCTTCGATCATGGATTCAAGATTCAGCTTGTCCTTCAATTCAATAATCATTCGCTTCGCCGTCTTCGGTCCGATCCCCGGAGCCTTGGCAATTGCCTTGGCATCTTCCGCTAATATTGCAAAACGGAGCTCGTCAGCTGTCATCGCTGACAAAATTGCCAATGCCGCTTTCGGTCCGACACCATTGACAGTGATCAGCAGCTTGAAGATCTTCAGATCATCTTGCGTCAAAAAGCCAAATAATCCCAATGCATCTTCTCTCACATAAGTATACGTATATATCTTAACAACATTCCCTGGATCCGGCAGTACCTGAGCTACCGACACGGGTATCTGTATTTCATAGCCAATACCATGACAGGCAACAACAATCGTATCCTGGCCGGCATCACATAATTCTCCCTGAATAAACGCTATCACTCATTTCACCTCTTCGAAAATCATCATACCACAAAACAACTGTTCAGTCCAGTCCAAACACAAAACAACTGTTCAGTCGATAAAGGCTGTTCAACTATGTCTCTTTATGATAAGATAGCGTCAGGAGGATCTATTATGCTTACATTTGATACATTTTATCCATCAGACATACATATTACTGATCAGACGCTGCTTCTGAACATCGAGACAACCGGTCTTTCCCCCAGGAACGCTTTTGTGTTTATGATCGGACTGGGATGGCAGGAAGAAAAAGGATGGCATTTTCAATGCCTGCTGGCCGAAAAGAAAATGGATGAGCGTGAACTGATGCAGTCTTTCCAACAGATACTTGAGAATTTCAGCCAGGTACTCACCTATGGCGGTCACAGTTTTACTTACCGCTTTCTCAACAACCGCTGGCGCAATTACAGCGACACCGACTGTTTTTCCAGAGAAGATACTGCTGATCTGACACTCTTTCAAAGCGTCCGACAGCTGGATATTCAAAAAGATATCTCTCCTTTCAGGCATCTGCTTTCTCTGGAAAACACCCGAAAAGCCACCGCTGAAGCCTTTATTCGCTATATCCGTCCTGAGCATCTTGACCCTGAAGCATTGGTTAAATGCTATACATCATGGGAGCTTTCCAAAGAAGATACGCTGCTTTTACAGCTGAAGTCCCATCATGAAGCGGATATGATCGGACTACTCCACCTCCATTCACTCTCTGCCTATACACAATTTTTCAGAGGAAGGTTCGCCAAAGTACATCTTTGCAGGTTAGAAGAGAATTTCTGTCACCTTGCTCTCATATTAGAGACACCGGTCCCCCAAAGGGTCCAACTGGCGAACGCTCTGCTTTCTCTCTCTTTAGAGAAAGATACGGCACATCTTGTCATTCCGGTTTTATCCGGTGAATTGAAATATTTTCTCCCAGGCCCCGTCAAAGACTATTATTATCTTCCCAAAGAAGACCGTGCCATCCATCGCTCTATTGCCTGTTACGTCGATAAAGCATACCGTCAAAAAGCAACCGCAGCCACCTGTTACATCCGCCAGGAGGGGATTTTTCTCCCATCT
>OLOL01000889.1_pt1 | contig 28266 bp, 23 predicted proteins | sample 1673081 | NCBI WGS metagenome assembly OLOL01 (sample SAMEA3136753, study PRJEB25190) | human gut metagenome
GATAATAATCACCCACCAAAACATATTCCATTCCTGTCCGGGCATCATAGATTTTTTCTTTCATTGTCTGTCCTCCTTCTTCTTTAGAACACAAATTCCGTGTAAGTATTTTTCTTGTGATCCACTTCAATTTTCTTTACATACTGCTGCAGGTTATCTGCCGTTAAAAGGACCTCTGTGCTGCCTGCGATCTTCTTTTTCTGCTGCAATTCTTCTAGAACAACGGCCAGTTCTTTTTCCTTTGCAGATTTTGACTGTTTCAGTGTTACGATTTCATTTTCCACCCCCTGCTTCAGTTCCAGAAATTTCTCTTTTGAAAGTTTTCCGAGAACATACTGCTCGTAGCCGCTGCGCTTCTGTGATTCCAGCCGAATGATATTGCCTGACATCTGTTCCATTTCACGGTTCAATGCCGTTTTCTTCGTTTCAAGGCTGCTTTTCCCCAATTTTTTCTGTATCAGCTTTTTCAAGTTCTTATGTTCTTCTAACCGCTGGTACAGTTCCTTATGGATGCCGTTCCAGAGGTCTTTCTCTGAGATGGAAACATGGCAGAATTTACAGTAAAAATACAGCGAACCATCACTTTGCCAATGGCAAACCAGCTTTTCGCCGCACTCTTTGCAAAATATTCTGCCTTTGAAAATGTTCGGATTGTTCTCTCTGCGCTGTCTGCACCACTTTTTCCGTTCCTCCCTGACTGCTTGCTCGGCTTCCCGCAATGCAGAAATCTCATCAAACAGCTCCCAGCTGATGATTGCCGGATGGCTGTCCGGCACCATCCGCCAGCTTTCCCGTGGATTCTGCCCGATTTTCCGATACATTTCATCGTAGGCGATGCGATTATAGACCATTGTCCCCGTGTAGACTGGATTTTCCAGAACCTTTGTCACAAAAGCTGGCTGCCATGCAAGGGCCTTTACCCGTGAGGTATTTCTCATATAACCCAACTGACATCGGCGCGTAAAAGGTGTCGGGATTCCCTGCGCGGACAGCTTCTTTGCAATCTCGTACTCTTTCATGCCGGATTTCTTCCAGAAGAAAATCTGCATCACCACATCGCTGACTTCCTCGTCCAGAATCAAATGATTCTTCTGATCCTTTTTATAGCCGAACGGAACAGGAGTATAGATTTCTCCCCGTGCTTCCTTGGAACGAAAACACGACTGAATTTTCTGGGATAGGTCTTTCGAGTACATCTCATTGATCATGCTCTTGATCGGCACCAGCATCCCGTCACGGCTCTGGCTGTTCAGGCTGTCATAGTTATCGTTGATGGCTATAAATCTTACGCCGAACAGCGGAAACACCTGTTCCAGATACTGGCCTGTTTCCACGAAATTGCGGCCCAAACGCGAGAAGTCCTTTACCACGATGCAGTCGATTTTCCGCTCCTGCAGTGCTTTTAGAAGCCTCTCAAATTCCGGGCGGTCAAAGTTCATCCCTGTGCACCGCTTGTCCGCAAATACATCCAGCAGCATCAAATCATCCCGGTGATTGATGTAATCCTTGATATAGGAAATCTGCACTTCCAGTGATTCCGTATCCCGAAGTACATCATCAAAATCGGACAGTCGTGCGTAAATTGCGGTTTTCCAGATACGGTGCGGTGCGTTCTCAGTTTCCCGCTGCGCCGCACTTACTTTCTTGCTTACTCTCGCCATAAGTCGGCTTCTCCTTTCATGCAGATACTTCATGCTGCCTCATCTGCTTTTGATGCAGTTCTTCCAGCAGGTCCGCAATTTCATCGTGGAATCGGAACGTAATTTCTACCCGATTGCCCTCATACACTTCGATTTTCTCAATCAGTTCCACGACCATTGGACGGGTGATTTCTTCCAATTTTCGATACTTACGGTACACATCCAGAAACGGATAAGCGTTTGGAGCAGTCTGTAGGTTTTGCCGTTCTGCTTCCAGTTCTGTGATTTTGCGGTCATACTCTTCGATCCGCTTGCTGTACAGTTCGTTGTAGTTCAGGAAATCCTCCCGTGTGAGGATTTCCTCTGCGTAATCCCCATACAATTTTTCCTTAATGCCCTGTGTATGGACCTTTTCTGCAGTCAGCTGCCGAATCTGCCGTTCGATGCGCCGCACACGGTAGGGTTCCTGTTGGGCCTGCCGGATGCTTTCTACAAACTCTGCTTCCTCCATCACGATCTGGATCTGCATCTGGAGCGCATTCCGCACAATGTTATGGAGTTTTTCATCCCGCAGATTATGGCTCGTGCAACTGCCTTTGTTCTGTTTGCTGCCGGAGCACTGATAATAGATATACCGCTTTCCCTTATAGCTGGCCGACCTGCGCCCCAGCCGGCTGCCACAGTCCCCACAGTAGAGAAAGCCTGCAAACAGAGCCACCGTTTCGGCATCGTTCGGCCTACGTGTTTCGGTTTCCAGAATCCGCTGCACCAGTTCAAACTGCTCTGCCGGAATTATTGCTTCATGGGTGTTGTCCACGATTACCCAGTCCCTCATCGGCACGTTCATTTTCTTTTTGGAGCGATAGTCCAGTCTCCTTGTCTTTCCCTGCACCAGTTTTCCGATATAGACCTCGTTGTGCAGAATGCGGTCCACCGCCTTGGCAGACCACGGCGGCTCATCGCTCTTGCGGAAATGCAGGCTCAGCTTTGCACCGCTCTGCAACTTTCGTGCAGCCGGGGACGGTACCTTTCCTACATTCAAACGGTCTGCGATGCCCTGATTGCTCATACCGCTGATCTTCCAGCGGAAAATATCTTGCACTGTTTCCGCTGCCAGTTCGTCCACGATCAGTTTGGTATGATTGCTGGGGTCCTTCTGGTATCCATAGGTTGCAAAACTTCCAACAAAATCGCCGCGCTTCCGCTTTACCGCAAGCTGACTCTTGATCTTGACGGAAATATCCCGACAGTAGGCATCGTTGAGCAGATTCCGCATCGGAACCATGATGGAATCGCGGGTCTTCCACGCAGATTGACTGTCATAGTTGTCTGTCACAGCAATCAGCCGGACCCGCATGACCGGGAAAATGCGTTCCAGATAACGTCCCACTTCAATGTAATTCCGTCCAAAGCGGGACAAATCTTTCACCAGAATGCAGTTGATAGTCCCTTGTTCCAGTTCCCTGAACAGGTTTTGGAACGCAGGCCGTTCAAAGTTCGAGCCGGAGTAGCCATCGTCCACAAACTCATCCACAATACACAGTTCCGGGTGGTCTGCGGCATAGGCTTCCAGCAGGGTGCGCTGGTTTGCAATACTGTCGCTCTCTGTCTTATCGCCATCTTCACGGGATAAACGCAAATACAAAGCTGTACGATAACGAGTTGAATTTTGCTGTGTTCTCTTCTGCAAATTCATATCAGGGTATAACAAAAGCCTTCCACCTCCTTAACGAATCGGCAATACTGTTCGTCAGAGAAGCGAAAGGCTCCACATTTTTTATGTAGAACAAGCCTACCGAGCAAGTTCTGCTCAGTTTGCACATTCCTATTTTCTTACCCACAAACAGCTTACCAGAATCATCATCTTTTGTCCAGTGCTTTATCGCATTAAAGTGCGAAATTTTTCTGCGTGTTTTTTCAGTAGCTTGCCGAAAGTTTCTCTGCCTTTTCAGCTGGCAGACTGAAAGCACCTGCCAATGCGCTCAGACAGTGTACTGCTCCCTCTCGGTGCAAAGTTCAGCTTCACAATGATTCCGTTGTCCAGATAGCAGTAAGGATTTCCGACTTTATCCAGCAGATTTTTCAGCCTTTCCTCCTGCGGCAATCCGTGTTCCACTGCATCCTGCGGCAGTTCCTGCAGTTCATGCTGTTCTATCGTGCGGATGTCCCGGTTCTTCATCTGGAGCCAATTCATTCTGCCGTTTTCTTGCAATCGCGTTCCTCCCATTCAAGTCAGAAGTGTTTTCAGCAAGTTCAATTTTGCCTGTCCTATATCCTTTCTCATGCTGGGGCCTGTGCAGGCAATCGGGGTACACAGTTCCAGCAGACGGTCATAGATACGGGCGTGAGCGGTATCCTGCGGGTTCTTCAACTCCGTCAGGGTCAGGTTCGTGGTAACGATCAGTGGTTTTCGGCTGCGGTAACGGCTGTCGATAATGTTGTAAATCTGCTCCAGCGCATATTCCGTGCCCCGCTCCATGCCGAAATCGTCAATGACAAGCAACGGATAGCCGCAGAGCCTGTCCACGACTTCATTTCGCCTGGAAAAGGCGTTATTCAGTTCATTCATGATTCGGGCAAAATTCGTCATGCAGACGGCCACTTCCTGTTCCATCAGGGCATTGGCAATGCAGCCCGCCATAAAACTCTTGCCTGTACCAACACCGCCCCAGAGCAGCAGCCCCACATTCTTTTCCTGCATTTCCGGCCAGTGGGCCACATACCGCTGTGCCAGCTGCATCTGTGGATTTTGCCCGTGATCGTTTGCAAATGTCCAGTGCTGCATCGCCCAGTCGGTAAAGCCCTGCAGCTTCAGCCGCTGCACTTTCTCGTAATGCATCCTTGCACGTTCTTCTTTCTCTTGCTTTTCCCTTGTAGCCTGCCTGCACCGGCATTCAGCCGGATGGCGGTCACGCCCAAACAGTTTTTTGCCATTCGGAAAGAACGCTTCCTTGGGAGTTTTGCAGCTGCCGCAGTACAGCAGCCCATCTTCTGCAACATAGTCCTGCGGTTCCACAGAGATCGTCATAAGCCTGTCCATCGCTGTCTGGATCGTTTCCGTCATAAACTTTCCTCCTTGTTGTAGGTATAGTCCGGGATGCCTGCTCCCGGTTTCCGTTGTCTTTTCTTTCGTGCTGACCAGCTACGCAGGGTCGCCGCATGGTCTGCGTACTTCCTGCCTGTAGACTGCATATAGGCTGAAAGGTCTTCGATCAGAGTATCCAACTCTGCAATTTCCATTTCCAGTTCCGAATAATCTTCCAGAAAAACATTCCGATATCGCCCATACGCTTCTTTAGTTCTATTCAGTTGCTTCAATCTTAGGTTGTTCTTATTTATTTGGTTAGGTGTGCAGTTTTGCGCAACCGTATTGCCCACTTTTGAGCAATCAGGCTGCTCATTTTTGACCATCTCGACTGTGCATTTCTGCGCAGTAGATGGGAAGCTTAGGAACACCTGGTTTGGCTTGGAAAAGCCATTGGACCGCCGTTCGATCAGCCGTGCGGCTTCCAGTTCCCGCAGGGCACGGGTGACACTGGAAATGCTGCTCTGAAGATCTTCCGCCAGCCCTGCCAACGGATAGCGCACATATGCCCGGCCCTGCACATCCACCCAGCCGTTCTTCTGCGAAAGAGTCATACGGTCCAGCAACAGAACATACGTCAATCGTGCCGTATGGGAAAGGCTCATCTGCAGCAGGAATTTCGGATAAGGGAAATACGCGGGCAGTGGGGTTTGTGCTTTGATGTACTCTTTACTCAAACTTCCTCCTAATCATTTTCAAAAGTCCCTGCCGGATGAGAAAGTCCCCTGTGGGCTTCCGCATCCGGCAGGGTTCCGGGGTGCGGGGTGGAAGACCCTGCTGCTTACAGGCTCATATCATAGCTGCGCTTCTTGCGTTTCGGTTGACGCTCGCGCTGTTCCTGTCGAGTCTGCTCCTGCCTTGCCTTTTCGCGGACTTTGGCCTCCCACTCGCGTTTCCATGCAAGGTCGGATTTCATCTCATTGGTTTTTCGGAAGATGCTGTACACATTATCCGATGCAATTTCCAGACGCCTGGATTCTTCTTTCAAGGGAGCATACGCCTTTTTCCTCTCCGCGATTTCGTTCGTCAGTTCTTCTTTCCGTTTTTTCAAGGATTTCAGCGATGGCAGTTTTCCATCGTTTTCTTCCCGGAAATATTTCACAGATTCTGCATAGGCGTCCAATTCCTTGGAATGCTCTGCACGGAATTTCTTCTTGAAAATTGCTTTCCCAAATTGCTGCTGGACCTCTTTTGTAGAAAGGTACTGTCCCGCATAATGAATCTGTTCATTGGTTTTGTACAGTTCATCCTCCGCCTGTGACAGCCGTTCATACGCTGCCTGCGCGTTGGCCTGTGCTGTCTTACACAGATCGTTCAGTTCCGTCAGGTCGTTGATGTTGTTTTCCTGCACCCATACCAGCGTTTCGGCCATTTTCTGCAAATTGCTGATTTTGACCTTTAGTGCATAGGCCAGATTTTCCTGTGCCTTGACATTCTCCTGCAGGTCCACAACAAGCCGCAGTCTGGTTCTGGTCGTAAAGATCAGTATGGGGTCTTCCTTGTACCGCAGATTCTTCTCGGCGTTCTGAACAAAGAATCCTTCCAGACATTCTCTTTTGCAGCTTTCTCCCAGAGAACGCTCCGATATGAACTTGTTCCGTTCCGGCGGCAGATAGCTATAACGCCCACGTTGGGTTTTGACAAAAATGTTGTATTCATCCTGCAGGATGTCTTGAAAATCTTCATACGAGATTGCTTTCTCACGAGCAGCGGCAACGGCATCCCGGATAAGCTGCTTCTGTGTTTGAAACTTTGTCGGATTGGGCGTAAATCTTTCCGTTTCGATTTTCTGTTTTTTCTCATCCAGCCGCCGCTGTGCCCAATACTCCGCTTCGGTCACACCCGTTCTGGATGGTGACAGTAAATCGACCTGATGCAGAAATTCGCGGCGGCACAAATCCATGAGGGATTTCTGCAGGTGTTTCAGGTATTCGTTCGTCACATGGTGCTTGTACCCTGCCTTGCAGTCAATGGGCCGCTCCATAAAGGGCTGCTTAGGCACATCCAGTTTTCGCAAACTGTTGATTACGATATGTACATGAATATTGCCGCTGCCATTGTGACCGTCCATGTGCGTACAGACCAATGCCTGATGCCCCGGAAAATTTGCTTTTGCGTATTCCAGCCCAAGCTCCTGTGCCCGTTTCCCCGTCAAACAATTTTCTGTGCTGTCCCGTGGATCAAAGCTGACGATGTAATGGTGCGATTTAATTTCATCCTTGTTTTTGTTCTTCTGATATTCGCGGTTCAGTTGCTGGCAGGCCGCATCGAAGGAATAGGGTTCACAGTTCAGGCCGTCCAGATAAAACTCATCCCGCATGATGCGATTTCCGTTTTGATCAAGGATCGGAGTTTTCCGAAACTCGTTATGCTTGAAAATCAGGTACTCCAGCGCAGCACCATAGTTGGAACTCTTACTTGCGATGTGCTTTAAGATTGCCATAGTTCTTTCCTGCCATTTCCGCGACCTGCTCCCGCATTTCAAAAATGCAGGAAATCGCATGGTTGATGTTTTCGAGCATAGCGCGCGACTGGATACCACCGCTATTGAAGAACGCCGCGATCTGGTTCAGATTATTCCCGATGGCGGCAAACTCCCGTGTGATGGCTTCAATCTCGTCCGGGTGGACATAGAATACATACGAGGTATCCACGCGGCCTTTCATCAGCATCTGCGCTGCAAATTCAGAGAGGGTCATTCCGGCATCTTCTGCCTGCCGGTGTAAAAGTTCATGTACTGCTTCTGTAACTCGTGTGGAGATTACTTTTGTCTTTACGATAGGTTTCACTTTTTTCTTCGTTCTTGGCATGGGGTCTCCTTTCCAAAATCAATAATTTTATTTTCCCGGCAGTGCGTCTGCACTCCGGCTGTGACCTGCTGCGGCAGGCCACCAATGGGCAAAATCATGTGATTTTGCACGATGTGAGGGTATGGGGAGCGCAATCCCCATCAAGATGCCGCCGTAGAAAAATCGCCCGTAGGAGCGGTTTCGTATACAAAGGCGAATCTTGCTCTTAACTACCGTCCACTCTGTCCCGGCCCGTTCCTGCCCGATTTTCTCCGGCGTATTTTCCGGTAAGATGCGCAGAATGCACATTCAGTACCAGAGGTATCCTGCTGGGGTGGCTCATGAAATTATCAAAGTACGATGTGGCTTTGTAAGGAATTAGGGATTTTCGGAAGTGAATCCAAGCAAATAGGTCTGTTTTGGAATATAGCCCTTACACCCTATACAAACTTCAAGGGGTGTTTTTAAACCGGGTCTTTTGAAAGTTCAAAGAAAATTCATTTTTCCAACGTTCCCCTCTACCTATAACATTCTAAAATGGGTGTTTGGCAACCAAATTTTCAAATTTTATTTGAACTTCTTCTTGCTCCTTACACCAATATGAATCTATAAGGCCGTTTTGGAATACAGTTTTGAAAATTTCACAATTTAGGGCAACAAGAAAAACGGCAAAGTTCAAAATCGAACCTTGCCGTCATTCGTAAAGACACAGTATAAAACGAAATACCCACGATAAACAGGTGGGTGTGCCTGTTCATCGTGGACTTTACTGTTATTTCAGTTTTTCTATCTCTGCATATTCTGTGGAAAGTAATTTCTTACCTTACCAACCTTATCAAGTATAATTTGAAATCCTTCCGATTTGCCATAAAGAATAAACACACAAAGAGAACTTGCACCACAAACAAAGACTGCCTTTGCAATCCAGAGAAGCCATCCAGTTGGATGAAAACTCCCTACGCAAAGATATTCTATCGCTAAAATGCATAATGTTGTAATAACACTTTTGAAAACACCCTTGAAGTAAACACTACAGGATTGCCCAAAATAATTGCGGAACAATAAATATGGTTCATACCAAAAATACGTCGTTAGTCGGGCGATTGCCGTTGCGAAAATAATACCGGCCAGACCGATCATCTTTCCAAGAATGACAGACAGAACAAGGTTAATCACAGCGGTTGCTAGCATGACATATTTTGTCTTTCGATATAATCCTGTTGCTTCGCGGAAAACCCAAATAGGAAGAAGAGAAATGGAGAAGTAAAGGTTGCATACCACAGCTACCAATACCAATTCACTCAGTACGTACTGTCTGCCAAGCCACAGCTGGACAAAATCACTGATAAGGAAGAAAATGCCGGACACGCATACGGTTGACAGTACCATGCTCACGGACTGCATTGCCAAAAAAACATGATATCGTTTTTCTTCATTTTCCTTTACAATAAGGTTTCCAAGGCTTGCTGTCAGGGAATAGAATACCGTATTGACAATATTTGTAAGCTTATTGATAATCAGCGTGTAGTTGGAATAAAAGCCAACTACCGTGGTACCCAGCAAAACCGAAATGAGCGTGTTATCCGTTGCATTCAAAAGCACAGATGAGACTTTGTACAAAAATACAGAGCCGACGGTTTTAAAGATTACTTGAATCTCATTTTTAGGAAGTGCAGCCTTTTGGTTGATATACGGATACTGCTTTTCTGCCACGTGGGAGCAAAAAAAATTCTGCGCATAAGTAATAACGACCTGAGCACACAAATAGACAACATAACTGTGCGTGACCCAAAGAAACAGCGTCATGCACACAGTTTGAACAATACTAAAAATACTGCGATATTTGTTCAGAACGTATTCTTTTTGGTCTGCACTAAGAATAGCCGTTTTATATACCACTAGGTAAGAGGATACAGTGTTGGCCAAGTATAACAGGTAATATACTTTAATCAAGGGCAGATTTTCTGGTAGGTTTACAAGATACTGTAAAAACGGAATCAGTGCTATTCCGACCGTTAGGACAGTCAAAGCAATAAAATGATAGATTTTTTTATAGAGCTGTACAAGTCCCGCAAGCTTTGTATAATCCTTTTCTGCAAGCGGCTTGTACATACTAAAGGTCATGGCTGTTCCAAAGCCCAAATCGGCCAACGAAAGCATGCTTAGAATATCACTAAATAAGCCCGAAACTCCCAGATATTCAACACCCAAACACTGCAAGAATACCGTCCGATTGACAAATCCCAGAACGAGTGTTACAAGCTGAAATCCAAGACTGAAACAGATATTAACAATTGAATTTTTTGTTCTATTTTCCTGCATTATCAATCTACTTTCCACATTTTCTTGATTTCTCGCGCCATCTCATCAAATCCAGTTTCTGCTTTTTTAAGATTGAGTGGTTCATCATGATGGGTCAGTATTTCTTCAACAGCCTGCGAAAATTCATCCACAGAATGAATGATTTTTATCATTTTGTTGTCCTTCAGCCATTCATTATACACGCCCTCAACCTTCGGACTTTTACTCAATATAGTTATGCAGGGGGTTCCCGTTAGCAACGCAAAAATCATGCCGTGGAGACGGTCTGTAATAACCAATTCACTCTCTGCCATTTGCGTCCAGCTCTGATTCAAAAGCTTTTGCACGTCGGCATCGTTTTTCGGCGCATAGTACACATGGGTATCTGTCTGTCGAATTTTTGTAAAGCGTTTTTCAACTTGAGTCAGCAATCGGTCGCGCGCTACAATCGGAAGTGTCGCTTCTGAATCTCCTCTCAAGCAAATCAGTGCGCCTTCTCGCTTTTTATGGGTTACTTGTGGGCGGTTCATCAAAACCATGTCAGGCATTAGGGCAGCATCGGTGTTCGGTAAATTTTCCTGCACAAAGTGCTCCGACGCAGGGTCTCTTACAAATACTTTTAAATTCTCAAAGGATCCATAAAGTTTACGGGTCTTTTCAAGTGCTTTTTTGCCTTCTGCATCGGGACTGTAATAAAGCGTCTGCGGAAAAATAATCATCTTTCTATCTGTAAATACCTGCATAACAGATTCCTGCATATTATGGATTCCAGGGTAAAGTGTTCCGATATTTCCGCCGGCCTGTAGAGCAATAATATCCTTTGATGAAATTACATCTTTTAGCAGATATACGTGGGAGGAGTCATCTAATGAAACAAAAACGGGTTTATATGTAGGAAAATATTTCTTTATAAAGCACCTCTCTCCTACTTGCAATGCTCGGTCCCCTAGGTTCCCATAGGTTGGAACACAAAGTACCACAAATTTAGGAGAAGCATCTTTTTTGAGTTCCTTTTTCAGGCGAAGATTATGTCGAACAAGTCTTAATAACTTCTTAAAATCAGATAAGAAATTGTCATCTTTTCCCAATACTTTGCTATAGCCTCTAGCAAGTGCGGGAAAATGCTGTATAAAGAGCAACGCTAACTGTTTTCGTTTTCCCAGAATTTTGACGTCTTGAAGTTTTGCGTGCTTCAGCTTTTCATTCAGTTGCTCCTGGAAACTGCATTTTTCTTGCGCAGAATCCAAAGCAAATACGCTATCCATCCAAAGGCCAACTGTTTTCCAGACGCTGCACATCTCAACTTGTTGTGCCAGACTTGGACAGATGTCGGCTATTACTTCTCCGGCATGTTCTTGTGCGGCCAAGCAATCTCTTAAATCTTTTATTTTTGCCGATTGAACAATTCCATTCTCATTACAGCGATAAAAATAAAGCGGGTCTGTTATGTACACAAATTTTTTGCAAGGCGCAAATAGTTCCGGCATAACATAAATGTCTTCAAAATTACGTCCTTTCGGGAAAACATCTTTCGGTATTTTGTTTCGCCAATAGAGTTTTCGCCAAACATGATTTGTCAATCTACCATCAATCAACAATTCTGATAATGCTTGCTGTTGATTCAAAATTTCTTCTGGACCATTTTCAGGTGCGCGTTTTTCAAATCGTCCATCTGCATAAGCAACAACGTACTGACAAACAACCATGTCTGCCTGATTGCGGAGCATCGCATCCGTCATTTTTTCGATCATGTCCAGTGCGAGCCAATCGTCTGAATCCACAAAAGCGACCAAATCACCATGGGCCTGACGCAGACCGGCATTTCTTGCATCGGACAAACCACCGTTCGGTTTATGTATTACATGAATTCTTGAATCACGCTGTGCCCACATATCACATAGCTGCGGACAGTTATCTGGCGAACCATCGTCCACCAACAGAATTTCCAGATCCCGATAGCTCTGATGCACAATTGAAACAAGGCATTGTTCCAGATAACGTTCAACTTTATACACCGGAACAATAACAGATACCATTGGTTGAGTTAGTTGCATAATATTCCTTTCCTGCATAAATTCATTTCTATCACTACAAGCAAAATCCAAAATTTAATATACTACAATGTGCAATATTCTGGCATTTCAAATGCCAGAATATTAAATGATATTATCTTATTCTTTCAGCAATATCTTTATAAACCAAAAGAATTCCTTCTGTATTTTTTTCATCCGTAAAATGAGAAAGCGCATATTTCTGTCCATTCTCTACAACGCCTGCATATTTATCAAACTGTTCAATACAAGCAGTAAGCTTTTTACAAAAATCAGCTTCATCATCCGGCTGATACAAAATACCGTTTACACCATCCTGTATCAACTCTGTCGTGGCACCGGAAGCTGCACCTACAACAAGGCATTTGCCCAGCATGGATTCTACGGTAACACGCCCAAACCCTTCTTTTGTCGAACACACACAGACAATATCCGTGTCTTTCAAAAGGCTTTGGATATCACTAATTTGTCCCAGATATTCTATATGGCTGCTTTGACCCGACTGCTGAATACTCTGCATACATTTATTGAAATAATCTTCATCTTCTACTTTTCCAGCAAAATAAAATGTACAGGGAACAGATATATTTTGCAGAACTTTTTCTGCTGCTCGCACATAAAACAGCTGTCCCTTTCCCGGAACGATTCTCCCATATAAGAGAACCTTGACCGTCTCATGTGTGTCGTTATGAGCAACATAATAGTCTTTGACCGGAACTCCGTCATGAACAACCGTAACCGGAACCTGCAGCCACGCAGACCATTTATTGCAGATTGGCTGTGAAATCGCAATAAACTGCGTTGCACGATTTAGCAGTTTAAATGAGTATGTGCTGTCTATAAAAGAAATACCAAGGTCTTCTTCTATAAACTCGCGAATATGCCAGACAACCGGAATATTTTCCAAAATAGCTGCTTTACCAACAACATATGCAGTCAAAGCATTTACATGAACGATGTCAAATCGTTCTATGCGAAGATATTTCCGGCATTTTGCAACCGTAATCTCGTTCATTACACGTTTGAGTGCGGTTGTAATGGGACTTGGCGTTTCATTTTTTTCTTTATACCAGCATTGGTATTCACGCATTACCACGAAAGGAATATTTTTTTCGAATAGGACGGCTTCAATAGAGCCACCAACTTTGGGAAGAGAAACTACTACTTCCTGGCCATGACGAGTCAAAGAAGATGCCAACTCAAGCAAACACTTAGAGGCTCCCGAAAAATCTTCTGTTGATGTTGCAACTAATAAAATTTTCATTTTGAATTTATCCCATCACCTTTTTTAATACACTCCGCCCAAAAAACAACCGTAAAATTGATTGCAAAGGATCTCAAAATGTTTTCGGTAATTCCCCATAAGGCTACCGCTATAATTGCAATCAGAAAAACATATTCTTTTTTGTCAGCAAGTATTCTCATAGACAAAAAGTACAATATTATAAAAAGGGAAAAGCCGACTATTCCGAAATCATATAACAAACACAAATAACCATTATCGACAATAGCGTACCCAAAGTTCGATTGGAGAAGTCTAAAATCAACAATTCCTCCCCAAAGCGGAATCGGATATAAATCAAATACTCTAGCAGAATGTGTAAACCTCGACCCAATCAAACCATTAAGTACATACAGAATTTCTTTAAATCTTCCTGTTGCTGTGGACATCAATATAGGAAGTCCCAAAGCGGCTAGAGCACAAATCGGCATAATCCATGGAGAAAATGCCAAAACAGAGGAAGACCTTTTTGTAAATAATGTTTGACGATACAGCTTAACACAATAAGTTTCCAGCAGCAAAAGCAAAACTATATTTATAACAAGAATCGTTCTTGTTTTTGTTATTGCGTAACAACCAATTGCCACTAATGCCATTTCAATAATATGTCGTTGTCTTAAATTTTCTCCTTTGTAGCAAATATAAAAGAGAAGTAAAAGTCCCACATTATATGCTAATTGATTTGGATGATTGAAGCCCAATCCATAGCCAAATGTATTTATGCCCAATCCGCCTTTGAATACCTCCGTTTTCTGAACAGATAAAATTCCTGTCAGAGAAAAAAAGACGATCAATGTTAAAAAGAACAATCTCTCAAAAAAGAGAAGCTTAAAAGCCCTTCTATAATCCAGTTCAGTAAAAATCACTGCAACCATAAGCATCATTAAAAATACAGTTTCTCTTGTCATCAAGTAATGAATACCACCAACACTTAGTAAAAAAACAATCTTCAAAAGTTTCTTAATATTATATCTTCCGACAAAATACAAAAATAAAAGGAAAAATAGAGACTCAATTATAATAACAAATGTAGATAGAATTCCTTTAATTTCTAATGACGTATTTGTGAAGCTGTACACAGCTGATATCAGCAGTAAGAATAAATATCCGCTTACCACTGATTTTCTTCTTTGTTGATTCATCTTATTCTCCAATTAAACTAGATTCATATTCAATCCGTATAACAGTGTAAAATATCCATCAATTTATTCGCAGACTTTTTCCAATCAAGACTTTTTGCAGTTTTAACTGCATTTTTCTGTATTTTTTTCGACAGCGTCTGGTTTGATAAAACTTCTTCAATATTTTGAACCATATCATCAATGTCACCCGGTTCAGAAACCATCATATTTTCACGATGCTTTCCTAAATCCAAAACAAAACCAGTCCTTGTGCCTACAACAATACACCCACAAGCCATTGCTTCTAACGGTGTCAAACCCCATCCTTCTTCCAAACTTGGAAAGATAAAAAAATCCGCCTGAGAATATAACTCGACAATTTTATCTTTTGAAGGGTTTTGAAAATATTCAACGTCTTCTGGTAAATTTGTATTATCACACATTCCAAACATCCGTAGTTTTGCATCCGGATATTTTTTCTTAACCTCTTCAAACGCAGTCAAGCCATTGGAAACCCCTTTTTTGGAAAGCTTATGATTTAACATCAAAAAGGAAATCTCATTTCCAGTTTTCTTTTGTGCTGTCAAATGGTAAACGGATGTATCCAGACCATTATAAACAATTGGGAATGGCCCCATTCCCAAATCATGCTTCAAACAATCATTGATCCATGTCGAAATCACAATTTTATTAAGCGGAAGCTGATAGGACTTTTTGACAACTTCTGGATTATCCCAAATTTCATAATCTTGAATAAAATAAAACTTATTCCCCTTTGACACAGACAACCGATAAACTTCAAATGCTGTCGGCCAGGCAGTTGCAATTGTCACATCCGCATCACGGATAGTTTTATTACATATTTTCCAGACAAAACAATCCGACGTTCTTCTATATTTTTCTTTTTCAAAAACAGTTTTTGCTGTACAATAAATCTGATGGATGATATTCTTCACATTTGAATGATACCGATGCATATTATTTGCCAGTATCGCTTTATAAACACAGACATCATAACCACTTTTTTGTAAAAGGTCTACATACTTATATATGACATCGATGCCACCTGAACTACCAATAGGAGGTAATACAAAATTCACCTTCATTTTATTACACCCTTGCCCGATAAGCATCTTTCCATCCTCTGCAAATAGCCTTAAGCTTATCCTTTTTATCTTTTTCATAGAGAACAGTTACACCCATCATTCCGATATTACGGATATTTCCACGAAGCACACGAAGCCACATCCGATGTTTCAGTGGATAATAAACATTGTTTCGTGCAATATAGTATTTGCGAAAAGCTGAATGTCCGGTAACATCAATTTTCCAGAAGAGTAATCTCCTCTTTTGACTTTTCCCCAGCTCATGAAGCAACTGAACATCACGAACCTGTATCACTCCGTGTCCGCACTTTCTCATCCGATAGCAATATTCAAAATCGACAGAATCTATGAACATACTTTCATCATATTTTCCGATTTCTTTCCATGCAGATACTTTTGAAAATGCACCAGAGGTAATACAAGTATTCACATGCATATATTCCGATTTTGGATTGTGCCCAACAACTCCAACATTTCGATCCACAATAACCGGTGCTACAACGCCCAGATTTTGTTCAATTGTGAGATAAGGTTTCATCCTTGCTACAAAGTTCTCTTCGCAAACCGAATCCTGATCCAAACTTAGCATCCAATCATAGCCTTTATCATTGCCCCATTGCATTAGCCGATTCAACGCTGCAGCAATTCCAAGATTCTTCTCGGATTTTATAAATACCACATTGGCAAGGCCTAAAATCAGCTTCTGAATATTATCAACATTGTTAGAGCCATTATCAAAAATCACAACAGTAGTCACTTGATTTTGAATGGACGAAATATTCTCTTTCAATCTTTTTATCTCTGGATTATATGTAACAACCCCTGCATACACCTTTGACATATTTTTCTTCCTACACTTTTATATTTCTGCCGACCATTCTCCCGGTTTGGACCTTTTTCCATCACAAACCCCCTGTATGGTAGCCTTAAGCACACTTTTTTTGTCCTGTGCCCTTAAGATACTCGGAATCATAAATGAGATAATAAACCCTAGATATCCTTTGCAGTTGTAATTCTCGTATCCTATAGATCCATACCTATTCAATTTTTTATTCACATAAATAATATTTCTATTTGTATAGTAAACTCTTAAAGGACTTACTGATTTTTTATATGAAAATTTTGCAAAATTCTGATTATGCAAAATTTTGCTCACGCCAACCCAGAATTTTTGTTTCCATTCACTTTTTGGAGTGATTTTTCCAAACTCCTGATCCAAAATCCATTTGTTGAGTTTCAAAATTTTGTATCCACTTAGCGTAATTCTCTTGCAAAAGTCGTTATCAACAAGATCTATAAACATCCATTCGTCAAACTTTCCACATTTTTCCCAAGCTTCTATTGATGTACACGATGCAGATGTAATACAGAAATTCACATACTCTTCTGCTTCATTATCTTCTGCCTGTAGATATGTCCTTCGCCTGTCGATAACCTGTGGGCAAACAATACCAATATTTTCGTGTGTTCTTATACTCTCTTCAAAACCGTGAACCATCTCATCTGGAATCAATGAGTCCTGGTCCATAGTTATCAGCCACTTATATCCATCAGCCTTTGCCTGCTCCATGATTCGATTAAGCGCATATGCTATGCCACAATTTTTATTTTCTGAGAGATAAGTGACACCATCGTAATCGCCATCTGATACATTAGAATTATCAAATATATATACATCCTTCACTTGCTTTTTTAGACGAGATATATTATTTTCAAGTCGTCCCTTTTCAGCATTAAACACTACTATACCAGCAGCAATACCACCTATCATTCCAACAATTCCCCTTTACAATATTCCTGTATTTGCTTATAAAGTAACGAAAGTAAGCCTTCTACGTCATCTTGATAATCTGGTTTCACAATATATATTGTTTTATCTTTGTTCTCATCTCAAAACGAGATATTCTTTTGCAAGATATCCCTTCTTGTAAAAGAATAATACAAATATTTTATACGATATCCTAAGCGTGGATGTTTTCTCTGAAAGTTCAATCCAATTGGCATCTATACACTCCCCCACGAATGTTATTTCGTTGTTAATCTGTTGTCATCTGACATGCAATTTATAATTTATTAAGCCATCAATTTTTCGACAATATGCTCCAACCCTTCGTTAAATCGCTTGTTATTGCTATTCATACCATGTCCCATGCCAGCGACAATCTGGTCATAGTTCGTGATAATATCTCCCAGCGTGTTGATGTCCTCCACCGGAATGATAGTTCCCATCCTCTGCGCCACATTTCTTGCAAACTCAACTTGATGGTCATTTACATGCTCGTTGTACTGATGCTGACGAGGCACAACAATGGGCGTTTTTCCAATCTGCAGCGGCATGATAAAACTTGCAGGTCCCCCTGATGTCAAGATAGGGGCGAAAAATTTTTAGAAAAAATCGCAAAAAAAAAATAAGCCCTACAAGGCTTTCAGTCAGTTCTGAGAACCGACCTGAGCCTTGTAGGGCTTTACTCGCTATTCTATTTTCAATGGTTACTTATTGAATCCAATTCATCAATTTTCTTACGCCGCTTATCACACTGGCATAATCAGTTTCTGCTGCATATGAGTATTTCTTCTGATATGCTCTCCATAGCACTTGAAGCTGTTCATCTGCTTCAATAATTTTGATAATCTCCTCGGCCTGCTCCTGCAGATGATCCGTTCCTCTCTTTTTGCAAGTTGCCGCAAAAGCATCTTTCAACACAGCCTTATTGACTTTATCTTCGTATGTATCGAGCAGCATCCGTATATCGTAAAAATCTCTCATTCGGGTGTTTAAGATACCCCTCGCCAAAACCGTCTGCAACTTCTCGGCTAATATAGTTTCCAAATTATACGACCATAGACTGATAGAACGATCTTCCAGCAAGAGATCATAATTGAACTCGATTGCTCGTGGGGTAATCACGTCGCCCGTGGAAATGTCAATTTTCAAAGGCGTAATCAATCTTCCCACATTGGCGTTCATGGTAACGCGGATTCCCGGATACTCCATTTCATCCATGATATTGGAAACGTCTTTAACATCAAAAGAAACACCATCATCAAGGTCAATATCTTTGACCTGATTGACAACTCGCAAGGCATCCTCCGCAGATAGATTTAGATTCTTCATGCTGGTGTCTATGTCCATCGTGGAACGGTGCGCAACACCAATCATCGCTGTAACCAGTATTCCACCTTTGATAATGAAATTATCCCGATATTCTGATTGTGCCAGTCTTTCCAGAAAACGCTCCATCATATAGATTCGCATGAGTGTCCTTGCGTCTGCATTGTTCTGTTTTGCAACGCTTTTAATACGCCCTTTTATCTGTTCAGGTGTAAATCCCATTTACAATAGTACCTCCATATAATTTCGGACAATTTTATCCACCCGGAATAGTTTCGCATACTTCATCAATTTATTAAGGTCTTTATCTTTTCTCCCGACATACGCTTTTAATACTGCATTGAAGTCCTGTGCTTCTACGGAACTTCTACTCCGCACCAAGTCGCAAATCGTCCGTTCCAAATCGTACATAGGAATTTCATTTCCCTGATTGCTTTTTACCGTGCGCTTGCCAACATCAAGAAGTTCTTTTTTTACTGTATAAACCTTATAGCCATCCTCTTTCAAGCGGTGAACATTATATCCACTATAAATCGTGAGTGTATGAACAAGCGGTTCCCGATCTGTCAGCCCATAATAATAGAACGCTTCATCATGAGAAAACACTCCCATCGGGCAGCGGCGGTGCAGCATTTCTAATTCGTCAATCCAAGTATCTTTTGCTGCGTATACGCCATGTCCGACTTGCTCGTATTCATTGGCCTTTACATATTTATAAAACTCAAATTTCGTTAAACCTACTTTTGTTGCAAGCTGCGGTGTTAAAATCTCATGTGTTTGAGCCAAATTGTTCATGTTCATCATAAGCGTCACCTCACCTTCGTGCTTATATTGTATTCCAAATAAGCACGAAAGTCAACGCAAACTTTCTTTTGTGCTTATTTCATTTGCAATATTAGCACATTCGTCCACTCAGCCTTACTTGATGCTCCCTATTCAACGTGCTATACTTAAACCATGAAAATCAATCAAAGGAAGTGCATTTGTCATGAGCAAACGACTTGTTGCTTACTTCTCCGCCAGCGGCGTTACCGCAAAGGTTGCTGAAAATCTTGCCGATGCTATCGGTGCAGACATTTTTGAGATTCAGCCGGAAGTTCCGTACACCAAGGCCGATCTGAACTGGATGGACAAGAAATCCCGCAGCACCATCGAAATGAGCGATCCTACCTCTCGCCCTGCCATCGCTGCCAAGCGTGATAACATGGACGAATACGACACCATCTTTGTCGGATTCCCTATCTGGTGGTATATTGCTCCGACGATCATCAATACATTTCTGGAAAGCTATGATTTGAAGGGTAAAACAATCATCCCTTTTGCCACATCTGGCGGCAGCGACATGGGCAAGACCAATGAAAAGCTTGCTCCTAGCTGCCCTGGTTCCAAGCTCCTGCATGGTAAGGTATTCAATTCCTATTCCAGCAAAGCCGACTTGTCCGCATGGGTAGAAACCCTCAGCCTCTAATAGACACATTCCTGCGGAATGAAATACCCGCCTGGTCGAGAAGATTTCCTGAATCCTCTCACCCAGACGGGTATTCTTTTTCTTATACCACTTCTTCCATCCAATTATGTGCCATACTTTTCCATCGCTCTCCGAATCACATCCTCACAGTTGAACTCTATCTTCATCGTCTGGTCGTCGTACAGATAGACCATGCTCACAAAGGCATCCACACATTCTTTTGTCAGCCCACCGATGTACGTTTTCTCGCTGGCCTGTTTTGTTAGAGCGCGGATTTCTTCATCCAATTCATCGGCGCACTCCTGTTCTTCCTTTTCTGTCCGTATGCTATCCTGCAATGCAGCCAGTTTTTCCGAAAGAGCCTTTTTCTTTTCTATGTACGCATCTCGCCGCAGCACACCGTCTGCATACGATTCATATAGTTTGATTTGCTCTACCCGAATGGCTTCTGCTTGCTTTTCCAAGTCCTCAATGTCCACGCAGCGCACCGTGATAGACTGCTTTTCCTGCATTCCCTGATTTACCACATCCAGCGCATAGAATACTGTTTTTATCGCACGAGCCACTTTTGCGTTCACCGAATATTCTCTGTAATAGCCGCCGTAGCATTTAGAGAACTTTCCGGCTGACCGTTTATAGCCGCAATAGAAAACCATTTCCCCATATTGCCTTTCGTGGCGAAGCTGCCGATTACAGTTTCCGCAGCAAATCTTCCCTTTTAACGCGAAATCATCACCTACCTTATACTGAATTGGGGTCACGTTACGGATTGCTTTCTGTGCCTGATAATATTCATCTTTTGTCACGATGGCCTCATGTGCATTTTCTGCAATGATCCACTTATCCTCCGGGAGTGTCCGAATAGATGTAGTGTTTACGTCAATTTTCTTTCTTCTCCCCATAACCAGCGCGCCCGTGTATTCATACCGTCTAAGGATTCTCCACACGATTGCCGCATTCCAGAGCATTTCACTGTCCGGGGCAATAATAGGATTACTGCCCATCAGCAGATTTTTCCGCTTCGCATACAGCCCCGGCGTGGGAAATTGTAATTCGTTCATACCGTAGGCGATCTGCGTTGTATTGCGGCCGGACAATGCTAATTCAAATACTTTTTTCACGCAGGGTGCAGCCTCCGGGTCAATCTCCCACCGCCGTCCACCTTTCTTGTTCCACACATATCCGAAAGGAACATTTGTGCAGGTGGCTTTCCCGTTCTTCCAGTTCGTTTCCAGAGCAGCCCGAATCTTTTTCGCAATATCCCGGCTATACATATTATTCACCAGATTGCTGACCGCCACTTCGATTCCCGGCGTTCCGTTGTTCAGTTTCATGCTGTCAAAGGAATTATTCACAGCAATAAACCGAACTCCCATCAACGGAAAAATCTGTTCAATGTAATCGCCAACACCGATATAGTCACGACCAAGGCGGGATAAATCCTTTACCATGATGACTTTTATATCGCCCTGCTTCAAATCCACAATCATTTTCTGAAAAGCTGGACGATTAAAATTTGTTCCAGTATAGCCATCATCCACATATTCTACAATCTCGCCAAATAAATCTTCCTGCTTCCCAATGTAATCGTGGAGCAGCATCCGTTGGTTCTCAATGCTGTTACTTTCATCCTTGCTGCCCTTTTTCAAATCTCCGTCTGCCAATGATAAGCGGAGATAGATTGCAATTTTATCATTCATTCTGAACCTCCGACATGATTGCAAGCACTTCCTGATAGGGGTCGCTGCACTTAAATTCGACCTCCACAGAATTGTCCATTCCCACATAGATTTTCTTGATAAGTTCATGCACCAGTTCTTCATCAAACTCACTTTGATTCAGAATCCCGCGCATCCGTTCCATCTGCACATCGCAGATTTTGATTCTCTTTTCCAGTTCCAATGCGCGCTGACGCTGCTTTTGCAGTTCATGTTCCAACCGCTGCTTTTCTGCTATGTAGTGTTCTTTTAGCTGACTGTATTCATCTTCGTCCAGAATTTCAGCTTTATAGTCCTCATATAAACGCAACCGCCGTTCTTCGGCTTCCTGAATCCGAAACAGGATAGAGTTCTCTTTCATCTTGATGGAACGAGCTGAATCCAGATTGCTGCCGCGCATCATGTCTTTTACCAGCTTTTCTTCTTCACACATGGTAGACACCAGATGGTGAATCTGATCCATCGCCACCATCATCAGCATTTTCTCCGGCACCGCATGATAGGCACAGGGAGTCGTGTTCTTCTTTCTTTTACAAATGAACACTCCATAGTGCGTTTCTTTCACCGTACCATGCACTCGCCGTTCAAACGTCATGTTGCGTCTGCAGCAGCCACAGTAAACCATTCCCGATAGATGGTTATAACACTTCTCTCTGGTTGCTTTGGAACGAGCCATCGCCCTTTCCCGTTTTTCCTTATTCTGCTCCCGCCGTGCCTGCACTTTTTCAAAATCCGATTTCAGAATGATTGCTTCATGAGCGTTTTCAACAATATGCCATTCTCTCTTTTCCACTGGATGGAGGCCAATCCCTTTGTATGATGCAGTTTGCGTTTTCCCAGATACCAGTTCTCCAATATAGGCACTGCTGTTTAAAATACGAAGAACCGTACTGGGGTGCCATTTATTATAGGTAGGGTCATCTCCCTCATGTAATTTACGATTCAGCCGTTCGTTCGGCCTTGCTACTTCTAAAAATTCCAACCTGCGGGCAATTTCGTTTGTACTCACTCCTGCAAGATACCATTGATAGATCAGTTTGACCCACTTCGCATCCTCAGTCGCTTCAAGCTTATTTCCCTGTTGGTTCAACCGATAGCCATACGGTGTACACCACGATGTAGGGATTCCCTTCTCGCGGCGCATCTGGTAACTAAGGCTGATTTTCTTTGAAATGTCCTTCGCGTACAAGCTGTTTACCATGTTCTTGATGGGAACCGCAAGACTATCCACATCCGACTGCCGGATGTTGTCAAAATCATCGTTGATGGCGATAAAACGAACATGGAGCATCGGGAAAATAGTTTCCAGGTAGCTTCCCGTTTCGATATAGTCACGACCAAATCGAGATAAGTCCTTCACAACGATGCACTGAATTTTGCCTGTCCGTACATCCTGCATCATACGCTCAAATTCTGGTCGGTCAAAACGTGTTCCCGTAAAACCGTTGTCTGCATAGGTATCGGTCAGCGTCAGTTCCGGGTTTTCCCTGATATAATTATGAATTTGCAAAATCTGTGTGTGCAGGGAATCTTCTGTTTCATGCCCGCTGTTCTCAACCGACAGCCGCGCATACGCTGCCGTGCGCAGAAGTTCTTTTTCGTTTTGCTGTACGGCCTCCTGCACAGCAGCCTGTGGCATCATATTCTTTCTACTCTTTCTTGCCATTACAATCTTCCTCTCCGTTGTTCAGCCATTCTTCCGGGAAGAATCCCTTCCACTCACTTTCTTGTAGGATCACTTCTACCTGTTCAAAATCTACGATCCATACATGGTCAAGCCATTCTTTAAGATGTGTGCGCTCCAATTTTTCAGGAATTGAAATCGCTCGGAACTTCATCAACCAGGGATTCCCATGGCTAAATGCTTTTTCTATGTCATTAACAGCCAGCATTACTTTTTTAAAAGCCGCTTCCTGCTTCTGGACCGCCACCTGATACTGATGTTCATACTCCTCTACCTGTTCTAGTGAAATTGATCCCTGCTCGTATTCCCGATAAACTGCTGTTCGTTCATCGTCCTTGGCCATCAAGTACGTAACAATCTCATTTGCTCTTTTTCTGTACTGCAACAGTCCAGCATCCATGCACTGCTTGACTTTCTCAGGATTCAAGTCCAGCACCCTATCAATATGCGCAGCTTGCATTTTTTCTTTTTCCAAAGCTGAAAGAATCTCTCGAAAGATTTTCTCGCTTTCGATGAAAGGGGCTTTTCCAGAGAAGCATCTATACCCCTTGTCAAACGAATAGATTTGCTGGCTTTCATCTTCTGATGTTCTGCACAGCAGACCTTTTCCACTTTCCTTGTCATAGATTTTTTTGAAGAGCAGATTTGGTTTTTTTCGGGCCTTTTTTCTCGAAGGCAACCTCGTAGATTCCAACTTTTTCTGAGCTTTCTGAAATTCCGTCTCTGAAACAATCGCCGGAACCTCCAATTCTCGCTTTGCCTTTGCCAGTGTCAGCGTACACTTTCCAATATAGAGTGGATTTTTCAAAATCGAGCGAATTGTTGAATCCGGCCACTTGATTTTTGCTCTTGACCTTTTTTTCTTTGCCATCTGGATTTGTGGAGATGGAACGCCCTGTGCATCCAATGCTCTTGCGATTTCCGGGATTTTCATATCTTCCAGATACATCTGAAAAATCAGCTTTACAACCTGTGCGCTCTCAGGATTAAGAACAAGGTTTCTGCGATCTTCCGACAGCGCATAACCATATTTAGCCTGTCGATGTGTCAATGTACCTTCTTCAAAGTGATTCTGGCGATTGGTAATAAATTCCGAACGAATCTTATCAATGGTCTTTCCATTGAAATACTCTGCAACTTCTTCGGCAGTTTTATCTGCGCTGCAAAAGTCATCTTCCACAACTGCAAATTGGATACCAAGCGGATAGAACGTCCTCTGCAGTGCTTCAATGGCAAACGGAAGGGTTCTTCCGCAGCGGAAGATAGAATCCACAACAACTGCATCAAATTTCCGAGCCATCCCATCCTGCACCAATCTGTCAAATCCTTCTGCGGCTTCTGCTGTTCTCTTGCGGTCACTATACTTTTCGGATATGCTACACCCACGCTTTTTTAGATACTGTGCAATGCGCTCATTCTGTTCTGCAATCGTATTGGATGGATTTTCCTCTCCGATCCTGCTGGAAATCGACCTTGTATAACTGACCCATTTCATTCCTCTGCCACCTCATTTCCATGATGTGCTTGATATTCCATAAATTTTTCTGTGATACTGTGCAGTTCATCCTCGAAGCAGAAATGAATTTCAATCTCTGTTTTGCTATGAACATCTATGTGGTCGATCAGTTCCACCACGACCCTGCGTTCGAGCGTTTTGATATGTTCGTACTGCTTAAATTCTTCCAACCAAGTAGGAAGCAGTGTATCGTGCTTTAATGCATCCTGCTTCTTTTCGTGGATTTCCTGAATCTTATCCTGTGCCTCTTTTATCTTCTGCGCAAAGCGAGTATTCATTTCTCCGTACTCTTCCCGACTGACAACATCATCGCATAAGTCCTGATACAGACGGATTTTCAAATTACTGTACCGTTCCAGTTCAGCTTCCAGTGCAGTGATCTGGCTGTCCAGAATCTTTATGCCAATCTGTTCTCCGCTTGCCAACTCTGCATGGGAGAGTACCTTTTCCGCTTCTACAAGAAGTGACACTTGATGCCGAATCGCAGCCAGAACACTTTCCGTCAGCTTCTCACTGTTTATCATATGCGGTGTGCAGCCACCGCCATTCTTATAGGTAGAGCAGTGATAGTATTGATACTTCTTTCCGTTTTTCGTCACCGTGCGGCGAATCATATTCTGCCCGCAGTCTGCACAGCGCAGAAAACCTGATAATGGATAAACTGTTGTCTGCGATGGTGCGGTACGAGTGTCCAGTTCCAACAACTGCTGTACTTGCTGGAACTCGCCTTTGCTGATAATGGCATCATGCGCATCTTCTACCCGAATCCAGTTTTCACTTCCAACATCATGGCTCTTTTTTACTTTGTAATTGATTTTCCTGCGTTTGCCCTGAATCAATGTTCCCGTATAGGATTCATTTTTCAAAATACGATTGACGGAAACCACTGTCCACTTCTGATTCAGCCCAGCCTGAAAACCGCAGGTATAGTTGAATCCATTGGCTCTCTTATACTCGTTCGGCGGCAGGACCCCAAGTTCATTCAAGTGGCTGGCAATGCGCTGTGAACTCATTCCGTTCAATTTTGATTTGAATATTTCCTGCACAATGCCCGCAGCGTATTCATCTATAATCAGATGATTTTTGTCTTTGGGGTCTTTGCGATACCCATACCCTGCGAAACTGCCAATGAACTGACCTTCTTTTCGTTTCACATCCAAGTGACTGCGAACGCGCAGCGAAATATCCCGGCAGTAGGTGTCATTGATAAGATTGTTGAACGGAATCAGAATACGGCCCTTATCATCGTTTTCCTCTGCACTGTCATAATGATCGTTGATGGCGATGAAGCGCACACCCATGAATGGAAAGATTCGTTCCAGATAACGACCCGTTTCAATGTAGTTTCTGCCGAAACGAGATAAATCCTTGACGATGATGCAGTTGACATTCCTTTTCTCAATGTCCTGCATCATCCGCTTAAAATCCGGGCGTTCAAAATTTGTGCCGCTGTAACCATCGTCCACATACTCATCGAACTTGTGCAATTCCGGGTGCTTCCCCATGTAATCGTTCAGCAACGCTCTCTGATTTTTTATGCTGTTGCTCTCCTGCTGGTCGCCATCCGAACGCGACAAACGAAGATATGTGGCGCAGTTGTATTTTTCATTTCCTTGAAAAAACATAAAAAGCCGATAACCTCCTAATCTATTTGTCGTTCAGACAATAAACCAAGAAATTATCGGCTTTATCAGCATATTCTGTTTTGACCCAAAGCCATTATCTCATATTTCACGGTTTATGTCAACGCTTTAATGTGCTAAAGTGAAAATTTTCTTCTGCTTTTTTCTTTTTTCATTTCCGGTGTGTCCTTGCGCATTTTTTCAGCGTGTCCTCCAATCGGTTCTCTCCGGCAAAACTGATCTTTACGACCATTCCCCGGTCAAGATAGCAGTAAGGGTTCTTGATCTGTGAAACAAAATCAACCATCCGTTCTCGCTGCGACAGGTCTTTCTTGATTTCCACATCGTTGATGTCCACCAGTTCTTCACGGTTCACATCACGAAGTTCCATTGCTGCCAATTTCTTCAAATCCTCAAGTGTATGCGTCATTTTCTGGTACATCAAATACCTCCCTTCACCTATAGCATTCTAAAAGGGGTGTTTGGCAACCAAATTTTGAAATTTCACAAAAATTTTTTCAAGTGGTTGCCAAAAGGTGCTTCCAGAATGTTATAGGTATAAGGACAATTCTCGATTTTCCAGGTCGTGGGGCTTTTTCTCTCTTAGCGCAAGATTCGCCCATAGCCGCTCAAAACTCACTTTCGTGGTTTTTCCCGGCTGGCAATCTTGATGGGGATTCCGTTCCCCATTCCCACGGTACGCACAAAATCTTGGATTTTGGCTATCCGGCTCCACATAAATGTGTTCGCAGCCGAACGCCTACGGCTTATCGGGAGTTGTTCTGCAACTATAAAATGCAGGAGATTATGCTATGGCTCGACCAAAGAAAGAGAAATCGCTTCATAGGGGGAAACGAGTTTACATCCGTTTCACAGAATTGGAATATGAGCTGGTAGCCGGATATGCTAAAGATGCTGGATACCCGATTGGTACTTTTGTACGCAAACAGGCTCTCCGTGAAAAGCTGGAAGTCAACTATAATATCGTTGCCGATCTGGGAGAGATTCAGAATTTGACGGTGCAGGCCGCCGGCATCGGGAACAATCTCAACCAGATTGCCCGCTATTTCCACAACGGTGGTCTGGCATCACGCGGAATGTTAGAAGAACTAAAAAGCTGCATTGCGGAAATCCGTGAACTGCGGCAGGAAATCGTTCAGCTTGGAGGTGTGTATCGTGGCAATTCTAAAACACATCGCAAGTAAAAATGCCAATTATGGGAGTGCCATCGACTATCTGAAATACCAGCATGATGAGTTTCATCTGGTTCCCGTTCTGGATGAAAGCGGGAATATGCTGCTTCGGGAAGAATTTTATCTTGACGGTTTGAACTGCAATCCCGAAACCTTCGACCTTGAATGTGAACTGTTAAACCAGCAGTACCATAAGAACAACACCTATGATGAAATCAAAAGCCACCACTACATTATCAGCCATGACCCCAGAGATAACGCCGACCACGATTTAACAGGAGAACGTGCACAGGCCATCGGGCTGGAATACGCAAAAGCTAATTTTCCGGGGCATCAGGCTTTGGTCTGCACCCATACAGATGGCAATAATGGAACAGGCAACATCCATACCCACATCATAATCAACAGCCTGCGCAAATCCGATATAGAGCCTCAGACCTACACCGAACGGCCAATCGACTGTAAGGCTGGATACAAGCACCACCTTACCAAAGACTATTTGAAGCACCTGCAAAAATCGTTGATGGATATTTGCCAGCGCGAAGGGCTGCATCAGGTCGATCTGCTCTCCCCTGCTG
>OLOL01000892.1_pt1 | contig 28209 bp, 28 predicted proteins | sample 1673081 | NCBI WGS metagenome assembly OLOL01 (sample SAMEA3136753, study PRJEB25190) | human gut metagenome
TCTATGGGTATGTTCTCAGCCCGTCATGTTAAGGCACCCCTACTTAGTGAATCGTTGGCAAAATTACTGCTTTTGCGGGAGGAAAGCAAAAAAAACTTTTAGATTTGCTAAAAACAATATAACTTTGTAGTTTGTTGAAATATGACAAGTCAGCTATTTATTCATTTTAATATAATTATCAAATTATGCTACTATTATTTCAAGCGACAGCAACACAGCTTGCGGATTCTACACAAATCGTCGCAGATAAATTAATGGAAGAAGCGATAGCCAATGCGGACGGATTGGATAAGCTTTCTCTGATCACCCAGCAATTGGTAGATTTCGGTATCCGTGCCGGAGAACGCATCCTGATTGCAACCCTTGTCTTCATTGTCGGACGCTTCCTCATCTCGATGCTCAACCGATTTGTCGGACGTCTGATGGACAGGAGAAAGGTGGATATAAGCATCAAGACTTTTGTGAAGAGTCTGGTAAATATTCTGCTGACCATTCTGTTGATTATCTCCGTAGTCGGTGCTCTGGGAGTCGAAACAACTTCTTTTGCAGCCCTGTTGGCTTCTGCCGGTGTGGCTGTCGGTATGGCGTTGTCCGGTAACTTGCAGAACTTTGCCGGCGGACTGATCGTATTGCTTTTCAAGCCTTATAAGGTAGGAGATTGGATTGAAAGTCAGGGAGTTTCCGGAACGGTCAAGGAAATACAGATATTTCACACCATTCTGACTACCGGAGATAATAAAGTGATTTATATACCGAACGGTGCAATGAGCAGCGGAGTGGTGACAAACTATAATACACAGACAACGCGCCGTGTAGAATGGATTGTTGGCGTGGATTATGGAGAAGATTATAATAAGGTACAGCAGATTGTCCGTGATATACTGACGGCCGACAATCGTATTCTGACTGATCCCGCCCCGTTTATTGCCCTTCATGCGCTGGATGCCAGCAGTGTGAATGTGGTAGCCCGTGTGTGGGTGAATACGGCAGATTACTGGGGAGTTTATTTTGATATAAACAAGACTATTTATGAAACCTTTAATGAAAAAGGCATCAACTTCCCGTTCCCGCAACTTACCGTGCATCAGGGAAACTGATCACTATAAGATATATACTAAAACGAGAGAGTTTCACTTCGGTGAGACTCTCTCGTTTTATATGAACAAATTGTCTGGTGTGATTGGAAAATTTCTTTTTTATTTGATGCCGAAGTCTTCTGCAAATTCATATCGGTCTTCTTTGATCCCCAGTACATGGTTGATTTTCCTTCTTTTTTCAAGGTCCTTAAAGTAGCTTTCTACTACCTGATAGAGATCAAAATTACTGGTTGATCCTGCGGCAAGATCGAGTGACTCCACCATTTTCTCTACTGCCTGGTGGATTTTCCCTGCGTCTATCAGATGCAGTTCGTTGCTGTGTATTAAATATTTCTCCATAACTGCAATGTTTTAATGTTATATTGTTATAACGTATCATAGTGATGGAAAGTTCAATCCCCGAATCTTCATTGCGTCTTGTTGTCAATCACATTTTAACAGACAAATAGGTTAGAATCTAATGTCAGATTTTGGCGAGTGCCTGTTCCAGATCGGCTATCAGGTCATTGATATGTTCCGTTCCGATGGATAGACGTACAGTGCCCGGATAAATCTCCTGTTCTGCAAGTTCCTGCGCATTAAGTTGTGAGTGTGTGGTACTTGCCGGATGGATGACTAGTGATTTCACGTCAGCTACATTGGCCAGCAACGAGAAAATCTCCAGACTGTCGATGAAGCGGTGTGCTTCTTCCTGTCCTCCTTTTACTTCAAACGTAAAGATGGAGCCTGCACCATTCGGGAAATAGCGTTGATAGAGTGCATGATCCGGATGATCGGAGAGTGACGGGTGATTGACTTTCTTCACCTTCGGATGATTATTCAGGAAGTTCACCACTTTTAGCGCATTTTCTACATGACGTTCTACACGCAAAGAAAGCGTTTCCAGCCCTTGCAGCAGGATGAAGGCATTGAACGGACTGATCGTTGCTCCCGTATCCCGTAGCAAAGTGGCACGAATGCGGGTGACGTAAGCAGCCGGACCGGCAGCGTCTACAAAGCGTACTCCGTGGTAACTCGGATCGGGCTCTGTCAACTGTGGGAATTTACCCGAAGCTACCCAGTCGAATTTACCGGAGTCAACGATTACTCCTCCCAAGGAACTGCCATGACCACCAATGAATTTGGTTGCGGAGTGCACTACAATGTCTGCTCCGTGTTCGATGGGGCGGATTAAGTAGGGAGTGCCGAACGTATTGTCTATAATCAAAGGTATTTTGTGGCGGTGAGCAATTTCGGACACCGCTTCTATGGCTATAATATTGGAATTTGGGTTTCCGAGTGTTTCGATAAATACGGCTTTGGTGTTCTCCTGAATCGCTTTCTCAAAGTTGGAGAGGTCGCTCGGATCGACGAAAGTGGTGGTAACGCCATAATTGGGCAAAGTATGCGCCAGTAAGTTATAGCTTCCTCCGTAAATCGTTTTGGCAGCTACGATGTGGTCGCCTGCCCGAGTTATGTTTTCGAAAGCATAAGTAATAGCAGCGGCACCGGAGGCAACTGCCAGACCTGCTATGCCTCCTTCGAGGACGGCTACACGTTCTTCAAAAACTCCTTGGGTGGAGTTGGTCAGGCGGCCGTAGATATTGCCCGGATCTTGCAAGCCGAAACGTGCGGCTGCATGAGCAGAATTGTGGAATACATAAGAAGTGGTCTGATAAATAGGTACTGCGCGTGCGTCTGTTGCCGGATCTGCTTGTTCCTGTCCTACATGAACCTGTAATGTCTCAAAGTGTAAATTCTTTCTTTCCATAATCGTATGCTTTTTAAGTTTAATATTCTCTCTTTATTTTCTTGCAAAGTTATGGGGTGTAGATATATCGAACAATATATAGTAGAAATATAGAAAATAATGCTATTTTTGTATCGTTATATAGAATAAAGCAACTGCTTTATTCTTAAAAATCACCTGTTAGAAGAATATTTTTCTTATGGATACTTTTGAGAAATTAGATAAAGTGGATTTGCAGATACTCCGTACTTTGCAAGAGAATGCGCGGTTGACGACCAAAGAGTTGGCTGCGCGGGTCAGTCTTTCATCGACTCCTGTTTTCGAGCGCCTTAAACGTTTGGAGAGTGGGGGATATATAAAGAAGTATATCGCTGTGCTGGATGCCGAAAAGCTGAATCAGGGTTTTGTGGTCTTTTGCAGTGTCAAGCTAAGGCGGCTGAACAGGGACATTGCGGCTGAGTTTACCCGAATCATACAGGACATTCCCGAAGTGACCGAATGTTATAATATATCGGGCAGCTACGATTACTTGCTGAAGATCCATGCTCCTAATATGAAATATTATCAGGAGTTCATTCTAAATGTGTTGGGAACCATCGATAGCCTGGGATCGCTGGAAAGTACGTTTGTGATGGCGGAAGTGAAACACCGGTATGGGATACATATTTAGTGGGAAGATTGATGTATTTCCTATTTTGGCTACTCCTTGTTTTCGGCTCAAGTTTCCGGTGGATTGCCGATAATGTCCCTGTATAAGCTGCCGTCATGGTCCTTGTATTTTGCGTATTGGTAGAGGCGGACCAGTATATCACTGTAATCAAGAATGGCTGTATTTGATTTCTGTGATAAATTGGTGCCCAGGATGCCACTGCCTATGATACCGGGATTATATAATACGGTGTCTTGTCTGATAGAGCTCATTATCAGTTCTGCACAAATATAGTCTTTAATCCTTGCCTCTTCTAGTCGGGTCGTGATATATGAGTTCAGATGGCTTTTGTCATGTTGAGTCATAAAGCCGTACCATAGTAAACACTTCATTCCTAACTGGGTAGCCTCTATTAATATATCCAGATAGGTTAATCCCGATGCTCCTTTCTTATCTATCTCATAAGGATCGATATGAATGAAAGAATCTTTGGGGAGTGATGGCAGTAACTTCATGACTCCTTCGAGAGAATCGGTATTATATAGGCGGACGGATGTCTGTAGTTCCGCTTGCTTCGCATAGCGTTCCACATTGTCCAAAGCACTCTTTTCTATATCGAAGAATAGAAATTTTTGTGCCTGTCTTCCTAATACCTCCATTGCTAAAGCCGGAGAACCTAAATAGTACCCTCTCTGCATTTCTGCATTTTCTATCTTATAGTAAATGGAGTCTTTTAGAACTTGATTGTCTTCCTCTACCGCTTTTTCTAAGAAATAGTAAATGCCATATTGCTGTTCCGAAGTCTGCTGCATCGGGTAGATGGCACAGGCAGAATTTGTTTCTACATAGACTTGTGGATGCTCGTTCCGAAGAACTTCGCAAAGTATCAGATGTTTCAGTACATCCGGCTGTTTGCCGAAATGAGTATAAGTTGCCATGATGCTAAAGGTTTATAGTGACGATATAAATGGTATACAGCAAATATACGGGATAATTTTTAGATCCTTGCATCTGATTTCCAAAATTATCCTGTACATTTGTTATGTGATATGAACCTTATTTTTTGAACGCAATGAAATGGCAACGTTGTAAATAGCTTCGCTCTATATGGATGATGGACAATGGTGAAATCTGTTGTTCGAGTCTTATGTGGCTAAACAGGTCACCCGATATTTTATTATTTTATTTCAGAAACTATATAAAGAAGCAATTACAATGAATACAAATATTTATCCGCGCACCAATGACCTTCAGACCGTCTATCTGAATGCAGTTATCAATAATCCTCATATAAAGGTTGGTGACTACACCATATACAATGATTTTGTGAATGATCCTGTTCAGTTTGAGAAGAACAATGTTTTATATCATTATCCTGTCAATGGAGACCGGCTGATCATAGGGAAATTCTGTTCGATAGCCTGTGGAGCTAAGTTTCTTTTCAACAGCGCGAATCATACGTTGAATTCTTTGTCGAATTATCCGTTTCCTATATTTTTTGAGGAGTGGCAGTTGGATAAGGGAAATATCACTTCGGCATGGGATAATAAAGGGGATATAGTGATTGGAAACGATGTATGGATTGGTTATGAGGCTGTTGTCATGGCGGGTGTACATATCGGCGACGGAGCGATTATTGCGTCGAGGGCAGTAGTCACCAAAGATGTACCTCCTTATACGATAGTAGGCGGAACGCCGGCCCAAGAAATACGAAAGCGTTTTGACGAAAGTACAATTGCACAATTGCAGGAATTGCAGTGGTGGGACTGGCCTGTTGAGAAGATATCCAAAGTTTTGCTATCTATCATGCATGGAAGAGTCGATATTCTAATGAAATTTTAATCCACTATTACTGTGAGTTGCATGACACCCGGGTGTTGGTATGTCTGACACCCGGGTCTCATACATGCTGACACCCGGGTCTCAGATTACTCTCTGTCGCATTTGAAAAAAAAATTAGCGAAAGTCTTTCAACTCTTCCTGCAATTTTTTGCGGATGAAGAAGATACGGCTCTTTACAGTACCTAGTGGCAAGTGTAGCTTATCTGCAATTTCACGGTACTTGAATCCTGCAAGGTGCATAGCGAACGGAATTTTGTATTCTTTGGCAAGAGCATTGACTACACGGTGCATTTCTTTGAGGTCATAGGCATTTTCTGTACTTTCAAAACCTGCATCTTGTGGTAAATTCAGATGGTAGAGGTTGTCTGTATGATCGACAAAAGTCTGATTGCGAATCACTTTGCGGTAGTTATTGATAAAAACATTGCGCATAATGGTGTACATCCATCCTCTAAAATTCGTATCAGATATATACTTGTCTTCATTGTACAATGCTTTTAAAGACGTTTCCTGCAATAAGTCGTTTGCTTCATCAATATCCATTGTAAGTTTGTAAGCGAAACGGAGTAACTCATCCTGTGCTTCTACTAATTCTTTTCTAAAGGTGAAATTCTTCATGTTGATTGTTTTTAAGTTTGATAAATTTGTTTGTTTTGACAGTGCAAGTATATGTGATTTCTATGAGCCCGATAGTGGGGAAATTGACATAAAACCACCGTTAAATTGTTAGATAGGAGGCTTCTGACAATTTAACGGTGGTTTTTGATAGTTTTGGGGTGGTGCTCAGACAGCTAATATACCGGAGAAAACAACCGGAAACACGCTTCGCGAAATTTAACCGAACGGTTGCGTTGGAGCCAGTCGCGTAGATTTAGTTCTTTACTATTATTCATATCGGTGTGATAAATGTCTCTGACGGTCTGAGCAACTTTCTTGTCGTAAATGAACAGATTGGTCTCGAAAAGAAGTTCAAGGCTTCTTATATCCATATTGGCTGAACCGACTACCACCAGTTCATCATCGACAATCATCAACTTTGAATGTGTAAATCCATTGACATATTGATAGACTCTGACTTTATTTCTTAATAGTTTCTCCACATATGAGTTAGAGGCATATTGCACAAAATCATTGTCTGATCTTTTAGGCATGACAAGGCGAACGTCTATTCCGCTCATTGATGCGGTCTGTATTGCCTGAAGCAGACATTCCGTCGGTATGAAGTAGGGAGTCTCGATATATACATTCTTTTTCGCCCGCGTTATAGCTGTAAACATGGCTTCCATTACATTGGAATGCATTCCCAACGGTTCCGCGTTGACTACTTGAATTGGTACTTCTCCGAAGACTTCGACATTGGGATAATACTCCGGTGAAGACAGATATTGTCCGGAAGCATAATACCAGTCTGCCAGAAACACAGATTGCAGCCCCGAAGCTCCGGAACCTTCAACCTTGAAGTGTATGTCATTCCATTTTCCCCAGGGAAGTCCGTCTATGTATACGTCTTTTACATTGATGCCACCGGTATAGGCGATTCTGCCGTCGATGATGACTATCTTTTTATGATTGCGGTAATTGACACTTCGCAGGAAGCGGGGAAAACTAAGCGGGAGGAACGTTTTCACTTCCACGCCTGCTTCTATCATTTGCTTGAAATATTTTCTGTTCGTTTTATTGCATCCCAGTCCGTCGTAAAGCAGTCGTACTTTGATGCCTTGTTTTACCTTATTGATAATCTTCTCTTTTAATTCGTTGCCGATATGGTCGTCGCCAATAGCATAATAGAAGATATGAATATGCGATTCGGCACAGTCGATATCTTCGAAAAGACTGTAAAACTTACTTTTACCACCCGGATAGACAGTTACTTTGTTACCTCCGAATACTGGTGACTGTTCCAGATTCAATATGAGTGATTTTAGTTCTTTATAATGATCGGGATGTATTGGCTCTGTTTCCACGTTGGTAGAAACGGATTGTTGGTGCCTGTTGAATTCTTCTCTCCAAAACTGAAATTTTGAACGCTTTTTGCTTACATTACGTCCTACAATATAATAGGCAGATATACCCAGTAATGGTAAGAATATAACAACTAGAATCCAGCAGATCGTCTTCACAGGATTTTTGTCGTCGTAATCAATTATAATAGTGTAAATCAGCCCTAATAGGAATGCGATATACGCTAACAATGTACAATACCATATCCACCTCATAGCAACTTTGTTTTTTTTGTTTTGATGTATGCTTTACTTATGAATAAAACAATGTGTTAGTATCTGTTGTTTGTTGGCGATTGAAAAAAAGTAAAACATCCCCTTGATATTTATTAGAACAGAAGTTATATCTTTGTCCTCAAACAATATATGTATGAATTTTATAATTGAACCCGGTTCTTTGGCTGATATAGATGAATTAGAGAGGCTGTATGATGAATTGAACGATCACTTGTCAGCTACAATCAATTATCCGGGATGGATAAAGGGGATTTATCCGGTTCGTGAGAATGCGGCTGCCGGTGTGGATGATAATAGTCTGTTTGTTGCCCGATGTGACGGGAGGATTGCGGGTTCTGTCATTTTAGATCATCAGCCGGAAAAGGCTTATGAGAATATAGTATGGAAAATAGATGCGGATTATAGTTATATTTTTGTGGTACGCACTTTTGTTGTACATCCATCTTTTTTGCAAATGGGAGTTGGACATGCATTGATGGATTTTTCACTGGAGTTGGCTTTAAAATCAGAAATGAAATCTATCCGACTCGATGTATATGAGAAGAATCTTCCGGCTATTTCGTTGTACGAAAAATGTGGGTTCGAGTATATTGACACTGTGGACTTAGGACTGGGACATTATGGGCTGGATTGGTTCAAGTTGTACGAGAAGGTTATTTGAACCGTAAATAATATAAAGTGGAGGAAGCTCTGACAAAATTCATAGTTCATCAATCATGTTGGAGCTTCCTTCTTATTATAAAAGTAGTTCAAGCATTTATTTATTTCCGAAGATTTAAATAATGCTCTTTTTCATTTCAAAAACAATATCCTTGATACATACATTTTCTGATAGATTCAGTAAACATCGGATTGTATTTAATAAATCATCAGGTTGTATCATTTCTTCATCTTTAAAAGGTGTTCCTGCTTTTTTCGCCATATCAGTATTCACCCAGCCAGGGCAAAGAGTAGTGACACGTATGCCTAATGGTGCTAACTCACGGTATAGAGATTCAGCCAGCCCGAGGAGTGCGAATTTGGTAGAACCATAAATACCTCCATCGGCGAAACCATATTTAGCGGCGCGAGATGCGACATTAAATATATATCCGTTTTTCTGTACTTTCATTATCTCCGTCACCGTTTTCAGTATTCCATATTGAGCAATGACATTTATTTCCATTATCTTCCTGAAATTATCAACAGGTTCGCTAAGAGAGCCGTCCATAAACATGGCAGCTGCATTCACCAAGATATCGACAGCACCATATTTTTGATGGATGTCTTTGATTTCAGTATCTGCCTTTGTACAATCTGTAATGTCCAATGGTAGTACAATAGGTTCTTGTACATGTTTGTTCGATCGCATGATTTCATCATGTACTTTCTCTAAGTTCTGTTTGCTTCGGGCTATCAATACCACCCGATAACCATCAGTTGCCAAACCTGCTGCAATGACAGCACCAATACCTTGACTTGCTCCTGTAATAATAGCTAATCCTTTTTGCTTTTCCATAACCTGAAATTAAAATGAGTTTATAAATTATGATGTAAGAAATACAGAGACGGTATAGGGGTAAAAAAAGAAGCCTCGGAGTATTCCAAGGCTTCTTACTTATTATATATTTTTGCACATTCTGTTTGATATATTCGGCGCAGATGTAGCAGCAGGCAAGGCTGATTCTTTTGAATTTTGCCCTTTCCCTATAAATATGCCGGAATATAGGGAAATCAAAAACGTCTATATGATCAGATTGTTCCATTGATTATGATTTCATGTGCAAAAGTAGGTATATCTTGTTGAATGAGAAAGTATTTCATCCCGAAAATAATGAAGGTTATCTATTTAAATACTTATTAATACATCTCCGGTCCCAATTTATCCCTCGCTTGACAATTTTGGCCGGAATGCCTGCAATGATTACATTCGGTTCGTTAAACTCTTTTGTTACGATACTTCCCCAGCCAACGATACTATTATCGGCTATTATCACATTCTTGCCAATTTTTACGCCTATCTCCTTTTACGATTAGCAGAAACGTTGCTAAGCAGCAATTCTTCCGCACTTTCTTCAGTGTCGAAATACATTGAGATACGATTGTTGTTTCCTGTGATTGTGATGTTGGCCTGATTAATAATCTTATTGAATTTGTCATTCCCATATCTTTTCTGTGCTGCTTTGATTTACTCCGTTGCCCGATATTTGTTCGTTCCTGCACCGTTATGAACTAGTTCCGAGTTTACGTAGATTTACTTTTTATGCTTAATGGATGTAAGATTAATGCTGCAATGTTTTATTCGTCTGACAGTTGTTAGACGAAAGTTCAACAGTTGTCAGACGAATAAGGTTATATAAACCGAGCACTAGATGATTGCATACAGCAAATTAATTTTAAGAGAGACTGGGATTAGTTCGTTACGACGCGTTTCAGTGAGTTGTTATTTACCGTTTGAAATATTTATTTCTCTCTGTGATTACATATTTCCGCTTGATTTCTCTTTTATTATATGTAATTTTGTAACTCTGAATTAAGAATGCTCTATATGAAACTAAAAGTTTTGACAACAAATCATTGTGTATACAAAATAAATATCCGGTGAATCACTATGTGCAGAATAATCATCTTATTAATTTCATTGATACTATCAGTGCAATGTTTTTCACAAACGGAGTTTACTACTTGTCTGTTTGACATATCCAGAAACAGAGTGATACCGATAGCGGTTTATCAGCCGCAGAAAGTAAATTCAAAAACGAAAGTTATCATATTCAGCCACGGCTATGATGGGAATAAAAACAGTAAGTCGAACCAAACCTATTCCTACCTGACACGTTTTTTTTCACAAAAAAGTTTTTATGTGATTAGTATACAACATGAATTGTCCGATGATCCTCTTTTAGCGATGGAAGGCGATTTCATGCAGACCCGTATGCCGAATTGGGAACGAGGAACTGACAATATACTTTTTACAATTCAGGAATTTAAAAACTTGAAACCACAATTGAATTGGAGCGAACTCATCTTGATAGGGCATTCTAATGGAGGTGATATGACAATGCTGTTTGCCACTAAATACCCGCAGCTGATCAGTAAGGCTGTATCTATGGACCATCGTAGAATGATCATGCCCAGAACTTTGAAGCCACGTTTGTATACATTGAGAGGATGTGACTATGAGGCAGATGCGGGAGTGCTACCTACCGGACAGGAGCAGGAGCACTTTAGAATGAAAGTAGTAAAACTGGATGGAGTTACACATAGCAGTATGGGTGAGAATGGAACGGCAGAACAGCATGACCTCATCAATCAATATATCTATAAATTTCTGACAGAAAGATAACTGAAGTATCATTTCTATTTTATCCGGTGGTTTTAAACCGGAAGCCTGTTTTTTTGTATGCTTGCTTTGTTATTATAAATAAAAACAGACGAATATCTTGGTTGGATGTGAATAGTGATTGTTATATCTTTATAACGTACTAATTCTTTTTACAAAATAAATTCCATTCTCTATTTTATAAAAGTAAAAATATTCATTCTTCTGTTGGGCGCTTTTTATAGTCAAAACGTATTCAAATTAGAGTGATTAATAAATTTCAATATCAAATTTAAAATCAAAGAATATGAATTATCCAAAAACGATATTTCTTTCATTGGCGTTATTGGCTATGCATTCCCTTAATGCAGAGGTAGTCACCCTGCTGGTGCCGGGGTGAAAACCTTAAACGATTTTTCTGTGGAAGTGCGTCAGGGTAGCGGACCGTGGTTGCCTGTTGACGTTTATCCTGTTAAAGTTGATAGGGTTGATGAAAAAGGTCATAACGTAGAGGTTGCCTCCATTGCTTATTTCGATTTTGACGGAATGGTAGATGTGCGAGTGATCAGCAACAAAGAGAGAGTCAATAGTGCGAGAGTACGTCCTTTAAGCTATAAGATAACACCGGATTGTGTTGGAGACACAGTGACATTCTCACTTTCGCATCCTCGCAATCTCTCGGTAGAGGTCAATGGAGACATTTTTCACAATCTTCATCTTTTTGCGAATCCGATTGATAAATTTCGTCCTTCCGATAAAGAAATCAAAAGGGCTCTCAAGAAAAAAAAAGGGTCCAATCTGATTTATTTTGGTCCCGGTGTGCATAATCTTCCTAATGATACTCTATTTGTCCCTTCAGGAACTACTGTTTATATCGACGGGGGAGCCCGTGTTTATGGCAATATATTCACGGAAGGAGCACATGATGTGAATATTTTCGGGAGAGGCGAGGTACATCCTGATGGCAGGGGAGCCGGTGTTTGGGTCAGACGTTCTAAAAATGTCAGGATAGACGGAATTGTGGTTTCGCAACTCCCCATAGGACAATGCGATTCGGTAGAGTTGACGAATGTGAAATCAATCAGTTATTATGGTTGGGGCGACGGAATGGATGTCTTCTCAAGCAGTAATGTGATATTAGATGGGGTTTTCTGTCGTAATAGTGATGACTGTACCGCTGTTTATGCTTCTACACAAGGATTTAAAGGGGGAAGCAATAATGTATTGGTGAAAAATGCGACACTTTGGGCTGACGTGGCTCATCCAATCAATATCGGAGGACATGGAGATCCGAATGGCATGGATACGGTGCAGAACGTCACTTTTAGGAATATCGACATTCTTGATCAGGCAGAAAAACAGATTGATTATCAGGGATGTCTGGCTATAAATCCAGGCGACAATACATTGGTGCGTAATATTACGTTCGAGAATATTCGGATTGAAGATTTTCGTAACGGACAGCTTGTGAATTTCAGAATCAGTTTCAATCCGAAGTATTGTGTCTCTACCGGCAGAGGGATTCATAATGTGCTTGTTAAGGATGTCACTTATAATGGCTCGGGTGAAAACTTGTCGATCATTGCAGGGTATGATGAGAATCACAAGATATCCGGTATCAGGTTTGTGAATCTTGTGGTCAATGGGCGAAAGATTACAGACGACATGCCTGGAAAACCAAAATGGTATAAAACCGGAGATATGGCCGGTATCTTTATTGGAGAACATGTAGAAAATATATCTTTTGAATAGAAACGAAGCAGGCAGAATGTTAGAAATGGCGCCACATGCCAAAAACTGTCATGTGGTCAGAAGGAAAGATTATACTTCAATTTTTATCACAATATAGATAAAAATTGAAGTTTTTTATCTATGTTGCAGCCGATTTTAGAAAAAGAAGTTTGGAATGAACAATAAATACGAAGAACGGCTGGGAACAGAACGTATGTTACCGCTTATTTTCAAGATGGCACTCCCGGCAGTGGCTGCACAATTTGTCAATCTGCTTTATAGCATTGTCGACCGTATATACATCGGGCATATTCCGGGAATTGGCACCGATGCGCTGGCGGGTGTAGGGGTGACTACCTCTCTCATTATACTGATTTCTTCTTTTTCGGCAATTGTCGGCGGCGGTGGTGCTCCCCTGGCTGCCATTGCACTCGGACAGGGCGACCGTGTACGAGCCGGAAAGATATTGGGAAACGGGTTTGTTCTGCTGATATTGTTTACTTTGCTGACTTCTGTCATCGCATATACTTTTATGGAACCTATTCTCCTCTTTACAGGAGCTTCGGAAAACACCTTGGAATATGCGGTTGACTATCTTTCCATTTATCTCTTGGGAACGATATTTGTCGAAATATCCACAGGGTTGAATAGCTTTATCAATGCCCAGGGACGTCCTGCCATTGCCATGTTTTCAGTTCTGATCGGAGCCTTATTGAACATCATTCTTGATCCTATTTTTATTTTCTGGTTTGACATGGGCGTGAAAGGCGCCGCTTTGGCTACGGTACTTTCCCAAGCGTGCAGTGCGGTGTGGGTGGTAAGTTTTCTTTTTTCCCGACGGGCCTCTCTGCCTTTGGAGAAACAATATATGGGACTGGACCGGAAAATTATCCTTTCCATATTAGCTTTAGGAGTATCCCCCTTCATTATGGCAAGTACAGAGAGTCTGGTTGGGTTTGTCCTCAATAGCAGTCTGAAGGAATTTGGAGATATCTACATCAGCGCATTGACGATTCTGCAAAGTTCGATGCAGTTTGCCAGTGTACCGTTGATCGGATTTGCACAAGGATTCGTTCCGATTATAAGTTATAACTTCGGGCATGGTGACAAGCAGCGTGTGAAAGATTGCTTCCGTATTGTATTGGTAACGATGTTTTCCTTCAACTTGATATTGATGCTTTTCATGATTCTTTTCCCTTCGACGGTTGCGTCTGCTTTCACCAGTGATGCAAGACTGATAGAAACCGTACGTTGGACAATGCCCGTTTTCTTGGGTGGCATGACCATCTTCGGCTTGCAACGTGCCTGTCAGAATATGTTCGTTGCATTGGGACAGGCCCGAATCTCTATCTTCATTGCTCTGTTGCGTAAAGCTATCCTGTTGATTCCGCTGGCATTAATTTTGCCGAACTTTATGGGAGTAACCGGAGTGTATGCAGCTGAGGCTATATCTGACGCGACTGCGGCCATCTGCTGTACGTTGTTGTTCTTTTGGCAGTTCCCTAAAATTTTGGGAAAGATTAAAGGTAATACTTTGCGTGTGGAGTAATCATTTCTTTATAATTTGTTTTTTAACTTCACAGATATGCCTGGCATTACGGTTGTATTCTGATTGTTATCTCTCTCTATCTCATTTCCTGTGCGTAAATGTTGATGGCTCGTAGTGCCTTTGAAATCTCAGTCGGGGTGATGTCCTGACATTCTATTCTTAATACTTTCTCCCAGTCCTCCATATCTACATTCCATTTGTAGATTTGGGGACATAGGGTGAAAAGAGCCGCGATATGTTTTATATCCCGTGCATTCCTTATTGAGGTTCGGAAAATGAGTATTTGCCCTTCCATAGTTGCTATCAATTACTTTTGTTTTCCTTGCAAAGGTAGGCTTAAAAAGGCTTCGATATAGAATTATTCGACGAATGCCGTGATTACTCATGACGAATTAAGTAATTTGGGAGACTAACTATAGGGCACTTGTATAGTTGTCCTTCTCCATTTCAAATCTTTATCCGGATATGGCGATACCCCATACATCGTCTTTTAGTGCTTGACCCCTTCAAATAAATCGCGGTTGTCTCGTGAACTCTGTGAATTGCGCTTGAAGTCATTGAATGTATAGCTGATAGTCAACGTAATTACAGGGAATTTCGGTTGAATCCGTGTGATCGATTGTAAATTGGCTGTCTCAATGTCACTTCTGTAACGGGCAGAATTGAATATATCCCGAAAGGAGAGGGTCGATTGCAGATGAGGACTGAACAACTGCTGACGAATAGCCAGATTGACAAACCAAAAAGAATCCGACCTCCCTTGTGTAGTAACCGAAGGACCCACGAAATTCCCGTCCAGCTGAATACGGGTATTCTTATGAACCCGAAAAAGGTTGTTGACTGTAAAGTCATAATTGGTACTCGTTTCCTTTTTTCCTCCCGAATTAATATTATTCATTACCTTGTAATAGTAAATATTTCCGTTGACGTCCAAATTCCACCATTTAGTGACTTTCAACTGGGTACTTAGCTCCACGCCTAACGAATAGTCATTGCCCACGTTAGTCATGGAGTCTAATGTAACTCCTGCCTCGTACGGAACGCGCAAGCGTTCAATCTTGTCTTTACGCTTTCTGTAGAACAGGCTGGATTGCAAAGTGTGCTCTCCCATAGTCTTTTTGTAATTCAGCTCGAAAGAATGTATGTATTCGGGCCGGATATCCGGATTGCCAATTTCAGCTGTGTAATAATCGCGATAAGTAATGTAAGGCTCCATAAAAAAGAGTTCCGGACGGTTAGTACGGTATGAATAGGCGAACGTCAGCTTCTGTTCGTGCGGCAGCGTGTATCCCAGATGTACGGATGGGAACACTTCAAAACGATTCACCGTGCGGTCCGAACCTTCAATAGAGCTTCGCAGCACCTGGTGTGTATGTTCACCTCTCACTCCTGCCTGCACGTCAAATGCTTTATAACTGTCACTTCCCATGACATAAACGGAATGAATACCCCGCTGAAAATAGAAAGTGTTATAGATATCCTCCCGCCAATAAAATTCCTTTTTCTCCGGATTCCAGAATTGCATCGTGTAATCGCCGTCTTCCAGATACGAATGATATTGATACCCGCTTTCCAGCAGACCGGTCTTGCTATACGGATAGCTGTAGGACAGATTGCCTTGGACTGTCCAGCGTTTTTCGTCTTCCCACGCACGGTGTCCCTGCTGGCGTTGTTCGTTCTTGTCGAAAAGGTCACTCTGGAAATATTCAAGGGGATTGTCTTCATAACCCAGCATAAAACTGCCGGTTAGGGTATGCCCGTTGTCGTTAAACTTATGGGAGAATCCTGCTTTTCCGATATTGACCGTCGAATGCAGGTCATATTTGTCTCGGCTAAAATAGTTGGATGGGGCGGATGCTGCGTCGGAATTGGAATGTGTCTCTGTATAATCGAGGTCCCCTTCGCGGGTAAACTTGTCATATACCACCTGTAATTCTGCATTGACGGAGGTTTTGGGAGTAAAAGCGTAATCAATGCCTCCCCGCAGCCCATAGTGATAATTCTTTCCGATTCGCGGACCGTCGGACAGGGAGGTGGTGGTTTTGTCCCCAACAACAGTCGTCTTCCTTTGTTCGAAATCGCTCTTACGGATGGGATTGTTCCAGTGCCCGGCAAGGTGCCACTGTAACTTCTTGTGTTGTTGGGACAACAGGAAATCCAGACCGTTGGAGAGAGCCGTGCTGCCATACGCATTGACTATACCGTTGATACCCGCCTGTTTGTTTTTCTTGGTGATGATGTTAATCATTCCCACTTCTCCGTCCGTATCATAGCGTGCCGAAGGCGTAGTAATGATTTCTATGTTCTCTATCTGGGTGGAAGGAATCTGTTGCAGGGCCTGCGAACCGGAATAAAAGCTGGGCTTCCCGTCGATATATACCTTAAATCCGCTGCTTCCGCGAAAGGTAACTTCACCATCCACATCTACCCGTACGGAGGGGGTATTTTCCAGAATATCGACTGCCGTTCCGCCGCTGCTCATGAGATTGTTCGAAGCGTCTATAATCTTTTTGTCCAGCTTGTAGATGACTTGCCTTTTGGCTGCCTGCACCACTACTTCGGCTATACCTACTTCCAAAGGTTGCAGTTCGATAACACCTAAGTCCGTCACTGATTCGGAAGAGGTAATACTAATGGCGCCTTGTGTGTAGATGTCATAGCCGATCAGTCTCACCATTAACGAGTATTCTCCTTTGGCAATACCCGATAAGTGGAAGTCGCCATTCTCTTTAGTATGGGTAAATGAAGCGGGATCGGCTTCGCCTTTTTTCGTTAGTACGACATCGGCAAACTCTATCGGGTTGCCTGTACCTTTCTCCTGTACTTTTCCTTTGATCTGTACGGGAACCGCCATGAGGCAGTTGAAACTAAACATAAAAAGAATGAGAATAATTGTAGTTTTCATGATCGTGTTGATAGTTTGTTTTATGCTGCAAAGTTAATGAAGTATTTCTAACATCAGGAAAAATCGGTTTGCTATATAGCGCTTGTGTCACGGAAAGATACATATTTGTCACGATAAGACATGGACGGCCGGAAATCTGTACCTGTTAATATATAGAAAGTGTGTCTGTTTCCGTCTTTCTTCTCTAAAGATTGGGCAGACGGTTGTGTCTATTTACCAGGCGATGGTGCCGGTTATTTTCTGATATAGGATTTCTCTTTTCATACTTATTCTGTATCCGGTAAAGATATAAAAAGGATGTTTGTATCTGTTGTGTTTGATCTATTTTGTGGAATATCGTGTTTTTACCCTTTTAATCTATATATTTGTATTATTTAAAGTTAAGTTATTATGTATGAACTGGAACAGATTGGAAAGCAGAGCTATTATATTAATTGTCCTGCAAAAATAGGAATATACAGACGGAATGATAAAGATGTATATTTGATAGATAGTGGCAATGATAAAGAGGCCGGTAAGAAGGTGCTGAAACTTGCTGCCCAAAATAATTGGGAAATAAAAGCCATTATTAATACACATTCCAATGCCGATCATATTGGTGGTAATCACTATCTGCAACAACAGACTGACTGTCCGGTTTTCGCAAACGGCATTGAAATTGCTTTTACTAATTATCCGATTTTGGAACCTTCTTTTTTATATGGCGGATATCCTTGTAAGGAGCTGAGAACTAAATTTTTGCTTGCAAAAGAAAGCAGAGCGTGGGATATAGCTCATAATGATTTTCCTCATGAATTGGAAATTATACCTCTTCCGGGACATTTCTTTGATATGATAGGGGTGCGTACCCCTGACAATACTGTTTTTCTGGCAGACTGTATTAGCAGTCAGGCTACTTTGGAGAAATATCAGATTTCGTTCATTTATGATGTTGCCCAATATCTTGATACATTGGACAAAGTGGAGAATATGCAGGCGGATATGTTTGTTCCGGCACATGCAGAGGCTACTTCGGATATAAGAAGACTGGTTGCTTTCAACAGGAATAAAGTATATGAAATAGCTGATCTGTTGTTAAGTATTTGCAAGAATCCGTTGGATAGTGAGAGCATTCTTCAGAAGGTTTTTGAAAAGTACAATCTGACGATGACTATCGAACAATATGTGTTGGTGGGAAGTACTGTTCGTTCATACCTGTCTTGGCTGAAGGATACTGATAAGTTGGCATTTCATTGTCGGGATCATAAATTGCTTTGGGAAAGTCTTTGATTTGAAACAAGTAAAAAAGTATAGGAAAAAGAATATGAATACTACTATAATCGATACCGTCAGAAAAAGACTGACTGAAAGTATAGATGCCAAAGTGCTGGCGACTTCCGCTCATTTCTTTAAAGAAGGAGAGCAGGCTAAAGTGTATGGTGTCAGGATGGGTGAAGTATCCGGAATAGCCAAAGAATCCTGGCAGGAGGTAAAAGGTGAATCCAAACCGGATATTTTTCAATTGTGTGAGCAACTGTGGCAGTCGGGCTTTCTTGAAGAAGCAGTCGTAGCTTGCGAATGGGCATATCGTTCTCGTGGAAATTATGAACCTTGCGATATTGAGACTTTCGAACATTGGCTGAAGAGCTACGTGGATAATTGGGGAGCGTGTGATACGCTTTGTAATCATACGATTGGCACATTTGTGGAAATGTTTCCCGAATATATTTCCCGTTTGAAAGAATGGGCAAAGTCTGACAATCGCTGGATGCGTCGTGGAGCTGCAGTTACTTTGATAATTCCGGCTCGTAAAGGTCTGTTTTTGGATGATATTATGGAAATAGCGACAACGATGATGATGGATCGTGACGATATGGTGCAGAAGGGGTATGGCTGGATGCTTAAGGCTGCTAGTGAAGCACATTGTAATGAGATATTTGATTTTGTTACGAAGCATCGTTCTGCAATGCCTCGTACAGCTTATCGGTATGCACTGGAGAAAATGCCTAAAGATATGAGAGCGGAAGCCATGAAGAAATAGCTTCCTTTTTTGCATTTACTCTGCTTTTCTGTTTGGTTTCCGCTTAATGAGCAGAAGCCGTTCCATATCATTGAATAGTTTTGTGTCTTTTAATTCAAACATGATCCATTTGCCGTCGTGGAAAGTGGTAGCTGCATCATAAATCATCTGTACCTCGTTTGAAAACTGTCCCCGCTGAATTTCGAATTTGGCGCGTTCATCTTTCCCCAAGATAACCATAAATCCCAGGGTCTTTTCCTTCGCATATAAAGCACAGAGGGTTTTACCGCCTTTGCGGTATTTGTATTCATACGTCCACGCTTTGCCGCCACGGTTCCAAAGTTGCTCCATTTCGTAGCTCTTCTCGATGAGCTGGCAGAGCGAGTTCCATACATTGTAAAGGCCTGTTCCTATCAGATTCTCTATATCTTCGGAAGCTGGTATTTGAAAAGGTTCTTTCATGGTATTTACTGTTTAATCAGATATATATGTCGCAAAGATAGGATGATCTTTTAGTAAATCGTTGTCCAATATAGGCATCTTTGGTTATAGTCATTCGAAATCTATTCAAATTTAATTATGTTGGCTAATTGTAAGAAATAGTCGTTTGACCATATCTCAAGGTTTTCAGTATTCTTAATAAAAGGCTCTACATCCTGTTTTACCATTTTTATATCAGTTGAAGCAAGACGTTTCTTAAGTAAGCGGAGAAACTCTTCTTTATCTACCTCTATACCGTTAAATTCTCGGATACGTTCTTGCAAATGAGTGAAATCTAAATTAATTCCATTTTTTACGTACCATTCAAGCCTAGAGGTATATTGTGACGGACATACCATTCAAAATCATACCAATCACGTCCTTTAACTCGGTTATTCCAAGTTCTGAATACTAAAGCATGCATTTTTCCTGCATATAAATCAGGAAGAGTAAAGCAACGTGTCATAAAAGAGAATGGATGTAGTAACAGCTTTTGTTCTGTTTGAAACTTCAAAGGAGGTTGTGTATCTACTTCTATTTTTATCTTTAGACTTTTTTCGGTTTGAAATGCAACATCATACACTTCTGTATCGTCTTTAAGAAAAGCAGATTCCACCTTATTGAAATTACGTTTGTCTTTTTTGGTGATTACAATTTCTCTTCCTAACATCTTGAACTCATCTATAATAGAAGGAAAATAGTTTTCTAGTTTGAATGAAGAATCAGTGGTAAGAAGTGAGAAATCCATATCTTCGGAAAATCGGTCTAGTTTGTGGAATATTCTAAGACATGTTCCACCATAAAAAGCTGCCTTGTTGAAAAATCCCCCACGATATAGTCCTGCGAGAGTTATTTGTTGCATCACTTCATATATTGCGTTTTGGCGGTCTTTATCACTGATGATTGGATACCGTGAAAGCATCTGTTCAAAAATATTGTTCATTTCTTTATGATTTTAATTATATTGGTAATAGTAGATTTTTTTTTGCCGACTAATGCACATTGTTGAAAGATGTTTGCATCCATTTTGAAGAAGGCATCCATGTCAAAACGTAAATTATCTTCTAGATAAGTCAATATTTCCTTTTGAAATCTCATATTAAGATTTGGTGTGTTCACAATTAAATCACATAAAGCTTTTTCCGGTTGGGCAATTAGAAAAGCTGCATTATCTTTAATCTCATGTCTGATACCGATTGCAAAATACTCTTTTGTACATTGAGTATATTCAAATTTTCCAAGTGAATTTTTAAATTCTCTCGAATGTTTCGTTGTCATCGATTGTGTGATATACACGCTTTCGGGAATTAATCCATAATAACGTAATGCTGATTCCATAGATACATATGACGGACCATATAAGTGATTTGCTATAAGTTCCATAGATAATAATTTCCCGCTTTTCTTAGGCGAAACCACATACAAACCTTTCTTGAGTCTGATAAGTATACCGGACTTTTCCAATTCACTAATTTTGTTATGTACTGATTTGTGGTCAGGATACATCGATTTCAAAATAGCAAAATCAACGGGTATATTACCAATCTCTGACAATGTATTCATATTCTTTAAGTTCAGTTTTAATGCAAATATAGTAAAATTTGGAATAGATAATACTAAAATATTCAATTATCTGTTCGTGATTTAGCTATTATTCATTAATTACACCATAATTATATGGTTTTTCTATCTCAGTAGAAGTTCGAAGAAGTTTTATTTTCATCAGCATTTCAATCTCTTTTTTAATTCTCATTGCACTCTTTCAATTATAGTCATGAGATTTAAAATTAAAATGTAAAGACATATTTCATACTTCACTCCAAATATAGTTTTAAATTTTAATCTATTTGTTGGGAAAAATTAAATGCTCTGAAGGGCGTTTATGTGCATTTTACAAAAAGTTGTATATCAGACGGTTATGAAATCTTATTTTTGGTTTAAAACCAACGGGGCGTTCCTTTTAAACCAACGCCTCGTTTCTTTAAAACCAAGAGGACATTTCTCGGTGAGAAATGGAGTATTGGTTAAAAACTAGCTTCAAATCCGGAGTGAACATTCAAATATTTCAAATACAGTATTTGTTGATTTAAATAAGGTGATGTAACTATTTGTTGTATTCAAGTAGGAAAAAAGATAATTGCTTTAGCATGAAGTAAATGAATTCCAAAGATTTTACTTACATTTGTTTCTATAAATAAAATGTAAGTGAAAAACATGAGAAAACAACTATCAGTATCACTCCTTTACTGCCTTCTTGTTTCGGCTACGTCATTGGCTCAAAGCTGGAAACCTTATGAACAGACTGCGAAGGGGAAGACTTACGAAGCATCTGATTGTGTGACATTGTTGGATAGCACATTGGTATCTGTCCAGCCTACAGGACAAGGGTCGTTTGCTGTATGCAAAGTGATAAAGGTACAGACTCCGAGGGGAGCAGTGGATAATCGGGTGATTAAATACGATTATGACCCTTTGACTGCTTATGCCGAATTTAAACGTGTAACCATCCATCGTGCCAATGGAAAAGTAGATGAACTTGATGTCAGGAAAACCTGTGATTATGCTGCTCCTGCCCGTGCCATTTATTGGGGCGCAAGACAAATCATGATTGAAGTGGGCGCCTTGCAGCCGGGTGATATTGTGGATTACGAAATAGCCAAGAAAGGCTTTACCTATGCGTTGCTTGCAGCCGGTAATGAAGATGAATCACGCTTTATTCCGCCTATGCGCGGACAGTTTTATGATATTGTTCCTTTTTGGAGCAGCACTCCTACTGTACGTAAAGTTTATGTAGTAAGCATTCCGATGGAGAAGGAACTTCAGTTTCAGTTCTATCAAGGTGAGTGCGCATCATCCATGCGTTATGAAGACGGTCGCAAGAAATATAGCTTTGCGATGGATGATATGATGCCTTTCGCTAAAGAGCCAAACATGGTCGACCTTTTCGATGCAGCTCCCAAACTGATGATGTCTACCACTCCCCAGTGGAAAGACAAATCGTTGTGGTTCAATAAAGTGAACGAAGATTATGGTAGTTTTGATCCATTGCCCGAAGCACAGAAAAAAGTAGATGAACTGATAAAAGGCAAGAAGACCGAAATGGAAAAAATAGCTGTGCTGACTCATTGGGTGGCAGATAACATCCGCTATTCCGGTATTTCGATGGGAAAAGGAGAAGGATTTACACTTCATAATACTAAAATGAATTATACTGATCGTTGCGGAGTCTGCAAAGATATAGCAGGTACACTGATTTCGTTCTTGCGCATGGCTGGTTTCGAAGCTTATCCTGCCATGACAATGGCAGGCAGTCGGGTAGAAAGTATTCCTGCCGACCATTTTAATCATTGTGTGGCAGTGGTGAAACTGAGCAATGGGACGTATATGCCTCTCGATCCTACATGGGTTCCTTTCTGCCGCGAGTTATGGAGCAGTGCCGAACAGCAGCAGAACTATCTGCCGGGTGTACCTGAAGGTTCTGATTTGTGTATCACTCCGGTTTCGGCTCCCGAAAATCATTATGTGCGTATCAAGGCCGACAACCGCTTGGATGCAGATGGTACATTGCGCGGTACTTTTACCCTTACAGCCGAAGGACAGAGTGACAGCAATATCCGTCGCATCTTTACCACCGGCTTTCAGAGCGAATGGAAAAGCACGATGGAACGTCAGCTGTTGGCCATCTCTCCCAAAGCCAGATTGTTGAGTGTAGACTATGGAAAGAATCCCAAATACTATCAGGCTGCACCTATTAAAATCACTTTTCGTTATGAAATACCCGATTATGCCTTGAGAGGAGAGGGCGAGATGTTTTTCCGTCCGATGGTGATGAATAACCTTTATAATCAGGTACGTTCTTATATGTGGATCGATACTTCAGTAGAAAACCGTAAGTATGGTTTCAAGGATGGTTGTTCCCGTTTGGTCGAACTGGATGAAACGATTCAGCTCCCGGCAGGATACAAGTTGGTGAGTGCCGCCAAGGATGAAACCATGCAAGGAGTGGGAGCCGATTTTGAAGGTTCGTTGGTACAGAAAGGAAATAAAGTGTTGCTCCACAATAGACTGGCTTTGAAGAAGCGTGTTTATGAGGCTTCCGATTGGGAAAGTTTCCGCAATGCTGTGAATGCCCACAAGGCGTATGGTGAATATTTGGTGATTAAAAAGTAGAGCAGAATGAAAAATACATATTATTACATAGTTACGCTGGCGATGCTGATTTTGGCATTTCCGGTGAAAGCGGCATCCGAAGCTGAATTTGGGAAATTGAGCAAGGCTTATACGTTACACGCTGACGGTAGTCAGGAAATGCGTGTGCAAAAAGAGCTGACTTTGTTTACTCATGCAGCGATGAACCGTGTGTATGGAGAGAGTTTTATCATTTACAATCCGGAGTTTCAGACACTGAAGATACACGATTCTTATACTCGTCAGAAAGACGGTACTATTGTGAAGACTCCCGAAAATGCGCTCCTTGAGGTGCTTCCTTCCGCAGCGGCAGATGCTCCGGCTTATAATGGTCTGAAAGAGATGGTAGTCGTTCATACGGGACTGGAATTGGGAGCTACCATTTATCTGGACTACTCCGTCGTTACCCGTCCGGGATATCTGCCCGAACTGGATGTGTGCGAGCAGGTGGAAGAGCTTTCCCCAATCAGGGAATATGTGTTTTCGCTGTCAGTGCCCGAAAGCAAACCTCTGCATTATGAATGGTTGAATGGAAAAGCTGCTCCGGTTGTAAAAACGGCGGGTGGTATGAAAACAGTGACCTGGACACTGAAAAATGTGCAACCGCGTCCTTATTCACTTGACGTCTCTTTGCCGGCAGGTAATGTACAGGCTGTTGTGGCGTCCACTTATGCTTCAAAGGCTGATGCACTGAGAGTGATAAAACAACAACTGGAAAGTGATGGAAAGGATGTTTCCGAATTGGCACAGAAGCTGACTGTCGGTGCGCAAACCATAGAACAAAAAAAGGAGTTACTCACTGCTTATGTAGAAGGATTAGGAAATTGCCGTCTGACCCTGTCGCAAACCGGATACCGTTTGCGTCCGGCTTCCGAAGTGATCCGTTCGGCATACGGAACTGAAGCGGAGAAGGCTGCTTTGTTGGCTGCCTTGCAACAAGCGATAGGCATCCGTGCGGAGATAAAAGCGGCTTTTCCTAAAACAGAAGATAAAGATGCAGCCGGACTTGCTGCTGTCAGCGGATTGTTTGTGACCAATAAGGGGATTGCTGATATACAGAATTTTGTTTCTGTAGTTGATCTGAATGCTCAGCCGATAATTTTAGAGAAGGTTTCTCATGTTGTTTCACGAACTGATACCTTGCGGGTGAGCGATAAAACCGGAAAGGCATTGGCTGATGGTTATCGGAAATTCGACTTACCGCAGGCTCGCGGTGGATGGGCAAGTTATGATGGGCGTGTGACGGCTCTGAATACAACTCGTCCTGTTAACCTGCTTTTGCGGTATTTGCCCGATGAGGCTTATACCTATATCGTAAAGATTGATGCAGGAATGAAACCAGTGGTTGTGCCGACTAACAAAAAGATTGAAAATGCTGTCGGCATCATGGAAGTTACAGTGAAAAAGGCGGAGGATAAAATAGAGATATTCCGTACCTTGAAACTGAAAAAACAATTGATAACTCCGACTGAATATCCGGCGTATTATCGCTTGATGGCGGAATGGATGGATACCAATGGCAATAGTCTGTTATTTCAAACTGCGAAGTAAATCTGATAAGCATATCGTTCCGATGGGGCTACCATTCTGAATAAATCAAAGAGGATGTGTCGAAACCCTTCATAAATAAAGAATCATCTTCGCTACAACTATCTGTGGCGAAGATGATTTCGTTAAAAGGGGAGTCTTGACACATCCTCTTCGTTTTTTATCCGGTAAGACAGATGATCCTCTAAAGAGGTTTTATCGGAATACAAATATCCACAATGTGTTTATTCTCCGGATGTGTCCGGTGACTGTTATGGTATAACTCATAAGTACATCCATCTCCTTGCTGATACCCACTTTCCGTAAACCACTTGCACATTGTGTTCCATGCCTTCTCGAAATCTTCAGTACCCAATTCAAAATGTCCCACAGCATATTTCCCACCGGGAATGACGAGATTACCGATTTCACCTTCTCCTTTTACGTCGCCTTCCACGATGATACAGGCACTCTGGCGCACTTTACTCAATTCCGTTACCGAAGGATCATCATGTGTGACGGTTGCCGATTTCGTAACATTCGGAATATACAGACCACGAGGTTCTGCCCATTTGATAAGTTTCTCATACGCTTTTACAATCTCTTTGAATGCTCCCATATGCCGGCAATAAACAGCTTTCATGTCCGGCATCTCTTTTACTTCGATTTTTGTTTCCATAAAATATGATATTTTAAATTTGACGCTGCAAAGTTGGGGAGATAATACATGCTTGGGTGTCAAATTCTTGCTAACCATTTGTCCGTTCTTGCTAAATAAGATTCCGTCCTGGGCATAAACGGGTTTCTCCATTTTACGGAACTGGCTTGGCGTCAAACCAAAAAACTTTTTGAATACACGGCTAAAAAGGGATACTGTGCAAAAGCCGCAACTATCGGCAATCTCACTGATAGAAATATCCATATTTTCCCGTAACCGGCAGGCTGCTTTCTCAATTCGGAGGCGTTGGATGTAATCAATCGGTGTTTCACCTATCAGGAACGTGAATATTCTGTGGAAATGAAAAGGCGAAAAGTTAGCTATTTCTGCTATACTTTTCAGTTCCAGAGGCTGGTCGAGATGTATGTCAATGTAGTCCATCACTCGATTGATCCTGGAACGATATTCTATTTTACTTTTTTCTTGTATATTCATGTCAGACGGTTTTTAATCGCAAAGATAGCTGCCGTCTGTCAGATCTGCTTGTCTATTCTTGCTAACTATCTTGTGAATTTTATCCTTACACTGTATTTGCAGAAGTCTTTTTATGTGTGAAAGATGGAGTAAATATAGCAGTTTTTGGCGGATTATTCTTGTTTCATGAGGTATCTGCCTATCTTTGCAGTATAAACGGTTTGTTTAATTTATAACACTGACGATTATGAAGTTACTGGTTTTTCTTGCTAAAGGCTTTGAGACGATTGAATTTAGTGGTTTCATTGATGTGATGGGATGGGCGAAAACAGATTTTGGCTGTGATGTTGAGGTGGTAACAGGTGGTTTTAACGAGAAAGTCATCAGTTCTTTTAATATTCCCGTTTTGGTGGATAAGACGATTGATGAGATATCCGTTGATGAATATGATGCTCTTGCCATCCCCGGAGGTTTTGAAGTTTTCGGCTTTTATGAAGAGGCTTATGAAGAGAAGCTTTTAAATCTGATTCGTCAGTTTGATGCCCGGAAGAAATGGATTGCAACAGTTTGTGTAGGTGCTTTGCCTGTCGGTAAAAGTGGTGTGCTGAAAGATAGAAAGGCGACTACTTATCATCTCGGAGGGGCAGTCAAGCAAAAGGTTCTTCAAAGTTTCGGAGCAATAATCGTCAATGAACCGATAGTGGTGGACGACAATATAATCACTTCTTATGGTCCTCAAACCGCTTCGGGAGTAGCCCTTCTTTTATTGGAGAAACTGACTTCCCATCGTGAAATGTCTTTGGTAAAAGAGGCTATGGGATTCTAAAAATAAAACCGGAGAAGCATCAAAATTAGTACGGAAGGATTATTGACTTATGATACAATGACTCAATCTGCTGCAATAACAGAGATAAGAAAATATTAATCTTCTTATCTCTGTCCTCTACTATATCATATAGCAAACAGGCTGCTAAATCAGTTCGTGAATTTCCTGAATATGGAGATTCAGATGATCTAAATATCCTTCTATCATTTCTTTTAAAGTGACTTTAGTCCCTTCGAAGTCACACCAGTAACTATCTAGTTTCGTTTGATCTGCCGACTTTATTACCTGAATGATATGCAGATTAAAGAATTTCCATAACTGAATCAGATTATTCCAGTCCGTATGCTGATAATCCTGCAAGGCTATCCACAGATCATTATCCTGCCGATAATCAGGAAAGAAAAGCAGGTCCTTACTGTATTGTAACCTGATCATCCGTTGATGATTGTTTGAGGCGGAATCAATCAAATGTCCGAGAATTTGTTTGATAGTACGATTCTGCCTGTTACGTTTTTGTGTGATTGTCTCTTCCGGCAGGCTGATTAATACTTTTTCTTCTGTCTCTATAACATTATAAATCCCTTCTGTTATTGGGGAAAAATCAAACTCTGGCATAATTCCTCTCTTTCTGTTTTAAAGTTTCTTTTGTGCAACTGCGCAATAATGCAAATATAGACAAATGAATGAAATATATGCGGAATTGCATTCTATAAAAGCAAACTTGTTTGTTATTCTGCTTGTTAGGATAACATCTTTTCCATATATCCTTTATATTTGCATGATATTAGAACCAACAATTATATAAAAAAGATATGAGAACAGTATTGGCAGCATTAGGAGTTTTGTGTTTCATGGGAAGTTGCTCGTCTGGTATGACAAGTTCAAAAGGCATTGTTTGTGATGCGACCATGAATACAGTGGCGATTGTTACAGACAAGAATGATACTCTTTCATTCAGTACGATGAACGCGAATAAAGAAGAAGTCGATGGCTTGCTTCTGAATGATACTCTGGAAG
>OLOL01000898.1_pt1 | contig 28093 bp, 28 predicted proteins | sample 1673081 | NCBI WGS metagenome assembly OLOL01 (sample SAMEA3136753, study PRJEB25190) | human gut metagenome
CGTCCATTTTTCGCTTCACCTCACACTGCCACTGTATGTGCGGCGGGGCGGGTACAGAACCCACCGCCAAAAATTACAGCCAAATGCTTGACAAAACGCCGCTCATGTGCTATGGTTAGTTACACAAGTAATGAACCACATAACCAAATAACCTTTGGAGGGAAGGAGCGCAGACAATTGAATGGAAACCTGAATGATTCCACCTCCATCTATCTGCAGATCGCAGCCATGCTGGAGGACAACATCGTGCGGGACCTGCTTTTGGAAGAGGAACAGGCGCCCAGCACCAACGAACTTGCAAAAGCGTTCAGCATCAATCCGGCCACGGCGGCCAAAGGGCTGAACCTGTTGGTAGACGAGGGCATTTTGTACAAGAAACGGGGGATCGGCATGTTCGTTGCGGCGGGCAGCAAACAGAAAATCATCCAAAAGCGCAAAGACAGTTTTTTTGAAACATATGTGAGGAGCCTTGTGGACGAGGCGCGCACCCTTGCCATCGGCAAGGAAGAGCTGATGGCCATGATTGAACAGGCCGCGGCGGACAAAACGTAACGGAGGGACAGGGACATGACGAACGGAGTATTGCAGGCCACGGATGTGGTCAAAAGCTACAACAAAAAAGAGGTGCTGCACAGCGTCTCGCTGACCATCGAGCCAGGCAAGATCTATGGCCTCATCGGACGCAACGGCGCGGGCAAAACCACGCTGCTCAGCATTCTGACGGCACAGAATACCCACGATTCCGGCCTCGTTACCTACAACGGGGAGCGCGTGTGGGAAAACCAGAAAGCACTGGACGAGATCTGCTTTTCCCGCGAGCTTTCGCCCATGCTGCTGTTCGGCCAGAACACACTGAAGGTGAAGGAATACCTGCGCGCCGCCGCACTGTACTACCCCCACTGGGACAAGGAGTACGCCGCACGACTGATCGAGATGTTCGGGCTGGACACCAAAAAGAAGATCTACAAGCTCTCCAAGGGTATGATGAGCATGGTCACCATCGTTCTGGCGCTGGCCAGCCGCGCGCCCATCACCATTCTCGACGAGCCGGTGGCCGGCCTGGATGTGGTGGCGCGGGAACAGTTCTACGATGTGCTTCTGGCCGATTACGCCGAAACGGGACGCACCTTCATCATCTCCACCCATATCATCGAGGAAGCCGCGGGCGTGTTTGAGGATATTATTTTTATCGACAACGGCCGTGTCATCGAGACAGGCAACTGCGAAAGCTTCGTGGCCCAGTTCCACTATGTTTCTGGCCGGGACGAGGACGTGGCCCGCGCCTGCGCCGGGCTGCAGGTCATCCACGAAGAGGGCCTGGGCCGCAGCCGCACGGCCTGCGTGCGCGGCAGCCTGGATACGCTGCGCCGCAGCGCAGACGGGCTGGATGTGGATATCAGCGGCGTGACGCTTCAAAAGGTGTTCGTCTACCTGACGGGCGGCCATAAGGAAGGGGAATAACGATGCTGCGTACCGTAAAATATCTGAGCCTGCTGGTAGTGCAGTTCATTGGCGCGCTGTTGGGCGTCGGCGCACTGTTCATTGCATTTTACGCCGTTTCCACGCCGCTGTCCGAATTTGAAAGCGCGGGTTGGCGTATCCTGGGCATGGCCTTCGCCTGCGGGATGATGTTTCCCTTTGTGCTGCAGGCCAGCCTGATCCAGTCTTACATGCCGCTGCCTCTTTCCATGGGCGTTACGCGCCGGGGCTTCTTCGCCGGAGCACAGGCGGCCAAGGTGATGCTGGCCGGAGGCATCGGCGTATGCCTGCTTTTGATCCAGCTCGCAGTAAAATGGATGTTCGGCGTGGACGCCCTGTTCACCGGTACGATGCTGGTGGGGCTGTTTGCCGTGCTGCTCCTCGGCGCGTCCGTTGGTGAAGCGCTGGGTTTTGTCAGCCTCCGCTTTGGGCGTGTGGGCATGATCGTATTTTTCGTACTGATCGTCGGCGGATGTGCGGTGATCGGCGGGATCATCGGCTACGCGGGTGCGGCGGGAGCTCTGGACGGCATGCTGGACGCGATGCTGCGCTTTCTTTCCAATGCGTGGGCGCTGGGCGGCAGCGCCATCGTTTTGGCCGTGCTGTTGGGCTGGCTGGATTGGCTCATGTGCCGCCGCATACCGGTAAAGGGGTGAGCATATATGTTAAAATCGATCAAACGGGAATTCCTGCTCAACCGGAACAGCCTGTGGCAATCGCTGGCTGTTTTGGGCGGAGCCTGGCTGCTTGGCGAGGCGCTTAGCCTGTGTATCATGTATTTCGCTCATGAGGAGGAGTATTTTTCCCTTGGCACTGTATTTGCAGCGATCATGCTGGTGATGTTCGGCGTTATTTTTGCGCTGTACTATTTCTCCTGCGGCTACGAGCAGGCGCTGACGATGAGCTGTACACGGCGCCGTTTTCTGTTTGGGATGTTCGTCACCGTGTGCCTGCAGCTGTTGTGCCTCGTCGGAGGCATAGTGGTTTTGACGCTGCTGGACCGCGGGCTGTATCTGCTGCTTTTCCGCGGCATGCCCATTGACGGGCCGGACCTTCTGCGGCCGGAGGCACTGCGCTGGGCCTGGGTGATTTTGCCGGCAGTTCTCGTCCTTGCCTGCACCGGGCTGTTTCTGGGCGCATGTATCCAGCGCTGGGGACGGCGGGCGCTGTGGCTGCTGTGGGCGGCATATATGGCTGTTTTCCTGTTCGGCGACACCTTCACACGGCTGGCCGAGGGCGCGGGACGCGACACATTGCTGGGCCGTGCGCTGGGCGCGGTGGTGGACGTTCTGGCATTCATCCCCGGCGGTCCGGCGCGGGTGCTTCTGGCGCTTGCGCTTCTTACAGCCGCCACGGTTTCAGGCGCCGCTCTGCTGCTGCGGGGCAGCGTGCGCCAGACAGCATAAGCACAGCGCGGCGGCTCTGCGGCGGAGTGTCAAAAGCGCGCCGCATGCCGCTGCTGAAAAAGAGGAGGGCATCTGTGATGCAGAACGGTTTGTCATTCAAAAACACCATGTCCCGGGTGGGGCTTTGCTACTTTGTGCTGATGCTGGTAACACAGGCGCTCCAGCTGGCCGGCATGACACTGCTGGGCAGCCTGCTGGAGACGGGCTGGGGGCTGTGGGCGCTCTCCTATGCGCCGCTGTATTGCATTGCCGTCCCTGTTTTTATCCTGCTGCTGCAAAAACTCGTGCCCGGCACGCCCGGCACGGCGGGCAGCGCCGCGCTGACGGCGGGAGGATGGCTGCGCTGGCTGGTGCTGTGTCTGGGCGTGACGTATCTGTTCAATTTCGTCTCCCTCGGCATCACAGCTCTGCTGGGAATGCTTAAGGGCGGCGCGGTGCAGAACCCACTTGCCCTGATGCAAATGAACAGCAGCCTGCTGGCCACGTTTCTGTTCGCCTGCGTGCTGGCACCCGTGGGGGAGGAGTTTTTGTTCCGCAAGCTGCTGTACGATAAAATCGGCGGATACGGCGTCCGCACCTATGTACTGGTGGGCGCGTTCCTGTTCGCGCTTTTCCACGCCAATCTGTCTCAGCTTTTGTATGCCTTTGTGCTGGGCGCCGTCTTCTGCTACATTTACGCCCACACGGGAAAGCTGCGGTATACCATCCTGCTGCATGTTGCCATCAACACCATCGGCACGATGGCGGCGCCCCTTTTCATACAATACGGAGGGATTTGGGGCACGGCTGCCGTGGGGATACTGGTGCTTGTGAGCATTGCGGCGGGCGGCGTGATCGCGGCGCGCAGGCGCTGGCGGTTTCCCGGTGCAGCACCCGCGGACGGCAGGGAAGGAGAGGGAGCGCAGCGCCCGGCCCACAGCTTTGGCCGTGCGCTGCGCACGCCGGGCATGCTGGCATACACAGGTCTGTGCGCGGCGCTTATTCTTGTGGTCACCTTTTTGACATGAGCGGTCCGTTCCGTGCAAAAAACGGAAAATAACGCGCGCCCCGCCGCATCCCGGTATGCAGCGGGGCTATTTTGTGCTATACTGTGCAATATCCGGGACGGAAAGTCCCGAACTTTGAAAGAAATATGCGAGGTATATCGTTTTGAAATTGATATCGTGGAATGTCAATGGTTTCCGGGCCATCCTCGGCAAAGGCTTCGCGGACATCTTCGAGGGCTTCGGCGCGGACGTCGTCTGCCTTCAGGAAACGAAGATGCAGCCGGGCCAGGCCGAATTTTCGCCGCCGGGCTATCACCAATACTGGTACAGCGCCGAGAAAAAGGGGTATTCCGGCACAGCCGTTTTCACCCGCATGGAACCGCTCTCCGTGCGCTACGGCATCGGCAAAGAGGAGCACAGCCACGAGGGCCGCGCCATCACGCTGGAGTTCGAGCAGTTCTTCCTCGTCAACGTCTATACGCCCAACAGCCAGAATGAACTGGCGCGCCTGCCCTACCGCATGCAGTGGGAGGATGATCTGCGCGCTTATCTGTGCGCGCTGGATACGGAAAAACCTGTGGTCTATTGCGGCGACCTGAACGTCGCCCATCGGGAGATCGACCTGAAAAACCCCAAGCAGAACATCCATTCGGCGGGCTTTTCCTATGAGGAGCGCCAGAAAATGACCGACCTTTTAATGAGCGGCTTTGTGGATACCTTCCGCGCGCTGTATCCGGACGCCGCGGGCCGCTACACCTGGTGGAGCTATTTCCGCCGCGCGCGGGAGACCAACGCGGGCTGGCGCATCGACTATTTCATCGTCAGCGAACGTTTGCGCGAAAAAATTGGCGACGCGCTCATTTACAGCGACGTGTACGGGTCCGACCACTGCCCGGTGGGGCTGGTCTTGGATGTGTGACGTACGCATATACTGTACGGCGGGGCGCGCCCCGCACCACGGACGCTGTGCGCCCGGAATAAGGGGGACTTATTTTGCTGGATTATCTTTTCGCGGCGCTGCTGGGCGTCATCGAGGGCATCACCGAATGGCTGCCCATTTCCAGCACCGGCCATCTGATCCTGGCCGATGAATTCATCCATATGTCCACATCGGATGCTTTTAAGAAAATGTTCGATGTAGTCATTCAGTTCGGCGCCATCCTTGCGGTGGTAGTGATTTTCTGGAGCAAACTGTGGCCGTTCCGCATCAACCGGGACGCCTGCGGTTCCGGTGTGTCCGGCCTGGTGGACCGCTACTGCCGCAAGGACGTGTGGGACATGTGGTTCCACGTGCTGGTGGCCATTGTGCCCAGCGCCGTCATCGGCCTGCCTCTGGACGATTGGATGACCGAGCACCTGCACAATCCGCCCGTCGTTTCCGCCATGCTCATCCTGTACGGCGTGTTCTTCCTGCTTATGGAAAGCACCGTGGGCAAGCGCCGCCCCCAGGTGCGGCGCATTGGACAGATCAATTACCGCATGGCTCTGTTCATCGGCCTGTTCCAGTTCCTGGCGCTGGTGCCGGGAACCAGCCGTTCCGGCGCAACGATCCTGGGCGCGATGCTCATCGGCTGTTCACGCACGGTGGCGGCCGAGTTCACGTTCTTCCTGGCCGTCCCCACCATGGCGGGAGCCAGTCTCGTCAAGGTCGTCAAGTTCCTGGCCGACGGCGGCGGCTTTTCCGGCTCTGAAGTGGGAATTCTTCTCACGGGCTGCGCCGTGGCGTTCGCCGTTTCCATGCTGTGCATCCGGTTCCTGATGAACTATGTGAAAAAGCATGATTTCAAGGTGTTCGGCTGGTACCGCATTGGTCTGGGCGCGCTGGTTTTGGCGTATTTCTATCTGCTGAAGCCCGCGCTGTAAGCCTCCGGTAAGCGCAAAAATAAAAGAACGCCCCGTTCCGGCTGAACGGGGCGCTTTTTTGTTACCGTTTTTCTGCAGGCGCAGCCTGCGGGTCCGCCAGAGCGCACTCCAGCGCCGCGATGCGCTGCTGCAGCGCCTTGATGTCCGCGTGCACCACGTCCGGATAGTCCCGCTGGTTCAGCTCCTCGCTGGAACGCGCCACCTTGCTGCCGTTCACACGCACCACGCAAGCCGGAATGCCGATGGCCGTGGCATTGGCGGGAATACAGGACAGCACCACACTGTTGGCTCCGATACGGCTGTTCGCACCGATGGTGATGGGCCCCAGCACCTTGCAGCCTGTGCCGATGAGCACGTTGTCTCCGATGGTGGGGTGGCGCTTTCCCTCATCTTTTCCGGTGCCCCCCAGCGTAACACCGTGGTATAGAGTGACGTTGTTACCGATCTCCGCCGTTTCGCCGATGACGACGCCCGCGCCATGGTCGATGAACAGGCCGTCTCCGATGGTGGCCCCGGGATGGATCTCGATGCCAGTGAAGCCCCGCCCCCACTGGCTGACCATACGGGCACAGAACAACCGTCCGTGCTTGTAAAACCAGTGCGACACCCGGTAGAACACCAGCGCGTGAAAGCCCGGATACAGCAGCATTACTTCGGCCAGGCTGCGTGCAGCCGGATCTTTTTTCAGCATGGACTTCGCGTCCGCCAAAAGGCCCATTCAAACCCCTCCTCCCGCGCGGCGGGCGATTTTCCCGCGGCACGTTTCTTCTTTTATTCCAAAACTCCGGCCCGGACGGGCCGCCGATGGGTTATAGTATACCATTCTTGTAGTATATACGCAAGAAAAAAGCGCCGTTCCGGCGGAACGGCGCTTTTCTGGTTCAGTCACATTTTCTCCTCCGGCGTCGGCGCAGGCACAGAGGCCCCGGCAGCAGCCTGCGCCTCCAGGCGGCGGTGCACGCCCAAGCGCAGCAGCGCGTGCAGGATACTGCACACCGGCACCGCAAACAGCATGCCCGCAATGCCCCACAGGCTGCCGCCCACCGTGACGGCGGCCAGCACCCAGATGGGCGGCAGTCCAACTGAGGAGCCGACCACACGGGGATAAATGAGGTTGCCCTCCACCTGCTGGAGCACCAGCAGGAAAATCACGAAGATCAGCGCCTGCGTCAGGCTCTCCATCCCGATCATGAATGCGCCCACAATGAGGCCCACCCAGGCGCCAACGATGGGAATGAGCGCCGTAATGCCCACCAGCGCGCCGATCATGGGCGCATAGGGCAGCCGCAGCAGCGACATGCCCAGCCAGCACAGCGTGCCCAGAATGCACGCCTCCGTGCACTGGCCGGAAACGAATTTCGCAAACGTGCGGCTGGCCATATTGGCCACAAAGAACAGGCTGTCCGCCCATTTGCGCGGCAGAAACGCCACGCACACACGGGCCGTCTGGCTTTTCAGCTTCTCCTTGCCCAGCAGGATATACAGCGCGAAGATGAACGCCATGATGGCGTTGAACACGCCGCCCACGATGCCCGACAGCACCGATACCGTGCCGCCCAGCAGATTGCCCGCGCCTTCGGTAACGTAGCTCAGAAGCTTTTTGCCCGTTTCATTCCAGTCGATCTGCAGCGAAGCCAGCCATTGCTCCGCCTGCGGGAACCGGTCGGCCCCTTCCAGCGCCCACTTCTGCGCGGCCGTCAAAAACTCGGGGATGGCCTCTCCCAGCACCGCGAACGCACTCAGCAGCTCCGGCACCACCAAGGCGAACACCGCCGTCAAAATAACAATGATGGCCAGCAGCGAGAGGAGGATGCACAACGGACGGCGCAGCGCCGCCGCGCGTTTGTTTTTTGGATTCTTCAAAAGGTACCGTTCAAAAAAACGCATCGGGATGTTCAGCACGAACGCCATGCAGAAGCCGAGGAGAAGCGGCCACAGGATATTAAGCAGCCAGCCCGCCGCGTCCGCCAGCAGCGACAGGTTTTGCAGGGCCCAGTAAAAGAATATCGCCGCACCCGCGATGCCCAGGATTTTCAGTACAGTCAGTTTGTCCAGTTTCACAGGAATACTCCGTTTCTTTTTCATTCCGATCGTTTTTCAGATCCATCATACAGCATGAAGACGTGTCCGCAAAACAAAAACGCTGTAAAAATAACACGTCCGCAGCCGGCCGCAAAAAATAAGGACGGATCTTGTCCGCCCTCATTTTATCACGTTTTCAGTACCTCTACAAGCGCTTGGGCCAATGCCGCATGCGCGCTCCGCGTCAGGTGTATGCCGTCCAGCGGATGCACTTCCACGCCGGGCACGCGCCCTGCGTCCAGAAAGCGCGCACCCAGCTGCAGAACCACGGGCTCCAGTTCCTGTGCCAGAGCGGCAGCCTTTTCCGCACATCCGCCACCCAAAGCGTTGCGGAAGACCAGACTCTCGTATGCGGGCACAATAGGCGCAGGGCATACAGCCAATATATCGGGTTTATCACGCCATGCATCGGTATCGGCAGCCTTTTTCAACAGGCGTCCAATGCCCTGTGCAATGAGATAGGCATTGCATCCGAACCGTTCCTTCGTATCATTTGTTCCCAACATCACCACCAGTGTATCCAAGGGCGCATGGCTCATCATACAGGGCGTAAGGTAGGAAAGGCCGCACAGCCCTTCGGTGACGGGGTCGTCAAACACCGCGGTACGGCCCGGCAGGCCCTCCTCAATCACGGTCCAGCCCGGCCCCAGCAAAGCCTGTATACGGCACGGATATCTCTCTGTTTCCCCATAGCGGCCGTCCCGCTCCGGGTCGTATCCATACGTGTTTGAATCTCCAAATACAAGTATACGGCGCTCGGTGATATTTTCATAATCCATCACAGTCACATCCCTTTCGTTCTGTGCTTACAGCAGCTTTGCTGAAATGGCTCCTGCCGTAGCCTCGCGGTTCGCCTCCGTCAGGGCGGGATTGGTGCGGCAATATTCATTGAACAGTACGTCGATGATGAACAGCAGACCCATCTTTGCAGCCACGGAACCGGATTGCAGCGGCCCCTCCTTGGAGCCGCACAGCAGGGTCACATCTGCCATCGCAGCGGCAGGCGACTTTGCAAAATGCGTCACCAGGATGATCTTTGCGCCGCGTCTGCGCGCCGGGCGCAGCACATCCAGCATATCCTTTGTCGCGCCGGAATAGGAAAAAAACAGAATCACATCGTCCGGCGTGGAGAGCGCCGCGGCCATGGCCTGCATGTGGGAGTCCTCGATGCACTGGAACTGGGGTGCGGCTGTAATGAAACGCGCCCATGCCTCCATGGCAATGACCAGGCTTCCCCCCTGTCCGAAGCAGTAGACCCGCTGTGCGGCGGAAAGATATTTCACTGCCCGGCCCACGTTCTCCTCGTCGATCTGCGCCAGCGTCTGGCCAATAGCCGCCACGTTCGTGGCATACAGCTTTTTGCACATGTCGGTAATGCTGTCCTCCGGCAGGACCTTTCCATAGATGCCGACCTCGTCATCCGCCGCCGGGGCGCCGCTGGCCTTTGCAAGGGCCAGCTTGAAATCATTGTAACCGGAAAAGCCCAGCGTACGGCAGAACCGTGAGATCGTGGCCTCGGCTACGCCGCATTCCTCCGCCAGCGCCGTGATGGACATGTACTGTGCCTCCACACGGTGCGCGAAGATGTAGTCCGCTGCCTTCCGCCCGGATTTCGTGAGGTTGTTGTATTCACCCGTCATCGTATCCAATACGTCCTTATATTCCACGGGGCGCCTCCTTTTCAGATTTAAAAATGAAAATCTTTTTCATTTATGCTTTCTTTAATTATAAGCATACGAAAGGAAAACACACAAGAGCTTTTCATCAAATTGTAAGAATTTGGCACGATGCACAAAAAACGAAAAAATTTTCATTACAAAAGCAGATTGAAAATGTTTTTCACAAATGGTACTATGAGGACGAAGCAGGACAGGACGCGCCCCGCAGGTACCGGTACGCGGTGCGCGCCGTCCCCAATATATCAAAAACAGGAGGACCACTATGAAAAAGCTGTTCGCCGTCGCTCTCGCGCTGGTTCTGTCCGTCGGCATTTTTGCCGGCTGTAATGCAAGCGGCACATCCTCTTCCGCACCCGTCTCTACGTCGGCCCCGGCCGCTTCTTCTTCCGCTTCCCCGTCGGACGACCCCACCCAGATGACCGCAGAGATTACCTGGTGGGCGTTCCCTACCTTTGGGCAGGAAAATGCCGATGATCCCGCCGGCACTTACGAGCAGAAGATCATTGAAGCGTTCAACGAAAAGTATCCCAACATCAAGGTGAACCTCGAGACCATCGACTTCACCTCCGGGCCGGACGCCATCACGGCCGCCATCGAGGGCAATGCGGCCCCCGACGTGCTGTTCGACGCCCCGGGCCGCATCATCGAATACGGCAAGAATGGCAAGCTGGTGTCTCTGGACGATCTGTTTACCGATGAATTCGTCAAAGATGTGAATAACGACGCGCTGGTCAATGCATGCAAGGGCAATGGCACCGCCTACATGTATCCCATCAGCTCCGCTCCGTTCTATATGGTCATCAATCAGAAGCAGTGGGAAGAAGCCGGCGCTCTTGAGTTTGTCAACCAGGAGGGCGACCGCACCTGGACTACTGAGGACTTTGAAAAAGCGCTGAAGGCTCTGCACGAGGCCGGTGTGAATCCCGGCACACTGTTCTGCCAGGGCCAGGGCGGGGACCAGGGCACCCGGGCCTTCATCAGCAATCTGTACGGAGCCGAAATTGCCAATGCGGACATGACCGAGTATACCATGAACAGCGAAGCTGGCGTCAAGGGCCTGGAAACTGCGCAGAAGTGGATTCAGGACGGCCTTTTGGGCAACGGCGTTGCCTACAACGGAGGCAGCGATATCGAGCTGTTCAAGACAGGCAGCACCTCTTTTACACTTTGCTGGGGTACCTCCACGCAGCTTGTGAACCAGGCCACGCTGGATGAGAACGCTATCACCACGCTTTCCCTGCCGTTCCCCTCCGACGACGGCGTGCCCGCGCTGGAGTATCTGGTCAACGGCTTCTGTGTGTTCGACAACGGCGATGACACGAAAGCTGCCGCGGCGAAAGAGTTTATCAAATTTGTATGCGACGACGAGACCTGGGGCCCGAAGAACGTTGTGCGCACCGGCGCATTTCCCGTGCGCGCCAGTTTCGGCGACCTGTATGCGGGAAATGAAGAGTATAAGCTGCTGTCCGGCTGGACGAAATATTACGCTCCGTATTACAACACTATGGACGGTTTTGCCAACATGCGCACCGAGTGGTGGAACATGCTGCAGGCTGTCACCAATGGCGACGACGTCACCGCTGCTGTAAACGCCTACGTGGAAAATTCCAACGCAGGTATGGCATAAACCGCCAACCGGACGCCGCGGTCTCGCTGACGGCGGGGCTGCGCGGCGGATGTGCGAAGGCGAACCGGACCGCATACAAAGGTTTGGTTCGCTTTCTGCATACCGCGGCCGCGCACAACGGCACATTTTTTCCGCACGGCCTCCCGTTTTCAAGGGCCGGCTCAACTGGTAAAAGGGGGAATCTTTTTTTATGGCGCACCGCAATCCGGGCAAGGCGGATGGACGCAGCCACGCACTGCGCCGCCACGACAACATCGTCGGTTATCTTTTCATGCTGCCGGCACTGCTGTTTTTCTGCTGCTTTATCATCATTCCCATGCTCACAGGCTTTGTTACGAGCCTGTTTGATTACACCATGAAGACCCCGGTTTCCATGGAGACTTTCGTGGGCCTGCGCAATTACGCAGAGCTATTCACTACGCCCACATTTTACCGTGCGTTGCTCAATACGCTGCTCATCGTTGTAGTTGCGGTTCCCACCGTCACCGCGTTTTCGCTGTGGGTGGCTTCCGCCATCACGCCGATGCACGAGGCGCCGCGTTCGTTTTTTCGCTGTGTGTTCTATCTGCCCGCGGTCACGGGCACCGTGGCGGTCGTGGTCGTGTGGAAATGGATGTTCGATGCTTATAACGGTATTTTTAACTGGGCCCTCAAATCTCTGGGGATCATCGATCAGAATATCATGTGGCTCGGCGACGCGCGTTTTGCCATCTGGTGCATTATCCTCATCCTGTTCACCACTTCGGTGGGGCAGCCCATTGTGCTGTACGTAGCGGCATTGGGCAACGTGGACCGATCCCTGGTGGAAGCCGCCGAGGTAGACGGCGCCACCAAGCTGCAGACCTTCTGGAAGATCAAATGGCCCTCCGTCATGCCTACGACACTGTATGTGGCCATCATTACCACCATCAACAGCTTCCAGTGTTTCGCACTCATCCAACTGCTCACTTCCGGCGGACCGCAGCATTCCACCGACACGGTGATGTATTACTTATATACCAATGCTTTCACGCTGTACCGTTATGGGTATGCAAACGCCGTAGGTGTGGTACTGGCCATTATCATTGCGCTGTTCAGTGTTCTGCAGTTCAAAACGATGAACACCGGCGTGGAATATTAAGGAGGGGGAAGCGCAATGGAAAAAAATAAAAAAGCCTATACAGTTTTTGCGTGGGCGGCGCTGTGCCTGCTGGCTTTCACCTTCATCTTCCCGCTGTATTGGATCGTGACCGGTTCGTTTAAGCTGCAAACGGCGACGGTTCAGCTGCCGCCTCAATGGTTCCCTGCGGAGCCCACGGCGGCAAACTATGTCAAGCTGTTTAAAAACCCGGCGGGCCTTTGGCTGTGGAACAGTGTGTTCCAGGCCGCCATGGCCACGCTGCTGACATGCTTTACCGCTTCGCTGGCGGGCTATGCATTGGCGAAAAAGCGATTTACGGGCGCAAAATTCATTTTTGCCATTTTCGTATGTGCCATGGCACTGCCAAAGCAGGTGGTGATGGTGCCCCTGGTGCGCATTATGGCGGCCATCGGGCTGTACAATACCTCATGGGCCGTCATCTTTCCCACGGTCGGCTGGCCGTTCGGCGTGTTTTTGATGAAACAGTTTTCCGAGACTCTGCCCTCCGAGCTTCTGGAGGCCGCGAGAATCGACGGCGCGGGCGAACTGCGCACCTTCTGGGATATCGTGCTGCCCATCGTCAAGCCCGGCGTAGGGGCGCTTGCCATCTTCACCTTCGTCAATACCTGGAACGATTATTTTATGCAGCTCATCATGCTCAAAAGCAGCGATGCCATCACGGTCTCACTGGGCATTGCCCGGCTGCAATCGGAGTTCGCGACGAACTACGGGCTGATGATGGCGGGCGCCACATTGGGCGCGGTACCCATCGTTGCAGTATTCATCTGCTTCCAGAAGTATTTTACGCAGGGCATCACCATGGGCGCCGTCAAGGGATGACGGCCGCCTGCATATATCCGGCGGCGGCGAGCTGTTTGCCCTGTGCCGCCCCATTGAGAGAGGAACGATTTGTATGAGAGAGCCTGAAAAATATTGCGGCGTCATCCCCGCGTTCTATGCCTGTTATGACGACGCGGGCGAAGTGAGCCCCGAACGGGTGCGCGCGCTTGCAGAGCATCTGATTCGAAAAGGCGTCAAAGGCGTTTATGTGGGCGGCTCATCCGGCGAATGTATTTACCAAAGCGTAGACGACCGCAAGCGCACGTTGGAAAATGTGATGGCGGTAGCCAAAGGGCGCATCACGGTCATCGCACACGTGGCGTGCAACAACACGCGGGACAGCGTGGAACTGGCGCGCCATGCCGAGAGCCTGGGAGTAGACGCCATCGCAGCCATTCCGCCCATCTACTTTCACTTGCCGGAATACGCCATCGCCGATTACTGGAACGCGATGAGCAACGCCGCACCCAACACCGACTTTGTGATTTATAATATCCCGCAGCTTGCGGGTGTGGCGCTGACGATGTCCCTGTTTGAGGAGATGCGCAAAAATCCCCGTGTCGCGGCTGTAAAAAATTCTTCCATGCCGGTGCAGGATATCCAGATGTTCAAGGCTGCGGGCGGCGAGGGCTTCGTGGTGTTCAACGGTCCCGATGAACAGTTTGTGGGCGGGCGCACGATGGGTGCGGACGGCGGTATCGGCGGCACCTATGCAGTGATGCCGGAGCTGTTTTTGAAGGCCGATGCGCTTTTGCGAACAGGCGAGGTTGAAAAAGCCTGTGCCGTCCAGTATGATATTGATGCGATCATCTACGCCATGTGCGCCTGCCGCGGTAACCTGTATGCGGTAATGAAGGAAATTCTTCGCCTGCGCGAGGGCCTGATTCTGGGAGGCGTGCGCGCGCCGCTGCCGGGCCTCGGGCCTGAAGATATGCCCCAGGTAGAAAAATGCGCGGCGATGATAGACGCGGCCATTGAGCGCGCTGCCGCTTTATAACGCTCCCCCTTCCAGTCCCGGACGCAGGGCACGGGCGGCGGCCCTGCCCTGCACCGGGGCTTTTTGCATTGGGAACGCCCTGCACACCAGGGTTCATGAACCGCACACGAAAAAGCCGGTGCCCGGTGGGCTGCGGCGCTTATTGAGCGGAGAAGCCGCAATGCGGACTTACAGCAACGGCGCATCTGCGCCGGAACGGCAAGGAGTGAACAAATGAAAATCTCATGTATCGACATCGGAGGGACATACATCAAGTCGGGCGTGCTGGAGGATGGCGTGCTGACAGGCGTAGAGGAAACGCCGACGGACGGAGGCGGCGGGGCGCGGGCGATGCTGTCCCGCGTGGCGCAGCTTGTGCGGCAGACGCCGGGCGTGGAGCGTGTGGGCGTCTCCACCGCCGGCGAGGTGGACGCCCGGACGGGCGTGATCCGCCTGAGCGACAATATCCCCGGCTACACGGGGCTGAACCCGCGGCAGATCCTGGAGGGGGAGCTGGGCCTGCCGGTGGCTGTGGAAAACGACGTGAACGCCGCGGCGGCGGGAGAATTCGCCTTCGGGGCGGCGCGGGACGAACAGGATTTCCTGATGGTGAGCTACGGCACGGGTGTGGGCGGCGCGGTGTATACCGGCGGCCGGCTGTACCGTGGCCGCGCGGGCAGCGCGGGGGAGTTCGGGGGGCTCGTCACGCATCCTGAGGCCGTGGACCCGGCGCGGCAGGGCACGGGGAGCTACGAGCGCTACGCCAGCACCTCTGCGCTGGTGGCCCGCGTAACGGCGCTTTACCCGGCGCTCACCACGGGACGGGATATTTTTGCACATTTGAACGATCCGACAATAAAAAAGGAAGTAGATGCATGGATTCGCGAGGTCGCCTGTGGTATCATATCCTTGATCCACGCTTTTGACCCGGCTCTGGTGGTGCTGGGCGGCGGCATCATGGGGGAGCCGTATATCCTCAGTCAGCTCGAACGGATGGCCGCACCGATGGTCAAGCCCAGCTTCCGCGGATGCCGGGTCGTGCCCGCGGCACTGGGAAACAACGCCGGGCTGATGGGGGCGGGGTATCTTGCGGCGAACATCGGCAGCGGCTGGCATCCGCCGCGCTCGGGCCGCACGGTTTGACATTCCCGGCAAGCGGCAGCTGCCGGAATAAAGGAAAGAAGGTTTTTCAAATGGAGAGGGAAAAACTGCAGGCATGGCGGGACTGGGTCCGCGCGGAGCTGGAGAGCTGCGTCTCGTTCTGGCTGGAGCACGGCATGGACAAAGAGCACGGCGGCGTTTACACCTGCCTGACGCGTGACGGCAAGGTGTTTTCCACAGACAAAAGCGTGTGGATGCAGGGACGCTGTGCGTGGACGTTCTCGTACCTGTGCCGCGTGTACGGCAAAAAGCAGGAATGGCTGGACGCCGCAAAGTCCTGCCTGGACTTTCTGGAGGAGCACTGCATCAACCGCACGGCGGGGGACAGGCTGTACTTCACGGTAACGGCGGACGGCAAACCGCTGCGCCAGCGCCGGTACTGCTTCTCAGAAGGCTTTTACGCCATCGGCAACGCGGAGTATTACGGCCAGACGGGCGAGCGGGAACATCTGGAGCGCGCGCGCAAAGCGTATCAGCTGGTGTACGACCTGAACCACGGCATGCCGGACCCCACGGGAATGGGCCCCAAAACCATTGCGGAGACGCGCACGGGCCGCGCACTGGCGGACCCGATGATCTTTTTGAATATGACCAGCGTGATGCGCCGCGTAGACCCGGAACAGGCCGCGCTGTACGACCGGTATGCGGCCGAGTGCGTCCACGACATCTTTGCGTATCACCACAAGCCGGAGATGAAATGCACGCTGGAGAGTGTGGGCGTGAACGGCGAGTTCCAGGGCGACTTCACCGCCGGACGTGTGGTGAACCCCGGGCATGACATCGAATGCAGCTGGTTCCTGATGGAGGAGGCCAACCGAACGGGCGACGCGGCGCTGCACAAAAAAGCCGAAGACGTGTTCAACTTTGCCATCGAAGCGGGCTGGGACAAGGAATACGGCGGCCTGCTGTACTTCATCGACTGCAAGGGCCTGCCGCCGGAGGCGTATGAGCACGACATGAAGCTGTGGTGGCCCCACAACGAGATCCTGATCGCCAGCCTGATGGCTTACCGGGATACAAAGGACGAAAAGTATCTGGAATGGTTTTTCAAAACGGCGGAGTACTGCAAAACCTGTTTTGCGGACGACGTCTGCGGCGAATGGTACGGTTATCTGCGCCGGGACGGCAAGCCCACCGAGCCGCCGTGCAAAGGCAGCACGTTCAAAGGGCCTTTCCATGTGCCGCGCAGCCTGATCATGGCGGACGTCCTTTTGGGCGACATTCTGGAAGGCTGAGCCTGCACCTTTTTTCAGGACTGCTAAAAACAGCCGCGCTGTGGATAAATTCCACGGCGCGGCCGTTTTGTTTCCCATTCCTTCCCCCTGCGGCTGTTATTCCCCCAGCCGCGGCGCAAAAAACGCCTCAATATCCCCGCGGGTGCAGGCCGCCGACCCCTGCTGCATTTCCCGGCCGCCGCCCCTGCCGCCAAGCGCGGCGTTCATCTCTTTACACAGAGCTTGCACATCTGCCCCTCCGGCGCTGCCCAACGCATACTTGTAGCCTCCGGCATCCGTGCCCGAAAAAGCCGCGCACACACCCGTGCACTGCTCCATCAGTGCCGTACACAGGCGTCGCAGGCTGTCGGGGGAAAGGTGGGGCTCGAATACCAGCGCATTTTTTCTGCCGCGGAACGCGGCGGCGTCCGCAGCAAACAGACGGGTCTCCAGCGCGGCCTTTTCCGCTCTGAGCGCCGCGTTTTCATCCGCCAGGCGCTGCACGGCAGCCGCTGTTTCATTGATCTTCGCGCTCAGCAGACCGGAGACTGCCTCGGCGTTCTGAAACTTGATACAGTGATCCTCATACGCCCGCATACCGCACAGCATGGTAACGCGGGTTCCGCCCTTATAGCTTTGAGCGGACGTCAGCTTGATGCTGCCCACCTGGCCGCAGCGTTCCACATGCGTGCCGCAGCAGGCACAGACATCCACATTCGCTACCGTCACGATTCGTATCGCGCCCGTCAGCTCCTTTTTGCTGCGGTAGTTCAGCTGCGCCAGCTCCGAAGGCGCGGGCCAAGCTATCGTCACGGGCGCGTTCTGCCATATCACCCAGTTGGCAGCGCGTTCCACATCGGCCAACTCCGCATCGGTGAGCGGACCGGAAAAATCCACCGTTACATCCTGCGCGCCGATATGAAAGCCCACATTGTCGTAGCCGAACTGAGCGTGTACGATGCCGCTGACAATATGCTCGCCCGTGTGCTGCTGCATGTGATCCAGCCTGCGGCGGCCGTCCACATCACCTTGGACCATCTCTCCCACACGCAGCGGTGCTGTGACCGTATGCACCACTACACCGTCCTTTTCGTGCACATCCAGAACGCGCGCACCGCCCAAGGCTCCCCGGTCCGCCGGCTGGCCTCCACCCTCGGGGTAAAATGCCGTGGCGTCCAGCGTTACGGCAAAATTGCCGTCCGTGGGCACGCAGCTCAGCACAGTAGCGCAGAACTGTAAACAGGCGCCGTTTTCGTAATAGAGCTTTCTCGTCTCTGCCATGCCGTTTTCTTTCCTTTCAATGAACAGGCCGATTTTTGATATCGGGGATATTGTAACATAAAAATTCAGCAAAAGCACTAAAAAAAGCGCCAACTTTTCGTTGTCCGAAACCCCGGAAATTGTACTATAATGCATATAACCGGGCCGCCGGAGGCAAAGCTCTGAAACAGAGCCTTTCCGCGGCCTGCGGTGAGCAACCGCCCGGCGCTTGCCGGGCAGCAAGGGAGGAAACCATGCGCAAAAGCGGCATCCTGATGCCGGTGGCGAGCCTGCCGGGGCCTTACGGCATCGGCTCGTTGGGCAAACCGGCATTCGCGTTCATTGATTTTCTGAAAAAGGCGGGGCAGAAAGTGTGGCAAATGCTCCCCCTTTCACCTACGGGCTTTGGGGACAGCCCCTATCAAAGCTGTTCGGCCTTCGCCGGCAACCCCTATTTTATCGATCTCGATATCCTGCGCAAAAAAGGTCTTTTGAAAAAAGGCGAGTACGGGGCAAAGGAATGCTGTACCAACGAGGGCGCAGTGGATTACGCGGCTCTGTACCACAGCCGGTACGGTGTTCTGCGCAAGGCTTTCGCCCGTTTTTCCACTTGGTACCCGGACGACTACTACCGCTTCTGCTACGAGCAGGGCTGGTGGCTGGAGGATTATGCGCTGTATATGACAGCCAAGGGCCTGTATGAAGGGAAAAGCTATCTGGAGTGGCCCGAGCCCGTGCGTTCCCACACGCCGGAGGCCATCCGGCAGCTGTATGCCGAGCATGAGGCGGAAATCCATTTCTGGAAATTCTGCCAGTACGAGTTCAGCCTCCAGTGGACCGCCCTCAAGGCCTATGCAGGGGAAAACGGTATCGAGATCATGGGGGATATCCCCATCTATGTGGCGGCGGACAGCGCGGACGTATGGGCCGCGCCGGAGCTGTTTCTGCTGGATGCCTGCGGCGCCCCAAAAGAGGTTGCCGGCTGCCCGCCGGACGCATTTTCGGACGCAGGCCAGCTTTGGGGCAACCCGCTGTACGACTGGGCCCACCACGAAAAAACCGGCTTTGCCTGGTGGGTGCGGCGCATCCGCTATGCCCTGAATTTTTACGATATTCTGCGCATCGACCATTTCCGCGGCTTCGACACCTATTATGCCATCCCCTACGGCGCGAAGACCGCCCAAACGGGCGAGTGGCGCAGCGGCCCGGGCATGAAGCTGTTTCGCGCCGTGAAGCAGGCGCTGGGGGATGTGCCCATCGTGGCCGAGGACTTGGGCGAGCTGTTTCCCAGCGTATATGAGCTGTTGGCGGAGAGCGGGTTCCCGGGCATGAAGGTACTGCAATTTGCTTTCGGCCCCGGAGACAGCGAGTATCTGCCCCATAACCATCCCGTACACTGCGTGGTGTATACGGGCACACACGACAACACCACGGCTGCCGCCTGGTACAGGACCGCCGCCCCGGCCCAGCGGAAGAAAGCCGCCGCTTACCTGGGGCTGAACCGGGAGGAGGGCTTTGCCGCCGGGCTGGTGCGCGGTGCGCTGGCCAGCCCCGGAGAGCTGTGCATTATCCCTCTGGCGGATTATCTTGCCCTGGGGGCCGAAGCGCGCATCAACACGCCGTCCACGCTGGGCGGCTCGAACTGGGTGTGGCGCGCGCTGCCCGGCCAGCTCTGCGCCGCCAACGCCAAAAAGATCGCGGCGCTGGCCGTACTGTACGGCCGCGCCTGACATTAAAGCACAGCAAAAAAAACAGGGCCGCTGACATGGGCGGCATCCCGTAAAGAAGTTAAGGGCAAGGCAGACCACAATGGTTTGCCTTGCCCTTTCATACTGCGTAGCCCACTATGATGCTTTCGGGGAAAGTGCCCGTGGAAAAAACGGTAACCGGACGCTTCATTTGCCGATTGCAATTTCTACATATTGGCTTCCGACAACAGTTGGCCTATGATTTCTTGTTTGCTTGCGGTATAGCGCTTCCGGTCGTCTGCAAACCGCACTGCTGATTTCCGCTTGAACTCGTCGTACATCATCGCTTTTTCAGGGTTTGCGTTCAGATAGTCCCGGAAACTGATATAATTACTCCACCCTGTTCCGTTCCTTTTCACGATATGGATATGGTGTGTTCGTATATCGCCATCTTCCATTACAAAAAATACTTCTCCTGCAACAGCTCCTTCATGGAAAAAAATATTATGCTGTTTCAGGACTTCAATATAAGGCAATATATCCTTTATGTCGTGGACAGCAACGGCAATATCAATAATCGGCTTTGCGTGAATTGAGCAAATGGCCGTACTTCCCACATGCTGAATATCAAGTGCAGTATCTCCCAAGAGTTGCTTTAATACGCTGATTACATTTTCAGCATTTTCATGCCATTCCTCTTGATGCTGCACCAACTTTACCGTTCCGCTTTTTAACCCTATCATAACAATGCTGTCCTCTCGAGAACCCGAGTCGTTGGTCAATTTATTATAAAACAACACCCGCCGAAAAACAACTTTGTCAGCGGGTGTCAGCTTCCTTATGATAGACCGCCCAAAGCGCGGCCCTGTTTTTTCATCGTGTTTCCCGCACTGCTCTCAGCAGCCTTTCTCGTAACGCATGTATGCGACATCCCAGCCCATGGAGTACTCGTATGCAGCACACGCTTTTACAAGATAGTTCAGAAAATTCTTTTTCATAACAGTACCCTCCTTTAAAGGTATCTCTAAAATTTCCCGTCCCTCAATCGGACGGCTTCCGTGTCCCCTTTCCCTTGGGACATTTTTATTATATGCCGTCATTTTGCATAAATCAATAGCTTTATTATTGTGATATTGTACAAACTTTCTGTTCTTTGTCAAAGCCGTGTACCCTTATAAAATGATGTTTTTTTCACAATGTATCTGAAAACCCGCCCAGCAGGCCGTGTACATAATTGACAAAAATATAAATATATTATCGTCATATTGACGAATTTCCTGGAAATCTTTTTGCCTTTTGCAAAATCAGTTCCTTCATATGCCCTTTCTTATGTTCGTGAAATTTTTTCTGTTTAGCCTTCGATTGCAATTCCAATGCATCCTTTCTCCATGATCTGCCTTTTTTCGAAGTGCATATTCTTCCCGACGGCGGCGCACCCTAGTTTTAAAAGGAGTGGAACACCATGGACGATCAAACTGTTCTATTGCTCAATGAGGTCGTAAAGAATGCCGAGATGGGCAAAAATACCGTCACTCAGCTTTTGGGCATCACCGATGACGAACGCCTGAAGATACACCTGAACCGCCAGCTGGCCACATACGAGGATCTTTCCAAACGGGCCAATGCAATGCTGGCCGTGGAGGGCGAACAGGCCGAAGGCCAGAATGCTTTTACAAAGCTGAATGCCAAAATGGGTGTAAAAATGCAGACGATATACGATAAGTCTCCCCGCAAAATCGCGGAGATGCTCATTGAAGGCAGCCATGTGGGCGTTACAGATATGACCATTGCCATCAAGGACGCACCCGACGCGAACCCGGGCGCTATCGCACTGGCTCAGCGCCTGCAGCATGCCGAAAATGAATATGCCGGAGAATTGAACGTATTTCTGTAAGCACTCAAACAGCCGCAGGCTGTATTTTCGGCCGGAACCATCCTATGGCTGCCGTGAAAGAACAAAAACAACTGCCGCATCGGAAATTCCAGTGCGGCAGTTCTGTTTTTCAATTTTTACAGACGGAAGGCGCTCACGCCTTCAGATACTCGTCCATATACTGAAAATAAAATTCCCAGTCCTCGCGCCGGACGTCATGCCATCCGGCACGGTTGTGATAGCCCATGGCCCCGCTCCAGCAAGCCTGGCCCGCATGGGGCTGCGTTTCGCCCTCAGCCACGCAGCCGTCCGGCAGTACGTCCAGCCCGTACAGCGCAAAGGCCGGGCGGCTGGCCATCAGGCTGTTCCATGCGCCCTGCGGATCGGCCCAGAGGTCTCCCTCCGCACAAGCCACATATACCCGTCGCGGTGCGATGCAGGCCAGCAGCAAGTGCTGGTCCACAGGCAAGGAGGCGGCGTCCGCTCCATATTCCTTATATTTTGTGCAGAACCAGTGGGGAAACAGAGCATTGATGGATTTCAGTGTCTCGCCGCGGTTTTCCCGCGTGAGACTGGCGCCCGTGTTCCCGGAATCGTTGGAGATCACAAGCGCGATACGTTCATCGTTGGCTCCTGCCCAAACCGCCGCCTTGCCCAGGCGTGAATGACCGATATCCGCAATGCGCGCCGCGTCCACATCCGCGTCCTGCACAAGATAATCCACGCCGCGCATAATGCCGAAAGCCCACGCGCCCACGGCCTTGAACTCCGGCTCGTCAAACAGCGAAATTACACGGCTGCTGTAAGCCTTGGCGTCATCCGGGGCAAAATCGTTGCACCAAATAGTGGCCACGCCGTAACCACGTGCCACGGCTTCTTCAATGGCCCAACGCTCCGCTTTTCCGCCGCGTTCCTCTTCCAGCACGGCCGCGTCCTTTTCGCTGGCATAAGAGGGCAGGATGGCCGGATCGTCCAGCACCGTGTGGTTGCCGTTGAAGTTTAGCCCCACCACAACGGGCGCGGGCCGGTCGGAATTGGGCAGATACATCAGAAGCAGTGCATCGGAGGAGCCTTTGTCCGTTGTGACAGTGAGCTTCACCTGACGGCGCAGGGCCGCGCCGTCCAGTGCTTCGCCTTCCTCCACAACCTCAAAAGACGTTTCGAAGCCATTCTTCGGCAGCACACCATACACATGCTTCTCAAACAGGTCCAGCACCTCCGCCCGGCGCAAAGCCATATCCTCCGGCGTTTCCACTCCCGTTCCGTCCTGCAGCGCCAGCACCTCGGGCAGTGTGGAATAATCCCGCTCGCCGCCCACGACATAGGCCCGCATGGGGTCCGAAAGCTCCATCTGGAAGTTACTGGTCATGGCCACCATGTTCGGCCAGGGCAGCATGCTGTGCATCCACAGCACAAGGCCCCCCGCCGTCAGCACCAGAACCAGCACGATGCCCAGAGGGATATACCACCAATGGAATTTTTTCCTCTGCTTCTCTTTCACCCGCACAAAACTCCTTTCACCCAAGATCTATGATTTTACAATAAAGGATTTTTGAGTATTTTCCATTGTTTTTGTTGCGAATCAACAGGGAACAGGGAAAAACGTACTTTTTCACAATCCCTAATCAACAGAAGCCCCGCTGCCGGCCGGCAGCGGGGCTTCTGTGTTTCGGTTCGTTTTACTGCACGGCCCGGCGCAGCAGCGCGGGGCGGCAGGCACGCAGGTTCCGGCGCACGCCCAGGGGGCCGTATAGATGGGCCATCTCCAATGTGGCGCAGATCTTATCCGCCAGGCTTACCATATAGGACTCCTTGTAATAGGGCAAAGGCGCGGTCAGCGGCCACATGTGCTTGCCGATGATGTCCTCTTCCATGGGGGACAGGCCGAAGGCGCGCGCATTTTCCAGCGCGAGCTGCGGATGGATGACCAGCCGCCGGAAGCGCCCGACGTCTGTCTCCTCCCATTTTTGCAGATACAGGTCGTGCAACAGCCCTGCACGGGCAGCGGCGCGGTAATCCAGCCCGAAAATGCGGCACAGCGTAAAACCCACATAAGCCACGAACAGGCAATGGTCATAGCAGCTGACGCCTTTGACATGCTGGGGAATGGCGTCCATCGCGCGCACCATTGGCTCGTCCTCCAGCCCGTTCAGGCAGGCGGCGAACAGCGCGCGGTTCTCTTCTTTCCACTGCATCGGAATCACCTCTTTGTCGTTTGCGCACAGCCCACAGCGGGCGTGCAACCGGGGCGTTTTGCCCCTGTGCTTATGATACGAGAAAAAAGCCGGATTATCTACAAGAAAATGTTACCGCATACAAACCTTTTACCTGGATTTGAAAAAGGCGCGTTTTGCCGCGGACGGGCCGCCGCAAAACACGCCGTGATTCAGAGCCGGGAAATCAGGTCCTCACAGATACGCGCCGCCGTAGTGCAGTATTCCGTAATATCGAATTCCTTCACCACCAGCGTGTCATAAGCTTCTTCGTCGGCATTGTCGCTCATGGCGCGCAACACCACGCAGGGAACACCGTATTTTGCCGCCACGTGGGCCACGGCCGCGCCCTCCATCTCCACACAGTCCGGCGCACAATCAGCCGCAATGGCGTTTTTGGTGGCGCTGTCGCCCACAAAGGTGTCGCCTGTGGCGATCTTGCCGACAATATATTTTACGCCCGCATCCGTGCAGGCCTGCTCGGCGGCGGCCACAAGCACAGGGTCTGCCGCAAACTCCTTCAAATACGGGAACGTATCTGAAATCATTTCACGGTCTGCGTCATGGTACACCAGCGTGCCGCCGATGACAACGTCGCCCACGCCGATCTTATCCGTCATATTGCCCGCAATGCCCGAAAATACCAGCGCTTTTGCGCCGAATCTTGCAATGAGAAGCTGCGCCGCGCAGGCCGCGTTTACCTTGCCGATGCCCGCGCAGCAAAGCGCCACACGGCGTCCCTGCAGCAGGCCTGTGTAAAACGTCACGCCCGCAACGGTTTCCTCCCCCTTGTCTGTCATACGCTCACACAAAAGCGCAATTTCTTCCCGCATGGCACCCATCAGGCCGATGATCTTTTCCATAGCGGCGCCTCCTCACACATTGAACAGGAACTCAATGATGTCCCCGTCCTGCACCACATATTCCTTGCCCTCGGTGCGCTGCAGGCCCTTGGCCTTCACGTTGGCCATGCTGTAACCGCAGGCGGCGAGGTCGTCGTATTTCACCACGCTGGCGCGGATGAAGCCGCGCTCAAAATCGGAATGGATCTTCCCTGCGGCCTGAGGGGCCTTGGTACCGCGGCGGATGGTCCAGGCGCGGCATTCCTTTTTACCGTCCGTCAAAAAGCTGATAAGTCCCAGCAGGCCGTAGCTGGCCTTGATGAGGTTGTCCAGGCCCGTGGCCTCAATGCCCATCTCCGCCAGGAATTCCTTTTTCTCCTCGGGCGTGTAATCCGCGATATCCTCCTCGGTTTTGGCACAAATGGGGATGCACTCCGCGCCTTCGTCCAGGGCCAGCTTTTTCACGGTCTGGTAATGCGGATTGCCCAGCATTCCCTCCATCAGATCGTCCTCGCTCATATTGGCCGCATAGATGACAGGCTTTGCCGTCAGCAGGCCCATTTCGCGCATCTGCAGCACCTGGTCCTCGTCGGCCTCGTCCAGCGGGAAGGTGCGCGCATTTTTGCCCGCGCCCAGATGCTCCTCCAGCGCGCTCAGCCATGCGGCGCTGGCCAGCGCCTTTTTGTCGCCGGTCTTGCCCGCCTTGGCCATACGCGCCGCACGGTTGGAAACGACCTCCAGGTCGCTCAGGATCAGCTCTGTATCAATGGTCTCAATGTCCCGCACCGGGTCCACATTGCCTTCCACATGCACAATGTCCGTGCCTTCAAAGCAGCGCACCACATGCACGATGGCGTCGCATTCGCGGATGTTGCCCAAAAATTTATTGCCCAGTCCCTCGCCTTTGGACGCACCCTTCACCAAACCGGCGATATCCACAAATTCCACGATGGCGGGCGTTTTTTTATTGGTATCCCAAATTTCAGCCAGCTTGTCCAGCCGGGCGTCCGGCACGGGCACGACGCCGGTATTCGGGTCGATGGTGCAGAACGGATAGTTCGCCGCAGCGGCATTTTTGGTGCTGGTGATGGCGTTGAACAGCGTGCTCTTGCCGACATTCGGCAGGCCTACGATTCCTAATTTCATTTTTCCTCACATCTCCTCAAAAAGTCAGTATTTTCAAGGGTTTACAGCTTTTCGGCAAACGATTTTACACCATTTCTACACCATTTTGCACCATTTAGGCGATTTGGTGCTGCTCAAATTGCCGTACACCACTTTCCAAGGATTCTTCTGTTACATGAACATACCGATCCATGGTTGTTTTTATGCTTGCATGTCCCAACAGGTACTGCAATGTTTTAGGACGCATCCCGCTTTCAATTGCACGGGTTGCATATGTATGCCGCAAGGCATGCATACAAAAACGAGTTATGCCAGCTTCATCACACAGTTTATACAAATGCGTATCGTACGAGCTGTTTTTTGCTGGCTCGCCGGTCCGAAAATTGATAAATACCAGATCGCTCATAACTAAGGATCGCTTTTTTCCCGTACGGCGATCAATAAAGAACAGCACTTGAGTAAGATTTGACGACTGTTTCCGAGCATTACGGGATGCGTAAATCTGCTCCAAAATGCTATAAGCGCGTCCCGTTAAAGGAATTGTGCGATAACTCTGCTGCGTTTTGGGCGGCCCCGCCGTCCAACACTTGTTTTTGTACCGATATTCCAAAGTTTTATCAACCGTCAGCGTCCGTTTTTCCCAGTCGATAGCATCCCAAGTCAGTCCAATCAATTCTCCTGTGCGCAAACCCGTTTCCAAAATCAACGCATATTGGAAGTAGTTGTGTGACCTTTTGGCCGTTTCCAAAAATTTCTGCTGTTCCTTAACTGTAAGAAACTTGATATCATCCGGAGCCTTGACTGGCTTGGTATATCGCACGCCGTCCATCGGATGCTTAAGCAAAAGGTCATTCATTAAAGCCGACTTCAACATGGTACCCATTGTGATATATGCCTGCCGGATTGTGGAACCTGCGTATCGTTCCTCCATCTTATTCAAAACCATCTTACAGTGCATCGGTTTGACATCCGCCAAACACATATCGCCGATAATTGGCTGAATATTATGCTTATACCTCTCGCTATAGTTCCTTCTCGTATTTGGCGCCAAATCTCCCACAATATTTTCAATCCAGTAATGGAACCAGGCATCCACAGTTACATCTGACGGAATAAAGATGTTTGCATGTCGGTCCGCGTACTTCGCATCCGCCAACCAGTTACGGGCTTCCGGCAGCGTTGAAAAATAATGATCGCGCCGCTTTCCGCGCCTGTCTACAAATCGTGCGTAATATTGTCCGTCCTTTCTCTGGCAAATGCCCGTACCACATTCTTTGCCCTTCAGATTTTTGCCCATTCTGATACTCCTTTCCTCGCCTTGAGAAAAGGGCCAATGTAACATTTTTATTGTATCACATTGGCCCCGGTTTCTCAAGGCGATACCGGTGAAGGACGATTGTCAAATCATCAATTTTTGGCTGAGCGCCTTGGCGAAAGCTTCACGCTTGACCAGCTTTTTCGTCCCAACATACAAAACAAAAGGACAACCCGGCTGACGAAGCATTGCGTCGATCTTGTTGATGCCGATATTGCTGTATTCAGCTGCTTCCTTCACTGTCAAGTTCAGTTTCAGATGAATCGGCACCTTTTCATGTTCTTTGTCCATTTCGACACCTCTATCTACATTTCTAGAAACTGGATATCGCCGAAAATCATATTCGGCGATATCCACGCTGGAAAACTTTTTACGGGCGTGATATAATGAAAACACATCTACCCGGCAGAAACATTGCTCACCTCCGGGGACTGAAGTTTCAGTTCAAGCCCTTCAATGCCTCGTTTGTTTCCTCCGTTCATTTTGAGGTGCCTTATTGGTGCAACTTGGCCGAGAAAGGCGCTGAAGGTCGAACGGCCACATAACTCAAGGTTCAAATCCGTGCAATAATCTGCGAAGGCGTTGTACACTTCTTCAACAAGCGTACGGGCATCCGCTCGTAGATTACAGCAGCATTGAACGAAGTTACGTATTGTTTCCAAGTACGGATGCTGAGTTTGTGGTGCATATTCTGCGGGAATATCCACCGTGGTAAACTGAAAATTTCTTTGCACTAGCTGGCGATAAGCTTCCAATGCTTCTCGTATAATCCATCCACGTTCCCATTGCAGCTTTTTCAGCAAATCACGATCTTGCTTCTCAACCGGAACTGAATTTTCGAACGGTAAAAGGACGAGACGGTTCCAAAATGCAGTATCGTCTTTTTCTCCTGACAGTCGGATTGGGTGATTGGTGCAGAATAACAGTTTCGCTTGGTTGGTAAACTGCGTCCGTTGACAAAACTTTCTTTCGCTGGATAGCAGATTTCTGTCACCGGTGAGCTGCTTAATTTGTGCGACGGACTCTGCATCCAACGGTACATCGGGCAGCTCAAAGCAGAAGGCTAATATTTTTCCCGGAAAATCGCCCAAAGCATATTTTCCAGCCAAACTTTTTGCCCCCTTTTCCAAGTTCAGCGAACAATCTGCCCCCACGAGACTTTGAATGAATTCCCCTAGAACTGACTTTCCCGTGTTACTGGCCCCAGCAAACACGTAAAAATTTTTAGGCAGCTCTGGGCTGATAATCGTGCCTATTATTTCAAGTAAAAGTAACGCAATTTTAAGTCAAAGGAGTATTTAAAATGCGGTTAGGCAGAATATGTAAATACGACGCCGAAGGCTT
>OLOL01000906.1_pt1 | contig 27981 bp, 20 predicted proteins | sample 1673081 | NCBI WGS metagenome assembly OLOL01 (sample SAMEA3136753, study PRJEB25190) | human gut metagenome
AATTGATTACATATATGAAGAAACATCAACTTTGCTGCATCGGCCATATCACTTTGGATAAGGTAGTCACTCCTCAAAGCACAGTCTATATGCCTGGAGGCACAGCTTTCTATTGTTCACACGCTATCCGCCATTTCAATGACATAGATTATGCATTAGTGACAGCAGTCGGCGCTACGGAAATGAAAGTAGTAGACCAGCTGCGCGGGATAGGCATCAGCGTAACCGCATTACCCAGCCAGCACTCTGTATACTTCGAGAACATCTATGGAGAAAATCCGGATGACCGTACACAACGTGTGTTGGCCAAAGCCGATCCTTTCACCGCTTCCCAGCTTCAGGAGATAGAGGCGGAAATTTATCATCTTGGTTCGCTGTTAGCAGATGATTTTTCTTTAGAAGTGATTAAGGAGTTATCCCGGAAAGGATTGATAGCTGTCGATTCGCAAGGATACCTGCGTGAAGTACGTGATACGCACGTATACCCGGTAGACTGGACTGACAAGCGGGAAGCTCTGCAATATATTCATTTCCTTAAAGTAAATGAGCACGAAATGGAAGTGCTCACAGGACTTTCCGATCCGCATGAGGCTGCACGTAAACTGCACGAATGGGGAGTGAAAGAAGTATTAGTCACTTTAGGAAGTATGGGGTCTCTCATTTACGACGGTACGGATTTTTATCGCATTCCGGCTTATAAACCCGGACAAGTAGTAGATGCAACCGGCTGTGGAGATACTTATACTATCGGATATTTGTATCAACGGGTATCGGGTGCGAGCATCGAAGAAGCAGGTCGGTTTGCTGCCGCCATGTCTACGCTGAAGATCGAGAAATCCGGTCCTTTCTGTGGAAATAAGGAAGATGTTATTCGATGTATGGAGACTGCGGAGCAGATGTACTAAAAGAGAGCCATACAGGCGTTAATATCAATAAGCAGAGCGCTATTTTATCTTGAAAAAGGATGAAACAGCGCTCTGTTTATTAACTACTTTTTTCTCCTGTTCTTAATAAGTTGCCCTAGAAAAACACCACTCATTGTGAAAATCATTGCAATGGAAGCAGAGAACCAACGACTACTTTCCGTACATAAAAGAATGGTAAAGAGTCCCAATAATAGAACAAAGAATAATGCCAATTTAATATTACCTTTCATGTATCTTCGAACGTTTAAATTTAACAATCAGGAAATAGACACTTTGAAAGAAGACGCCAATAAATATCATTTTCAGACCATCAACATCAAACATACGTTCACACAGAACTCCGACAATCTTTAAAGCACAAAGTACTGCAATGATAAATGTGAAAGCATATTGTAAGGCAGCATTTCTTATCTTTAAATATTCAGCACTTGTTTCTTTACAGCACCAAGGAAAAAGATACACCAAATTAAAGCCAACAAAAATAGATACCAAAGTATCATATTCAAAGGGTACTACGAATATCTCATATATTCCCCAAAGAATAAGCAGTATAATAATCATCACATCTGGCCTATTTTTTTTCATGAATTTCATTGTTCTATTTTTATTTATTATTCAGACTGTTCGTATACCTTTCAGCTAAACCAAGCTTTACCTCAAAAGTAATAAATATCTTTCAAGGTTCACTCTATCCAGCTAATCTTTTGACCTAAGATGTTCAATAGCAGAAAACTAGTCCTAACTGAAAATCAAGACGTCTCATATAGAGTCTATCCAATTTGTTTGGACGTAGTGTTTCCTTTTTCTCATCGGCTGTCATTTCAATCTTCTTAAAGTCTCCACTTAAAACAGAAAAGCCTCCGTTTACCGCAAGGTGGTCTGTCAATTTATATTCTACCAGAAAGTCCATATTCCCGGCCAATGCACCGGAAGTACATTTAAATTCACTATTACTTCGACCTTCATCCCGATAATGTAGATATCCGGCTCCCAATACGCAACTAATTAAAGTTCTTTCGGTTATTGGAATTTTGAATCCAAGTTGCGGTCCTAAATACCAAAGTTCTACATTGTCAGCTACATTCGTTTCATCATCAAGTGTATAATTGGCAGAAGTACCGGAGAGATTAAACTTTAATCCGGCAACCCAAAATTTATCAATTCGATAGAGTGCCTTCACATTACACGTCAAGCCTCCATTATATTCCCCACGATAATTAACACCAAAAGGTGACAAGTTTGACTTACCGAACAATACACCTTTTCCGCCATCTACCGAAATAAACAGTTTATCTCCGGAAAAACTCTGTGCAAATCCTATTATAGAAAGAAATGCAAACAGAAATGATAAAGTAAATTTTCTCATCGTACAATCATTTAGCTGCTTAGGGGTTGCATGAATTGAAAAAGATGATCTGGTTTCAATTCATGCAACCACAAACAATAACTCCAGCAAAGGTGTATCATCAATAAAGCAAAACAACATTAGTCTATTCTATTTCGATTTTTATAAAAGTCATATACCAATAGTAAGATCGTAAAAACTAACATTGCAAGCATGAATGTATTAGGATATCTATCATTTATTCTCAGCTTGTAAATAAGTAAATAAGTGGCAGGCAATATCCAGATCCTTTTAAGAAGTATTATCAAAGCACGTTTCATATTAGTAATTTATAAAATAAACTAACTACCGAATTATTACCTCAAAGACTCTAAATCAGCCATCACAACATCATCAAGTAATATGATAGGTTTGCTTAATTCAAATTCTTCCGCACATTTTGCACTAAAAATATATTTTTTATCAAAACTACTTACCTTCACTACAGGATCATATGTCCATCTTAATCTAGAGTCTAAACAAACTATTGCAGCAGTAGTTGCTAAATATCCAAATGCATAACGATAAAACATACTAGCAATTCCTACTCCAAATGCCGCACCACTACAAGTCGACACATTTCGTACACATTCCCACCATGAAGTATGTCTATACCATCTGGTACTGACTATTGGTATAGCTTCAAAAGAAAGAATTGTCTGATCACCTACATTTGAAAGATTGATCATAATTGAATCCGATACATCCCCTATAGTCGCTTTAACTAAATTATCTCTAACTTCAATAATCATGTCGACAAATCCATCTTTATTGATATCAGCACCATACAACGAATCTGAATATGTAACATAATAAAAGCTAGGGGTTTCATCTGAAATAAACTCATGACAACTTATTTCTTGGACAACAGGAGTCATATTGGTCGTATAAGTTTCAGTAAAAGTTCTAGTACCTACAATATCTTTAATACTCACATCATCGATATACATTTGCACATTTTCAGGAATAGTAATCTGATTTAAATTAACAGTATTCTTACTATCTTCCTCGCTACATGAACAAATAAATAGGCCAATACAAATACCTAAAATCACATTCGCTTTCATAATCGATTTATTTAAAAGTCAACAAATATGTTAATTAGAAACAATATAATAGCAAATACTAAATAAATCCTCCTCCTTTCTTTAATTTTTAGGTTTAACAATCAGATAATATACTTTCAGCAAAAGTCTCTTTTATGCAATTACAATGGTTTTATATTCACATAAGGATTAATGATTTACACTTCTTTTCACTGCACAGTAAATGTACCTTCCAACAAACAATCATCCAAAGTTATATGAATAGTATATTCTCCTTTTTCACAAGAAGACATATCAATCATGACAATGCTAGTGTTATGATAAGTTTTGGAATGTACAATTTCACCTGTAGCTTTATTCGTACAGTAATGATAGCATAATCTTTTGCTCTACCGAAGCTTACATTAAGAATATTAGAGAGAATAGCACATTTCTCATAAGTAGGTTGAATAGGTATTCCCATAGGATTAGAGCGGCTATCTTTTAGTAAATGAATATCATTTGAATTTGCCCATCCTTCAATCGCAAATAAGCAACAAAGTAATAATAATAGTTTTGCTTTCATAATACTTATTTTTATTGGTTATGGTACAAATGTAAGGGATAAGATTTAAATAAATTCAGATGCCTGGTCACAATAAAGTTACAAGATAACTATGGATCTCGACTGCAAGTTACAGAAAAGTTACAGGAATGTCACAATCCAACATAAACACCTATGAGACAAGATATTGGCGTATAGTCATCCATTCAAAGAATTCTTCTCCTAACTTAATCTTCATGCGACTTTTCCGACTTTTAAATGCTCCTTCAGAAGCACGTGTACATAATAAGATTGTTTCTTTGGAGCAACCCAATAAGAAAAATACGCAATGGAGCAAGTCTTCTTTAGTTAAATCAGCATATTGAATTTTCAATTTAAGCATAATGTCGCCAAAAGTTTCATAAATGCTTTCACAAATCATCTGTCCTTCATGAATACTCAAAGAGGTAGCAACGCCCATCTTTTTCTCCAAAGAAAGAAGTTTCTCATGGGTTTCTGTCCTTCGAAACAACTGAAGACAAAGTTCTAAACTCGGCTCCAACATCCTCATAAAATCAGATTCAGCATTACCCTGATCCTCAAAGTCCCCAGATAGAATATCTGTACGACTCTTCATTAATTGATTTTGTAACTCAAGATACTTCTTTTTTCGACGTTTATCAATCCAAAGAGAAATCGCTCCTCCAATAATAAATAACAGCAAAAGTGATAAGACCTCAATTTTATATCTTCCCGCAATTTTTTGCTGATAAAATTCGATTTCATATTGATCAGCCAAACGAGTTATCTCAGCTGCCTTTGTTGTATCATAAATTGAATCTAGATAATAAATAAAAGAATCAGCTGCCGCTATAGCTGCTGGATAATTTTTCTCTTCTTTCTCCAATTTATATAATTCTCCATAACTTCCTCCACGGTTAAATATATAAGGAGAAGATTTACTCAAATTCAAATAATACCGTGCAGAGTCCATTTGATGGATATTACGTAAGATACAACCTTTTCGAAGATATTCAGAAAATAAATTAGTACCAGTTGGTGCAGAAGATATAGATGCAGAAAGATATTGGTTAGCCTCTTGAAATTCCCCTTTTTCATTATGCAAAATTCCCAATTCACTCAATATTATAGATTTATAATAATCTTCCCCTATATTCTCTGCAACATCCAATGCTTTTTGATAATAGACCAAAGCACTATCCAATTGATGTTGAAGCATAAAAACATACCCTATCCCTCTAACAGCATAAAATAGACCATCATCTTTCTTTTGCTTAATATAAATTTCATGCGCTTTATGATGGGCGTGCATAGCATCCTTATAAAGATTTTGTTCCGCATAACATCCCGCCAGATTCTCATAAATGGCCCCCAAATAAAGATACTCGCTCTCTTTAGGAATTACCTTTAATGCTTGCAAGAAATCTTTCACCGCCAAATCCATACACCGCATGTCTCGATACACACAACCCCGATAATAATAGGCTTGCATCTTACGCTCATTATTCCAACTTCTTTTATAATAATCTACTGCAAACCGAATCAATGAATCACTTGACTCATGAACATACAACTTAGTCCTTGCCCGTGTCAAAAATATAGCATAATCAGCTCTTTCAGAGCCGGATAACTTTTCAGGATGAGAAATGGATTCGAGGAGAGACAGGGCACTATCGGGGAACTCTTGCATCAGTGAGTCTGCCTGATGTAAAAGAGTAGTTGCATTACCTCCATCATGACAAGCAGAGAGAGACAAAATCAGGAACAACCCTATAATATAAGAAAGAAGTAGCTTCATAGTTCGTTTCGTTTTACAAATGTAAATAGAATAAAACAAACAAGCAACAAAAAGACAAATAATTTTTTCACACATCATAATTACAATGTTAAAATTGCCCTTTCTCTCTCTTTCCCTAATCTTTTTTGCCTTTCATTTGTTCACTTTGTTACTTTCGCCGGAAGACGGCAGAATAAACTTCAACCTAAATAGTAACGAATGGAAAAATTTAATGCAATGAGGACTAGACTTTTACAAGATCTTCAGAAGAAAACCATCAGGTTTAAGAGCATAGTGGCGCTCACTTGCTTGTTGCTGACCTCCGTATCCGCCTTTGCACAGACAAAGACAGTGACCGGTACGGTAACAGATGCCGCCAATGAACCGCTGATCGGTGCATCGGTGCTCGTACAAGGAACTTCCACCGGAACCATCACCGATATGGACGGTAAGTATTCAATCTCTGTCACACCAGAAGACGTACTGGTATTCTCCTATGTAGGAATGACTACACAGAGTGTCAAGGTAGGAGCACAGAGTGTGATCAACGTCACCCTGAAAGAAGATTCGCAGGTACTAGCCGAGACAGTCGTTATCGGATACGGTAGCGCGAAGAAAAGAGACTTGACAGGTTCTATCACCAACGTCAAAGGAGAAGAAATTGCCAACAAGCCTGCAACGAACCCATTATCTTCCTTACAAGGAAAAGTGGCAGGTGTACAAATCGTAAACTCCGGACGTGCCGGTGCCGACCCCGAAATCCGTATCCGTGGTACAAACTCCATCAATGGCTACAAACCGTTGTATGTGGTAGACGGACTATTCAATGACAACATCAACTTCCTTAATCCGGAGGACATCGAATCTATGGAGATCCTGAAAGACCCGTCATCACTGGCTATCTTCGGTGTTCGCGGTGCGAATGGTGTCATCATCATCACCACCAAGAAAGCCAAAGAAGGACAGACACTGGTTAACATTAATACCTCTTTCGGTTTCAAGAAAGTAGTAGATAAGGTTGATTTGGTCAACGGTCCGCAATTTCAGGAGCTATACAGCGAACAGCTTGCCAATCAGAAGGACACTCCGTTCGACTTCAACGGCTGGAATGCGAATACCAACTGGCAGGATGAGATTTTCCAGACTGCATTCATCACCAACAATAATATCAGTATTACCGGAGCTTCGCCGAAACACAGTTTCTATCTGGGCGTAGGTTACTCTCACGAACAGGGAAACATCAAGCATGAGAAGTTCAGCAAAGTGACTATCAATGCAAGTAATGACTACAAGATCACGGACTTTCTGAAAGTCGGCTTCCAGTTCAACGGAGCACGCACGCTTCCGGCAGACTCCAAACAGGTGCTCGGCGCTCTTCGTGCTGCCCCTATCGCACCGGTATATAATAAGGAATATGGCTTATACAGTGTTCTGCCCGAATTTCAGAAAGCACAGATCAACAATCCGATGGTAGACGTCGATCTGAAAGCCAATACGACCAAAGCCGAAAACTACCGGGCATCGGGTAATATCTATGGCGAAGTGGACTTCCTGAAACATTTCAACTTCAAAGCGATGTTCTCCATGGACTATGCTTCCAACAACGGACGTACTTATCTGCCTATCATGAAGGTGTATGACGATACTGCCGCAGGAGATGTAGTTACATTGGGAACCGGCAAGACAGAAGTCAGCCAGTTCAAGGAAAATGAAACGAAAGTGCAGAGTGACTATCTATTGACTTACACCAATAGTTTTGATCACGGCAATCATAACCTGACCGCTACAGCCGGTTTCACGACGTATTACAATTCACTGAGCCGACTGGACGGAGCACGCAAGCAAGGTGTCGGTCTGGTGATTCCTGACGATCCGGACAAATGGTTTGTCAGCATCGGTGATGCCGCAACAGCTACCAACGGAAGTACCCAATGGGAACGGACTACGGTATCCATGCTGGCACGTGTGATCTACAACTACAAAGGAAAATACCTGTTCAACGGTTCGTTCCGTCGCGATGGTTCTTCCGCCTTCTCATACACCGGCAATGAGTGGCAAAACTTCTTCTCACTAGGCGGCGGTTGGTTGATGACCGAAGAAGAGTTCATGAAGGATATCAAATGGCTCGATATGTTGAAAATCAAAGCATCTTACGGTACATTAGGCAATCAGAATCTGGACAGGGCCTATCCCGCCGAACCGCTGTTGTCAAATGCTTACTCGGCTGTTTTCGGCAAGCCGTCCATTATCTATCCCGGTTACCAGCTCTCCTATCTGCCCAATCCCAATCTGCGTTGGGAAAAAGTAGAAGCTTGGGAAGCAGGTTTCGAAACGAACGTGCTGCGCAACCGTCTGCACTTCGAAGGAGTATATTATAAGAAAAGGACCAAAGACTTGCTTGCCGAAGTGCCCGGTATCTCCGGAACAGTACCCGGCATCGGCAACTTGGGAGAAATCGAAAACATGGGTGTTGAAATGGCAGCCAGCTGGCGTGACCAGATCGGTGACTGGGGATACTCTGTCAGCGCCAACCTGACCACCATCAAGAATAAGGTGAAGAGCCTCGTTCAGGACGGATACTCCATCATCGCCGGAGACAAACAGCAGAGTTACACGATGGCGGGCTATCCTATCGGTTTCTTCTACGGTTACAAGGTGGCAGGCGTATACCAGTCGCAAGCCGACATCGATGCATCACCCGAAAATACCCTTGCCACAGTCACTCCCGGTGACCTGAAATTCGCCGACGTGAACAGAGACGGTAAGATTACCCCGGAAGACCGTACAATGATAGGTAACCCGACACCGGATTTCACCTATGGTCTTTCTCTCGGAGTAAACTACAAGAACTGGTCATTGGGCATCGATATGATGGGACAGCACGGTAACGAAATTTTCCGTACCTGGGACAATTATAACTTTGCACAGTTCAACTATCTGTCACAGCGCATGGACCGCTGGCACGGAGAAGGTACCTCCAACAGCCAGCCGTTGCTGAACTCCAAACATTCTATCAACAACCTGAATTCGGAGTATTACATCGAAGACGGCAGCTTCTTCCGCATCCGTAACGTGCAACTTGCTTACTCGTTCGACAAGGCCCTCCTTGCCAAAATACGCTTGCAGGCACTGAAAGTCTATGTCAACATACAGAACCTGAAGACATGGAAGCACAACACCGGCTACACACCGGAACTGGGAGGTAGCGCCACCACCTTCGGAGTAGACGACGGCAGCTACCCCGTACCTGCTGTCTACACCTTCGGCATCAATCTGACCTTCTAGTGGCGTGGCAAGGTACCACACCCAAGTTTCCATACGGGTGGCAAGGTGCCACAGCCAGGTTTCCATGCGGAATATAACTTTAATGAATCAAATCTATAATTGTATGAAACTAAATAAATATCTTTTTTCCACCTTTATTGCCGCTTCCGCTCTGCTGATAAGCAGTTGCAGCGACTTTCTGGACCGGAGTCCGCAGGGACAATTCACCGAAGACGATAATCCCAATGCGCTGGTCAACGGTAAAATCTACAATGTCTATACCATGATGCGAAGTTTCGACATCACCGCCGGTACTCCCGCCATTGCTATCCATTATCTACGCTCCGAAGACTCCGAGAAAGGAAGTATTCCGAGTGACGGATCGGATGTAGCCGAAATGTACGATGACTTCTTATACACCCCGACCAACGGTTTGCTAGGTTCATACTGGGGAAAGAATTACGCCATCATCTACCAGTGTAATGATATCCTCGACGCCATTGCCGAGAAAGAGACTGCCGGACAAACAGAAACCGAAGATATCATCAACAAAGGGGAAGCTTCTTTCTTCCGTGCTTATTGTTACTTCAATCTAGTGAGAGCCTTTGGCGAAGTACCTTTGGTGACTTACAAGATCAACGATGCCTCGGAAGCCAACATCCCGAAGACTACCGCCGATAAAATCTACGAGCAGATCGATACCGACCTGAAAACTGCGGAAGAGTCATTGCCCGAAACATGGAGCACCGAATATACCGGACGCCTGACTTGGGGAGCTGCCCGTTCACTTCATGCCCGCACCTATATGATGCGCAGTGACTGGGACAACATGTACAAAGCCTCTACAGACGTTATCAACAAAGGTTTATATAATCTGAAAACTCCGTATAACGAAATATTCACCGACGACGGAGAGAACAGCGGCGGTTCTATATTCGAACTGCAATGTACCGCCACTGCCGCCCTTCCACAGAGTGACGTTATCGGCAGCCAATTCTGCGAAGTGCAAGGCGTTCGCGGAGCCGGTCAGTGGGACTTAGGCTGGGGATGGCACATGGCAACCCAGTTGATGGCAGACGCCTACGAGACAGGTGACCCTCGTAAAAACGCCACCCTGCTCTACTTCCGCAAAACGGACGATGAACCGATCACCCCGGAAAACACCAACGAACCTTATGGTGAATCCCCCGTCTCTCCAGCTATGGGAGCTTACTTCAACAAAAAAGCTTATACCGACCCCGCACTACGTAAGGAATACACCAACAAAGGATATTGGGTCAACATCCGCCTGATCCGGTATTCGGATGTAGTGTTGATGGCTGCCGAAGCTGCCAACGAAAAGAATATCCCCGGAGAAGCAGTGGATTATCTGGAAATGGTACGCGCACGTGCCAGAGGCACCAATACGAATATACTACCCAAAATAACGACCAACGATCAGGGAGAATTGCGGGAAGCCATCCGCCACGAACGCCGCGTGGAACTCGGGCTGGAGCCCGACCGTTTCTACGATCTTGTACGTTGGGGAATCGCCTCGGAAGTATTGCACGCTGCCGGGAAAGTAAACTACCAGGATAAGAACGCATTATTGCCTTTGCCTCAGTCAGAAATTGACAAGTCCAAAGGAATACTGGTACAGAATCCGGATTATTAATTAATATTCAAATCAAACTGATAGAACGATATGATAAATAAGAAAATATTTTTTTCACTTCTGCTGCTCGCTGCCGGCTTCCTGAGTGCGGCAGCGCAGAAGTCGCCACAAGACATGGACCGCTTCATCGACGCATTGATGAAAAAGATGACGGTGGAAGAAAAGATAGGTCAGTTGAACCTACCTGTCACCGGAGAAATCACTACGGGACAAGCCAAAAGCAGCGACATCGCCGCCAAAATCAAACGGGGCGAAGTAGGAGGCTTGTTCAATCTGAAAGGAGTAGAAAAAATACGCGATGTGCAGAAACAGGCGGTAGAACAATCCCGTCTGGGCATCCCCTTGCTATTCGGTATGGATGTCATTCACGGATACGAAACCATGTTCCCTATCCCGCTGGGATTATCCTGCACCTGGGATATGACCGCCATAGAAGAATCGGCACGTATCGCAGCCATAGAAGCCAGTGCCGACGGTATCTCATGGACATTCAGCCCGATGGTGGACATCTCACGCGACCCTCGTTGGGGACGTGTTTCCGAAGGCAGCGGTGAAGATCCCTTCCTTGGAGCCATGATTGCCGAAGCGATGGTACTCGGTTATCAGGGAAAGAACATGCAACGGAATGACGAAATCATGGCATGCGTAAAACACTTTGCACTGTATGGCGCAGGAGAAGGCGGACGTGACTACAACACGGTAGACATGAGTCGCCAGCGGATGTTCAATGAATATATGCTGCCTTACGAAGCGGCTGTAGAAGCCGGTGTAGGTAGTGTAATGGCTTCGTTCAACGAAGTAGACGGTGTGCCCGCTACCGCCAACAAGTGGCTGATGACGGACGTACTGCGTGGTCAGTGGGGGTTCAACGGATTTGTGGTAACCGACTATACCGGAATCTCCGAAATGATCGACCACGGTATCGGCGACCTGCAAACGGTTTCCGCACGTGCCATCAATGCCGGAGTAGACATGGATATGGTGAGCGAAGGCTTTGTCAGCACACTCAAGAAATCCATTCAGGAAGGCAAAGTTTCTATGGAAACACTGAATACTGCCTGCCGCCGTATCCTGGAAGCAAAATATAAACTGGGATTGTTTGACAATCCCTACAAGTACTGCGACTTAAAACGTCCGGCACGTGATATCTTTACGAAAGCGCACCGAGACGCTGCCCGCAGAATTGCCGCAGAAAGCTTTGTTCTTTTAAAGAATGACAACGTGACCCTGCGTCCGGGAACTCCTGCCGAACCTCTTCTTCCTTTTAACCCGAAAGGTAACATCGCCGTGATAGGTCCGTTGGCCGACAGCCGGACAAACATGCCGGGTACATGGAGCGTAGCTGCCGTACTCGACCGATGTCCGTCACTGGTAGAAGGCCTGAAAGAGATGACTGCCGGAAAAGCAAACATCCTATATGCCAAAGGGAGCAATCTGATCAGCGACGCCTCTTACGAAGAACGTGCCACGATGTTCGGACGTTCACTAAACCGTGACAACCGGACAGACGAGCAATTGCTGAACGAAGCATTGACGGTAGCCAATCAGTCGGATATTATCATTGCGGCTCTCGGAGAATCTTCCGAGATGAGCGGAGAAAGCAGCAGCCGTACAGACCTGAACATTCCGGATGTACAGCAAAACCTGCTGAAGGAGTTGCTGAAAACCGGAAAACCTGTCGTACTGGTATTATTCACAGGTCGCCCGCTGACGCTGACTTGGGAACAGGAACACGTACCTGCTATTCTGAACGTATGGTTCGGAGGCAGCGAAGCTGCTTATGCCATCGGCGACGCACTCTTCGGATATGTCAATCCGGGTGGAAAACTGACAATGAGTTTCCCGAAGAATGTCGGTCAGATTCCGCTGTATTATGCACATAAGAATACGGGACGCCCGCTGGCACAAGGCAAGTGGTTCGAAAAGTTCCGCAGCAATTATCTGGATGTGGACAATGAGCCGCTTTACCCGTTCGGATACGGACTGTCTTATACTACCTTCTCTTACGGTGATATCGACCTGAGCCGTTCTACCATCGACATGACGGGAGAACTGACGGCAGCAGTAATGGTCACCAATACCGGCACATGGCCGGGATCGGAAGTAGTACAACTCTATATCCGTGACCTCGTCGGCAGCACTACCCGTCCGGTGAAAGAGCTGAAAGGCTTCCAGAAGATATTCCTTGAACCGGGACAGTCGGAAATTGTACGGTTCAAGATTGCACCGGAAATGCTGAGATATTACAACTACGACCTGCAACTAGTAGCAGAACCGGGTGAATTTGAAGTAATGATCGGAACAAACAGCCGGGACGTGAAATCCGCACGATTCACGCTAAAATAAAAATCGTACAATAGGCATGGATTACACGGATTCACACGGTCTTTAACTGCGAAATCTCTTAAAACCGTGAAATCCGTGTAATCCGTGCCTAAATTTTATTCTCTCATTTAAATCCACAATCAATGAAAAAATTATCTCTCTATATTTCGCTCCTCTGCCTGATACTGACAGCAGGAGCCTGCAAAAACAAGACCGGCGGAGCAGCCACCGCCAGTTCCGAGCTCACGGACGATGCCTTGATGGACACCGTTCAGCGCCGCACCTTTCTCTACTTTTGGGAAGGTGCCGAGCCCAACAGCGGACTTGCCCCCGAACGGTATCATGTAGACGGGGTATATCCGCAGAATGATGCCAATGTAGTCACTTCCGGCGGCAGCGGCTTCGGCATCATGGCTATCCTTGCCGGAATAGACCGGGGATACGTCACCCGCGAAGAAGGTCTGGCACGAATGGAGCGCATCGTCTCCTTCCTCGAAAAAGCGGACCGTTTTCACGGAGCATATCCGCACTGGTGGTATGGCGATACAGGAAAGGTGAAACCTTTCGGACAGAAGGATAACGGAGGTGACTTGGTAGAAACTGCCTTCCTGATGCAAGGACTGCTCGCCGTACACCAGTATTACATCAACGGTAATGAGAAAGAAAAAGCACTGGCAGCACGCATTGACCAAATATGGAAAGACGTTGACTGGAACTGGTACCGCAACGGTGACCAAAATGTACTATACTGGCACTGGAGCCCCACCTATGGCTGGGAAATGGACTTCCCCATACATGGGTACAACGAATGTATGATTATGTATATCCTTGCCGCAGCCTCTCCTACCCACGGAGTACCGGCAGCTGTCTATCACGATGGCTGGGCGCAGAACGGAGCTATCGTCTCCCCGCATAAAGTGGAAGGCATCGAACTGCATCTCCGCTACCAGGGCACGGAAGCCGGACCGCTTTTCTGGGCACAATACTCCTTCCTCGGACTCGACCCCGTCGGTCTGAAAGACGAATACTGTCCCAGCTACTTCCACGAAATGCGCAATCTGACATTAGTGAACCGTGCTTACTGCATCCGCAACCCCAAACACTACAAAGGTTTCGGACCGGACTGCTGGGGACTGACTGCCAGCTATTCCGTCGATGGATACGCTGCTCATTCACCGAATGAACAGGATGACAAAGGGGTTATCTCTCCCACCGCCGCCCTTTCATCCATCGTCTATACACCGGAATATTCGATGCAAGTGATGCGCCACCTGTATAATATGGGGGACAAAGTCTTCGGTCCTTTCGGATTCTACGACGCTTTCAGCGAAACAGACAACTGGTATCCGCAACGTTACCTTGCCATCGACCAGGGACCAATTGCAGTCATGATCGAGAATTACCGGACAGGGCTGTTATGGAAACTCTTCATGAGTCATCCCGATGTACAGGCAGGACTTACCAAGTTAGGTTTCAATACCAATAAGCAGGATGTAAGGCAGAAATAAAGAAATCACAGCGTGCGTGGAAGTGGTCTACTGACCACCTCCTCCACCTGTATTCCCACCTTCGCCGCCACCACCTTTCACATCGTCATTATTGATGCTTCGGGCAGCTTTCTTCACACTAGCTTTCAGTTCACCAATCCGGTAGCTGATGCTGACTCCAAAGCTACGACTCGGCCACTTGCTGCTGCTCTTCGACAGGAAGTTTACGCCTTCCGTATGATTGTTATAGCTTCTGTATTTCTCAAATATATTACTGCAATACACATTCAGGCTCAAACGCTCATCTTTCAGGAAAGAACGGCTCGCACCCAAACTATAATAATAATAGCCGGAACCTTTTCCCTGTAGATTAATATAAGGAGTACTACCACCACCATTCAGACTTAACCGTATTTTCAACGGAAGAGTATGCTGGACGCCACCATAGAAAGAACCGTTCCATCCATAATTGTGCAATCCCTGCGCTTCACTTTTCAAGTCGCTGTAGTTTCCACGGCCATTGACGTACAGGCGCGTTTTAGGAGACGCGTTCCAGTTCAGATACAAGCTCATTCCTGTGTTCCGGCTCTTTCCTATATTGGCATAAGTGCTGTACAAAGCTCCTTCCGGTGCTATGTGTGTAGGATCATTGTCAAACATCTCCCCTTCGGGCGCCGTAATCAACCGGCTTATATTCTCGATACTGTTATTGTTGAAAGAATGGCGCAGCGACACATTGATATTGAACTTCGCACTAAAATTGCTATAAGACAAGTCGAACGCATGACTTTTTTCACTTTTCAGGTTCGAGTTACCTTGGGTGATAAACATCGGATTCAGATTATTAAAATAAGGATTCAGATTCCAGATGCCCGGACGCCAGATACGCATATTATAACCGGCACGCATGTTTTGAGTCTTGCCGAGCTTCATGCCAAGAGAAACGGATGGCACCAGATCGCTGAAGTTCGTGTGAAAATTCTCACCCGGTCCAACGATATATTTCACCCGCTGCACAGTCTGTTCATAGCGCACTCCCGGCTTGAAGGTGAAATCCTTATATTTCAATGTATATCCGAGATAAGCGGCTAAAATATGATTCAAATGACGATAGTCGCTACTGCGGTCTTCGTTATATAAATAATCGTCACTTCCTCCGGCTGCTTCATATAGTTTGTTGTCACTGGTATTGCGGCGGAAGATATATTTCGCACCTGCCTCCACGGTATGCAACTCGCCTATCGGAGTCGTATAGTCCACTTGGAAGGTCTGTTCCATGGTATTCGTTTTGCCATCCGACTGGCTGTTTTTCAACAGCAACCGTTTCACAAGATCGTCCACCTCCTCTTTAGCGTAAATATCTTCATAGCCAGTATTAGCATTGCTTGTCTGAGGCTGCGTATTGATCTTATAGGAGAAAGTGATCATCCGCTGCTTGTTCTTTCTGGACGTGCGCTGATAGTCGATGTTTCCATTGATGGAATACCAGGAGCCATCTCCATGATTGCCGGTCCGATAGCTGTAGGCTATGTCCTCATGGTTAGCACCATACATGGTGGTAAATCCATCACCATAATTTTTACTATTGCTGCCATACATTCCAAAAGCCACCGTCAGCAGCCTTAAGGTGTCGATCTCATAACTGCCTTCCAGGTTTCCATACTGGAAGTTGCCTTTCGACTTGGAACTGCTATTTGATTCAAGATATTTTTCCGTATCCGACTCATAGTTCTCACGGTAGCTGTCCGAATATCCACGGGGCCGGTCATTGTAATTAAAGTTGTAATTGGCAGAGACAGTCATTTTCCCCTGCTTCACCATTGCGTAGCCGCCGGCACCGGCACCGTAGTTGCTGGCATTTGCCCGGAATGTTGCCGTATATCCTTCGAATCCACCGCCTACTATTACGATATTCAAAATACCTCCCACTCCTTCAGCGTCATATTTAGCTCCGGGCGATGTTATCACCTCGATATATTTAATGGAATTGGCGGGCATACTCTTCAACACCTCTTTCGGGTTGTTGCTCATCATATTGTTGGGCTTCCCGTTGACGTGTATTTTAAAGCTGCTGCTACCATTCACCTGTATGTTGTCTTCTCCGTCCACTGTCACTAAAGGCACTTTTCGAAGCATCTCCAATATACTGTTCGATTTCGAGTCGGGGTCATCCTCAATATTATACTCTATCTTGTCTACATCCACCTTGACCAAAGGCTTTTGCGCCACGACTTCCACTCCTTTCAATTCATTATTAGCCTCAGCGGAGAGCATTGTCCCCAAATCAATGACTCTAACCGATGGTTTCAAAGTGAACTCTTTCGTGACGGGCGCCTTGCCTATCGAAGAAATCGTAATGACGTAATCTCCCGCACCTACATTCAGTTTCTCCTGAAACCTACCATTGGCACCCGTCACCGCCATCTTGACAGCCTTGTCCGGTGCTCCTTTTTTAGTAATCTTAATAGTAGCGTATGGTTCTCCATCCTGAGTCAGTGAATCCAAAAGTACCCCTTTGACAGTATAGGACGGCGTAGCGGAGTTTTGTGCCCAACCTGTCATCACTGCGGTGAACACGAATAGTAATAGTAGCAACAATCTGTGTTTCATGTTTGGAATCGTTTTAGTTTTTAGTTTATTAGACGAAGTTTCTTTCAATTTCTTACAAATACGGGGTAAAAGTAGATGGTTTCTTTATGGTTACGAAATCTTCGGAGTTAAGAATCGTAAAAGAAGAGATAAAAAAGATTATACGAAAAGAGAAACTGATTTCTACGCCATAAAATGGCAGAGCTCTTTCTTGGCTGCACATTATAAATACATCTTTAAAATCTTAAGAACAACAGCATAATTGAATAAAGGTTTTCTCTGTAGAAAATAACGTCACCGCATTCATAAATTAATTCGTCCGGCTATAGGCATCTTTTCGTCCGCCTATAGCCGGACGAAAGGTTGCCTATAGGCAAACGCAACTTTGCCTATAGGCGGACGAATTAATTCATTCACTAAGAGAGATTAAGTTATACACTAAAAGAGATTATATATAGAACCCATATGAGTTAATTGTAATATACGTTCTATATTTATGCATCAACCAATAATCCCCCTTAAAACATTATTCACCCAAACACAAAAAATCATTCTAAATACCAGACTTCTTTTATTTATTCCCATTCTCCCACTTTATTCCGAAAAAACATATATCTTTGCTGTACACTTTCTGCACATCAGCGAGATGTAATAAGCGGGTAGTGGTTTTTATTCCTTTAAATAGGAGTATTAATAATGTATTGTCTCTCGTACTCGAAACTAGCAATTTCACGCAAAGAGAGATGATACAACAGATACTCCACGTGAATGGCTGTATATCAACATATCAGTAAGAGATGTGTTATATATAAACGATTGGCGTGGATGTCTGTTGTTATCATTGTCTTTTGCAAGGGTTTGCTAGGCCTCGAGTACAGATAATGGTTCAACAGCATCCATGCCTCTTTTGTATCCGGTCGGTTCCCTTACATAATCCCCATACCCCATAACCCTCCGACTAGAAAGCAAAATGCAGGGATGCTTGTTGCACCATGCTTGGCAAGAGTTATTCGCTCTTTTTTGTTAAACGCATAAACAAAGAAACACTATGCCGAAATGGATTAGCATAGACGAAGCGGCGCACAAGTACGGAGTCAAAGAAGAAGACATCTGTTTGTGGGCAGAAATGGAAGCAATCACCGCATATTTCACTGAAACTACTCTTATCATAGACGAAAAGAGCCTTCAGAGATTTATATACCTGCGCAAGAATCTTCCCACAACAGGATATATCCGCACACTAGAACAACTCTGTATCAATCAGTCTGAAGTGTGTAAACTGTATATGGAAGTCATTGAGCTACAAGAAAAAGACCTTCAATACAAAAAGCGTAGAATTTCAGTGCTGGAAAGGCAGTATGCGATGGCAACCGAACAGAACAAGTTAAGAGAAAAGATAATCACGATAACCTCTGATATGCTAAGTAAAGCTGAAAGTGGATGGTGGGAAAAATTGTGGATGAAGATCAGTAATAGACAAAAGTTATAAAACCATTATACAACTAATCTATGTCTTATTTAAATATGAGTTCAATAACACTAAGCTATCAGAGCATATTCCTATATAACCCAAAACCTTCATCCCCCACTTTAATCTCCTATCGATAGGAAGAAGTGGAAGATGAAGGTCTAATTATATCTAAAACAAACAAGTTTTATTCTATTGGAGTCCGGTCCAAGCAGATATTGCGTACTTAGATTCTACAGCCTCCTCTAAATTATCCGGCAAATTATGAAAGAAATCCAAACCTGTTAATTCTTCCAGTTCGTCAATTGTTTTAGCACATTCAGATAATGCAGGCTTTACTGTAGTACTTTGATCTAGCCAAAAACCAATGGCTTTATAAGTTTCCCCCTTTTTACAAAGTAATGCCATAAAATAATATTTAGGAACAGGTTTCGATTTATCTCCACCAATATATGTCCATATTTGATTTTCTTTATCTATAGTCCCACCTTTCACGACATACAGAGTATCACGAAAAGTACTACTTCGTCCCCAAGTACGAACCTTTCCTTCCAAATCACTCCAAACACCTGTATTAAAGTAATTCTTCTGCGGACTCATATTGCTATAATAGAAAGTTTGCTCATTGGCATCTTTTGAATAAAGACGGTCTGAAGAAGCACAAATATGCCCACGATCATAGCCTTGCTTTCCAAAGTCACTTTGTACCCGTTGATCAGCCTGGGGAATATTTGGATCAGATTGCCAGGGATCACCACCCCATTCTGTCTTTTTCCAATCATTACGGTTCCAATTTGTTTGCCCTGTTACATTATAATATTTAAAGGCTACCCAACGAGCGTGCTTTTTACTCTTGTCATACTCCATACTATAGGTGGTAACCTTCTCTCCACTAAATGTTGTAGTAGGAGATAGAAATATATCATCAGCACCATTACGTAAAGCAGGAAATTCAATAGGTCCAGAGGCTTCTAGCAATCTATTTTCCGCTTCATCACTATCACAAGAGATAAAAGTTAAACTATGTATCCCTAAAAGAAAAATTATCAAATAATTAAATCTATTCATCATTATTGAAAATTAAGGGGAGTATGTTACTCCCCTTAATTTTTTAGCTATATTAATTACTACTTTTTAGTCAAAGAAATATCATCTATTAAAAAATCTCTTTCTGCTACATTGCTCTTTGAACTCGCAAAGAAAATCGAAACTTTAGTTTCAGCATCTAAAGTAAATTCATGAGTATACTGTTCCCAATCATCAGTAAGTTTATCTGCTGGATCCAAATACTTATAACTACTACTATTAGGTGTACCGTCATCTTTAATCGGAACATAACCCATTCTAAGTTCAGTTTCTGCAGCAGATATCCTTTTTGAGAAAACAGAAAGAGTATATGTACCTGCTGCTAAAGTAATATCACTACTACCGAAACGTGCATTTTTACCATTACCTTTTAAAAGAACAGCATTAGTTCCAGTCTTTGCAATTGCACTTTTCTCATAAGTAACATTCGTCACTGAAGTGCGTCCCCAATTATCAGGATTTGTTTCAGTCCACGTCTCAAAACTTGGATTAACAAGTAAATTTGTTGACGGTTCCGGATCAGTACCGCCTTTCTCTACACCTAATAATCTTATATTATAAAGACGTAATCCCTTAGTATTGTCAGTACCAGCAGCAAAGAACTTCAATGTAGAGTTTGCAGTACCTGCGATATTAATATCCACTTGCATTTCATAGAATACATTCGCATCATTATTATCCTTACTAACAATTTTACTTGGAACCGTTAGTTCGGTACCATTAAATGCAACTTTCAAAACATTTAGATCAATAGAGGTACCAGCATCAAACACATTAGAAGCTGCTTCATAAAGCAATACGAATTTTTTATAACCAGCAGCATTAATTTTAGAAATTGAAAACTCAGTATCTCCATTAGCTGGGAACCAAATATTGTTTACTTTATTATCTTTTTCTGTTTTATTTTCCTCTGTTCTATGAGCTATAGCACGAATATCAACTTTTCCTGTAGCACTAAAAGTCAAGTCTTTATTATCCCAATTTTGGAAATCAGCAAAGGCGGTAGTTGCACTAACCAACGCACCAAGAGTTTCAGTAAAAATCTTATCACCTTCAACAGGCGGGTTTGGAACATCACCATCACCTACCACCTTAACATTCTTAACTTCCCACATACCAGCAGCCTCTGTTGTACTAACGTACTTAAAAGCAAACTGTATGTTCTTGCCTACATAATCTTTCAAACTAATATTACCCGATGACACAAACGTCCAACTAGCTCCATCTGAATAATTCGGAATCGCTATCTGTGCCCAAGCATCCTTTCCTGTTTCTGTTACCCATAATGTTAGATCTTTTGTTTTATCGGCAGCAAACTTATAGGCATGATCAAATACAAGTGTAGCATCAGACGACTTAGTTAAATCAACAGAAGGAGATATAAGCCAACTTTCGGCTGCTTTATTTTGATTGTTAACAAAAGCACTTGCTTTCATATATCCACTTTCATTATATGCAGACCATTGCCAAACAAATGTAGAGCCTTCAGGAAGTTGAACATTATTTATTGTAAATGCACCCTGACTGGCTGCAAATGTTTCTTCAAAGAGAACAGTTCCAGTCGGCGGTTCCGGATCAGTACCACCACCATCACCAATATCTTTGCCATCAAGAACTGCAGCAGTAGGATTTTTAAGACCAGCAACTCCAAAGTATTTAGTTAACTGTCCTTTAATTACAACAGCTTTACCTAAATTTCCTTCATTATCTTTTAAATTCAAAGCTGTACGAACATCTGTTCCTCCTACAAGCTGAACCGGAATACATTTCTTATAATCAGTCTCATCAGCATCAGCAGCAATCAATATATTTGCAGGATTTGTAAAAGGAGGCGCAAATACAGATTCAGTCTTAATATCTTTATCTGTAATATTACCTACAATATACCCCATCACCCAAGCTTCTGAATTATCCTGCTTGGCCATAGCACTTGCTATGTCATATGGATTCTCTTTCGTACCATCTCCGGTCAAGGCAGGTCCTTCGCCGTTTCCTCCTCCATTGATATCATAAGGAGCAGGAACATCACTACAACTAAATGTGACTAACGTTATTATAGTCAAGAATAAAGCATTTAGAATCTTTTTCATAATAGTTGAATATTTATTTTATTAGTTATTTCTTTGAATATCACTATATGTTCTAGCTACAATTTGCCATGTACTATTATAACGGCTCAGAATACCTATCACATTAATTTTACCTGTCGGCATCACTTCGGTTGAGAAATTAGCATAAGTGCTGGTACGGAACGTCAATGTTGAATTATCATCCAACACCAATGTACGGTTTACTCCATTACCACCATCCTTCAAATCTTCAGGAGCAAAAGTAGCAGTACCATCCGCTTCTTTAATTGTAACATCCTTGAACATCACAAGTACAGGCGCCAAGTCTTTATCATAAGCTTTCAGCTGAGCGCCGGTAAGTTCCATCGGAATAAGCTCGTCATACCACAATTGAGGTTTATTGATTACTCTGACATGATCCAACCATACAGCCAGGTCCATACGTCCAATGGCTCCTTTGTAGGTAGTACCTATCTGAGCTTGCATTCCGTATCCACCCACATTCAAGTTTTCACAGTCAATCACCACTTTCTGTCCAACAGGGCAATTAGCATAAATGCCAGTAGAGTTAATACCTACCACAATAGCTCCTGTTTCATCAGCCACAATCAGCTGTTTGTAGATATTTCCACTTTCGTCGTCACCTACTACTACACCGGAAATCCGAGTTTCTTCAGTAACTGTCTGAAACTGATTTGCCGAAATTACTGAACTGTATTTTTCCTTCAGATTAGCAATCGAAATAGTCCGTTGCTCTTTTATAGTGTTATTACCATAAGCGTTCCCTGTCACAGGCGTATCAAAGTCGTCCATACATGACGAAACGCCTAATGTCAGCAACAACGCGGCAGATAAAATAAATGTTATCTTTTTCATATCATTTCCTTGTATTAATTTGCCCATTTATTTAGAATCTATATCCAATGTTCAAGAAAGCATTGCAAGCAGGAGCATAATAGTACTTAGAGTTCTTAGAGAAAACATATGTACGTGCTTCTCCGTCATCATAGCTATCATCACGGTTCTGCTCATATCCGCCAGTACGCAAGTTCGTATTATTAAGAATATTGTTCACACTGAGGTTAATGCTCAGGCTCTTTCCATTCTTCAAACGAATATATTTACCAATAGAAGCGTCAAGCATGAAACCACCATTCAATTCTTCCTGCTCCGGTACATTGTGGCCTACCGGATTACCATTAGCATCTACAGCGCCATCAGAATACTTTCCTAATACACTACCTAAACGACGGTAAGTAGAGAAGTCCAGATAAACACGGTGATAATAATTTCCTGTTACGTTAAAGAACCAACCTTTCACGCTGTAGTCCAGTCCGAGGCTATATACCGACAACGGTGTTCCGTTATCACGAAGTCCTTTACAATAAACGCGGTCAATATTAGATTCACTTTCACTTTCATAAGTACGAACAGCCGTAGGATTATTCATATAACGGGCATCAGACCACGTACCGATAGCTGTCAATGACAGATTGGACATGAGTTTAAAAGTTGCAGCAGCTTCCACACCCCAATTTTCCTTATCAATTCCGCTCATAGAAAGGTAAGTGAAACGAGCTTCATTATCATTGTAGAAAGCATCCATTTCAACCTGATCATTAAAACGAGTATAATATCCAGTGACACGTCCTGAAACAATAGGAGTATTGAAACGATAAGTCAATTCACCGTTATAAATCTTCTCTGTTCTCAAACCATGTGCAAAATCGTTCTTGATACGAGGAGCGATGAATGAGTTATATGCCAATGGAGCACGGTTCTCATAACCGGCGTTCAGGATCAATGAATGATTACCGTTAATAGAATATGTAAATCCAGCTTTCACTGCACCTTCCAGGAATTTAGCTGTGCCACTGCTTCCCAAAGATTTCTTAGGAGCACGACCATTACGCATCTTTCCATCACGGCTAATTTGCGCTGATCCGATCTTACCTGATACGAAATAATTGAAATGTCCATCGTTATCACCCTGATAACGCGCCCATACATTTTGTTTATTTACAAAGATATTATAGTCATAACCGAACTTATCACCTTCACCGATACGTCTGTTAGGATTGTCCAAGTCATTCTGAATCACATAAGAGTTATAACCATAATCACGGACAGAGAACTTATCAACATCTGTATATAAATCACCACCCAACAAATCCTTCATCTTCTTATAGTGCATACCTTTAGTAGTATTCACAGCTAAACCGACCACATAGCTATTATGCTGGTCAATCGTATGATTGAAGATCGAACTGAAATTGAAAGCTAACTGGTCATTATGACGTTCTTCCTGATAATACAAGGTCTCTTTTCCCAATGCATTGGCCTGCTGATTGGCAAAGTACATCTGATCCCAATCAATTTGACGAGTAGACTTACTGGTTTTCCAGCGCTCTGTTACTTCATTGAACAGATTCAACTCATCTTCACTCGGCACTGTCGACTTATCATATACATTAAAGATAGAACTAGGCAGCTTCTTATAATAATCCGGACGAGGATCGGCAGCATTGCCCGACCATCCAAGTGCACTTGTTCCATAATTACTATATTTGAATCCTGCGCTTGTCTTCAGCTTCATTTCTTTATTGATATCAAAATCCCAAGATGCGATAGCAGAAGGCTCGAAAGAGCGTACAACACGTGAGTTACGCTTTTCACCATTCTGATAACCCCAGTTTGGATTGTAATAGTGACTATTAGCCAGATAATAAGCTTCTTCTGTAGAGGCACCTTGCTGTCCTCTTTCTGTAGGAGCCCCCCATGTAGCTATAGACAAGCTATGTTTGTCATTAAAGACTTTCTCTGCTGCCAGAAAATAAGAGAACGCATTATAGAATGTACCTTCAATAACACCTTCGTTAGCCCAACGATATCCGAGAGAACCTGTAAATGCCCAGCCATTCTTCAATAAACCTGTAGAATAGGTATACATACCTCTCAGAATATAGTTACGATTACAGCCGGAGAGACTTAATTTTGATCCTGCTGCATATTGACTGGCACGCATATTGATATTAGTAGCTCCACCGATAGGGCCAAAGGTGAAATTATTAATTTCAAAAGCACCGATACCTTCTTTATTACGTGTCGCATCGTTCAATCCTCCAATCATTCCATAGCTGAAACGACCGGTTTCTACATCATTGAACAGAACACCATTAATATACGTATCGCTGTACTGCGAATTATAGCCCCTGACGCGAAAACGCATCGGGCTAAACAAGTAGCCGACATTAGAAAGGTACACATCATTGTTGGAAGAGACAAAAGCAGATGCACTTTGAGCTGCATCATCATCTTCATTCAATTGCGATTCAGTGAATGTGAAAGAAGCATTATCTTCACGTGCATTCTTTTCGGCCTTCTGCTGAGCAAAAATAGCTGGCGAAAGACAAAACAATGCAATCACTATTCCTAATCTTTGTTTCATAATTTAAATTATTATTAGTGTTAATTTGTAGCACGAAAATTCACAGTTATATTACAGCGAGAGTACAAAACAACAAAAAAAAAGGGATATTACAAGAAAAAACAAAGAAAAAATAGGTGATAATACTTGTTTTTCCGTTTTCTTTTTAGATATTTGTCAAACCAATGTAATATTCAGAAACCTAATTTATAGATAAATAATGAAAAAGTTTTTAACGGTATGGGGCCTGTTACTGTTTATTTCGATAACAAGCTATTCACAGGAGAAAAAGTATGCTCTTTACAGCGTAGCGTTTTATAACCTTGAGAATCTGTTCGATACAATTCATGACGCGGGCAAAAACGACTTTGAATATTTACCAAATGGTAAAAATAAGTGGAACTCCATGAAATATGAAGCGAAGCTAAAAAACATGTCTGAAATATTAAGTCAGCTATCGACAGACAAATTACCATTAGGACCAACTATTATCGGTATGTCGGAAGTTGAAAACAGAAGAGTATTGGAAGATCTACTCAAACAACCTGCTTTATCCGACAGAGGATACGAAATTGTTCATTATGAAGGTCCGGACCGGCGTGGTGTGGACTGTGCATTTTTCTACAATCCGAAATTCTTTCACCTCACTGCCAGCAAACTCGCTCCATATATTTATGAGAATAATGATACTACCTATAAAACCCGTGGTTTCCTTATTGCCAGCGGTACACTTGCCGGTGAAAAGGTGCACTTTATCGTAAATCACTGGCCTTCACGTGCAGCCGCATCACCCGCTCGGGAAAGAGCAGGAGAACAAGTCCGAGCCTTAAAAGATTCTTTATTAAATGAGGATTCAAATGCAAAGGTCATCATCATGGGAGACATGAATGACGATCCAATGGACAAAAGTATGGCTGTTGCATTAGGAGCAAAACGCAAAACTCAAGATACAAAGGAACATGATTTGTATAATCCCTGGTGGGACACTTTAAAGAAGGGTAACGGTACTTTAATGTATGATGGTAAATGGAATCTGTTTGATCAGATCGTATTTACAGGAAATTTATTAGGTAATGACAGAAGTACACTGAAATATTACAGAAACGAAATTTTCAGAAGAGATTATATGTTCCAAAAAGAAGGAAAGTACAAAGGATATCCCAAAAGAACACATGCCGGAGGTGTATGGCTTAACGGATATAGCGACCACTTGCCAACCATTATTTATTTAATCAAAGAGATTAAAGACTAACGAACAGTTAACTTATGAAACATAAATTCATCCAAACCTTACTATTAGTACTACTCCCTACCCTGTTTGCAGCGTGTGGTAGCGACAACAATGATCCAACAGATAATATTGGCGGATTAAGTGTTAGTACAGACCTTAAAAACAATGAAGTTTCCGCAAAGGGAGGCAGTTTCTTTCTACAAATAAAGACAGACGGTAAGTGGACTGCATCTAGTCAGGATAGTTGGTGCACAATAAATAACAAAGAGGGAAACGGGAATGCCTCTACCATCTGTTCTGTATCCGCTAATGATGATGATGAACGTTATACTGTTATCACCGTAACATCTAATGGAAAGAGTGAAAATATAACGATCACCCAAAAAGGAGGAAATGGTGAAGAGCCTGATCCGGATCCTAATCCATCGGGATATGCAGGAAGGATTGAAATTCCAGCATTAAACAAGGCAAATAATAATTTATTCATCACCCATACTACGCAATATAATGGTAAAGAAGTAATAACTTACAGTTTTGAATATGATTGTACTCAAAAAAGTTCACGTTGGGTAGCTTTTACTTTCAGCACCTCAACACCTGACAATAAAGTCGGACGTGCAGGAGACTTTAGTGATGATCCCAGCATTCCATCACAATATCGAACACACGATGGTGATTATACTGGTTCAGGCTACAGCAGAGGACATCTGGTTGCTTCGTCAGACAGACAATACTCTGCAACGGCTAACAAACAAACTTTTTATATGTCCAATATGAACCCACAGATACAAGACGGATTCAACGGCGGCATATGGGCAAGTTTAGAAAAGAAAGTACAGACATGGGGGAACATAACTAACGATCAAGATACCCTTTATGTAGCCAAAGGAGGTACTATTGATAATAACAATATTATCAAATATCTTAAAACAAATAACACTATTCCAGTTCCCAAATATTTCTATATGGCTATTTTATCACTAAAAAATGGTCAATATAAAGCAATAGGCTTTTGGTTTGAACATAAATCATACAGTAACAATAATTATGCATCTTATGCCCTTTCAATTGACGAACTTGAAGAAAAGACAGGAATCGACTTCTTCCACAATCTTCCCGATAACATTGAGAATGAGGTAGAACGAAGTTACAATAAAAGTGATTGGGGATTATAGCATCCCCCAATATGAGCAAAACAGAAGGGTGTCAAAAAGCAGCGGCACTATAATCCTTAGATAATAACTCAGCACACCCTTCTGCAATAGTCAATATCATCTCTTTTCCCCTTTTCCGAGGAATACGAATGCTCTCTCCAACAATCAGCATATCTTCTATAGTAGGATTACCATGATTATTAACAGAGGTAGCATGTTCTCCATTATATCCGTTATTGCATCGGGTCAAGTCATAAGCCGGAGCTAACGCCCAGTTCCCCTCTTTATAAATGAAACTAAAGTTTTTGGCATGGTCATCTTTATTATCCGTTAAGACATTGAACACCATACGCCGGAACATTTCATCTACCTGTTTAGGGTCTTGGGTAAGATAACCAACCAAGTGCAGTAAAGTCTTATAATCCAATCTGGGTTGCATAATAGATTCATTAAGTAGTGCCCCTGCCGTAGCAATATGATACCTAATACCATTTTCAATATCAAAACGTTTGGTAGCAAAATACTTTCCATCCATCAATTTAAAGTCCGG